>Ga0210044_10000803_pt1 | contig 47631 bp, 31 predicted proteins | sample CryGey13umfilter_2_FD_183959 | JGI IMG/M metagenome (GOLD analysis project Ga0210044, IMG submission 183959) | Groundwater microbial communities from aquifer in Utah, USA - Crystal Geyser 4/9/14 3 um filter (SPAdes) (version 2) | ecosystem: Environmental > Aquatic > Deep subsurface >...
GATGTTTTTCGGTCGATTGCCGGCCATGAAGGTACGTCTCAATCGAAATACCGGGAACAACGTGGCTGGCAGCGGTGATCGGCGCCCGGAAGTCGAGGACGGAGGTGGAAATCGCTCAGTTTAGGTTGTAATAACCTCCCTCCCGCGGCCACTCACACTCGAGACCCGACGTGCATATATCCCCTGAAAGGGATGGACACCGGGGCCCGGATTATCGGGCCAGGCCAAGTGAGGAACGAACCATGTTTGAAACCGAACTCAACCACGACCGCCGCCAGGATCCCGCGCTCAAGCACTATCTGCACACCATCGGGCACTACGACCTGCTGGCTCCGCAGGAGGAATGGGAACTGGCTCGCCTCATCCGGGGTGGAGACCAGGATGCCCTCGACCGGTTGATCAACGCCAACCTGCGCTTCGTCGTCAGCGTGGCCAAACGGTTCCGGGGCCGCGGGTTGTCCATGATGGACCTCATCGCCGAAGGCAATGTGGGGCTGATCACCGCCGCCAAACGCTTCGATGAGCGCCGGGAGTTCCGCTTCGTGACCTATGCCGTCTGGTGGATCAGGCAGTCCATCCAGACCGCCCTGCAGGACAAGACCCGGACCGTGCGCCTGCCCGCCAATCGCGTCCGGGAGGCTTCCCGCATGGCCCGCCTCGAGCGCGAACTGGCGCAGGAGCGTCAGGGGCCGGTGCCGACCGAGGAACTGGCCCGGCTGATGGATATCGAGCCGGAAATTGTGGAAAGCATTCGCGCGACCGATCGCCCCTGCCTGGATCTGCACCATGACGGCAGCGATGATCAACCTTCACTGGTGGAAATCCTGGCCGATCCCCGGGCCATCAACCAAGCTGAAGGCTTCGATCAAAAGACCCTGGGTGAATACCTGAGGCGGGCCCTCCGGGATCTCGACCCCCGGGAGCGGAACATCATCGAGCGCTACTATGGCCTGGGCCCGGGCGAAAGCCTGTCCCTGGAGGGCATCGGCGCCCGAATCGGCCTGTCGCGGGAAAGGGTTCGCCAGATCCGCAACCGCGCCTTCGCCAAAATCAGGGCCGGGGCCGAAGGGGCCGTTCTCGCCGAATACCTGGGAGGGTGAAGGGGAGGAAATCCTGCCGGTCGGAATCGCTGGCCGAGGGGGATCGGAAACGCGATTTCACCCGAGCCGGCAGGAAGAGGGCATGGTCCACCGGAGGTCGGGCGGTCTGTCCGAATTTTCCTCAAGGATCCAGGGGGGCATGTTTCCCGGAATTCTCTCGGTCCATTCGGACCGGATCCAGCATCGGGATTCTCTTGGCGACCAGGTGGATGGAACCCCGGGTTTGCCGAAACCGAAACCAGACCGCTACCGACCTCCAGCTTCTTGGGCTTGCCGGCGGGTAAACCGGCTGCTCGTCGAAGGCAGGTAAGGGTTTTGCATGGATCGGGGGCCTGAGGAATACCTTGGGAAAACCTTAAGATTACCGCGATATAAGTAACTGTAATTAATTCAATAACTTAATTTATTGGTTTTTCTTGTCTGAAGCCGCCATGAACATGATATCCGCCGCCGCAATCCGCTCGCGGGGATAGAGAATGGCGGCGCCACCGGGTGCCACGGCCAATCCGCCGACCCCCAGGCCCGGCAAATCCGCCACAATCGACTCCCCACCCCCTTCCATATTTTTCCAGACCAGGAAGGGACGGCCCGCAATCCTTTGCACCCAGGCCACATGGTCCCCCACCAGACGCCAATGTCCCTGGTCCAGCAAAGAAAGGTCGGGAATCACCAGCTCGGGATCCCCCTCGGGCAGATGGGTCTTCCAGAGGCCCGGCTGTTCGGGCCGGGTGAAGTAGAGAATGTGGCCCCCTCCCCCGATCGCTCCTGAAGTGGCCGGAAGCGTGAGCAGGGAGACCGCTTTGGATCCATGGTGATTTTCCGCGGAAAGCGGGATCCGCTGAAGCCGCCAATCGGACCCGGTCCGCACGGCCACGATCAAGGCCTCGCCTCCCGGCATCCATCCCGACAGGGCCGCCCGCGGACCGGGCAAGGGTACCGAACGAGGCCTTCCTCCCGCTGTGGAGATGGTCAGAACCGAATCCTGTCCCTGCCCGGCTACCTGAAAGGCGATTCTGTCTCCGGCGGGCGACCATCGCAGCCGACTCACCGCCGCCCCCTGCAAATCCGTCAGACGCATCAGATCCGACCCGTCCGCGCCGGCCAACCAGATTTCCGGGTGGCCGGAGCGCGCCGAAACCAGGGCGATGCGGGTTCCGTCCGGGCTGAATTCCCCGGTCAGTTCCCCGCGGGTGGAAGGAGCCAGGGATCGAGTTTCCAGTTTCCAGGGATCCCGGCTCACCACCTGAATCCGGACCAGGTCCCGGTCCATCCTCACCTGGGCGAAAGCCAGATCCCCGGTAAGACGGGCCACCGATGGGGTCATGGCGTACTCGGGACCCGTATCCAGGGGTCTCAGGTCTTGCCCTTCCGATGCGACCGTCCACAAACGAGCCGGACCACCGGCGGCGCCGAACACCAGATGCCCGCCGTCGGGCAGCCAGGCCAACCCGCTCAATGGGCCCAAACCGGACGCGAGCTCCACCGAGGAACGGCCATCCGGTTTGCCGCGGCGCAGGGAAAACCCCCCGCCGGGATCCCGGTGGATCCAGGCCAGATCCGCTCCCACCGGGTCGAAACGGGGCTGGAGATCCTCCCCTTCGATTTCCCGGGAAACCTGTAATTCCGCTATGGTCATGGCTTGATAGTCCAGGCTCATGAGTTTGTGGGTGCCGGATTCCTCCTCCCGGGCGGAAAAAACCAACGTGGCACCATCGGGAGACCAATCCACCCCTTCGATCAAATCCCGGCTCCGATACAGGATCCTCACTGCGCCCCCCAGGGCGGCCACGCTGCACAGGGCGATGCCGTCCTCGCCGCCCTGGACGTAGGCCAACATCTGGCCGTCGGGAGACCAGACGGGCCAGGCGCACCAACCGGACTCCCCCGTCAAACGCAGGGATGCTTCGGCGTCGCGCTGCTTGATGGACAAGGCGCTGATGCAGCCGGGTGGCATATCCGCGCCGACCCACACGAACGCCACTCGGCGACCGTCGGGCGACAGGGCGGGGTGTCGCTCCCCTCCGGGAAACGATGTCAAGGGCACCGCGGGACCGGACCAGAACTCCCGTCCTCCCTGCTCCGGCGCCTGGGGCGATCGCACCCTCCAGAACAGGACCACAGCCAGCATGACCGCCACGGCGGGGATCAACCACTTGCCGCGACCCGGGCCCCGGGATGTCCTGGACGCCGGTTCACCGCCGCCCGGCATTTCCGGCGGCGCGTCGCGTTCGGCTTCTCCCGCGCTTGGGTCGGCCACTGGTTCGATGTCCGCGATGATGCGATAGCCGTGGTTGCGGATGGTTTCGATGACGCGAGACCGCCGGGGATCGTCACCAAAGATCCGACGCAACTCCGAGATGGCCCGCGTCAGATTCTCCTCGCCCACGATCTGGTCCGACCAGACCCTCTCGAGGATCACCTCGCGGGGAATCACTTTCCCCGGCTGCTGCACCAGCACCAGAAGCACCTGCATGATTCGCGGCTCCATCCGCACCGGCCCCTCGGGTCCGTCGATCCGGTTCAGATCCGGCTGCACGAGCCGTCCGTCCAGGCGGAACGGCGGCGGGTAGGGAGCAAAATCTTCCATGAGACCTTTCGGCACGCGGGCGGATCCCGGCTGGGGTGAGCCTTCAGGCTTGATTCTAAGGAGCCCGGCGAGCCACGGCAACCTCGGGGTTGAGCCGCGGCAGGCCATCGACCATACTGCAGCCCGGCAACAAGGAGGCCACCATGAACGACGATCTGGTGAATCGAGCCCGTACGGAACTGATCACCTTGTTCCGCACCGCGCACCCATGAGTACGCCCCTGTCGCTGATCCTGTATCGCGACCGATCTTGGTTGGTGGTGGACAAACCCACCGGAATGGCCACTCACGCCGGCAACCCGGGCGAACTGGGCGTCGTCGAGTGGCTGGATCTTCATCTGGGCATCAAGGCCCACGTGGTCTCGCGACTGGACCGCGCCACCAGCGGCGCCCTGCTGCTGGCTGCGGATCCCGCGGCCTCCGCCCGCGCCCAGGACATCCATGAAAACGCCGGAGCCCTGAAGACCTACACCTTCGTGGCCACATGCGGCGGCGACGCTCCCGCACCGGGCGCCACCTGGACCAGGACCGACGACATCGACGGCAAGACCGCCCACACCGAATTCCGCTGCCTGGGGCACGTGGACGCGCCGGGCCTGCCCCTGCTGGTGCACGGACAGGCCGAGATCACCCATGGGCGGCGCCATCAGATCCGGCGGCACGCCTCCCTGTCCGGCCTGCCCATCCTGGGGGACGACGTGTATGGGGGCGCTCTCTGGGGGCGCCTCTGCCTACACTGCCACAGCGTGCGCTGGCCGGAGATTCCCACACCCGTGACCGCTCCCCTGCCGGCCTCCCTGGGAGCCCTGTCGGCGGGAGACCCCAACCCGGGTTTCGCCCTCTGCCGGGACCGTCGCGGCCTCTGGCCGGCCGCCGTTTGCGACGCTTTTCGCGCCGTCCACCGCGACGAAATCAACGGCTTGCCCGCGTCCCTGGACGTCTACGGGCCCTGGTTCAACCTGGTCTGGTACGATGAGGATGTTCCTCTCCCGGAAGCCCTGCCCATCCTGGAACCGGTTCTGGAAGCGGCCGGCCAGGCCTGGGGCTTGCGCGGCGGCGTGCTGCGCGACCACCGGCGCAACCCTCATGAACAGCAACTGGTGGGGGAACGAATCGTGCGCGGAGAGCGCCCCCCGCGCACCTTCGTGGTGCAGGAACACGACCTGCGCTACCGCATCAATCTGCTGACGACCCAGCATACCGGACTCTTCACCGACCAGCGGGATGTGCGGCGCCGGGTCGCCCAGATCGCAGCGGGGCGACGCATGGCCAATCTCTTCGCCTACACGTGCTCGTTCTCCGTGGCCGCGGCCGCCGAACGCGCCGAAGTGGTTTTCTCGGTGGATACCGCCCGCCCCTGCCTGAACACCGGCAAGGAGAACTTCGAACTCAATCACCTCACCCAAACCGGGATCGGAAAATTCATCCAATCGGATGTTCGCAAGTGGCTGGCAAGACAAGTGCGCAAACGCGACCGGGATTCCGATGAATGGCAGGGCCTGGACCTGATCATCTGCGATCCGCCGGTCTTCGCCTCGGCGCGCGACGGGGGGAGTTTTGCCGTGGAGCGGGAATGGGGCCCGTTGGCCAGAATCTGCGCCGGCTTGTTGGCTCCGGGAGGAGTGGCGGTGTTCGCGAACAACCATCGAACCGGGGACCATGTGGACTACCGCAAGGCCCTGGAGGGAGAATTCGCGCAGGTGACCCATCTGCGGGCCCCCCTGGATTTCCCCGTCCTGCCCGGCTGTCCTCCTCACGTCAGGACGTTTTGGTGTGAGAAGACCTGAGGCGCGCCCGTCGCGCCTAATCCTCTTCCGCCAGACCCATCTCCACGATGCTCGTTTCCGGATCGTAACTCGCGTCCAGGCGATCCCGGTACGGTTCCAGAGAAGCCCGTATCGGGTCCGGCAACTCGTCCGGCCAGGGAATGCGGCGCGGGTCAGTCCGCATGGCGGCGAGTTCGGCGGCGAGCTGCACGCCCCAGGGATCGGCTTCGGGATCCGAATCGCCGGGTAGGGTCGCCGTGAAGGCCTGCCACTGGTTGGCCAGGATCGGTGTCTGCATCTGGTTGACGAAACTGCGCACCCGCCGGGAGCGTCCACGGCGCACATCCTTGGTGTCGCCATGGCCGCCCCAGTTCATGTGGACCGCCCCCCCATCGTCGTCGTGGTCATCGCCGGCCAGGACGAAGCCCGGCCCGTCGCCAGGATCCTTGGCCAGAAACACATAATAGGAGAGGGTGTAGATGTACTGATACTCGCCGACACCCATGCCGAGGTTGAGCAGCACCCGGTTGCGCTGCCCGGCGAATCCCAGCACCGACGGCACCAGATTGAGGCCGGCCTTGGCCTTGTCGATGAAGCCGGCATCCCCATCCAGGGTGGTCAGGAGCTCGCCGAGCTCGCGGCGCGGCAAGGCCAAGCTGTCGCGCACGGCCAGGAAGACCTCCATGCGCCCGGGGTCGATGGCCCCGTCGGGATCGGGAACGAATTCAGTGGCCTCTCCGAACTGATCCTGGAGGTTGGCCTGAACGACTTCCAGATCGTCCGCCTGGGTCTTGAACTTCTTCACGGTGAAGTAGGAACACGTTCCGAGACCACCGAGGATGATCAGGATCAAGCCGCAACCGATGCCGCAACCCATCGCCCATTTCCTGCCCGCTCCCGACATGACATGACTCCTCTGCTGGGGATTACAAGCCGCGAATGCCGTCAGTACACGGTCGGCGACGTCCTTATTCCCGACGATTCCGGTTGCCGAATCATTCCCATCGCATGACTATATCCGGTATCAAAGGGGACGGTAACCCCCAATCCAGCCACCGAACGACCTCTCCGCGCCGGCGAAAGGCTCCAGGTAACTCCATGGCCGAGAACTATATCTACACCATGCAAGGCTTGCAGAAGGTCGTCCCCCCGGGGCGGAAGATCCTCGATGGGATCTGGTTGAGCTTCTTCCACGGGGTCAAGATCGGCGTGATCGGCCTGAACGGGTCGGGAAAATCCACCCTGCTGAAGATCATGGCCGGGCTGGATGACGACATCATCGGCGAAGCCCGCCTCGACCCCTCCAAGACGGTCGGCTACCTGCCCCAGGAACCCGAGCTCGACCCCGCCAAGGACGTCAAGGGCAACATCGAGGAAGCCGTCGCCGATCTGAAGGCCAAGGTCGACCGCTTCAACGAGATCTCCATGCTGATGTGCGAGCCCCTGGAGGACGACGCCATGGACAAGCTCATGGCCGAGATGGGCAAACTGCAGGACGAGATCGACTCCGCCGAGGCATGGGACCTGGATCGCCATTTGGAAATCGCCATGGACGCCCTGCGCTGCCCGCCGGGCGACGCCGACGTGACCGTGCTGTCGGGCGGCGAGAAGCGCCGCGTGGCCCTGTGCCGGCTGCTGTTGCAGAAGCCGGACCTGCTGCTGCTCGACGAGCCCACCAACCACCTGGACGCCGAATCGGTGGCCTGGCTCGAACGCCACCTGCGCGAGTACGTCGGCACCGTCGTCCTGGTCACCCACGACCGCTACTTCCTGGACAACGTGACCGGCTGGATCCTCGAACTGGAGAGCGGCAAGGGCATTCCCTGGGAAGGCAATTATTCCAGCTGGCTGGACCAGAAGCAGAAGAAGCTGATCGAGCAGGACAAGGCGGACAGCAAGCGCGTCAAGGTGCTGCAGCGGGAGCTTGAATGGGTGAACGCCTCGCAGAAGGCGCGCCAGAAAAAATCCAAGGCCCGCGTTTCGGCCTACGAGGATCTGGTCAGCCAGGATCGCCAGATGCAGCAGAAGACGGCCCAGATCCGCATCCCCGCGGGCGGGCGCCTAGGCAACATCGTCGTCAACGCCGACCACGTGAAGAAGGCGTACGGCGAAAAGCTGCTCTTCGACGACCTGAACTTCCACCTGCCCCGGGGCGGGATCGTGGGCGTGGTCGGCCCCAACGGCGCCGGCAAGACCACCCTGATGAATCTGATCACCGGCAAGGAGCAGGCCGACGGCGGCGAACTGATCGTCGGCGAGACCGTACAGATGGCCTACGTCGATCAGGGACGCGACGACCTCGACCCCGACAAGTCGGTGTGGGAGAACATCTCCGAAGGCGCCGAGGAGTTGGATCTCGGCGGTGTGCCGGTCAACAGCCGCGCCTATTGCTCGGGCTTCAACTTCAAGGGACACGAACAGCAACGCAAGGTGGGCACCCTTTCGGGCGGCGAGCGCAACCGCGTGCACCTGGCCCGGCTGCTGAAGAGCGGCGCCAACCTGATCATCCTCGATGAGCCCACCAACGACCTGGATGTGGATACCCTCCGCGCCCTTGAGGACGCGCTGGTCGAGTTTGGCGGATGCCTGGTCGTGGTCAGCCACGACCGTTGGTTCCTCGACCGCATCTGCACCCACATCCTTGCCTTCGAGGGCAATTCCGAGGTCTTCTGGTACGAAGGCAACTACACCGAGTACGAGGCCGACCGCAAGCAGCGCCTCGGCGTCGATGCCGACCAACCGCACCGTATCAAGTATCGGCCGCTGACCAGGTAGGGATTTAGCCCGGTGAATCCGAAACCATCGGCAGCCTTTCCCTGGCTGCCGATTCATCCACCAGACCCACCGGATAAACCAGATACCGGCTGTCGAAGTAGGGCGTGCGGCGGTAGAACCAGTCGCGGATGGCGCCCGGGTTGGCGGCGAATTGCGGGTCAGCCGCCTTGGCCGCGGCCAGGGAATCGGCCAGCGCCGGGTCGGCGGCCAGCAAGTCCGGAATCATCTGCTCGATGACGTAGGACTCCGCGTACTCCACACGCGCGAAGACGGCGTCGAAGAACCCCCACCGCACCAGGCTGTCCGGCCCCAGGGGCTCCAGCAGGTGGGCGATGGCCCGCGCAGCCGGTTGGTCCACGGCAACCACGACCGAACCGGCGGGAAAGGTGCGCTCCTCCACGTCCGTCCGCAGCTGGAACTCCACCGGGTGATGCCCCTCGTAAGGCTGCTGTTGCCACTTCGCATCGGCGAAGCGATAGGTGCGGACCGGCAGGGTCGCCGCCGCGTCGAGCCGCGAAAGCGCGGTGCCGTGGCGCTTCAGCAGGGCGATGACCTCCTGCCACTGGGGCGGGACGATGTACGCGGCCGGCAGCTCGACCAACTGATCGGGAACCAGCGTGTCGTAGTACTCGACCTGCATGGTCTGCGGCTCCCCGGTGAAGCGGCTCCAGCCGCCACCGGTCACCGCGCTCTTTTCGGTGGTGTAGGCGATGCCCGCGAAATCCACCGGATGGTGCCGATCGTTCACCTTGAAGGACAGGGCCAGGGGTAGATCGCGAAAGGCGGGTGCTGCCGTGCGTGAATCTGCGGCCGCGTTCTCGGCCAGCAGTTCGTCGGCGTGATCACCCAACCAGCCCAGCGTGAGGCGCCAGAGCTGCCCCGCGCCGTTTACCCTGGTGGCATAGTCCTTGAGCATGTGGGTTTCGATGAGCAGCCCCGGGCGGTTGCGCACCGCCGCATAGCCCTGGCTGAAACGGGGCACCGCAGCCCAGGCCACCAGCCCGCTGCGGGGGTCATGCCACTCGCGAAAGGCCACGTAACGGATCATGGGTTCCCCGGCCGCCACCATCCGGTCGTTCATGTCCTTTTCGTACTCCCGCACCAGGTCGGTCAGTCCGGCGTCGAGATTGCCACCCGTCTCCAGGCTGTAGGTCACGGCATACTGGTAGTCCGCGCCGTCGGTGGAATGGATGTCGATGAAGAAGTCCGGGGACCAGGCATTCCAAAGCCGCAACCAGGCCCGCATCTCGGGGGTGTCCGCCTTGAGGTAGTCCCGATTGAGGTTCAGGTTCTGCGCCGTGGCCCGCCATCCCATGTTTTCGGGGCCGTTCTGGTTGATGCGGTTGTTGGGCCCGAACCGTTCGTGACCATCCACGTTGAAGATGGGAATGAACAGCAGGGTCACCCGGCCGAGCAGGCGAGCGGCAAGATCGGGGTCTTCGGCCAGGTCCCGCAACAGGAGCATCCCCGCGTCCTTGCCACAGGATTCGCCGGCGTGGATGCAGGCCTGGACCAGCAGCACCGGACCCGCGCCATGGGCGGTCTCGGGCGTGAAGGCGCCCCGGGTCGAGGCCGCCACCAGCGGCAGGTCCCGGCCCTGTGGGCTGGTCCCGAAGGTCCCGTATTCCAGGATGGGCGAGGTCGCCGCCAGGTCGCGGCACCAGGCCACGGTCTCGTCGTAGGTCGGCGTGACCCGACCCTGGCCGTCCTCGAAGGGGGTGGTGACGGCGGACGACGGCAGGGAGGTGGTCAACACCGTGGTCAGGGTGGCCAGCAGGATGATACGGGAAGCAGGCATGGCCCGGTCCTTTCAGTCGAATAGTGCTCGCGGGAAGAAATCAGATTACCAATTCCCATCCCCTGAGGCCAGCGTTGCCCGTTATATTGTCTTCGGAAGCTCGTCTCCTCGAATCCCGGAGGCCACCTTGGCTCGCATTCTCCATGTCCTGTCCCAGCGCCCCATGCTGACCGGCAGCGGCGTCTCCCTGGACGCCCTGGTGCGGGAATCCCATGGCGCAGGTTGGGATCAGGCCGCCCTGGTGGGGGTGCCCGCCGGCACCGACCCACAGGTCGGAGGACTGGACGCGGATAAGATCCACGCGATCCGCTTCGCTTCGGTCGAGACCGGCTCGATCCCTGACCTCGACTTCCCCGTACCGGGCATGAGCGATGTCATGCCCTATTCCAGTTCCGTGTGGGCAAGCTTGACTCCGCGGCAGCTGGCTGATTACCGCCGGGTCTGGACCGCCGGGCTCGAGGTCCTGGCGCGGACTTTCCGGCCGGACCTGGTGCACACCAATCATCTGTGGTTGGTCAGCACCCTGGCGCGACGGGTCTTTCCCGACATTCCGGTCGTGATGACCTGCCACGCCACCGGCCTGCGACAACTCGAACTCTGCCCCCACCTCGCCGAGGAAGTGATCGACGGGTGCCGCGGCATCGACCACTTCTGCGTGTTGTACGGGGAACATCGGGAGCGGCTGGCCGCTACCCTGGGCATCTCGCCGGATCGGATCACGGTGACCGGAGCCGGATTCCGGGACGATGTCTTCCGGCCGGGCCCGTCCTCCCAGCGGAATCCCCATAGCGTCGTGTACGTGGGAAAATACAGCGCCGCCAAGGGCGTTCCCTGGTTGCTGGATGCGGTGCAGGAGCTGGCCCGTTTGCGACCGGGGTTGCGATTGCACGTCGCCGGAAGCGGCGCCGGGCCCGAGGCCGAAGCCCTGGCCAAACGGATGGACGACCTGGGCCCACTGGTCGTGCGGCACGGGCAACTGTCCCAGCCGGAACTCGCCGACCTTTTGCGCCGCTGCGCCGTGTGCGTGTTGCCGTCTTTTTACGAGGGTGTGCCGCTGGTGCTGGCCGAAGCCGCGGCGTGCGGCTGTCGCATCGTGGCCACCGACCTGCCCGGCGTGCGGCAGCAGCTGGCTCCCGTGCTCGGGCCCATCCTCGAATCGGTTCCCCTGCCACGCCTGGAAAACGTGGACAGGCCGGCTCTCGCCGACCTGCCCCGTTTCGTCTCTGATCTGCGCGCCGCCCTGGCCCGGAGCCTGGATGGAAATCCCGCCGGCGCGCCCGATCTTTCCCGTTTCACCTGGTCCGGTGTCGCGGGCCGGATCCAGGACATCTGGAGCCGGTTGTTGAACCCCTAATCGCGCTGTTGCCGCGCTTTGGCCATGAGCCAGACCCCTCCGGCCACCAGCGCCAGGGGCCACCAATCCTCGAGCCATGCCAAAGACATGTCGAACTTGGAATTCAGGAACAGCAAGAGGCCCACCACGACGAGTAGGGCGCCGCCGGCGAGGGAACCGCCGGTGCCGGGAATGGCAAATCCGTCCGGGATTTCCTCGCCGCCGAGCCCCGCGGCCACCCGGTTGAAATGCATGGCGCGCCGGTTGGCGTCGATCATGTTGAACAACCAGAAAAAGGCCAGGAAAACCCCGAAAAAGGCCTCGAGACCATTGCCGGCGCTCGAACTGAGGATCGCAATGATCGAGGCGGCGATCATGATATTGATGAACCCCTGCTGGTAGTAGCCCACGTAGATCTGGCCCAGCCCGGGCAGACTCGAGAGCACCGTGGCCAAAGCCGGGGACTTGCGATTGACGCTCAAGGGGGCCATTGCCGGCTGCGGCGGTGCCGGACCGACCTGGGGGTGGGGGTTGTTGGGATAGGACGGATATTCCTGATTGACGTCGTTCATGACGAACTCCTTTCGGCGGTTGACGATTGATTGATCGAATTGCTGCGCCACCAGAGGCGCCAGATCTCCTGAAAATCCGAACCGGCCGCGGATAGACGCATCAGGGCGGGTCCGGTTCGCTTGTGTCGAATTTCACGCCAGGCGCCCTGGACATCCCGGCCCAGATGGTCGCGGGCCAGCTCGGTGCTTTGGACCCGACGCCCCACATCGGAGCGGATCCCGCCCCACACGGAATCCTTCAAGAACCCCGCGCCCTGTGCCACGCCCTGGTCCACGGTCGTGAAAGCCCCCCCCAGCACCGAAAGTCGGGCCGGACCGGCCTCGACGCCGGCCAGGATTTGGCGGGGCACCCCGTGCAGGGGCGCGCCGGGCGCGATCGTCAGCACCGTCAAAAGCACGGTCAGGGCGTAGGCGACTTGCCAGGCGAACAGCGGCCGCTGAATCCGCTCTTCCCACCAGTTGCCCAGCCGGTCCACAAGCCCGGCCGCGCCGGTCAAATGGCCGGCCGCAGCAGCGCGTGACGGCAGGCGGGCGGTGCGGGCCAGGACCGCGGCGGTGAATTCCTCTCCCGGATCGATTTCCGCCATGGCGGGCAGCTCCGTACCCATCCAGCCGAGCACCACGGCCACGGACCGGCACCCGGGGCAGTTCTCCAGATGGGCCTGGACCAGGACGCGGTCTCCGGAATCCAGATTGTTGTCCACCAGGCCGGGCAGGTGCTCCAGGGCCCTGCTGCAGGCCGGTCCGCTGGTGCGGTCCAGGATGCTGCGCACCAGATCCTCGTTACGGTCGTCCTTGTCGTCGAAGCGTCTCATGAGACCGCCTCCGTGGCGGAGGGGAAGCCCCCGTCGGGCCCCTTCTCCAGCGCCGTGATGGCCTGCGCCAGTTCCAGGCGGGCCCGCGAAGCCCGAGACTTCACGGTGCCCAGGGGAACCTGCAAAACGTCGGATACCTGCTCCAGGGACAAACCCTGGATATCCTTGAGCAGGATGACCTCCCTGTTGATCTCGCTCAGATCCTGCAGGGCACGGTGCACCAGGCGCCGCCGAGCGGTGCGATACCATTGCTCCTCAGGGTTGGGGCTGGAGGAAGCCAGGGAGGTCATTTCCGCGGCGGGTATGTCCTGACGGGGGGGGCGCGCCTTGCGCCGACGCAGGTGATCCAGACAGGCGTTGCGCACGATGCTGATCAACCAGGAGGGGAATTTGTCGGCGTCGGTGCACTGGTCCAGCTTGCGATACAACCGGACGAATATGTCCTGGGCGACATCGAGGGTCTCCTCGCGGTCACCGAGGTATCCGAAGACCATTGCGCAGACTCGTCCCTGTTGCCGTCTCACCAGCATCTCCCAGGCTAGCTCGTCACCTTTGCGGCAACGGTTCAGAAGTTCGGTCTGGTCCATCACCATCCCGTTCGCTTCAAGGTTCTTTCTTCCTGTCGCATCATAGACGCACCCGGCCGGATTGGGTTCGGTGGAGTTGAAAAAAATATCCGGATACCGGCGTTGTCCCCTTTCCCTGACCGATTTCCTGCTGGGGAGTCTCGTCCGGGACCGCTATGATGGGAATCGTGAACCGATCGGTGCGAATTTTCTGCAAGGGACGGTATGTGCGGATGTGGCGCTGGATCAAGGAGTTCCTGAAACGGCGGGACCCCCGCAGCGGCCTGCGGCTGGTCATCCACCGCGGTTATCAGGTGGACATTCCCTTCCCCCAATACGACGCCCGTCGGCCGTTTCGAATCCTCCAGTACCTCCGCGGACAAAAGCTGTTGCACCGGGGCATGCTGGTTCGGCCACGACCGATCTCCCTGCGGCGCATGGAACTGGTCCACGATCGCCAGTACCTGAAATCGCTCGATGAGCCCGGGGCGATGGAAGAGGTCCTGGGAATCAGGTTGGACGCTTCCGCCCAGGATCGTTTCCTGTGCTTCCAGCGCCTGATGTGCGGCGGCACCCTGCGGGCCGCCCGCGGGGCCGTTCGGCGCGGCTCGGTGATGGTGAATCTGGGCGGCGGATTGCATCACGCGAACCGCAACCACGGATCAGGGTTCTGTGCCTTCAACGACGTTGCGGTGGCGATCGCATCCTTGCGGAAGCGGGACTTCGACCAGCCCATCCTGGTGGTCGACCTGGATCTGCACGACGGTGACGGCACCCGCGCAATTTTCGCCGACGACCCTTCGGTCCATACCTTCTCCATTCACAACCGGGATCTGGGTTCCACCGAAGCGGTCGCCTCGACGGCCATCGCCATGGGCACGGATGTGGACGATGCAGCCTACCTCGCCGCCATCCGCCAACACCTGCCTGACGCATTCGCGCAGACCAAGCCCGGATTGGTGTTCTACCTGGCCGGCAGCGACCCCTGCGTGGATGACCGGCTGGGCGATTGGCGGGTGTCCCTGGAGGGCCTCCTCGAGCGGGACCAGTTCGTCATGAATCTGGCGCGACCGCACCATAGCGCCGACGCACTGCCCGTCGTCATCCTGCTGGCGGGTGGCTACGGACCCAACGCCTGGCGCCACGGGGCCGCGTTCATGTCCTGGCTGACCGGAAAGTCTTCCGGTCTGGAGATTCCCCCCGAAATGGAGTTGCCGGTGGACCACTATCGTCGCCTGGGGCGCTTCATGCAGAACCCCCGCCTGATCGGCGAGACCGGTTCCGATTCCGCCGACCAGGACTGGGGCCTGCAGGAAGAAGAATTCAGCGGCACCCTGCCCATTGGGAATGAGCGGTTCCTGGGGTTGTTCAGCCGGCACGGCCTCGAAATGTCCCTGGAAGAGATCGGGCTCCTGGACCGCTTGCGGGGAATGGGATTCGCAAGGCTGGCTGTCGATACGGACCTGGACGATCCCCTGGGGCACACCCTGCGCATCACCACCCGCGATGAGCCGCCCCTGACGGTCATGGAAATCCGCCTGCGCATCGACCGCAGCGCCCTGCCGGGTCGCAGCCTGCTGATGGTCGAATGGCTGCTGATCCAGGACGCCCGGGCCAGTTTCGAAATCTCGCACCCGCTCCTGCCCGGCCAGGAATATCCCGGATTGGGTTTGCTGCGGGATACCGCCGCGGTGTTGATCGTGCTCTGCGAGCATCTGGAACTGGACGGTCTGGCCTTCACCCCCAGCCACTTCCACCTGGCTTGTCTGTCCGATCCCCAATCCTCATTTTTGGACCCGGCGCTGCAGGCCCGTTTCAAATCCCTCTTGCTGGCCACTACAAACCTGCGCCCGGCCGAAGCCGCTGCAGCCCTGGCCGCAGGCCTGATCCGCGAGCACCCGGGCGGCGAGGCCGTACCCTGGGTCCCGGGCGTCATGGTTCTGCCCGTCAGCCAGGACCTGAAGGAATACTTCGTTGGTGATGAATACCTGAGCCGCGTCTCCGCAGCGGGCGTCCCGACCTTCAGCCTGGAACAGTAAGGGGCGGAGCCCTTCGGCTCCGCCCCTCGACCACAGGCATGGCCGCTTCCCGAATGGTTCAGATGACCAGATTTCCCGCGAGGTAGAGCCCGCCGACGACCCCGACAAACAACAGCGCAAGGGCTCGCGGGTTGCGCTTGATGTTGCGCACCTCGTTCAGCACCTGGTTGACCGGGTGCTTGCGCGACATCCCGGAAAGGACCGGAGGCCTCTCGCGGTCATACAGGGCAAAGCCCCGGTGTAGGCGGGGGTCCCGAGGGGCCAGATGCTTGGCCTTCATCAGATGCTTGAACCCCTCATCGATGCGACCACCCAGCAGGTAGATGTAGCCCAGTCCGATGTAGCCCGCCGCCGAAGTCTTGTCCAGCCGGACCGCCTGTTTGGCCAACTTCTCTGCGGTCAGGAACCGGCCTCCTTCTTCGGCCAGACAGATTGCCAACCCCGCCAGGGACTCGTTGTCCTTGGGATCGTCCTTGAGAATCCGACGGAACCGATTCTCGGCGCCTTCGTGGTCCCCATCGAGCAACAGCTTGTAGGCCGCGCAAACCGAAGGGCAAGCCCCCAGGGTGGTGAAAATGTGCTCTCCCCGGTACTCCAAAAGATGGCGAAGTTCACTCATGGCGTTTCCTCGGTGGGCAAAAATCCTTGTGCAGTCGACGCTGATTTCATTTTGCCCGGCCCCCTGTGTCCTATCGTTCCTTGTGCTTTCCCCCGTGACCTCTACGGAAATATCCTGCAGGGACAGTGCCGGAGGGACCTGCACGATCCCTCCGGCACCAAAACGCAGGATTTTCGCCAGGGAATCAGCGCCAACGATCCTCCCAGGCCTGCGGACGTTGTCGCAGCCACCGGTCGAACCACTCCAACATCATGGTGCGATGCGCGACGCGGTTGTCCCAGGACCCGCTGATGCCGTGGTCCTCGCCGGGGAACAGGACCATCTCCACGGGCTTGTCCAGCGTCGAAAGTTCGGTGAACAGCTGGATAGATTCGCCGGTGGTCACATTGCCGTCGGCCAGGCCGTGCAGCAGCAAAAGCGGGGTGGTGACCTTGTCGGCCTGGAAAACCGGGGAATGCTGGATGAAATAATCCGCATCGGACCAGGGGTTGCGACCGCCCAGGGCCATGTCGCCGTAGGTCACACCCCAGGCGCCCTGCCCGAAGTAGGTCACCAGATCGCTGATGCCGTACATGGAAACGGCGGCGGCGTACATGTCGGTGTGGGTAACGAGGTAGTCGGTCATGAAACCGCCGTAGGAACCCCCGTATATGCCCATGGCCTCCCGGTCCAGGTAAGGCACCACCGATAGGGCGTGTTCGGTCGCCGCCATGATGTCGCCCGCAGCCGCAGGGCCCCAGTCGCCGGCGTGATGATCGGCAAACGCCTCGCCATAGCCCACCGCACCCCGCGAATTGACCACCAGCAATCCGTAGCCGGCGGCGGCGAAGAACTGGAAGGTGGTATTGAAGGATCTCATGGTGGGACTGGAGCCCCCGTAGTAGTAGGCGATCAGCGGCGCCCGGCCGGCGGCCGGTGCGGCGAAAGTCCCGCTGCCGTCGGCAGCCATCTGCAAGGGCGGATAATACCAGGCGTCGATGGTCTCGCCCCCCGGCCCGGAAAAACTCATGTCCCGGGCCTCGGCCCAGATGGTGCGGGACATGAGATCCGCGTTGGGATCCTCCAGCAGATGGCCGGCCTGGCCGGTTTCGGCCAGATAGAGGCGGGCCGGCAGCGCGGGATCCGAAGCGGTGCAGACCACATACTCGCCGTTGGTGCTGAGAGCGACCGAGCCCAGGGTGGTGCCGGTCTGCGGCAGGGCCTGGGGCCTCCAGTTCGAGCGGTAATGGACCAGACTGGCCAACCGGTCGGAGGAACCGTCGGTGATCCGGATCAACAGATTTCCATCGCTCGAGAAAGCCGGAAAACCGCCGCCACCCTCGAAGGCGAAGCTTCCTCCCTGGGAGGCGCGCTCGTATTTTCCGCTCTGCAGATCCAGCATCCAGACCTGCTTGTGGTAGACGTTGTGCTGGGGGGCTGCCCGGCGGTCGGGACCGATCTCGTCGGGCGGGCCGATGAAAGCCAGTATGCGGCCGTTGGCGCCGGCGGCGAAAGCCTGGGGACGAACCTCCCAGCCGGAGGTGAAGGAAGCGAGAAACTCGTCGGCGCCGGTGGTCAGGTCGATGCGCCGGATCTCACTGCTGAACCAGGGTCGGTCCGCAGTGGGCAGGGTGCGCCCGTAGACGACCGTCTTGCCCTTGGCGCCGAAGACCGCGTCGTCCAGCACGAAATCGCCAGGACGGGTGAGCAGCCGGCGCACACCCGATTCGAGGTCCAGAAAGTGCAGGTGGGCGGAGGGAGCATAGTCGCTGATACGCTCCCGGAAGCGGGTGTAGCGGCGACCCGGGCCGTCGGCGGGATCCTTGTCCTCGAAACCGCGATCGGAAGCGAACAGGAGGGTCCGGCCCCGGCGACCGATGCGGATAAAGCCCAGGCCGGGTTCATCGTCCAGGATCTTCCGCTGGGTGCCGTCATCAACATCATACAGCACCAGGTCCTTGCCGAGCCGCAGCAGCAGCCGGTGGCTGTCCGGCAAAAAGCCCACCGGCCGGGCCTTGCCTCCGGCGAGGTCGGCGGCCACGATGTTGCCCTGATCGTCCAGGAGGTCCAGGCGTCCGGTGCCATCGCTGCGGCGGGAAAGGTAGCGGGCCACCAGGCGGCCATCGTCCGCCACGGCCAGGGAACTGATGGAAGCCACCTGGTCCGTGTCGGCAAACCGGGTCACCGCCACGCGGGGCGTCAGGGTCCAAACCGCCGCGGCCACCGAATCGGCGGCGGCGCTCAACCCGAACGCCAGGTCATCATCCGACACCTCGACCCGTCCCCAGAACAACACCCAGCCGCGGGTCACGGTCGTCGAAGCCGTCAGGGGGTCGGCGACCTCCCCCGGTTTCTGCGCGGCCAGTTCATCCCCAGCGCGAAAAAGAGCCGTGCCGTGATCCAGGCTCAAACCCACAGCGGAGCCCTCCGCGGTGCGCAGTCGCGCGGCGACCCAGTAGATCCCCGGCTCCGCTACCGTGAATCGCCCTTGCCCATTGGCCTTGCTCTTTCTCCACCCGCCCCGGTCGGCGGAGGGCAGGTTCCCGTCCGGCGCGATTTCCGGGACCATTTGTTGGGATCCGCGCAGGACACCCTGGTCGGAGGGAACCTCCGGCCCGGAGGGCAAAGGGCCCAGCAGGAACGCCTGCCGGCAAGAAACGGTATCCCGGGCCGCGTCGGCCGCCATGGCGACGCCGGACAACGAAATCAGGATGGGCAGCAAGACGAACGGAAGGATGCGCTTGAACATGATCGCGATCTCCAGGTTCGGGACGGAGGCGGGGGTTGGCCCATTATGCCCCACATCCGGCGGGGCGGGAACCCCCGGCGGACAAAACTTTGGGGTTCCGGTTGCGCTTCCGAGCGGTATGATGATATTCCCAGCGGCGAACAAGATCGAGGATGCGGCCGCTTCTCCGCGGCCAGCCAAGGAGGAAAAATCATGAGTCTGCAGAAGAAACCTTTGAAAACCCGTCCTGTCAGCAAGGTCACCTTCCGCCTACCTCCGGAAGCCGCCGGCGAGGCCGACAAGGTCACCCTGGTGGGTGATTTCAACAACTGGGACCCCCAGGCCACTCCCATGCAGCGTCTCTCCAGCGGTGAATTCAAGGCCACCCTGGATCTCGAGCGCGGCCGGAAGTACCAGTTTCGCTACCTCATCGAGGACATGGTCTGGGAAAACGATTGGGAAGCCGACGATTACGTGGCCAGCGATGTCGGAAATTGCGAAAATTCCGTCGTTATGGTTTGAGCCAAACAGGGAATACCATGCTGCACCGCCACCCTTTGCGTGACCAGGTCGACAAGGAAATCCGAGCCCGCCTGTCCGACGGCCGCCTGGCCGCCGGGACCCGCGTCAACGAGACCCACCTGTCGGCCGACCTGGGCATCAGCCGCACCCCTTTGCGGGAAGCCCTGCTTCAGCTCGAAGCAACCGGATTCCTGGACAGCGACATGGGGCGGGGTTTCCTGATACCCGACCTGCTGCCGGGTCGCTTCCAGGACATCCAGGCGGTCCTGGCGCGCTTGGAGCCCTTCGCCCTGGGCCTGACCATGCCCTACCCCGGTCAGCGGGTGATGGAATTGAACAATCTGTTGGTGCGCAGCAAATTGAGGCTTGGCGGCCCGGGCCCTCAAACCGCTCCGACCCTCTGCGAATTGATCGACGGCTGGGCCGGGCTGCTGCTGGAATCCTGCCCCAACACCCTCGTGCGCCAGGACATCCTGCGATTGGAAGCCCTCAGCCGGCGGTACTGGTTCCGGGTGGCGATCGGCGGCTTTGACCCCAGCGCCCTGGTCACCTCGCTGGAAGGAATGTACGAACTGGTGCGGACCGGGCAATCCGCGCGCGCAGCATCCCATTGGAGCGAGCACACCCTGCGGTTCAGCCCCGAAGCGGCCCCCTGTCTGACATCTCCCCTGCCCCATGCCGCACCTGGCCGATAGGGCTCCCCGACCCGATAGTCTGGGCCGTGCCGTGGCTTGGATGATCCTGTCCGGGGCGAGTTTCGCCCTCATGGGCGCCATGGTGAAGCTTGCCACCGAGGCTTCCGTGCCGGCCAAGGTCTTCTTTCGCAACCTCGTGACCCTGGTCATCACCACCGCAGTGGCCTGGCGGAGCGGGCACAACCCCCTGGCCCGAACGCCCCACCGCGGGCTCTTGCTCCTGCGGGCCTTCTGTGGACTGGCGGGGGTCTTCCTCTATTTCGTGGCCCTCAGCCGCCTGACCCTCGCCGATGCCTCGTTGCTGAACAAGACCTCGCCCTTCTTCGTGGTGGCCTTCGCCGTGTTGATCCTGCATGAGCCCTGGCATCGGACCATGGCCCCTATTCTCCTGCTGGCCTTCGGGGGCGCCCTGCTGATCATCAAGCCGGGTTTCAATTATCAGATGTTACCGGCTCTGGCCGGCCTGGGCTCGGGGGCCTTTGCGGGCTTGGCCTACACCCTGGTGCGCAAGCTCAAGGGAAGGGCCGACCCCAACCAGATCATCTTCCATTTCTCCCTGGTCAGCACCCTGGTGACCCTGCCCTTCGTCCTGTGGCACCCGCTCCATGTCGATGCCGGCCAATGGCTGGCCTTGATCGGCACCGGGGTCTTCGCGGCCGGTGGTCAGTACGGGCTGACCTTCGCCTACCATCACGCGCCGGCCTCCCGCATCTCCATCTACACCTACCTGCACGTGCTGTTTGCTGTGGCCGGCGGATTTGCCCTGTTCGGGGAAAGGCCCGACCTCGCCAGCATCTTCGGTGGTCTCTTGATCATCGCCGCGGCGGTGGGGTCACAACGGATCAACCGGGAACGGAGACAGACATGAACGGGCTGCCGCACCGATCCACCTACCGGTCCAAGCGCGCCGTCGCTGCGGTCCTGATGCTGCTTTGCCTCGCCGGGTGCGCCGACCACGGGCAGCGGATCTCCTCCTCCGATCACACAGCGGTCTACCATCAGCGGGCCGTGGCCTGTGACCACGCGATCGCCTCCCAGGCCGGGGACCGGATGCTGGCGATGGGCGGCAACGCGGTGGACGCCGCCGTGGCCGCATCGTTCTGTCTCTCTGTGGTCCGACCCTTCAGCTGCGGGATCGGTGGCGGCGGTTTCATGGTCATCAGCCTGCCGCCGTCTCCCGGGCATCCCGAGCCATGCGCCGTTGCCCTCGACTATCGCGAAACCTCCCCCGGGGCCGTGGGCCCGGACTATTACGACGGCCTTCCCGAGGACGCCAGCGAGCGCGGCGCCCATGCCGTAGCCGTGCCGGGCACGGTGGCCGGGCTGCTCTACGCCCTGGAGAAATACGGCACGCTGGATCGGGCCACGGTCCTGGCACCGGCCATCGAGGCCGCCCGCAAGGGTTTCCCGGTCGATGCGGCGTACCTGGCCGCCAACGCCACCATGCTCGAGGTCTGGCTCCGGCATCCCGAGCTCCGCTCCTCCGGGGCGATCTTCGGGTCCCTTTTCCATGGAGGTTCCCTCGGCCCCCTCGACGAGGTCCGCAACGAAGCCCACGCCCGAGCCCTGGAACTCATCGCCCGCGACGGGGCCGACGCCTTCTACCGCGGCCCCATCGCCGAGGCCATCGTCCAGGCCGTGACCGCGGGCGGAGGCGTCCTGACCGCCGAGGATCTGGCGGCCTTTACCGTGAGGGAAACTCCCGCCCTGACGGGCGATGTCGGACCTTGGCGCATCATCACCATGCCGCCGCCCTCCAGTGGCGGGGTGGCGACGCAGCAGGTCTTCGGCATCCTGGAACGGCTGGGCGGACTGAAGCCCGGCCTGGACATGGATTCGCCCACATGGCGCCACATGCAGATCGAAGCCTTCAAGCACGCCTTTGCCGACCGGGCCCGCTGGCTGGCCGACGACGCCTTTGTTCCGGTGCCCGTGGCGGCCTTGACCGCGCCCGGCTATCTCGATTCCCTGGCTGCGCGTTTCGATCCCCTGCACACCTTCGGCCCTGAGGCCTACGGCACGGCTTCTTCCCCGGCAGACGATTCCGGCACCAGCCACATCTCGGTTCTGGACCAGGACGGCATGGCTGTCGGCTGCACCGAGACCATCAACCTGGAATGGGGTTCGGCGGTGGATGTGCCGGGTTGGGGCTTCTTCCTCAATGACGAGATGGACGATTTTACCACCAGCGAGGGTGCGAACGCGTACGGGCTCGTCCAGTCGAACCGCAACCGACCAGAACCCGGCAAGCGCCCCTTGTCGTCCATGAGCCCCACCATCGTGCTGGAAAACGGCCGGGTGGCGGCCGTGGCCGGGGCTTCGGGCGGACCGCGCATCATCAGCGGTACCCTGCAGGTCCTGCTGGCGGCGCTGGTGTTCGGGAACGATGCCGGCCAGGCGGTCGACCGGCCGCGCCTGCATCACCAATGGCTGCCGGACGAGGTGCGGGTCGAAAGCGGGTGGACCGACCTGCAAGCGCTGAAGGGTTTGCAGGCGCGAGGCCACCATGTGGTGGATTATCCCAAGTCCGTGGGGGTGGTTCAGGCCATCGTGGTCCAAGGCGGGCGCATCACCGCCGCCAGCGACCCCCGCAAGGGGGGCCGGCCGGCGGGCAAGTAATGGTCAGCGGCTACTTCAGGACAACCTGGTCCTTCAACGACACCAGAATGCAGACCATTTCGTCGATCTCGTTCTGGCCATGGCCCTTGTTCTTCATCGCTGTCATGATATCCCCGCCTGCGGACAGGAAATCGGCATCGGTCAGGCGGAGCAGCGAATGGGACGCGGGTAGGCTGCGGCCGCTGTAGGTGGCGTCGCCACCGGTGCCGGCCGAAATGAAGTCGGCCACTTCGTGGGCCAGTTTATCCCCGTCGACGTGCCGGAACATCACCTCGAAGTCGGGATTGATCCGGTGCAAGCGGACGATCTCGTTGCAAAATTCGAGGATCTTGTCGTATCCCCCCAGCCGCTCGTAGAGAGAGGATTCGGACTGCCGAGCCATGCGGGCATCCGCGGACTGGGTGCACATGTTCTGCAGGCCGGTCATCTGTTCGGCAACCGTCTGGGCCATGGCCCCCGGGACAACGATCATGCCGAGGGCCAGAGACAGGGTTATGGTCATGGTGAGCTTCTTCATCTCTTCTCCAGGTCTTTTGAGGGGAAATCCGCACAGGAAGATGCGGGTGTCAGGGATTCTTCAGATGAGCAGGTGATTCTGGACTAATTCCCACCAATTTACAATGATTGAATGGGCCGGTCGTCCCCGGGCTCGGGCATGGCTGGCGAAACCCGATGATTTGCCCGAAATTTGGCCCATCACCCCCATCGCTCGTCATTCGGAACGGGAGATTTCATGAAAACCGTCCTCCATCAGGCCGCAACCCGCGGCCGGGCCGACCACGGCTGGCTGCAGACCCGCCACACCTTCAGCTTCGCGGATTACTACGACCCCAAGCGGATGGGTTTCGGTGCGTTGCGCGTCCTCAACAACGACGTCATCGCGCCGTCGGGGGTCTTCGGCACCCATCCCCATCGGGATATGGAGATCGTTACCATCCCCCTGGCCGGGGCGTTGCGCCACGCAGACAGCATGGGCCACCGCCAGGTCATCACCGCAGGCGAAGTGCAGGCGATGACCGCGGGCACGGGCATCACCCACTCCGAACACAACGATTCGGACCAGCATGAGGTCAGCCTGTTGCAGATCTGGATCATGCCGCGGGAAAAGGGACTCACGCCGCGCTACGACCAGGCCGTCTTCCCCGAGGTCGAGCGCCGGGACCGGTGGCAACTGCTCGTCTCACCGGACGGTGCCGACGGGAGCCTGATCATCAACCAGGATGCCCGGTTCTTCCGCGCAAACCTTTCCCCGGGCTCCGAGCTCTCCTTCGCAGCGGCCTCGGCGAACCACGGCCTCTACCTCTTCGTCATCGCAGGCGAAGCGGAGACCGCGGGTGTGGAGCTCCGCTCGCGGGACGGCCTCGCGATCACGGGAGTCGCTTCGGGAAACGTGACAGCGGGAGCCCCGGGAGCCGACGTGCTGCTCATCGAGACACCCATGAGTTGACGGGCCGTTTTCCCCTTGGACCCTGAACGATCATTAATTAGCTTATTTCGATCCTTGTTAACTGTTCCTTGGGAGCTGCAGCATGTCTCTGCCATCGGGTCGCTATCTGCCGGGGCTCTTCCCGTGCCTCGCCATTGGGGCGGCCGCGGTCTGGCTTTCCGGTTGGATCCCCATCGGATCGGTGGCCATCGCCATCGTCCTGGGCATCGCCTTGGGCAACCTCGCTCGGCCCGGCGTGAGATTCGAACCCGGCATCGTCATCAGCGAAAAGCACCTGCTGTCCGTGGCCATCGCCCTGATGGGCCTCAATATGGACTTCTCCATCCTGCGTTCCCTGGGCCTGCGTTCCCTGTTGCTGGTGATGGCCGGAGTGATGGTGACCATCTGCGCGGCCCTGGTGTTCGGCTCGCTCATGCGGTTGAACCGGAGGTTCGCCTGGTTGCTGGGAATCGGCAACGGAGTCTGTGGCAGTTCGGCCATCGCGGCCACCGAGCAGATCATCGGCGCCGACAAGGAAGAGGTGGGTCTGTCGGTGGCCATCGTCAACGGCCTGGGCACCCTCGGCATCTTCCTGCTTCCCCTGCTGGCCCACACCCTGCTCCGGCTGACCGACCTGGAAGCGGGCCTGGTGATCGGCAACACGTTGCAGGCGGTGGGTCAGGTGGTCGCGGCGGGCTTCTCGGTCAGCGAGGCGGCCGGTCAGACCGCCACCATCATCAAGATGTCCCGCATCCTCATGCTCTTTCCCCTGGTGTTCATCCTGCTGCTGGCCTTCGCGAACCGGAAGCGGGAGGGCGCCGGCGCCAAAAGCAACCGGCCCCGGATGCCGCTGTTCATCGTCGGGTTCGTCCTGTTTTCCCTGGTGCCGACGTTCGGCCTGCTGCCCGGCGCCTGGGTTGCGGCCCTTAAGATCCTCAGCCACGACGCCCTGATCGTGGCCATGGCCGGGATCGGCCTGCGCATCACCCTCGACAGCATTCTGCGCCAGGGACGATCGGCCCTGGCCGCCGGCTCCCTTGTGTTCGTCGTGCAGATCCTGTTCAGCACCCTGATGGTCAGGCTGTTCTTCTGAATCGGCGAGGAGTTTCGCTACTCCTGCCGGGTGGAGACGAGCCGGATGGCCGGGAATAAAGTCAGGGCGCCCCTTGTGGGGCGCCCCGTTTTCGATTGTCGGCCGGGCCTCAGTCCAGCAAGGCCGCCGACGCCTTCGGGTTCATCAGCAGGATCTCCGGATGTTCCGCGTGCGGGTCCGCGCCCTTTTCGATCAGGCCGATGACTTCCGGCGGTGTCAGGCCCGGCTTGAGGGCCACGAGCTTGGCGGCCAGGTTGCACACGTTGGGCGAAGACATGGACGTGCCGCTCATCTTCATGCTGCGGCCGCCCGGTACCGTGCTCTCGACCTGGAAACCGTCGGCGTAGACCTTCACGTTGCGGCCCCCGCTGGTGAAACTGGTGGGGTCGCCCGCCTGATCCACCGCGCCGACCACCATCAGGTTGGTCAGGTCGAAGCTCGAGGGGATCACCACGTTGAATTCGACGTCGTTGTCGTCGTTGCCGGCTGCGGCCACATAGAGGATGCCCGGGGTGGCGGCCATGGATTCCCGCAGGCCGTCGCTCAGGATCCCGATCATTTCCCTGGCCATGGCGGCGCGGTCCTCGGCGTCCTTACCCACGCCGTTGGCCTCCAGGCCGCCTTCGATCTCCTTGAAGGTCCAGCCCCAGCTCATGTTCACCACACGCACCCCGTGGTCGGCGAAGTACCGTGTCGTGCGCCGGTAGTCGTCGGCCAGGCGCTTGGCCGTCTCCACGGTCATGGCCTGGGGTGTGGAGTGGTAATCGAAGGTGATGCGGGCCACGAGCAGGCGCGCAAAGGGGTTGCCGTGCGAGGCGATACCCGCCACGTGGCTGCCGTGGCTGTACAGCCCGCCGAAACTCAGGGTGGTCAGATAGTCACCCACCTGTTCGGGGGCCATTTCGCCCAGCTTCTTGCGCACCGCGGCAGCCTCGGGGCTGTCGATGGCCGCGGTCAGATCCTGGAAGCCCTGCATGGACTCGAACATCAGATCCAGCTTGCCCGCCTGGTCGCCCAGCGGATGCAGCAGATCGGTGTTGTAGCGGCCGTCCAGGTCGAAGGCGATGCCGTGCACGTCGTCGACGAAACCGTTGCCGTCGTCATCCTTGCCGTCCATCTTCTCGCCGGGGTTGGTGAACATGAAATCCTTGTACACGTCCACGTCCACGCCCGAATCCCAGATTCCGATCATCACCGGCTGCAGGCCGGCGTCCGCAGCGAGGGTGACCTCACGCTCCGGCCAGATGTTTGTCTTCTCCTGCTTGTGCCCATCGATATACGCGCCGTAGACCTCGGCGGCGATGGGGTTCAGAGGCAGGATGTGGTCCAGGGCGAACCGGATCCCGATGACCTGGCCCGCCAGATCGGCGCTCAGGGCTCCCATGGCCGCGGCGGCCGGTTCCATGCGCGACTGGACCATTCCCATCAGCAGGTTCTCGGTCATGAACCCGGCCCGGCCCTTGTTGCTCTTGACCATGTCCTGGCAGATGTCCCAGGGCAGCTTCTCCACCCGCGCGGCCAAGGCCATGCGAAAGGCGTCCTGGAAGGCGGGTGTGGATTCATCCCCGCCGGCCACAACACGGGCCTCGATGAGCGAGCGGGTGGTCAAGCCGTTCATGAGGCGGGCGGCTTCCTTGTCCTCCAACGCCTTGATGCGATCGAGATATTCCAGGGCTGCGGTTTCGTTCCCGTCCAGCAGATCCAAGGTGACCAGCCTGCCGTACTTGGCCTTCAGGGTGGCTTGGTCGGTAATCTCATAGGTCGCCAGGTCCGATTCCAGGTCCCGACGGTAGTCTTCCCGCAGGGAACCCATGGCGGCCGGGTCCTGCATGAGGTCGGCAATGGTTCCGTTGAGCGGGTAGCTGTGGGTGGGCAGGTCGTCGAGACTGTCGATGGCGACCTTCGCCGGCATGGCGGGAGCGGGAGCGACAGGCGGCTCGGGAGCAGGCTGGGGTCCGGACGCACATCCGGCCAGCAGGAACAGGGCAATCGCCAGGGTCGAAACGCGCAACATGGTTCTCCTCTTTCGTGGACCGTCCAGGGAATTCTCCGGCCGGGATTCTAACACCCCAAATACCCCAATACCCCGTAAAAACCTAAACCCAGACACCTTTTTGCCGAACAGGGGGCATGGATCCGGGGAAATCCGTCCCCCATCGTGGTCGTCATCGGAGGAATCGCATGTCAACACGGCAGTTGTTGAATCTCGCCTTGGGCGCCGTGGCCCTGTTGCTGATCGCTTCGGGAACCCTGGTCTGGAACCAGGGCCAAAGCAGCGCCAGCGCCGAGCAACAGATCGATCTGGCCCAGAAGCAGCAGGTCATCATCCAGGATCTGGGCCGGCAGGTCGCATCCCTGCAGCAGGCCGAACTGCGCGAAGAGGTGGCCGCAGCCCGCCGGCAGGTGGGACGTGCCGTACTCGCATTCGACCGCAACCTCGCCGTCATGGCCCAAGGGGGAATGCTGACCGGGGAAGACGGAAGCGAAACCGCCATTGTGAAGGTCAAAGGGGGGAAGGCCCGGCAGACCATCGAGGACGCCCTGCAGACCTGGCGCTTGACCGGCGCACCCCTGGCCGACCTGTCGGCAGGAGAATATTCCGTCTACAGCGCCGCCGGGCAAGATGCTGTGCAAGGACTCGAAGACAATACCATCGTACTCATGGAGCAAATGGGCGCCATCGCCAACGCCCTGAGCGCCGGAGTCGTGGCTCGACAGGCCCTGGCCGGTCTGGCCAGGTGGGCCACCGGCATTTTCGTGCTGCTTCTGGTCGTGCTGGCCTGGTTCCGGGCCAAGGTCAGTCGCTTTGAACAAAATGAGATCGCCGAACCCGTCGCCCCTGAGCAGGATTCGCGGGATCAGGCCGCCCAGATCGCCGATGCCCTGACCACACCCGGACTGCAAAGGGATGCCCGTCCCCGCTCGCTGACTCCACCGGCGGCCGCCACGCGAAAACCCGGCCGGCAACAGGCCACGCCCGGCAGTGCCTACACCCCTGCGGTGGATTTCGAGTCCATCAACGCCACCGTGGACCGCATGACCGTGGACATGGACACCATCGCCAGCAGCACGGACAAGATGCGCTCGGCCATCGACTCGGTGGGACACGCCCTGCAGGGCATGCTCTCCAGCTTGAACGAGATGGCCCAGGATAGCGATGAGGGACACAAGATCGTGCGTGGGGCCAACAACGCCGCCAGTTTCACCGCCGAAGCCGCTTCCGACCTGGTCGCCACCGCCCGGGAAATGAGTGGGGTCGTGGGCCGGGTCACCCAGCTGGCCATGAAGACCCGCCAGGTCGCCGGCCAGATCGACGCCGAGGCCGTGGCCACAGGACAGACCGGAAAGGCTTTCACCTCGGTGGTCGCGGCCGAGGTCAAGGCTCTGGCCACCCAGACCTCCCGGGCCACCCGGGAAATCGAGGACACGGTGGCCGAGATCCTGGCGATCTCCCGACAGTACGAGGAATCCATCGGGCAGATCATCAAGAACATCAGCGCCATCAACCGGGTCAGCCAACACCTGGGCGAGTTGATGCTCGCACCGCCTCCCGTGGTGGTGCCTGCGGAACTCCCCAACAACGCCCTGACCCCGCCGGCGGCAGATCCGGAACCGGAGATGACGGACACCGGAGAAGCTGAAGATCGGAATCTCCCCGAGCCTCCGGTCCAGGCGCCCGATCCATTTTCCCTCGCAGCCGACGAGGAGCCGGTTCCCGCGGCCGCGGACCCGGTGATGGAGGAAGAACCGGCGCCTCAACCCGAAGCGACCCGGCATGTCTTCTCCCTGGATGACGAGGATCCCCCACTCCCGGATCTGGAAGAGGTAACGGACGAGACCCGGAAGGTGATCGAGGAATTGGGGCTGGCTGATCCGGAACCCGAACCGACGCCCGAGCCGGAATTGAACACCTCTGCTGCGGTCGGACGCGCCGTCGATTCACTCCTGGCCGGCTCCGCAGAGGATGCCGCGACCCCGACCAGCGAGCAGGACGACCCGGCTGATGAAGAGGAAGCCCCGCCGCCGACGGTCGAGGGGAAGACCGACGCGGAGGCCGATGCAATCGCCGACCCGGCGGACGCGACGGCGGCGGAACCGGCTCCCGCCCCGGAGGTCGAGGCGGCACTGCAGCCCGCCCCCGAAGCGACGCTCAAGGCACCGCAACTGAAATCGCCGATCGGCAGCAACGGCAATGTGTTCATGCTCAACAAGCCGAAAAATATCCTAGGCACTTCGGTGGGTGAAGACGCCACGAACGACTTGCCTGTTGAGGGAAAACCCGAACCCATCCTGGAATCGGTTCCTTTCGAGGGAGGGAACGACGGGCCCAAACCGACGGTTATCCGGCTGGACAAGTCGAAGAAAACCGACTGAGGCCGTTGACACTAGGGGAAAAACGGGCCAGGCTTGCTTGGCCCGTTTTCTTTTTCCCTTCACCCGGGTTGGGGAGCCGCCATGGACAGCAAGACCTTCCGCAACGAGGGCTACAACCTCATCGACTGGATCGCCGACTACCTCGATCATGCCGAAGACTTCCCCGTGCTGTCCCGATCCCAGCCCGGAACGATCCACGACGCCCTTCCTGCGGCGGCCCCGGCGCACGCGGAGCCGTTTGACCAGGTCATGGCCGACTTCGAGAAACTGATCCTGCCCGGGGTGACGCACTGGAACCATCCCCGGTTCTTCGCCTACTTTCCGGCCAACAACAGCGCTCCCTCCATCCTGGGTGAATTGCTCTCGGCCGGCCTGGGCGTCAACGCCATGCTGTGGCAGACAAGTCCCGCGGCCACCGAACTCGAGCAGCGCATGATGGAATGGCTGGACGACCTCATCGACCTGCCGGCGGGATTCCACGGCGTCATCCAGGACACAGCCAGCACCGCCACCCTGTGCGCCCTGCTCTGCGCGCGGGAAAAATCCACCGGGTACGAATTCAACGCCAAAGGATCGGCCTCCCTGGAAGTCGGGCGCCCGTTGCGCATCTACTGTTCCAGCGAAGCCCACTCCTCGGTGATCAAGGGGGCGCGCATCGCCGGTTTCGGCGACGAGAACATCGTCCAGGTTGCCGTGGACAAGGACCGCGCCATGGCGCCCGACGCCCTGGCCCAAGCCATCGAGACCGATCTGGCCGCCGGCCGCCTCCCGTGCTGCATCGTGGCGACGGTGGGCACCACCAGCACCACCGCCATCGATCCGTTGCAAAAGATCGGTCCTCTCGCGCGAAAGTTCGATCTGTGGCTCCACGTGGATGCCGCACTGGCCGGTTCGGCCGCCATCCTGCCGGAGAAGCGCTGGATTCTCGACGGGGTCGAACACGCCGATTCGCTGGTCTTCAACCCCCACAAATGGCTGTTCGTCAACTTCGACTGCTCGGCCTTCTTCGTTCGCGACCCCGGCCACCTGGAGCGGGTCATGGCCATCGACCCGGCCTACCTGCAAACCGACCGCGACAGCCAGGTCACCAACTACCGCGATTGGGGCATCCAACTGGGCCGCCGTTTCCGAGCCTTGAAGGTGTGGTTCGTTTTGCGCAGCTACGGCGCCGACAGGTTGCGGGCCATGCTGGCCGAACACATCGCCATGGCCGTGGAGTTCCGGGACTGGATCGAGGGGGATGCGGATTGGGAATTGTTGGCGCCGGTGCCGCTGAACACCGTCTGCTTCCGTTTCCACCCGACGGGCTTCGCCGGGGCGGACGAGGAGCTGAACCGCCTGAACAAGGACCTCATGGACCGGGTCAACGCAGCCGGGCGCACCTACCTGACCCACACGGTCCTGGACGGATGCTTCGCCCTGCGGCTGGCCGTCGGCCAGACCGGGACCCAGAGAAGGCACGTTGCGGAGGCGTGGGAAGAACTGCGGGAAAAAGCCGGGGAGGCGTCCTGACCGGTCGACGGGTTTATTGCCCCGAGACCGCGTTCTCGAGTTCCCGAAGCCGCTGCCGCGCCATGGCGTCACCGGGGTTCAGGGACAGCACCTTGCGCCACAATTCCTGCGCGTCCCCGCTACGACCGGCCTGCTCGCTGCAGATGGCCAGATTGCCCCAGGCCTGCCAGTTCTCGGGTTGACTGCGGACGATTTCCCGGAAGATCGGGGCGGCCTCCTGCCAGCGTCCCAGCTGCACCAGACACATCCCCACACCGAACTTCGCCCCCCCATCGCCGGACAGTTTCTCGGCGGCGCGGTATTCGGGCAGCGCTTCCCGGGGTTTTCCCTCACCGAGATAGAGCCCGCCCAGGCGCATGTGCAGAGCCGGGATGATCCGCTTGTAGCGCGGGTACGGGTAGCGCTCATAGGTGTCCAGGGCCCGGCGATAGGACGTGCGGGCCCGATCCAGATCGCCGGCCTTCTCGTAGCCGTCGCCCAACAGGCGCCAGCTCTCGAGATCCCTTCCCGGGTCGCGACGGTGGTTCACTAGGTCGGGGATCCACACCACCAGCAACACCGTGCAGGCCAGAGCGAAGTTGCGCCACAACCGACGATCCCTGCTCCGTTCGCGAATCGCGCATACCAGTTGGTCGGCGCCCGCTCCGGCGGGGACAACCAACCAAACCAAAAGGGGAAGGCGAAAGCGGGCGTTGATGAAGAAAAACGACAGGCCGGCCGCGTACAGCAGGAGCGATCCGATCAGCAGCAGCCGGTGGTTGGGATCCATATCCCGCCGCCACAATCCCACCAGGGCCAACGCCAGCACCGGCGCCCACCCCAGCCAGATCGGCCGGCGCAACAATGGAGATCGGGACCGCCAGAACTCCAGGTTCTTGTTGTTGGATCGCTCGTCCGCGGCGACCAGAAGCCACAGCTTGCGCCCGAAAAGAGATAGGGCCGAACCCGTGTCGTGAGCCCAGAAATCCAGGCCCTTGCCCAGGAAATATCGATCCGCTCCCAAGGCACTCTGGGGCCGGCCCGATTCCTGAGCCGCCAGCTTGCGCACTTCCGACATCTCTCCCTGCCAATCCACCGGCGCGCCGGGCAGGAAGGCCATGTTTCCATCGGCGTATGCGTTGTTCCCGATGAAGAAGTTCACCCCGCCCGAAGCGGCCACCAGCACCGGTTCCCCGCCGACCAGCAGGTTGCGCGCCGTGACCGGCAGGATGGCGATGCCAAGCCCCACTGCCAGCAACAACCCCCCGCGACCACGCAAACGGACGCCTTGACGCACGAGATACCACCCCACCACCGGGGTGATGACCAACACCAAGGGCCGGCAGATGATGGACAGACCAAAGGCCAGTCCCGCGGCGAACAGGCTGCGGCCGGAAAGTTTCCCCACCAGGAGCCACCACAACAGCAGGTTGAGGGTGACGCCCAGGGTGACGTCCAGCAGTTCCCCCGCGTAGAAGATGCTGGGCCACAGCAGGGCGAAGCCCATCCCGGCCCACCATCCCGCGGCCCGGCCCCAGATGCGGCGGGCGCACAACCCGGCCAGCCCGGCCCCCAGAGCCGAGACCAGCCCGTGAGCCAACTGGACAACCAAGGCGTTGTCGGCCCCGAAGATCCGGTAAAGCAAGGCGAGAAAGTAGGGATACAGGGGGGCGCGAAAGAACGGTTCGGACGGAGGCCAGGTCCCGTCCAGGATCCCCAACGCCCAGCGCCGATGCAGGGCGGCATCGAGGATGGGGTGGGCGAAAAGGGAGTTTTGGGTCGGGTCGGCCAGTTGCCAGATATACACTGACCGCACGGCGAGTGCGGTCAGTGTCACGCCCGCGAAAAGGGCCCAAGGCCGGCGAAGGGTCGGGCTCAGGCCCGCCACGGCCGCCGCCGGTTGACCAGGCCCGAAGCGACGACCAGCAACAGCATCCCCGCGGCGAAGATGTAAACCCAATCGGGAACCCGTGCGGCGTCACCCTGGGCGTAACTGTGCAGGCCGCTCAGGAAGTAGTTCACCCCGAAGTAGGTCATGACCACCGAACTGATGGCGACCATGCTGGCGGCGCTGTTGAGCCAGATGGAACGCAGGGCGGGAATCCAGCGGAAGTGCAGCACCACGGCGTAAACCATGATGGTGATGAACGCCCAGGTCTCCTTGGGGTCCCAACCCCAGTAGCGGCCCCAGGACTCGTTGGCCCACACGCCACCCAGCAGGGTACCCACCGTGAGCAGGCCCAGACCACAGATCAGCACGAAGCGGTTGATCCGGTCCAGGATCTCCACGGCCGCATGCACGTTGGGGTTTCGTGAGCCCTTGGCCAGGAACAGGATCAGGATCAAGGAGCCGAGCAAGGCCGACAACCCCAGAAATCCGTAGCTCGCGGTGATGATGCTCACATGGATGTTCAGCCAGTACGAGACCAGCACCGGGACCAGGGGCCCGATGGCCGGATCAAAGGTCGAGAGCATGGAGACTCCCAGGATCACCACCGTCAGCAGGGACCCCAGGCTTCCCGGCGCAGCCATGCGGAAGCTGAACTCGCAGATCAATCCGGCCAGCGCGATGGCCAGGCTGATGAACAGCAGCGACTCGTGGCCGTTGCTCAGGGGCGCGCGGCCCGAGGCGATCCAGCGCAGCACGTAGGCGTAGATCATCCCGACGAAGGCCGCCGAGTACAGGAACATCCCCAGGCTGAAGAAGGGGTTGCGGTAGCTCGAACGCAGCTTGTTGCCCCGGAACAGGTTCCAGAAGAACACCGCCATGAGAATCAGCGAGGCCAGCAACAGGGGGACCATCATCCACGAGAAGATGTGGCCCCGATTGTAGATCAGTTCGGCGTTGATGCGCGCCTCGGAAGGAAAAACCTCATGGCCGTACTGCTCCTGGATGGCGGCGATCTGCCTCACCCCGTCGGCGATCTGGGTCTGGTTGCCGCTCTGAAATCCGCCGACCAGGGCGGTGTAGGCCGCGGAGTAGGCCGCGTGCTGGGCCTCGTCGAGCTGGGATTCCACCTTCTGATAGGAATTCCAGGAGTGGTTGGGATCGCCCGGCACGGGGAACAGGCGCAGCTCCGTGCCCTGGAAGGTCATGTACAGAATCTGGAAACGTTCGTCGAAGCTGATGAGCTTGCGCTGGGTCTTGGTCCGCTCGGGATCCGGGGTGCGGTGGGCCTCCGCGGCCGGGTCGGCCAGCCGGTAACTCCCGGAGGCATCGAACAGGCTGGCGGCCGAGACGTGGGTCGTGGCCTTGTCTACGCCCAGCAGATCCTTCAGTCCGGGAAACCGCACGCCGACCAGGTCCTTGTCCCACCAGAAGTTCGCGTTGGTGGTCCAGCTCAGGTACTGGTCCACGGGTTCCCGACCCTCGTACTTCGATCGCTTGGCCACCTTCATCACCGTCTCACGGGCCAGGGTGTCCAGAGGCTTCATGCGCCCCCGGAAATCCTGGATGATGAGACGCGAGGCCGCCTCGCGCACGGGGTCGGACAGGGTCACGAATCCGCTCTGGACCGGATGGTTGTGACCGTCGGAAGGATCCTGAGCCCGGGCGGGCTGAAATAACCCCAGAACGCCGGAGGCGCCCAGGGCGAACAGGGCCACCAGACCGGCGCGCGTGGCCTTGTTGCTCTTGTTCGGCACGCTCTTGTCCTCCTTGTCGACGGCTACCAGATCCTTCAGCAGCCGGGAAAGTTCCTTACCCAGGATCAACAGGAATCCCATCGAGATCAGGGCGTAGCCGATGTAGGTCGGGGTCTTGCCCGGATCGTGGTTCACCGAAAGGATGGTCCCGTGCCGGTCCTGGTCGTACGAGGACTGGAAGTGTTTGGATCCGCGGTGAACCATGGGGTGGTTCATGTAGACATGGACCTTCTCCCCCGAGATCCCCTGGCCGGGATCCTCCAGGGAGACGTAGCTTTCGTAAGTGGCGGGATTGTTGCTGCCGGGATAGGTCTGCAGCACGAAATCGTCAAGCCGCACCTTGTACGGGAGCTTCTTGACCACGGATCCGAATTCCAGCTTCACCGGCGTTCCCGCCAGGTCGACCGACACGCCCGGATCCTCCTTGAGGCAGATCGCCTCGGCCTGGTTGCCGCCGGAGTCGCGGATGACCAGGCGCGCGGCGGCGCGGGCGTTGTCGTCATCGACCGTGGACGGCTGCAGCGAGGCGGAAGCCATGATGCTCACGATGGCCAGCGAAAAGTCGACATCGTCACCGACGTAGAGGGAGGATTCGAGGAGGGGAAACACCTCTCCGGCGGGGATGGAGGTTTCCTCCTGGGTGTTCGTGTTCATGTCCATGACCGACAGCGGGAAGGACGCCCGTCCCTGCACGCCGGACTCGCCGCCGCGGGTGAATTCCACCCCGCGATTGACCTGGTAGATCATGTCCAGGCTCTCGAACTGCGCTTCGCCGCCGCCGTGCCCCATGGAGAAGTCGGGGTGGAAGGCGAAGAGGATGCGATCGCCGGATTTTCCGTCGGGGGCGGTGATGGCTACCCGGATCATCGGATTGGTCATGGGACCGGTGGCCGAGGATTCCGCACCCACCTTGAAATCGGTCTGGAATTCGGTGATCTCAAACGTATACCCGCCGCAGGAATGCGGCTTCCCGTCGGGCAGGCCCACCGGGATGTCGCAAAGCTCTTCGGCGATGTGCAACCGCAGATCGCCGTAGGGGGAGTCACTCATCTCACCGCTGAAAGGACTCTCCAGGAACCGGACTCCGGTGCCCTTGATGGTGGTCTTGTCACCCAGGGCCAGGGTGTGCGACTGGATCTCGCCACCCATGCTCACGCCATACTGGATGACCGGGACACCGTCCGGCCCCTCCTGCCAGGACTGGCCGAAGTGGGGCCAGTATTCGGTAGCGGACAGCTGATAGTCCTTGCCGCCGATGGTGACCTTGTGTCCCACGTTGTTTTTTCCTGGTTTCCACAGGCGCACCGGGAAAGATCCGGTCTCGTCGCCGATGGTGGCCTGCATGAAGGTCTTGCCGGAAAAGATGTAGTCGACCGTGCTTCCCTCACGGATGTGCATGGTGCCCTCGTAACCCAGGTAGCGGGTCATGCCCGCTCCCACCAGAATCACCACCATGGACATGTGGACCAGGGCAAACCCGAAATGGCGGGGTTTGTAGGGCCAGCGTTTGATGAACAACAGGATCAGGCTGATGGTCAACAGGATCAGCAGGCCCTCGAACCACCGCGAACCGTAGACCAGGTCGTAGGACGCCTCCCGACCATACGACGATTCGATGAAGGTCGCCTTGCCGGCGGAGATGGCCACCAGGGCCATGATCGTCGCGCTGAGCTTCAGGGAAGAAAAAAAAGCGATGACGGGATTTTTCCAGAAGGATTTCACGGTGACCACCCGGGGGTTGCTGTGTGGTTGTCGGGCCGGAGTCGTCGCACGTTTAGGCGAGCAATTCAGTGGGACAAATATAACCACGTCGCCGGGGAACGCCCAATTAATGTTCCCGAATTCCAGGTTTCCTCGAACCCTGCCGGAAGTGACCGGGTCGATCCGATCTTCATTTTCCCGCCGCGATTTCCCGATATTCAAGCTTCAGCGAGAATTTCCCTATTGTCAGACTCGCCACCCTTCCCTGCCCCGCGGGCGCTCAATTTTGCCTCTGCCGGCGCGCAATAAGACTCCGCACCATACAGGATTATTCAGGACCAGGAAATTCTTTCCCCCCTGTCCCAGTGTGCCAATGTTACACCTGGGGTGTTACATATTTATAATAATTCATCAAATCAACACCACACAACACCTGTTCCTTTTGGCATAAATATTCAGCATAAATAGTAAAAAGAAAAAATTCTTGACGGGATCGTCAGGGACTTGCTAGGATGGATCCTCTAATGATTTCATCACTGCTTCATCCTCCCAGGAGCGGAAATGAACCACCGAGCCTACCCTCCTCGCCGGGGCCTGGCCCTGATGCTGACGGCCTTTCTGATCTTCACTTTCCTGACCAGTCCCGCGTGGGCCTTCAGGCAAAAGTTGTCCGCAACCGCGGGCGACCCAGGGGATGGCAACCTGAGCCCCCGCGAAGATGCCGCCGCCGCCCATCCCGGCTTGCCTTCGGACAGTGCCGACACGGCCGCCAAGACCGCCGATGTGTCATTCGGAATAAGCACGCGTGTGATTTTCTGGGCGATGCCCCTGGCCGGATCCTATCCGGGAAGCGGCCTGCCACCTTTCTGGTTTACCCGCGACTCCCTAAGCATGGTCCAACACATCCTGCGGTGGGAAGGGGGGTCCAGGCATGTGCGCTAAGGAATACCTGTCCCCCAAGCCCAGGGAAACCGGACGCGTTCGGTTGCCGCTGCACGACCCTCTGGCCGAGGCCCGGCGGGAGGCCACCCAAGGTCGGCCCGACCAGGCCCTGGCGATTCTCGATGCCCTTTTGGCGGAAGATGCCGCCGGCCCCGAGGCACCCACGGGTGGCAAGCTGGAGATGGCCGTCGCCCTGAAATGTCGCTGCCTGATTGATCAGAAGCGCCACGTCGCCTGCCGTCGGTTCCTCGACGGTGTCATCGGCCGCGGATGGATAGCCTCCGACCGACCCGCCGTGCAGATCGCGGACATGCATCTGTTGCTTTTTGCCGAGGAGTACGCCGCCGTCCAAAACGGGACGACCTCACTTCTGGCGGAAATCACCGACCAGGCCGATCCCCGGCATGCCGAGCTGCGGCTCCTGCTGGGCGCGGCCCTGCGCTGGCAGGGCGAACTGTCCGAAGCCCTGGTCCAGGTCGAGTTCGCCCACGCAGCCTTCACGGTACTGGGAGATCCCGCCCGTGCCGCCGTGGCAGCCAACTTCATGGGCTGGACCCAGCTTTCGGCCGGACGGCTGGACGAAGCGCGACGCTGGTTCGAGAAGAGCCTGGCGGTCCACGAGGAACTGGGGTGCGAACTGCGCATGGCCCAGACTTACCAGAATCTGGCCATCGTCTGCTACAAGCAGGGTGACTACGCCCTTTCCGAAGAACTCCTGAGGCGCGAGCTGAAACTGGTGACCGATCACCCGGACATGATCTGCCGCGCCCACATCGCCCTGGGCAACGTGTTGCGCCTCCAGGGCGCCCCCCTACCCGCCCGCAGCAGCCTGCTGGAGGCCTACTCCCTGGCCACCGAGAGGGATCTGGTTCGCGAGCAGGTCCTGAGCCTGGAATTCCTGGGTGATGTCCTGCGTGACGAAGGCAATCCCGCCGAAGCGCGTCGTTACTACCAACGAGCCATGGGGCTGGCCCGCACCCTGGCCCCGCGTGGTGACCTGGTCATGGAACTCAAACGCCGACAGGGCGAGTGCCTGGACCGGGAAGGCAGTCACGTGGAAGCCCAAGCGGTGCTGACCGAGGCGTTGGAGATCGGCAACGCCGTCAACGATCGCTTCGAGATTGCCGCCATCCGACGCTGCCTGGGCGTCAACGCCGCCCACCTGGGCCGTTGGCAACTGGCGTGCGACCACCTGGGTGCGTCACTTGCCGAATTGCGGGAAATGCGCGCCCGCCACGAGGCCCTGCTGAGCGCCTACCACCTGGCGACCATCCTGGTGCGACGGATCGACGCCGGACAGGCCGGATCGACGGCCGCCGCACAACTGCTGGAAACAGCTTGGTTGACGGCCCTGCAGGCCCAGCAGTGGGGTCAGGAATTATCCGCCACCGACGTCGGCGTGAACATCGGCGAGCTCATCGAAGACATCGTCCGGCGACGAAGCAGGCGAAAGGATATCCTTCCCTGCCCTCCGGCCTTCACCTCGCGCAGTGTGCCGGCCACACGGGTCGTTGCGGTTTCGGACGCCTTCCGGCGGATCCTTCAGCGGTGCGACGGGTTCTCCCGCTACAAGAACCCCGTCATGCTGGAAGGAGAAAGCGGAACCGGCAAACACCTGCTGGCCCGGCGCATCCACGAGACCAGTCCCCGCGGATCCCGCCCTCTGGTGCAAGTCAACTGCGCCTCGTCGTCGCCGGAAGCCCTGGCACGAGAGATATTCGGCACCGCACCCGGCGGGGCGCCCCACGTGCGCCGCAATATGCCCGGCCTGTTGGTCCAGGCCGAAGGCGGCGCAATTCTCCTGCATGGCGTGGAAGATCTGCCCCGTGAGTTGCAGGGCCGCCTCCTGCGGTTGATCCAGGAAGGCGTTTACCGGCCCGTGGGCGACGGGCGGGAGCACATGGCGAATGTCCGCATCCTGGCCACTTGCGAAACGGACCTGGCCCGACAGACCGACCAGGGATTCTTCCGCCAGGATCTCTATTTCCGCCTCAAGCAGATGCACGTGGTCGTCCCGCCTCTGCGTGACCGGAGTGAGGCCATCGTTCTATTGCTCGACCATTTCCTGGCCCGGCTGGGCGGCGCCGTTCACCATGCGCGGGAGGTCCTGGACCTGCAGGGCCTGGAGGCCTTGGTGGAGCACCGGTGGCCCGGCAACGCCGCCGAACTGGAGACCGTTGCCCAGCAGATCTGGCTGTACCGCGAACAGGGACGGCCCTTCCGGTTGCGCCTGCGGCACACGGCTCTGGGCGGAACCCTGGAGTTGATCGGGGCCGAAGCTCGCGCCGCCTCTGCCGAAGGCGATCACCACTCCGGGATGACCTGGACCTCCATCAACGCCCTCATCCGGCGGGCCGGTGGGAACAAGGCCCAGGTGGCGCGCAACCTCGGCATCTCCCGGGTCACCCTGTACCGGTGGCTGGAGCAGTTGAGTCCGGAGTGAAGCGTTTCTTCGGCCGGCCTCGCTGGAAATCCCAGCGAGGCCGGACCCGACGGGCTCAGGAAACGGAGTGATCGAGATAATGGGCGGCGATGGTCCCGTCGGCGAAAACCCTGGCGTAGACAGTCCGGCCGGATAGGCGGACGCCGTTGACCGCCACCTCCCGCTCGCTGACCGTACCGATCTGCGTGAACAAGGCATCCCCGTTCGCCAAGGTCACCGTCATCCAGTTGTGGCCGCTTTCAACTTTTCCCACAAACGACGCCAGATCTTCGGGAGTCTCCCCGTTCAGGCAACCGCGGACCAGGGAAACCAGCAGGATTTGGCGGTGGTTTCCCAGGCGAAGACCCACACCCGGGGTTGCCGAATGTGGAGCCAAGAGATGGGCATCTCCATCGCCATCCGGGACGGAGGCCGGACGACCATGGTCGAAACCGACCAAGCGCCGGATGAAGGAGCCCCGTTTGCCGTCGCCGACGAATTCCCAGTCCGGACCGCTTTGCGCCGATGGGGCTCCCTGGTCATAGCCCAGGGCGTACCCGCCCTCGATGACGGAGAAGGGGGCCGTCGATACGATCTGGTGGATGCGAAGCTGGAAGTGGTCGCAAAAAATGGTGTTGGTGAACACCACGGTCTTGTCTCCGCCGAAGGGGAGAAAAAAGGAGCTGCCGAATCCCGGGGAAGCCTGCAGATGGAACGGCTTGTCCCGACCGGAATAGGATTTCCCGTCACGGGAAACCAGCAGGGAAGAATCGGGCGGGTGCCCACTTTGCTCCGTGGCAACCCTGTATCCGAAGTGTGAACTGTAGGTGAATTGGCCGTACTTCTCCTGCCGGCCATCCACCAAACTGGTGGATTTGTGGTTCACCAGTTGGACGTGGCCGCCCTGTTTTTCCCCATCCAGGATCAGCCCCGCCACGGACACAGCAAGCGAGTAATCTCCTCGCTCGACGGGCAACGGCTCTTCGGTCGCCGACCAGAACGGGTGCTCCGCCGGCATCAACAAGGCGCTGAACGCCCGCCCCAGCAGGTACGGCGAACCACCGCACGAATAACCCTCGATCAACGGCAACAGGGGGCGTGTGAAACCGAGGGTCAGGTTTCCCCGCTTCGCCAGCATTCCGCCATCCAGGAAAAATTTCAGGTTGCCGCTGGCCAGACGCCTCGCCAGACCCGGCTCCAATCCCAGGCCACCCGCCATGGCGCCCATCACCACCGGCCCCAAGGCAGCGGAACGGTAGGTCTGCGATCGGCCGAAGGAGACTTGGCTCCCGTTGGCGGCGAAGAAATGACGGTAATCCTCGAGGAAGCGTGCAGATCGCTTCCGGATGTAGGCATTGCGTTTGGAACCCAGGGCGCCATCGATCAGGGTGAACTTCAGCAGGTAGTCGTGGAACATCCAGGCATTGTAATAGTCGTAACCCTCAGTCAGCCCGTCCTGATACCAACCGTCCCCCACGTAGAACTCGTCGACCAGAGCGAGCCCATCCCCGATCTCCTCCTCGGAATGCGGCTGGTCCAGCGCACGCAGGACGACATTGATCATGACCTTGGCCAGAACCCAGTTGTTGATCTTCACGGATTTGCCGTTGGCACCGGTCAGCCAAGCGGTCAAGCTCTCCTTCTCGTCATTCGACAGGGGATCCCACAGATGTTTCCGCGCCACGAAGAGCGACCAGGCGATATCCGCAGCTTCCAGGATGCGCTGGTCGAAATCCCCCGCGCTGCCCCAGAATTCCGGGTGCTGGGGATTCGTTCCGTTCCGCAGCCCGGTCCGATAGAATTCAAGCAGGTCGACCGATTCCCCCTCAGGGGAAACATGGGTGCCGCCTTCCCGGTGAAACCAAGGAGCGGCGATGGTCAGGCTCCGCGCAAACCCCTCCAAGCCGTCGATGCGCGGATCCCGCAATGTGTCGTGGCCCGGGACTTTCACATAGGCGCGACCGGGCGAGAAGAAGCCGGCCGCCCCGGCCAAGATGATACCGGCCAACTCATCCCAATGTTGCCGCGTCCAACCGGTGTGAGGGGAAAGGTCGTGGTCCAGGGGACTAGTGAGCTTCGCCCGGACGGGGGTCAAAAGGTCCGGGTCGAGCGGCCTGCGGAATTGTTTCTTCAGGCGTCGCTTGATTCTCGCGAGCATGGCCAACCTGTACCCCTTCCGGTGGGATTTCCGCCCCCTGCAATCTATGCTCGTTTCCGCCTGGAGCCCAGGAAGTGTCGCCAATATTTCGGAGTCAAAAAAATCCTGCTCGACAGGTATCGCTGCACGTCCTCAGCCAGGATATCGGCTTCGGCGGAATTTGCGGGGCCCAGGTTTTCCGCGAGGAAATCCCGGATCCCCCTCTGCAGGTGTCGCGCATCGCCCACCCCCAGGTAGACCAGTTTCCTCAATTGATGGAGGCAGTGTCGCAACAACAACTCGTTCCAGTCGCCTTCCAGGCTCTCATAAAGGCCGGTATTTTTGGCCCGGGCAATCAGGATTCCCAATGATCGGGTGATATCCAGCAGCGTGTCCGTCCGGAAAGTCTGGGAAATCGAACCCCGGTAGACCCGGTAATGGTACACATCGTGATCCACCATGATGGATTTCCTCGAGGCCATGGCCGCCTGCAGGGAAAGGGCCAGATCCTGTCCGATCCGCACCGGCGAAAAGTCGACCCCCGTGAACAATCCGCGCCGGAAGACCTTGTTCCACAGCTGCGGGGCATTCAGGCGCAGAATCTGCGCGAAGGACACCTCGCCCTTGGCGGATTGCCTGGGGTAGACGTTCTCCGAGAACACCGCTCCGTCGGCGTCGATCTTGGCGTAGTTTCCGATGGCGATATCCGCCCCCGCCTCGACCAGGGAGGTGTGGAGCGCCGCAAGACTGCTCGCCGGGATAACGTCATCCGAATCGACGAACCACACGTACTCCGACCGGGCGAGGCCCAGGCCCACCTCCCGGGCCCTCGTCCCGCCCAAGTTTTCTTGGTCGATGACGACAACCCGGGGGTCCTTGGCTGCATACTCCCTGAGGATTTCCGCACTGCCGTCCGTGGACCCGTCGTTGACACAGACGACCTCGAATTCGCCGAAAGTCTGGGCGAGGATGGACTCCAGGGTCTCCGGCAGGAACTCCGCCGTATTGTATACGGCCATGATGATGCTGACGTTGGGCTCGCCCATGGTGGAATCAATTCCTCTATTGGGGTCCGGCGATCCGGGGATCCGGGCAATCGCCTGGCGAATCTATCCGAATCCCCCGGGAATTTCCAGCAGGCAGCCGGTGCAACCCCGGGGAGCCTGTGGGTCCGGCGTATGGCGGAATGGAAAACGGCCCCCGACTCTCGCCGGGGGCCGCCTTCATCTGGACGCGACGACGCCTACTTCTCCTGTCCCGCACTCATGTGCGGGCGAGCCTTCACCGGATAGGCCGGCGGGCCCGGGATGTCCCACTTGTGCGGATTTTCCTCGAGCTGCTGCAGCAGGTACTGCACCGCGAAGTCGAGCTGGGCATCCTTACCGGCCACGACGTCGTTGGGCACGTTGACCACCACGATATCCGGCACCACGCCCCAACCCTCGATGGGCCAGGTGCCGTCCAGGGCGTAGAGACCGAACTGGGGCGGAGTGACGCCGCCGCCGTCGACCAGGTCCTCGTGGGCCTCGATACCCGTCGAACCACCCCAGGTCCGCTCGCCGATGAGCGTCGCCAAGCCCTTGCGTTTGATGGTCTCGGCGAAGAACTCGCCGTTGCTGTAGGTGTAGCCGTTGATGAGCACCACCAGCGGCCCGTTGAACACACGCTCGGGGTTGAGGCCGTTGCCGCCCTCGCGGGGTTGGGTGACCGCCCACAACGTGCGCTCGAGTCGATCGATGATCATGTCCCCCACGAACCCGCCGCCGTTGTAGCGGTCATCGATGATCATGGCCTTCTTGCCGGTCTGGGGATAGTAGGAGCGCCCGAATTCCACCAGGCCGGTTTCGCCCATGTTGGGCAGGTGGAGGTAGGCCACCTTCCCGTCGCTCAGGCCGGTCACGTGGGCCAGGTTGGCATCGACCCAGGCGCGATAGCGCAGGCCGCCCTCGCCCCGCAGGGTCTCCAGACGCACCTCGCGGGGCTCCTTGCCGTCGTCGCGGCTGCTAACGGTCAAGGTCACCATCTTGCCGGCGCGATCCTGCAGGTGAGCAAAGACGTTGCCGGCGACGGTCACGTCCTCACCGTCGATGGCCAGCAGGTAGTCACCCTCCTTCACATCCACTCCGGGTTCCTGCAAAGGCGAGCGGTAACGGGAATCCCAGGGCACCCCCGGGATGATGTCGGTGATCCGGTAGTGCTCGCGGCCCTTTTCGGACTTGAAACCACAGCCGAGCATCCCCGTGGGAACATTCGGGCCGTCATTCCCCATATCCCCGCCGTACACGTAGGTGTGCCCGATGTTCAGCTCGGAGATCATCTCCCCGATCAGGTAGTTCAGGTCGCCGCGCGTACCGCAGCCGGCCACGAACGGCGCATACTTCTCGTACATGCCCGGCCAGTCCACTCCGTGCATGTTCTTGTCGTAGAACCAGCTGCGCTGGATCCGCCAGGCCTGGCGGAAGATCTGGGGGAATTCCTGCATGCGGTCCACGGTCAACTTGACGGCACCGGGATCGATCTTGCCGTCACCGGCCTTGGCCGCCTTGCCGGCGTCCACCATACCGTACTGCGATCCGGCCCGGTAGATCAGTTTCTTCCCGTCGGCGCTGAGGTGGTAGTTGGCGATTCCCGTCATCAGGTCGGAGATCTCGTGGTCCTCGAGCTTGTAGCCCACCAGGTCCAGTTCGTCCCTGGTTCCGTCGTTCACGTCCTGGTACTTGAGAAACTCGTAGTCGTTCTTGCGCAGCATGACGAAGCCGTCATCGACGGCCTCCAGACGGAAGTAGTTGCCCGCCGACACGTCCTCACAGGCCAGGATGCGTCCCTGGATACCGGCCAGGTCGATGCGGGTCGCGACCTTATCCTTGCCGGAATCCTTGTCCTTCTTGCCGTCTTCCTTCTTGTCCTTCTTTGCCGAGTCGTCCGCCTTGACCTCGGCCGCCGTGTCTTCGGTGTAGAAGGGAGAACGCACGCCGTCCTGCAGCAGCACCATGTAGGGCCTGCCTAGCTTCAGGAAGATGTGGTTCTGATCCTGCCGGCCCATGGTGGGCTGGAAGGTGCGGTTGGAGAGGAAGTACAGATACTTTCCGTCGCGGGAAAAAGCTGGCGACCAGTCCTCGGTCATATCGTCGGTCAGCTTGGTGTTCTTGCCCGCGGCGGTATCATACAGCCAGATGGCCTCGTTCATGTTCTCGGTCTGGGACGAGTAGGCCACCCAGCGACTGTCGGGCGACCAGACATATTCCGTGATACCCCAGCGTTCCCACGCGTCGTCGTAGCCGCTCTGCGCGATCATGCGCGTCTTGCCGGAGGCGGCATCGACGAGGTTCAGCTTCAGGCACTTGTCGGAGAACAGCAGGGATTTGCTGTCCGGGGACCAGACCAGTTCCCGGATGAACCCGAATTCCCCGTCGGTCAGCTGCTTCCATTCGCGGCGACCGTGCTGGTCCACCAGGTAGACCTGCTCCTCGCCGGTGCGATCCGACACCAGAGCGACCCAACGGCCGTCCGGGCTCCAGACGGCATTCTTCTCGCGGCTGCCGGGGGTGCGGGTCAGCACCAGGGGGTCCCCCTCGTCGGTGGGCAGGTTGAGGATCTCGCCGCGCGCCTCGATCAGGGCGCGCTTGCCCTCCGGCGAAAGGTTGAACGATCCGGTCCGGGGCGAAGGCGTGACGAGTTCGGTCCGCAGCAGGCGGCGGTCCGAGGGAATGGTGATGGGTACCTGGGCCGCCTTACCCGTGGCCAGATCCAAAACGCTCAGCCCCGGGCCCTGCTGGTATACGATCTTGCCTTCACCCAGACTGGGGAACTTCACGTCGTAATCCGTGAAGAAGGTCAGGCGGCGAGTGGCCTTGGTGGCCGTGTCGTAGGCGTAGATGTTCAGGGTGCCGTCCTGGCGGTCACTGTTGAAATAAATTTGGCCGTCGGCTCCCCACATGGGGAACTGATCGCTGCCGGACCAGTCGGTGATCCGGGTGATGTCGCCGCTGGTGAAATCCTTGACCCAGATGTCCTGGGCGTTTCCGCCCTGGTAACGCTTCCAGGTGCGCGTGTGACGCCCGTAGCGGTTGTAGGCCATACCCTTGCCGTCCGGAGACATGGAGGCCAACGAACCGCGATCCACCGGCAGCTTGACGGGCATGCCGCCGTCCAGGGAAACGCGATAGAGTTCGTTGGAGTAGCGGGGAGCTTCGCGGTTGGACGAAAAAACCACCGCTTTGCCGTCCGGAGTCCATCCGGTCACCAGATCGGCCGAGGGGTGGTAAGTCAGACGCTGGGGCACACCGCCGTCGATGTCCATGACGTACACGTCGAAGCCGCCGTCGTAATCACCCGAGAAGGCGATCTTGGTTCCGTCGGGAGAGATTTTTGCCTCCGCTTCAAACCCCGGGTTGGTGGTGATGCGGTGGGCCTGGCCACCCTGATCAAAGACCAGCCACAGGTCGTCTTCGTAGGTGAACACGATCCGACCCTGGCCGATGTCCGCGTATCGCATGACGTAGCCAGGTGTCTGGTCTCCGGTGGAAGCAACAGCGGCAAGGGCCGGTCCAGCCAACAGGACCGTCAAGACAAGGGCAACGCGCAAGCGATTCACGACACGACCTCCCAGGATCAGGTTTTGGGGAAACAAGCTGATAACGAAAATCCAGGCGAAATGTTGCACGGAAGCGGGTTTGGGGGCAAGGTTAACCCCAACCAGGAGTGGAACATGGTCCCCACGTACCCCGCACCGGCGATCTTCGATGTCCTCAACAGCCCTGGGACAGGCCGGGAAGTGGATATCCTGGAACGAATTGCCGGACTCCACGGCTGCCTGGACGCCGACGGCCCCGCACTCTGGTTGGAGCCGGCCTGCGGCACCGGCCGCTACCTTCGCTCACTCTTGAGGCGGGGGCATCGTGTGGCCGGGTTCGACCTCGACAGCGCCATGCTGGACTACGCCCGCCGGCGGCGCGACATGGACGGCGCGGTCCTGTTCCAGGCGGATATGACCGATTTTCTCGGGCAAGCCCGCAAGGCCGGCATTGCCCCCCGCAGCGTGGACGTCGCCTTCAACCCCGTCAATTCCCTCCGACACCTGGCCGGCGACGACGCGGTGATTTCCCACCTGGACGGAATGGCCCGACTCCTGAAGCCACGAGGCATTTCGATCGTGGGGCTCAGCCTGGCCGACTACCGGTGGCTGGAAGCGGAAGAGGATCTGTGGACAGGGGCACGCGGAAGAATCCGGGTCAGCCAGCTGGTCAACTACCTGCCACCGGAGCCGGGCACCGAGCGCGCCCGCAGCGAAACCGTGATCAGCCACCTGACCATCGAGCGACCGCGCGGGACCAAGCACCTGGATCACCGATACGACCTGCGAACCTACGACGCGCGCCAGTGGGCCGACCTGATCGACGGCACATCCCTGCGCATCGTGGCCTCCTACGACGCAGCCGGCCGTCCCCTGGACGGCCGGCTGTTGCCCTATCAACTCGAGGTTCTCACGCGGCGTTGATGGCTCGGTCACTCGATGATGATGGAGCCGCTGCCGGCGTCCAGGATGACCTCGGCATCGCCGCTGCCGGTGTCGAGATCGAGTTTCCCGTTGATACCTTTAGTTGTGCCTCGTAAATTGTGTCTACGAGTTCCGCCTCACCTTTTCGCCGCGTTTTCAGCTAGGAGCCTGCGCCGTAGAACATCAGGACAAGCTTGTCAGTTTTGCCGGCGCAGCGGTCTTTCGCCCGCCGGCGATCATGTTGCCCTGATCTGCCCGCTACAGTAGAGCCTGTCCCAAAAAGCTGATTTCTGGCGAGACGGCCGTCTGGCAGGCGCCATGGCGCCGAGCCGTGCACGGCCATTTCCGCGATCGCCGCTGAAACGGTCGGCAATTGCCAAATAGATGTAAT
>Ga0210044_10000804_pt1 | contig 47576 bp, 51 predicted proteins | sample CryGey13umfilter_2_FD_183959 | JGI IMG/M metagenome (GOLD analysis project Ga0210044, IMG submission 183959) | Groundwater microbial communities from aquifer in Utah, USA - Crystal Geyser 4/9/14 3 um filter (SPAdes) (version 2) | ecosystem: Environmental > Aquatic > Deep subsurface >...
ATTCAATTCCAAGTTAGAAAAAGTTACACCCGATAGGTGAAAATTTTAGGTGTGACTTTTTCGCTTTAAAGTACCTAATTATAGAGCAAGTTGGCTTGTTGTCTAATTTGGTATGGAATTATTGGGGTATAAAAATAACACAATCTTAATGTATATAGCTATTTCATGTTAGTTTGCATTAAGCAAAATAAACGTATATTTATCCGATCTTAAATACAAGAATACAAGGAATTCCGATGAAAAAAATATTAGTAAGCGTTGTAGCTGTTTTGGCTCTTAGTACGGCAGGTATGGCTGGTGTAAATAATCAAACGGGTTGTGGTCTTGGTGCACTGATTATTAAAGATGATTCTTCTGCGGTTATGTTGGCGCTTCAAGCTACAACTAATGGAACTTCGGCTAATCAAACTTTTGGTATCACTTCAGGAACTTTAGGTTGTCAAAAAACTAAGTTTGTTATGAATGAAATGGCTGAAAAGTTCATTGCTTCTAACATGGATATTTTAGCAAAAGAGATTGCCGTAGGTCATGGCGAGTCCATCAACACTTTGGCAGAAATTTAAATGTTCAAGATGCTGCAATTTTTTCTGCATCACTTCAATCAAATTATAACAGCATCTATACATCTCAAAAAGTAGAAATGGCTGACGTTCTCGACAATATTTCAACTACTTCTTTATAAGTAGTTGCTAGATTAAACGACTTTTTCTCGTTTAATCTACTTTTTCTCTCACACTATATCTAGGAACTTTCATTTTGCTCAAAACACTTATAATCCTCATTTTTTGTACTACTTTTGTAAACGCTTCGCTTTTAGAATCCATAGATGCAGCAGATAAACTAAAATTATCACAGCAAAGATACTGGCATCTATTGCTTCACATGGTTGACGGTAAAAGTGAAATAGATGATGGAAGGTTTTTTTTTGCTCCAAATGGTAAAAGCAATCCAAAGAATGAACTTAATGCTACACTCGGTGCTCTCTACAATGAAGTTGTATTTGATGACAACTCCACAGCGTGCCGATTCCCCGCGAGAAAAGCTTGGCTGCAAGAGAAGCTTAGTATTCATGATTTTCCAACTGTTGAATGCAGTGAATATGATAAAATTTTACAAAGAGTAAATCCTAAATCTGCAACCTTGGTTTTTCCATCGGCACATATTAACTCTCCGGCTTCAATGTTTGGTCATACATTTTTACGAATAAATTCTGCTTATAAATCAAAACTTCTTTCATATGCTATTAACTACGCAGCTAATGCAAACCCAGATGATACAAATGCAGTTGTTTTTGCAGTTAAAGGTTTGTTTGGCGGTTATTTTGGCAAATACTCGCTTTTGCCTTATTACGACAAACTCAAAGAGTATAGAGATACGGAAAATAGGGATATTTGGGAGTATGACCTTAATCTTGACGAAGAGGAGGTCTTAAAAATGTTTAGGCATGTATGGGAACTAAACGGCACCAGTTCATACTACTATTTTTTTACAGAGAACTGCTCCTATAATATGCTTTGGTTTATTGAGGCAGCAAGACCGAGTGTACATTTGAGAGAGCATTTTCATTTCGAAGTTATTCCCCTTGAGACGGTTCACGCCGCAAAGATAGAGGGCATCTTAGATACAACGAATTACAGAGCCTCCAAAAGGTCTATTCTCCTAAAGTATGAGAAGTTAATCCAAGAGAAATATATCCACATGCCAAGAGATTTAGTAAGTACGCAACTGCAGCTCAAAGATATTGTTGATGATGAAAATATTAGTTTGCAGCAAAAGCAGTATATATTAGAAGCTTCAACTGAATTTTTAGAGTACTCCTTTAGTAAAAATGATATGAATAAAGAGGAGTATTTGGAACTTTTTCATAACATTACAAAACAAAGAGCGGCTCTTGGACAGGGCAAAAAACTAGATATAAAAACTCCGCCCAATCCGCTTTATTCCCATAGAGCCATAAAAACAACTGCCGGATTTGGAGTGAGAGAAGGTGAGACAATAGGTTTTTTAGGAATCCGTCCCGCCTATCATGATTTAGAAGATAGCAACTATGGCTTTTTAAGAGGCACGCAAATAGAGTTTTTAAATCTTGAGTTTTCATATTCAAAAGAAGAGCTAAAAATAGAAGATGCAACCATCCTTTCTATAGTCTCATTAGCCCAAAGATCTGAATTTTTTAATAGTTTCTCATGGAGAACAAAATTTGGATTTGACAGAAATTATGTGAATGATAAAACAAATTTTATTGGAACCCTCGGTTTTGGTTACAGCTGGGGAAATGAGCTTGCCTATGTTTACATAATGGCAGACCCACTTTTTTATATGGAAAACAGACCTGTTTCAGCCATAGGCGGAAGTATTGGTTTGGCATTTGACAGATACACTTTTATGAGTACAAACATAGAGGCAACAAAAAGATTTTATGATACCGGCAGAGAACAATATCTAGGACATGCTACTCAAAGTTTCAGACTTTCTCAAAACTTTCAGTTAAAATTTAAATTTGATTATATACAAAAGTATTATTTGGACAAACAAGAGAGTGAAGAGACATATAAGGCGATGCTCAATTACTATTTTTAGTTATCTCTATCTTAGAGTAAATATATAACCATCAGATACTTTTTGCATTGTATATCTGTAAAGCCCGTCGAGTTCAACTACTGCTCTATAATAACCAGAATGATTTCCCACTCTAATAAGAGAAAAAATATTTTTATCTACCTTTTTAGTATAACTTTTCAACGAGGTATCTCTTTGAAAATCAATAACAATTCTATGAGGATTTACTAACAAAAAATTTCTGATAATTTTATCTTTTGTTACAATCTTTAGTATTTTTTCTGATGATAAAAATGTAGCATATTTAACAGAAGCAATTTTTTCAAAGCTGGTTGGTATTTCTTTTATATTTGGCGCAACACTTTCGTTTATTACAGAATAACTCTGTGAAATAAAAATAGGTAAATGCCAATCAATTGAGTTGTTGAGTTTTATAGTTTTACTCTCTATGGAACCATCTAAATTTTTAAATTCTATTGTCACTTTTTGAAGAATTCTAGCTTGAGAAGGCAAGGTTATAGTTGCTCTTTTCAAAGCAGGAGAGCTCATGTCTTTAGTAGATGTCAAGGGTATATCTACTTCGCCTTCTGTTGGGAAAAAAGGATTTTCACGAGCGTTTAAAGTGATTAGTAGAAAAAGCATTATTAGTAAAATTCTAATCAAATTAATCCCTCATTTTTAAAGTATTATATCATTAAACTTGAATTTTTGCTAAATCTAAATGATTGGGCTATTTTGCAGAAATCTCTTTAAGCTCAAAATATTCTCGTTGAAGTTCTGCATTGTCATTTTTTAATCTGACGATTTCATCTTGAAGATAATTTTCATAATCTTCTAATCCAAAAAGCACCTCTACTGAGTTCGTACCATATAAAATTAATCCGAGATAAATCCCAAACACCATAACAATAGAGAAGAGAACCAAAAACTTCCCTAAAGATAAGCCTAAATACCTCTGAGTGAGACTCTGAGTAGTATCTATATCTTCATAAAGTTCTTCTTGGCTCATAAATAATTTCTTAGCTAAACAGCTCTGCACCTAAGTACTCACCATACACAACTTCGTTTTCTATCTCTAAAAGACGGTTGTATTTAGCAGTTCTTTCGCCGCGAGCAGTAGAGCCGGTTTTAATTTGACCACAGTTAAGAGCCACAGCAAAATCAGCAATAAATGCATCTTCACTCTCGCCTGAACGGTGACTCATAACACATGTATAGCCATTTCTTTGAGCCAAACGAACTGTTAACATAGTTTCGCTTACAGTACCGATTTGGTTTGGTTTAATAAGAATAGAGTTAGCTATACCTTTTTTAATACCTTCATTTAAGATATTTACATTTGTTACAAAAAGATCATCTCCGACAATTTGAATTTTATCACCAAGTTTCTCAGTCATTAGTTTAAATCCATCCCAGTCATCTTCGCTCAAACCATCTTCAATAGATACAATCGGGTATTTAGAGCATAAATCAGCATAATAATCAACCAACTCCGCAGAAGTAACCGTACGGTTTTCAGAATCAAGTCTGTACCCGCCCTCTACAACTAGCTCAGAAGCTGCAACATCTAAAGCGATTCCAATCTGTACACCGGCTTTATAACCCGCTTTCTCGATTGCTTCTAAAATAATCTGAATAGGCTCTTCATTTGAACCTAAGTCCGGTGCAAAACCACCTTCATCCCCAAGTGCGGTATTGTGTTTTTTAGTTTTTAAAATACCTTTTAAAGTATGGTAAATTTCAGCAGATGCTCTTAGACCCTCTGCAAAATCTTCAAAACCCATAGGCACAATCATATACTCTTGAAAGTCAACAGAGTTATCAGCATGTGAGCCACCATTTATAATGTTTAGCATGGGAGTAGGAATAACCATAGCGTTAGCACCGCCAAGGTAACGGTAAAGCGGAATACCTAAACTAGCAGCAGCAGCACGAGCAATAGCCATAGATACACCAAGAACTGCATTTGCTCCTAGGTTGTCATAGTTAGCAGTACCGTCAAGTTGCTTCATTTCAGCATCAATAACTGCTTGGTTAAAAGGAGAAAGACCGATTAATATATCAGAGATTTGCGTGTTTACATTTTCAACTGCTTTTAAAACGCCTTTGCCCATATAGCGCTCTCCGCCATCACGAAGTTCAAGTGCTTCACGCTTACCGGTACTTGCACCTGATGGCACTATTGCACTAGCTACTGTTCCATCACTCAACTCCACAGTTGCTTTAACCGTCGGGTTACCACGAGAATCCATTACTTCAATTGCACTTACGCTATCTATAAACATTTACTTACCTTTATATTAATTTTAAACCAGATTTATTCATCTGATTCTTCTATATCCGATGTGTCCATGGTCATAAGATTAGTCACGCCCATAGCAGCTTTAATTTTTTCTTCTATTTCTCTTGCCAACTCCGGTTCTGCTTTAAACTTAGCTTTTACGTTTTCACGCCCTTGTCCGAGTTTAATATCTTCATAGGAGAACCAAGCACCACTTTTATCAACGATGTCTAGTTTAACACCATAGTCAACTAATTCACCCTCTTTAGAGATACCTTCACCAAACATTATATCAAATTCTGCTTGACGAAATGGCGGAGCCACCTTGTTTTTTATAACTTTTGCCTTAACGCGGTTACCAATCTGGCTCTCACCCTGTTTAAGAGATGCAATTCTTCTCACATCTATACGAACCGAAGCATAAAATTTAAGGGCATTTCCCCCTGTTGTAGTCTCTGGAGAACCATAACCCATCATACCGATTTTCATACGAATTTGATTGATAAAGATAACTGTACAGTTCATTTTGTGTAAAACACCGGTAAGTTTACGAAGTGCTTTTGACATTAGTCTTGCTTGAACACCGACATTTTGGTCAGACATTTCCCCTTCAATCTCAGACTTTGGAGTCAAAGCAGCAACAGAATCGATAACGATTAAATCAATTGCTCCGCTTCTGGCAATTGTTTCTACGATGTCCAAAGCCTGTTCGCCGTAATCGGGTTGTGAAACAAGAAGATTATCAATATCAACCCCAAGGTTTTTTGCATAAATAACATCAAGAGCGTGCTCTGCATCAATAAATGCACAGACTCCGCCGGCTTTTTGACACTCTGCCGTAATTTGCAGCGCTAAGGTTGTTTTACCAGAACTTTCAGGTCCGTATATCTCTACAACCCTTCCTTGAGGAACTCCGCCTATGCCTAGAGCCAAGTCTAGCCCAATAGAACCCGTACTAATAGCTCTTATAGGTTCAAATTCTTTGTCGCCTAATCTCATTAAAGCACCCTTACCGAATGCTTTATCGATCTGTTTCATTGCTAAGTCTAATGCTTTTTGTTTGTTTGCGTCCATCTTGGGCTCACTTTTAGTTAATTTAGACTTATTATATGTCAATTTGAATTACTCTATCAAAAATATTTCATTTTGTCATATTTTATTTATATCTAGAACTTTACACATTTTTTTAGGTGCTATTTTATCCATATTTGGTTAAAATCTACTTTATGAAAAGAACTTTAATTGCACACTCACCTGACGCCGATGATATCTTTATGTACTATGCCATAAAATTTGGCTGGGTAGATATGCAAAATACTCTCTTTGACAACATTGCCAAAGATATTCAGACTTTAAATGAAGATGCACTTAAGGGTGTTTATGACATTGTCGCTATCAGTTTTGCTCTCTTTCCTCATATAAAAGAGGAGTATGCACCGCTGAGAACTGCCGTAAGTTTCGGAGAGGGTTATGGACCTAAACTTATTAAGAAAAAAGGCGAGAAACTCAAAAGAAATTTCAGAGTTGCCCTAAGCGGGGAACATACGACCAACGCTATGCTTTTTCGCATTGCTTATCCTGAAGCAAGAGTGACTTATATGAACTTTTTAGAGATAGAGCAAGCTGTTATCAACGGAGATGTTCATGCCGGTGTTTTAATTCATGAAAGTATTTTAACTTTTGATGAAAGCCTAGAAGTTGAGCGTGAAATGTGGGATATCTGGCAGGAACTGGCCGGCAAAGAACTGCCTCTTCCTCTTGGCGGGATGGCAATTCGCCGTTCACTTCCACTCAATAAAGCTATTGAGTATGAAGCAACGCTTACAAAAGCTGTTCAGGTTGCGCGCGATCATAAAGAGAGACTCTCAAAAATGCTCATTGAGCGTAATTTAGTTAGAATAGATGCGCCAACTTTAGATAAGTATTTAGAGTTATATGCAAATGATGAATCCATAACGCTGAGTCCTCTTCAATATAAAGCGATAAATAAGCTTTTTGAAATAGGCTATGCACATGGTTTTTACGATACTCCTGTAAAAATAGAAGATTATTTAATCCCTACAGAGTACAAAGAATTAAGGAACTCATAAAATGGAAGCAAAACTCATAGCCCTTGGTGTTGAGACTTTTAAAATGGCTCTTTTGTTGGCACTGCCCGGTCTTTTAACCGGTATGTTTTTAGGTTTGGCGGTAAGTATTTTTCAGGCTACAACACAGATTAATGAGATGACCCTCTCTTTTATTCCTAAAATTTTAGGGGTTGTAGTCGTGATTATTTTAACAATGCCGTGGATGCTAAACTCCATGGTCGACTACTCTACGAGTGTTTTTAACCTAATCCCGACTTTTGTAGAGTAATGGCGACAAAATCAATCAACTTTTCTAAGTTTTCTTCTATGAAAATAGGAGATATCTTAGATGTTACTATCATCGAAGAGTGTAACACTCAACTTCAAAACCACTATCTTTTAGGCTCTTGCAACAACATTTTAATAGGCGAGCAGACGCCTCCGCTTGCCATACTCAGTAAAAAATATGACTATATAACTATAGAAGAGAGTGTTTTAAAAATCGGTGCGGCGACTCCATCGGGCAAAATAGCCCCTTTTTGTAAAAAGTATAATATTGCAAACTTTGAATTTGTTTCTCATCTTCCGGGAACTTTAGGCGGCCTTGTCAAGATGAATGCAGGAGTTAAAGAGTATGAAATTTTTAACCATCTTATCACTATTTCCACGCCCCAAGGTTTAAAGAAAAAAAGTGAGATAGAGTTTGGATACAGATATACAAACATAAATACCACGATTTTAGAAGCTAGCTTTGAACTCTCATACGGCTACGACCTTGAGAAAGTGGCAATCTTTAAAAAAATGCGTTCAAACCAGCCAAGCACTCCAAGTGCGGGGAGCTGTTTTAAAAACCCGCCCGGCGATTATGCCGGAAGACTCATAGAAGCTGTCGGGCTCAAAGGAGAAAGAGTCGGCGGCATGGAGTTTAGTACGGTACATGCAAACTTTTTAGTAAATGCCGACAAGGGCAATTTTAAAGATGCCCTGTTTTTAATACAAGAGGCTCAAAAAAGAGTTTATGAAGAGTTTAAAATTTGGTTAGAGTGTGAAATAGTTGTTTTAGATAAGAGATATATGGGTAAGGGCTCACCGCTTTTAAAAAGTAAATAACAAAAACTTTCCACATGCCGATTTACCTTGGCATGTGGAAATAAATAATTTAAAAACGAAGCATTAAACCTGCGTAAAACCCTGCAAATTCTAAATCCATCTTCCCATTTACATCTTGCTCATCAATGTCGATTTTTTGTACACGGTAACCCATCTCTAAAGCCGGTTGTACAAGAGGTGTGAAATCAAAAGTGTAGTCCACTTTTGCACGAACATCATAGACAGTTGATGAGCCGTTTGAGATGTACTTTACATCTGATTCAAGACCGATGTTAGTTGCCGGAATTTCTACGCGGGCTCTAGCATACGCCAGAGGAATCACAACAGAAGTTGTGTCACTGTAAGATGTATCAAGGCTGCCAACCATAGTTACTCCATCTGCCTTATAGTCCAACTCTACGATTTTCAAATCGACTCCTAAATCTAAGGTAATCCAAGCCGTATTATCTAAAATATTATAGTAAGGAATAATGTCGTACTGTGTCATATCTAAAGAAGTTTTCCCGCCTGAAGCTGTAAAATCTTTAAATGTACCAGTTGCCGTACCAGTATTTGCCAATGTCACATACTCAACTCTTAGGTTTGGAACAACGGGAATGGGGTGTTTTATAAGTAGCCAGATGTAAGGGTTTGTCTCCTCTTTTTCATCAGAAACATCAGAACCAGTTCCAACACCCTCCGTATAAGTAATCCCGCCACTAGGTGTCTGCATCCAAGCACCTGCACCCATCTCTACTCTTGCAATATCCGCACTTGCAGTTGATGCCAAGATCAATCCACATGCCAAAGAACTTAGAACTTTTTTCATATAAACTCCAAAAAATAATATGTATAATTATATCAGAGAGATTGGGTTGTAAGCTTAAAATAAATTATGTAATAAGAAGATAAGATTTAGGCAATTTGCCTAAATCTTTAAGGAGGAGTAGAAAAAGTAAAAATTAGTTTGCCCCAAGGGGCAGGAACTTAACTAACAGCAGCGATTGCAGCGTCGTAGTTAGGCTCTTCAGTGATTTCTGGAACGATCTCTTTGTAAGTTACGATACCTTCTTCGTTTACTACGAAGATTGCTCTACAAGTTACGCCGGCAAGAACAGAACCACCAAGAAGTACACCGTAAGCATTAGCGAAATCTTTGTTTCTAAAGTCTGAAGTAACAGTTAGGTTGGTAATGCCCTCAGCTGAACAAAAACGACCCGCAGCAAATGGTAAGTCTAAAGAAACGATAACTGGCTTAACGCCTGCTAAAGAGGCAGCTTTTGCATTGAAGTTACGAGTTTCAGTAGCACATACGCCCGTGTCTAAAGAAGGAACAACAATAATGAGTTGCTTGTGACCTTGAGCCCCACCAACAACTATGTCGCCTAAGCCCTCCGAGTTTACAACTGTAACTTCAGGCGCTTTATCACCAACATTTACTTCATTTCCTAATAATTCTACGTCTGTACCTTTGAATTTTGTAGTTGCCATTTTGGCTCCTTATTTTAGTTTAACTGATTTTAACAAAAAAAACATTTACTTTTACAAAATGCCTCTCTTCTTGCTTTGTTGAGAGAAGTATATGTTAAATCGGATAATTTATGTCTTATTTAAATATATGAGTATGCAGTATTAAGCGTTTGTTAAGATTATAAGGAACTTTTTGGAGAAATATCTAGCTCTTTTAAAGATGTAAACATCTCTTCGTGATACATCTCAACGGCTACACGACCTATCATAGCGGCATTGTCTGAGCAATATTTAAGCTCACTTAAAAGGAGTTCGGCACCGTAGGATTTTAAAAGCGCTTCTATCTGAGAGCGCAGATAAAGGTTAGCACTTGCCCCTCCGACAATCGCAAATGTTTTTGGAGTCGTCTTTTGAAAATACTTTTTTAACTTGTGAATAAGATGTTCAGTTGCAATATGCTCAAAACTCGCGGCAATATCTTTATGCTCTTGTTTAGGTGCTTTTTCTACTGCAAGTCTTACCGCATTTTTAAGTCCGGAGTAGGAAAAAGCAAGCAGTGATGAGTGTTTGCCTTGAAGGGGAATGGTAAAGTTATGTTTCTTTCTCTCCCCGTTTTTTGCAAGCTCTTGTATGAGCGGACCGCCGGGGTAGCCAAGCCCCATCATCTTCGCCACCTTGTCAAAACTCTCTCCAAAACTGTCATCCATACTTTTAGCAACTGTCTGTATATTTGTTAAACTTTTCACTTCCATCACCTGCGTATGTCCGCCTGAAACTAGCAAAACTGTAAGTGGAAACTGTGTAGGTTTTTCTATAAACAAAGAGTAAATATGCCCGACCAAATGGTTCACTCCGATAAGAGGAATGCCCAGTGCCACTGAAATAGCCTTCGCCATCGTAACACCTTCAACAAGAGTAACCGCAAGTCCGGGAGTTGATGTTACTGCCACAGCTTTTAAATCTTTAAAGTAGGGTGCACACTCCTCTAAAATTTTCGGCAGAGCCTCAGCATGAAGACGGGCTGCAAGTTCTGGAACTACTCCCCCATAAACAGAATGTTGCAACTCTTGAGATATTTTTTTATGAAATAATAGTCGGCACGACGAAATCTCCGTAATCGCTATAGCACTATCATCGCAACTGCTCTCAATACTAAGAATCACTTGTAGCTCCCTTTAGCGCTCACAAACGTTCTCACTTCTTTATCAATAGCAAAAACATCATCAACACTTTTTGGCAGAGCAGTAAACTTTTCATAAGCACCTATAATGCTTTTACTGATGTCCATAAAACCTATTTTTTGTGCAATAAAAAGTTCTATTGCCACCTCGTTTGCCGCGTTTACAACTACGCCTCTTTGCGGGGTTTTTAGAAGTTCTTCTTTTATCTGCCAAATCGGGTATCTGTCGGTGGTTATTTCTCTAAACTCCAAACTACCGACTTTTAGCAAATCCACATGCCCTAAAATATTTTCCTGCATCTTTTCATTGAGCGCATAGGCGATTGGGAGTTGCATACTTGCATTGGCAAAATGGGCTGTTGTTGAGCCATCTTTAAAGTCTACAAGAGCATGAATAAGCGACTTGGTCTCTATAATAGCATCATAGACTATTTTCTCTTCTTTGCCCTCACCAAAAAGCCATCTCGCCTCTAAAAGTTCAAACACCTTGTTTACCATTGTGGCGGAGTCTATAGTGATTTTTTGCCCCATTGACCAGTTGGGATGTTTTTGCGTATCGGCTAAGGTTGCACTTTGTAAGCGTTTTATATCCCAGTCACGAAATGCGCCGCCGCTTGCGGTGATAATCATCTTTTTTACCGGTCTCTCCTGCATTAAATACCAAAGCCCGAAATGCTCGCTGTCTATGGGCTGAATTTTACTGACATCTATAAAGTTTCCACATGCCACTAAAGACTCTTTGTTCGCCAAAGCTACTTTTTTTCCACATGCCAGAGCAGTTAAAGTCGGACGCAGTCCCAAAAAGCCCACAAGAGCATTTACTACAAGTTCACTCTTTGAGTCTTCTATAACTTTCACAATAGCCTCTTCGCCATGGTAAACATTTTTGTGATTTACTTTTGTCACGTCTTCTTTGTTTGCAACAACAACAACACTCGGTTTATGCTCTTTTATTTGCATGTTTAAAAGTTCTATATTTTTTCCTGCAACCAGAACATCAACATTCATCTTAAGTCTTTTAGCAACAAGAAGGGTATTTACGCCGATAGAACCCGTTGAGCCAAGAAGTATCAAATTAAGCCCTTTTTCTTAAAAATATTTTCTCTATGATATTGTAGATACGCTAATCTCTTATCATTGATGAAATTATCATCTAAAATATAAGTATTGAGATGCACTTGAACATCTTCCTCAAGTTCGCTTGAATATATTATACTTCCATCAATCCCAAAAGAGATATAGCCCTGATCAAATAAAATATCCATATTTCTACTTAACAACAGTCCATTATTAGGGTCATAAGCTTCATTTTCATCTGATAAAATAAATGGTTTAATATGGCTTGCAACGAGCGAAGGATAGGATAATTTTTCAACCATACATTTTGTTTGACCTAGTTTTTCCTCTGCCTCTTCTTTTAGTAAATTTTTATAAATTCTGTGCAAATAGCCATCTCTTTTTCTGCTCTCTTGTTTTAAATCTTCTCCGAAAATAACTTTAGCATCTTCTTCAAAATATAACATGTTGTCTACAAAGATGATGTCATCAAGTTTTTTTAATAAATTAAGAAAGTAGCCTACTTGATTATATTTCCTATCAATAAAGCCATTTTCAATAGCAATATTAGTATGAAAACTCAGTTCATCAGCTGTAACATACCCTTTGTGATAATCCAAAATTTTAACATTCATTAAACCAATAATATTTTCTTTTGTCAATGTACCAACTTCTTCAAGTGTTTTCAAAAGGAAATTAACTTCTTTTTGTGTTGAGAAGTTAGTAACAGAACTGTTGAAACTTGAATATTTATAAATAATTTTTGAGAATATACTTTCTCTTTTTTTATTAGTTTTTGCATTGAAAAATTCTATTGTTTCAGGATTATATGTGACTAAATAAGGATGAATAAATCCTAATTTTACAAATTGATTTATACTTTTTCTCACAGAACCCATATCTACTTTTGTATAACTTAAATTCACTTCATTTTGAAGCCTATCGTATTTCTCACTAGAATAAGGTTCTTCATTATGGCTCAAAATGAAGTCAACAATAATCTTCAAAGTTCCTATAAATTTTTCTGAATGAATATCTGTATATTCTAAAGTTAACTTCCAATAATCTTCATAATTTTGTTCAGCCATTATTTTCCCTCAAATTTACTGTTTTTAATAATAAACAAATACTCACTGTTTTCACTCTTTTTCTCTTTGCCTGTCACTCTATAATCATACGATCTTTCTATAACTTGAATATCATCAGAATATCTGCTGATTATACTTATGAGTTCCTCTTTTGAAGGGTATGAATTGTTGTTGTAACTCAAAAACCAATATTTAAAATTTGAAAGATTTGAAAAGAGTTTATCAAAAAGCTCTAGTGAAGATTTTTTGTCTATAAAGTTGTTTTCAAAAGGCTTGAGTTTTTTAGAGTCTATGTACTCATCAACCAAACCATAAAATCCAAAGTAGTTATTCATAGTCCCAGTATAAGGCGGGTCTAAGTAAATTACATCTGCACTCACTCTGCTTAACAAGTCAAAAATATCCTCATTATATGCTTCATTTATTTGCTGATTGTCAAAAATAGCTCGGTTGTAAGCTTGAAGATTTTTCAGAATGTGACTTTGAAATGAGTCATTATGGTAGGCTCTTTTTCTTTTGTATTTCGAATAACTATATTCTTCGTCTCTAAGCTGTTTTATTTTTTCCCAGTTGATGTTAAACCTTGAGTAGGGCATTTTTCGCACCATCGCTCTTCGTATCAAAGTAAATGCTATTGCTTTTTTATACTCAGAAGATAACTTTTCTATATTTTTTCTATATAAATCCAACTCCATGCACTCTTGTGGAAAAAAGAAAACTTCAGAATAGTTTTTATACATAAACCCTTTTATCGGATTACCGCTAAAGAGTATCTCTAAGTCATCTTCATTGAGTATCTCGTTATTATTTTCAATTAATGACTGGGCAAGATAATAGTTGATTTTCAAAATATCATTGCTAATGACTTTCAAACCTCTTTTTTTTGCCTCATAGCTTATAGAAGAGCCTCCGCTAAAAGCATCAAAAATCGATTGCGTCTCTCCTGGAAAATAGTCACATATCCATTGTGATATTTTTTCTTTGTTTCCAATATAGTTCACTTTTGGGTATTTATTATCAAAAATCATTTAATTGCTACTGTTTTTTATCATATTTTTTACCTGCTTAGCTATTGCTTCTGCCATGAGCGGTGGTACTGCATTTCCAACTTGTTGCTGTTGAGCAATACTGCTACTTTTAAACTCAAAACTATCAGGAAATGTTTGTAGTCTTGCTAACTCTCGAACAGTTAACGCCCTGTTTTGTGCATAATGAAATACTTTTCTCATATCGCCCGTAATGGTAATAGAAGGTTTGTTGCTATTATATTTTATATATTTTCTTACATCGCCACTCTTAGGTCGCAGATTGTGAGGTATGTGTTCTCTCGTTCCACCATCACTTAAAAAGCTCATTTTATGAAGCATTTGCTCTGTGTGTTTCATCGCTTTATGATTTAGAAGTGTCGATTTTTCACCTGAATTCAACTTTGGCAAATCCTCTAAAGCATCTTTTACAGTTTTGTAGTTTGTATGTGTTTTGATTGGAAAAGTAATAGTGTCATTGACTCTTGAACCAATAAATATAACTCTTTTTCTAACCTGAGGAACTCCATAATCAGCCGAATTTACAATTTGACATTTTACTTCATAACCAAGTTTATTAAAATCTTCTATAATCTCTTCTCTCGTTTTATTTTTGTTATGCGTATATAATCTAGCAACATTCTCCATAACAAAATATTTTGGCTTAACCACTGCTACAACTCTAACAAATTCTTTAAATAATCTATTTCTAGGGTCATTGATAAATTTTCTTCCAATACTCCCTGCAATACTAAATCCTTGACATGGCGGACCGCCTATAATCACATCAACTTCTTGCATGCTAGTTAATTTAAGTATCATTTCATTGGAGAGCTTCGTTATATCTTCTTGAACTAATTTATGGCTAGGAAAATTTGCTTGGTATGTTTCACAATAATCTTTTTGAATATCTATAGAAAAAATATTTTGAAATCCTGATTTATCAAAACCAAGTGAAAAACCACCGGCTCCACAAAACAGATCAATATAAGTTGATGATTTTATTATTTTTTCCTCTAATAACCAATTGGAATCTATTAACTTAGGAACTTTCATGGTGCTTCCTTATTTTTTATAACCAATATAGCTATTTTTATTAAATTCTTTAAATAATATGGCAATATGTCATAAAATTAACTATACCAGCCCTCTTAAAAGAACCAGCATAACAATGGCACCAAAGAGATAACCGTCGATTCTGTCAAGCACGCCGCCGTGTCCTGGAAGTAGATCTCCGCTATCTTTTACCCCTGCTTTTCTTTTTAAAGAACTCTCGAACAAATCACCAAAAACAGAGGCTGCAGAAACCATAAAAGAGATTAAAAATGCGACTGTGAAATCGACTATGCCGAGTCCTGCGAATGCGCCACTTAGGGTTGCAACAACGATTCCCCCTACTACGCCCTCCATGGTTTTTTTCGGGCTAGTTTCGCAAAAAGGTGTTTTACCTATGCTCTTTCCAACTGCATAAGCACCCACATCAGTCATCGCTACGACAATTAAAAGCCATAAAAGCGCCATTACTCCGTACTCTTGGTACATCGTAAATATAAAAAGCATTCCGGCAGTCGGGTAAATGAAAGGGAGAAAATCCCTCCACTCTAAATCTTTGTTGTATGCCACGGCACTCGCATACGCAACACCGGCTAAAACAAAAAGGTCATCACCGTAAGGGTAAACTCCCGCTACAAGCCAGATGCCGATTGCCAAGAATATTAGGGGCGCGTTGTCTATTTGAAAAAGACGAAGGGCCTCTTTAAAGGCTAAAATATATATAGCTCCAAAAACAAGCCACATAAGAAAAAAATTATTTATAAATCCGAGCAGTAAAACGGCGGCTACAAGCGCTAAACCGGTTACGACTCTCTCTTGATGTTCACCAAATATTGCCATAAAATTCCCTCAGAAACAGTTTTTCGAATTATACCTAATCAGACTTTAATATCTAACTTGTGAAGCGTAAACTCTATTTTTACTTCTTCTTTTTCTTCTGATTCTTCTTTTTTTTCATTTCTTGCATTTTCTTGGTCAGCTTCATTTTTCTGATGCTCTCTGTCTGGGTCAACTTTATGGGTTTCTTCAGCCGGACGCACCTCTAAAACCTTCTCTTCTTTTTCGTTTGCAGCGGCTTGCGCGACAACATTTTGAAGGTCATACCGGTTATTTTGATTTCCATGTGCAGAAGCCACATTCGCCGTCATTTGATTTACAAAGATTGTATTTCCTATCGGACCAATCGCCATTTTCTTTCCTTAATTTTACCGAGTATCTACCTCAATAGTCTTGTATTTATTGTACAAAACATTTGCACCGCTTTGAATAGTTACCTCACGTCTGGGAGTATAATCGACCAAATACTTATCTTTTGCAATAGTTGTAAAATCTACACAAAGTCTAGCCGCCGCTTCAATGACGTGCATAGGTATATTTTGCTTGTCAGTTGTAATGATTACGTGGGCTGAAGGAATATCTTTCATATGAATCCAAACATCTTTGGCTCTTGCGTTTTGCAGAAGCTCAATGTTCCCTTTTTCATTTTTTCCAAGCCCTATTTTGTACCCTTCTATGAAAAAAGTCTCTAGTGATTCGTTTACTTTTACTTTTTTAGACTGCACTCTTTTTGGAAACAGAAGTTCAATTTTTGAAGCATCCGGTGCTTCTTGGACTGTGTGGATAAAGAGTTGAATATGCTCTATTTTCGAGCTTAAACTCTCTTTTTCCAAATGGAGATGTTTGGCTTTTTGTTTGGCTTTTTTGCTTCTTGAAAAAAGCGAATTTGCCATCATTGCGGGAGTTGAATACTCTTTTAAGAGTTCTATTGTTACCAGTGTTCCATCATAATCATTCAGATCAAAAACCTTTGCATATGCTTTAATAGTGTGTATATTTGAGAGCACTAGATTGCCGTAATGCTGTAGCTTGAGAGCCTCATCCATCAGACTCTCTTCTTTTTCGAGTGAAGCAAAAAGTTTTTCAAGTTTTCTCAGTTTTTTGCTTAAAAACGATATTTTCTGCTTTTTAAGTGAAGAGAGTTTTTGCTCTTGTTCTTTGTTATACTGGGCGTAAAGAAAAGCTTCTACATCCTCAAGCGGATACTCTTTTGCCACAAAAGGCGCCTGAGGAACACAGAGCAACTTCTGCCCTACTCGCACCTCACGAAAAGATGAAAACAAATCCACATGCCGAAGCGCTTCGAGGACAAGCTCCTCTTCATCTAAGATAATTATATTTGTATATTTGCCCGTAAACTCTATCTGCAGGTAACTTATCTCCTCTTTATATGCTGAGGCAACTGATGTTTTTATTCTTAAGATTTTATCATTGTCGACAAGCTCAATATAAAGAATATTTGCACGGTTGAAACGTTTTGAGAGTATGACGTCAAAAGGGGCATTGTAGATTTTTGAGCGGGCGTACGACGGGCATTTAAAGATGGCTGAGTCGGAGCGACGCATCTCAAAATAGATCTCATCACTCTTGTCAAAAACAATTTTTACTATGGTGTCGGAGACTCTATGAATAGCTGAGATTTTTGTAAAGTTTTGTAGGTAAGTCGTTATTTGTTTTAGGTGTGATAGTTTCATAAAGGTTCCAATGCATGTATGTGTAAGATTGTAGCATATTTAAAATAATTGGATGAATAGGAGTTTTGTGATTATGCTAAGAGGAATTCTCTCTCAACTGTTTTGCTTAAACTCGTACAAAAGTCCGATGACGCTGTCTATTTTATAAGCAAATTCGCTTGGAGGAACTCTTCTTTGTAAAAAATCACTAAAGCCCTCTATGGACTCTATCTCTTGAGATTTCAGATGTTTAAACCCCATAGACCATGCACTAAAGATTCTCTCTTGTATTGGAGATTTGTCTAGCAAGATAGAGTCTGTATGCCTCTCGTCTTGCAAGATTTTTTCATAAAGAGCTGTTACTTCCTCTTCTTCCCCCTCTAAGATTTGTAAAAAGCTATCGCCGCCGTAGAGGAGCATCCCTGTAATATTGTTCTCTTTGGAGCCTCTTGCAAATCCCCAAATTCATCCTCTAATTTAAGACTCTTGGAAGTTTGAAAAAAGCTCATTAAAACAGAGTTTTCCAATGTTTTCAGTAAAATCATTTTACGATAAACAAATTCATTTAACACGGAAAACTCTATGACGAAAAGTATACCTCTTTCAAAAATGTGGCTTAAAATCTTAAATTTCAACACAACTCTTTTTCCGGCACTTCAAGAAGAAATTGGTGTTCTTTCATCAAAAGAAGAAAAATTAATGCGTATTCTTGATTTTGCTGAGATTGAGAAGTTTATTTCCGAAGTAAAAATCACAAACCCCCCTAAATATCGTAAAGAGATTGCAAGAGCGTTCGTTGCTAAAGCTGTGTACAATATGTAAACATACTTATGTAAAGGGTGCCACCAAAGTAGCCAGTCATTTGATGTTCGGCGTTTTAGCTTTGTGTATTCATCAAAGTATCAAATTACTTACCTAAAAATAGCTATTCGAGACGAGTTTTTAACCCTATCAACCATTTTTCACGGTCAAAAAATGGGAAATGAAGCCAATCATAATGAAATCAATGGATATGAAACTTAAAAATATTCAGACTTATAAAGGTTATGACGGTGCTAATATTCTCAAATTATCGTTTCAAGATGAAGAGGAAATGAAATTGATTAGGGATTTAGCTCGGGAATACGGTCGTAAAACCAATAATGACCATAAAAATAAACTTGATTTGTTTTGCGTATTTGAGAGCTCTGATAAAGTTTATTCACTATTATAACAGTTGCACTAATCTTAAGGGTATATCTCAAGAAGAGTAAGTTGGGGTAATTTACTAGCACTTATTTAACATCCATTCGATATAATAATTACCAAACTATAAAATACATAAAGAATTAATATGAACTTAACACACCTAGATGAAAACCAAAGACCAAAGATGGTTGATGTTTCAGACAAAAGCCAGACTACCAGAGTTGCCGTTGCAAGCGGAATGATTCAAATGAGTCAGGATGCTTTTAATGCAATTGTCAGTGAAAAAACAAAAAAAGGTCCTGTACTTCAGACTGCTGTAATCGCGGCTGTTATGGGAGTGAAACAAACGAGTACGCTGATTCCAATGTGTCACCCGTTAAATCTAAGCGGTATAAATTGCGATGTCGAAGAGTTGCCTGAACTGCCTGGATTTAAGCTCACTGTTACAACTAAACTAACAGGTCAGACAGGAGTTGAGATGGAAGCACTTACCGGCACAAGCATAGGTCTTTTAACTATTTACGATATGGTTAAAGCTATAGATAAGGGCATGATTATCAAAAATGTTCAACTCGAAGAAAAATCAGGAGGAAAAAATGGAAATTATAAACGATAATACACAGAAACTTGAACTATCATATCCTTGCTCTTGGTGTTACAAACTTGTGGGGCATGAAAAAGAGGCTATACAAAAAGCAATTCATGATGTTATAATCGACAGAGAACATGATTTAACGCATTCCAATGCCAGTAAAACCGGTAAATACGTAAGCATGAACCTTGATTTAGTAATACAAAACGAAGATGAAAGAAACTTCATTTACGAAGCACTCAAAGCGCATCAAAATATAAAAATGGTACTATAAATAATAAATAATGTTAAAGGATTTGAAATGGACTTAGAAAAACTTCAAAGAGATTTAAAAAACTCGTATAACAGCAGATTTGAAAATGTTGAAAAAAGAGTTACTGATGCTTTAACTCGTATGTCTGAGGAGTGGAAAATTGAGCTCGACCAACTAACACTTCATGAGGTTAAAACTGTAGTAACAACAATTTTAACTATGGAAACGCAGGCACTGCATGACGAAGTTGAGACTCTTTTAGCTCAAAAAGAGCAGATAGAACGAAGCTTAGAAAAAAAATCAGATGCTCTGCAAAGAGCAAAATATGATGTTTTCAATGCAATTGAGGAGCAGTTTGGCAGTCAAAACAGCGAAGCAATTGTAAAACTACACCAAGTCAAACTCCAATCAATAGACCTATTTGACATTCTCGGTGAGATGGTTGAGTCTGCTATTATCACGGCACTTGAAAAAGATCAAGAGAGAGATATAGAAGAGACCCTTGAAGAGATTATAAAAGAGTTGACTTTAGAGGCTATAAAAGAGGGCTCATTAAATACCATTAGAGTTAGAAAAATTCTCTCTACTATTTTACAATCAGCCGTAGATGTATCAGAAGCAACACCTACAAGAGCTGACGCCATACTCGGATCTGTGCTAAAAGGAATGAGAAGCGGTCTTATTCATGCAATAGACAGATTTAAAAAGAGACTTGTCTTTATGCCGGTAGAAGCTAAGCATATCCTTATAGAAGACTATGAGACCATTATAGAGGACTTAAACCAAACAGATGTACTTTTCTCTCAAGTTATACAGACAAAGGCAAGTGAGAGCTCACAAGCTATAAGAAAATCTTTACTTGATATACACAAAAACATGCATTACGATTTAGAAGAACTTATTCATATTTCAAAAGAGACCGCGGAGGTCATAAGAGAGAGGTTTTCTGTCCTAGCAAAAACAGCAATGAAAAGAGGTGAAAAAGCTTTACAGTCTCAAACTGCACGAGAAGCAAAAAGAATGGGGATACAAGCTTGGAGCGTTGCAAGAACAGCTTTAGGAACTGCTATAAAGTCGGCAAAAGAGGTTATGGATAAAAAGGATTAATTACATTTCCACATGGCATGTGGAAAGTGTAATAGAGCTACTTCTCTATAGTAAAGGTTTTCTATCAGCAAAGCTGACACCGCCTTAACTCTTTACAATAGCGGGGATTTCTTCATCTAATTTAAATTAACTACTTGCTAAACATATCCATATATAAAGCAGTAGCCCAAGCTCTATTTGAATCAGCGTTAACAGCTCCATCTTTGAGCCAATTTTCACTGCTACTTGTAGATGTAAATTTAAATGTTGAGTCCGTTTTATTATATGCATATTGAGTATAGATATATATTGCTCTCTCTGGTGCGATTGATACTGCAGAGAAACAAGCAGTTGTCGGTGATTCCCATTTTATTTTTTTGCTTTTATTAATTTTCTGTGCGATTAGTGTTGCTACGTAATGGCCTTCAGAGTTTGAAGTATTACCTGATTTTGAAAATCCCATCGGTCTCGAATCGCCAGTAATATAGATATCTTTTTCATCATTGACTTCATATGTTAATGTATTAATATCACCTTCGAGCATGTTATTAGCATCTTTTGCAATTCCGACTCTTTCTAGAATCTTTGCCCCTCTTACATGTGGGTAAAAAGCAGCTTCTTCAAAACTGATTTCATTAAACTCTGTTTCAACTATTTTTTTATCAAGGTCAATATTTTGAATTTTAGTATTAGGATGATATTCAAGATAATCACTGTAAAGTTTGTCAAAAGCAGATTGAAAACCCTCTTTTTTAATAGTTATAGCATTGTTCTCATCCAGCAGTATAACTTTAGCTTTTAGCTTCTTTTGCTTGAAATAATCCGCAATAATGCAAGCTCTCTCATAAGGGGCAGGCATGCATCTATAATTTCCGCTTGGAACAGTCAATATAAAGTTTCCACCCTTAAAATTTAAAACTTTATTGCGTAAAGTTATATGCTCAGACCCTGGGATAAAACCTGCGGGATACTCCTGTCTAAGCCTTGTCTCAAAAGCAATATCTTTAGTCCAACGTGAATAATCATAATCAATCCCAGGTGCAAAAACCAAGTAATCAAAACTAACATCGCCATCACTAGTTTTTAAAATACGATTTTTTCTGTCAAGATCTATTGCAGTTGCATGAAAATACGTATAGTTGTTTTCTCTTGCAGCTTGAAGATAATCATGAGTTAAAAATTCCAACTCTATTTTATCTACCAGCCACAAGTTACTAAGAGGACCCGATATAAACTCATACCTCTGCTCTACTAAAACCACATCTGCATTTGGAGCAAATATCTTTGTATATTTTGCGATAGAGAGTCCTGACCAGCCACCACCAACCACAACAACTCTTGGACCTTTCGCAGGTGATAATGGAGCGTTATAAGATGTATTGGTCTTAACTGCTTCCTTGAGTTTTAAGCCATCTATTTTATTAGATGCATTTAATGCAGTTGTTGCTACAAGTACGCCTGAAAACTGTAAAGCTTTTCTTCTTGATATAGCCATTAGGAAATCCTCTCTTTTAAATTATTTTATTACTCAGTAACTTCTTTAACTACTCTAACCATAAGTTTTTGAGCATCTTCTAGCACTTTAATAGATGGCTCGTCTTTTATCTCTAAAGAGCTTATCCAGTTATATACTGACGGATAGGCCATCTGTACTTCAGTTGAACCTTTTTCTTTATACATGTAAAATGTACAAGGGGCAAACGCACCTGCTTCAGGATGAGTTTTTGCCACTTCAAAAATAACCGATAGTTTACAAATAGAGTATGCATCAAAAAAGTCATATTTATCATAACCGGCTTCTGAAAAATCATCACTTAATTTGTTGAAACCTGCGATTACAAATCCAACAGTTTCAAGTGAACCTTCTAACTCTGTTTGAAAACTTTCAAGCTCATCTTCAACATCTTCTCCCTGCTCTTGCATTTCTGCACTGAATGAAGTAACTAGTTCGCCCTTAGCTTTTAATTGCTTATACGATGTTTTTTTAAAGTGACCCTTCGGTAAAGCTTTAGCAAGGGTTGCTCTAACAAGTTTACTGTATTCTATCATATGCTTGTTTGTAGCAGGTATGCCTGTGACTTTTGCCATACCATCTATTGATAAAGATGAAATAGAAATGTCGTTTGAGCCTTTTTTCATATAGATAGACATGCTCAACGGTGCAAACAATGCGGCTTTTGGAGACACTTTAACTAATGCTAGAACCAAATCTTTTTTATAAAGAGTAAAAAGATGATACATTTTATGGTTTGTTTTTTGAAACTTTGACTTAAACGCTACATTCATGTCATTATTTCCAGAGATTGTGAACCCTGCATCTGAAAAAACTTTTTCTATCGTAACTCCTGTTATTTTACCCGCAGAGTTGTCAGTTGTATATATCTGAATATCTTGTGATGCATTAGCAGCAATCCCTGTTACAAGAACGAGCACAGTAAGTAAACCTTTTATAATTGATTTCATCTCTTTTCCTTCTTTTCTATGAACTTTTTACTGCTGATTTAGAAGATAAATATTATCACCTTTTTGAATAGTTCCACTGTTAATAACTTTAGCAAAAACACCTCTGTCATCTTTAAGTATTTTAGGCAGTCTAGCATCTACTTTTGCTAAACTTTTGCACAATGTACAATTTTGACTAATCTCTAATACAAGAGCATCACCTATAGCAAGTCTCGCTCCCGGTCTTAAATGGTAAGGGTTATAATCTATAAGTATATTTTCACCTAATGCACTGTATGGGGCATCTATACCATGACTAGCCGCTAACTTATAACTTTCTTGTGAAGTTATTAAAACTGATCTCTGTATATCTTTATCATAATATTTATCTTCTATAACGCCCTTCTCATCAAGAGCCAACTCAGTTGTATTTATCCTACCATCATTTGTAGAATAAAATAGTTCTAATATTTTCCCAGTTTGATGTAATGACATATAGTACCACTCTCTTTTTTTAATCTTCTGTAATTTTATGTTTGATTTTTTGTGCTATTTATCCATTGGGTAGTGCAAGATAAATTATTAACACTATCTTTAATGTTACAAGCACTACCAATGGTAAAGCAAAGATAAAAAGGACTTAAGTTACTTTTTATTATAAATTATTCCTCTTTATCTTCTTCCTTTAATACATTTCTAGCTCTTCATAAGCTCTATAGACATTTCCGGAACTAAGTAGGTAGTATAAATCTTTACCTCTAAACTCGTCAAGAGTAACAACTTTAGTAATATCATCAGGGCGTACTCCCTCTTCTATTCCTTTTAAAACTTCATCTTTAATGAGAGTAAAGTAACGAACAGCTTCATCAGCAGCCGTTTTATCAGTTATAAAACCATGTCCTGGAACTAAATGATTCCAATCTCTAGCTTTGATAGCTTTTAGTGCCTCAAGTTGACCTATAATAATGCCGTCTCTATTTGAAGTGACTCTTCCGTTCATAACAACGTCAGCAACCAAAACAACTTTATCTTTTGGTAAATATAAAAACCAGTCATCTTCAGAGTGTGCATATCCAACATTAACATATTCAAAATCTATACCAGAAATTTTAAAGTTAACAGTTTCTTTAAAAGATTTATCAACAGGAACAAGTTCTGTTTTTCTAATAGCATTTTGATACAATGCTTTAACCATTCTTGTTTGATCGCCCTTATGGTAATTTACATTTATAGATTCTGGACCCATAATTTCAGCACCGTGAACTTCTTTATAGTAGTTATTTCCCAACCAGTGGTCATCATGTTCATGACTAACTATAACTGTACTAACAGGAAGCTTTGCAATCTTACTCATTGCTTCATAAGCTTGCTTAGCAAATACATAGGAAGGACCACTATCCCATGCTATCCAACTATCATCACCTTTAATATAACAACTATTTGACATATTTCCAGCATTCTCTTTAGTTGGCATTTCCATTGCACCAAAGAAACACCAAACTCTATCACTAACTTGCACTGGTGTTAAGTTATAATCCCAATCAGGGCCTTGACCGTCACGAGCCTCAACCCATTCGTAAAGAATAAAATTACCATCAACGTCAAGTCTATGCGGATCTGAAATAGTAACGCTTTTATTAAATATAAACGGCATCGCAATAACGAACGCTATTATCGATAATAAAATAATTATTTTAGTTTTCATAAGCGTCCTTATTTAATTTTTTCTGAACCTGTCTCTGTTTTTCCATTGTTGTCAATTGTAGTGAATTCAATTTTATCACCTTCTTTACCGCCTTTAAAATCGAACTTAACAAGAGGGTTTTCAGACATGAATCCACTTGTATTTGCTTCATACACTATATTTCCGTTGTGTTTTGCAACGATATATGTAATATACTCTACAGAGATTTTCTTCTTCTCTGCCTCTTCTTTATCTGCCATTAAGCTTGTAAACATTGCTTTTACATTTACGATGTCGCCTTTTGCTTTTGCTTTAATTTTCATCTTTGCCATTTTTTTTACCTTTGTTTTTTATTTTTATTTTTTTACTTATCTATCTTGGAGGGGGAGGGTTGAATCAACCTCCACATCCACCGATAGAAACATCTATCTCTTTACTGGTTGTATATAGTGTACCGTCTCTGCCTTTAGCTACGACTGTAACTAGTGCAGTTTGTCTCATTTTTATTCTAAAATCATAATCAATGATTCCACCTACAGGAATTGTAAATACAACGGTTAAACTTCTTGGGTTTGCATCTTGGAAGAGTGCTACTGATTCAAGATCTAAGTCAGACTTGATGTTAATTGGAATTGATCCACCATTCTCTGCAAGTTTAGGTGCAGTAAATTTGATTTTATCAGTTTTTTTCAATTCCGCTGAACCATATAACTCTTTGATTGCATCAACTGATTTTTCTGCTGTCCATGCTTTTGGCATAGTGGCTCTAAAGTCCATTGCTCTTAAGTTTGTTCCCGGTGCTACAATCGCAGCAAAAACTGCTAGCCCTACGCCTAAAAATTTTCTTCTTTCCATTTTGTTTTCCTTTTGTTTGGTTTACTATTTTTTCTTACTTGAATCTATCATAAATTCAACTATTAACTTCATGTCTGTATCTGTTAAATCCTCATTGCCACCTTTAGGAGGCATGCCACCAATACCAGCAATTGAATTAACCAGAACCTTATCAAAACCTTTAGCTATTACACTTTTCCATGCATCTACATCACCAATTACCGGAGCACCCATTTGAGGAGTTGCATGGCAAAGTTTGCAAGATACATTGTACATTTTTTCAGCTTTAGATATAGTTTTATCTTCTTGCTCTGGTGGTAAATCTCTAACAGTTGAGTATGGAGGTTTAACATCGCTCATTTCATACTCAATTGTCATAACCGCTGTTTCTGTTTTACCGTCAATGCCGCCTGGATCTTTACAATCACTCATACATCTAATGCCCGCACCAATATTTTTAGCACGATTAGCAAAGAATGCTCTTACATTTTCAGGACCGTTTGGACCATCAATATCTGGATAAAAACCATTGTTATTTGGAAGAACTACTTTTGCGAGCTTTTCTTTATCTAAAATGTATTCATCATCCATCGTTTCACCATCAATTTTTATACGATTTTGAGCCAATAAATAAGCAGTAATAGCATAAGTTTCATCATTAGTTAAACTTTTTGGATGTGCATAAGGCATAGCATCTCTTATATATGTGAAAAGAGTAGTGGCTTTTGGCCAATATGTACCGATAGTTCTTTTTGGTGCTTCTGTTTTTCCATAAACTCTCTGATTTTTAAGAGTTATAACTACTCCGTTTTCATCTTTAGATTGATTTCCTCCGGATAATTGAGGATAACCCCTACCACCAGCTCCAAAGTCACCATGACAAGAAACACACTGAGCATCATAAAGCTCTTCTCCTAACTCAACAGAACCTTCTCCTTCTGGTAAACCTGTACCATCGTGTAGAGAATCTCTGTCCCATGCCTTGATTTCATTTGGTGTTGCAGTTCTACCAAAGCTAACACCCTTGGTATTTTGCTGATTGTAAGCATATGCAGTTTCTACGCCGTTTGCCCTTACATAAGTAACACCGCCGTCGATAGCAGTTTTACTTTTAATTTCATACTGTCCAAGTTTACTTGAAGCACTTGCATTAGTTTTTTCATTTACACTAGTCGATGAAGGCAAACATCCCGTAAAAAGAAGGGCCGAACTAGCAAATAGCGATGCTCCTATTAAAATTGATTTACGATCTAACTTGAACATTTGTCACCCCTCCTTTAGCATCAACAGCCCATGTACAGATAGCGTTTCTATGGTAAACACCCTCTACACCAACTACTTTTTTCTCTTGATTAACAGTAGGCTGAACATTATCGGAGTCATCATAAGAACGACTTTGTAACAATAATGCTTTACCCTCATATCTATACATATATGAAAATCTTGTCCAAGCTTTTGGAAGAACTAAACCTTTAAGATTAGCCTCTGTCCAATTTTTGCCGCCATCAAAGCTGATATCAACACCTCTAATAGTTCCGTGTCCGCTCCATGCAAGACCTTCTATCTCAACTAAGTCGCCTACTTTAAGGTCAGTCCATGGTTTTTCTGGACAGGGACTTGTTACAATAGAATTTACCTCATTCGCATAGAAATGCTGAATAGCTTTTCCGCTTGCAGTCAATACAGTGTATTTGGAAGTTTCTTCCTTCGCATACCATGGTTTGTCACCAAACTCTAATCTTTTTAGCCACTTAACACACAAGTTAGCTTCCCAGCCCGGTGCCATTAAACGTACAGGATAACCCTGCTCATCGCGTAAAGCTTCACCATTTTGTGCATAAACTATCATCACATCATCAAGAACTTTCTCAACAGGCAATGTTCTACTCATCTCAGAACCGTCACTACCTTCTGCAAGCATCCACTTAGCTTCCGGTTTAAGACCAAGGTCATCAAGTATAGTTTTTAGGCGCACGCCTGTCCACTCCGAACAACTCATCATACCTTTAACAAACTGTAAAGAGCCAAATTGTGGACCTTTCCACTCAGCAGCACTATTTGATGGGCACTCTAAAAATAAGATTCTACTTTCGCTTGGATATCTCTTAAGCTGATCTAATGTGAGTACAATTGGTTTTTCCACAAGACCATGAATCATCAGTCTATACTTATTTGGATCAATGTGAGCTACCCCATTATGAGTACGAGTAAAGTGTAAACCATTTGGTACAATGATTCCACTTAATTCATGTAGCGGCGTCATAGAAATTGCAGCATGCATGTCACCACCTGATGACATAAGGGCCGATGTTCTTCTTACTACATTATGCTCATATTCTGATGGTAGTCCATAAGGATTGAAATTACATTCATCCCCTAAAATAGTTCCCCACTTAGTATGATGAATAATATTTTCATCATCTGCGAGCAATGAGCCTGGTGCTAGAATACTTGCAGCAGCAACAGCACTTACAGCCACTGTTCTTTTGAAGAAATCTCTTCTACTCACAGATGTTGATCTTTCTGTTTCAAATGTTTTATCCACATCTTCTCCTTTTTTATTTATTATTTTTTTAATAAATTAATTTGTTAACCTTTTATGATTGTATCACAAAGTTGGCACAAAAAACAATTATACATTTTTACATTACTCAAATGCTATTATAAAATCAAAAGATTGATAGAAGAAGGCATTTGCTCAATTTTTGTTACTTATGGGAACATAGCTTTAAAAAGCGAGCCTCTCCATATAGTTTTTTTATACATATTATTCTAAAGTTAAACTAATTACTCTTCTTCTCAAATATACCTACCACAAAATCAATTATTTTTCTAAAAAATAAAATTGTAGCATATACGATAAAAGCGTATAAAAAAGGATGAGTATAATTTCCTTTTTCACTCATAGCTTGAAACCTTGCAACCGAATTGTTTAATAAATCGCTATGCATTACTAAAGCCAAAATTAATAGTATTAGCAAATAATAAAAAATCTCTTTTTTTATTGCAAGTTTAAATTTTTTTACCATTTTACTTCTCTTGTAAATTAGCTTCTTCAACAACATTTTCTTTTAGCTCAATAATAAGTTCTTGTCGTTTAACCATCAACTGTTCTAAAATATTTGCTCCGATTTCTTCTCTATCTTGCCACTCTAATTCATGATATATATCAAAAAGTTTCTTGAAATATTCATAATGGATATCGCCACTTGTAACTTTAAAGAAATAAAATCTTGTGTAGTCTACATCATTTACAGAGCGAATAGCTATCTTCTTCCCGATGCTCTCTGGATATACTTCTTCTTTTATCCAGTTTAGAAAAAAGTCTGACTCTTTGAGCCAATTATACAGATGCAAATCTGAATCTTTAAAAAGCTTATATGTTTGCATCTGTTCATTATCTAATTCAAATAAATACTCATTCTCATCTATCTCAAATCTCTCTAGAGAGTGATTGTAAATGACAAATTCTAATTTTAATTGCATATAAAATCCTGATTATAAAAAATATTATTTAATTTTGTGAAAGAATATAAAGAGAGAGAAGGAGAGGATTCCTTCTCTTATTTATTATGCTCTACCAGAGAGCATTCCGTACATTGTCATAGGTTTAAGAGCGTATACTTTCATTAACCAGAATATCCATCTCTCGACCAATGGATCAAGTGGAAATGAAGGGGTAGGCTTAACTGTCCAGTCAAACTCTGCCAACATAACCGTACCAATACTTGTAATAAGTGGGCAAACTGTATAGCCCTCATATTTAGATTTTAATGGTTTTCCTTCCATCATAGCTATCAGATTATCTACAAGAACTTTATATTGTTTTCTTACAGAACCACCTGTTTTACCCATTGGAACAGCTGCAATATCACCAACAGCAAATACATTTTTGTACTGAACATGCTGAAGAGTTTCTTTATTTACAGGTACATATCCAGAAGCTGAGCCAATGTCAGACTCTCTTATTTCTCTTGGGCCTACCATTGGAGGAGTAATATGTAAAAAATCATATGGAACTTTTTTTCTCTCATGTTTTCCGATAACTTCATACTCTTTTAAAACTGGATCCCATTCACCTTTTTCTTGCCATTTAGAGTCGAAAATTGCTATTTTGTTTTCAAGCTCGACTCCAACTAGATTATGTCTATAATGCCATTTAAAATCTTCTCTCTTAAACTGTTCTAAAATAGCGTCATGATATTCAGGAATACCAAACATTGCCCCGCCATTAGGATACATTGTAAGTTCTGCATTTTCTCTTGCACCAGCTTCTTTAAGTCTAGAGTTTGTTAAATACATAATTTTCTTTGGAGCACCACCACATTTAATAGGTGTACTTGGATGAGTAAAAACAAACTCTGTTTTTTTACCTGATTTTGCCTGTGCAACATACTTTTGCATTTGTTCCCAAGTTTTAGTAGCACCCTCTGCAGTATATATAGAACATACACCGCTATCGCCTAAATGTTTTAAAAGTTTTGAATTATCTCCGTTTGAGTAACCACGGCCTACTGCTTCTAAACCTTCAATACTCTCCCAGTCGAGCTGCATACCGGTTGCAATAATCAGATAATCATATTCAACTTTTTGACCTTTAGCCGTGGCCACAAAATTCTTTTGAGGAGTGAAACTTATAACTTTATCATCGATTAGTTTTACGCCTGCAGGTACAAAATCATCTCTGTTATATGCGATATCACTCTCTTCCCAAATACCGCCACCAATTAATGTCTGCCCTGGTTGGTAAGACACTGAAAGCTTTTCAGGCTCAATAACAGTGATATCAGGGTCTTTAAGATTTAATGTTAATCTTGCGGCAGTTGACATACCTGCAAGACCTCCACCAACAATCACTATTCTGCCTTTTGCAGCAGAAGTAACTTTCTCCTCTTGGGTTTCAGCTTTGAGGCTACTAGTACCGCCAAAAAGAAATCCTGCACCAGATAAACCCGCTAATCTCATAGCGTCTCTTCTGCTCATCCCTTTTGAAGACAAATCCTTGTCCATCTCCGATAACATATTATTAAGATATTTATAATCCATACTTATCCTTTTAACTTATAATTAATAATTACTGTACATTATCGTAATATTTTAAATTTCAGACTTAAATAAAAGTATTTAAAAAAGAAATACTAGATTGTGATAAAATTGTTACATTATTTCACTGTAATGAAAAATCGTACAATATCATATATTAGATACCGCTGTGTGCTACTTGAGGCATCTCTTAAGACTTTAATAGTCCTAAAAGAACATAAATATTCTTTTTTTCATCAACATAAAACGGTACAGTATGTCCCTGATTTTCTATATCTTTTATATTTTCATTATCAAAATAAATAGATTTTTTATACTTCTTGACCTTAGTGTGCATATTGACTATAATTGTATCAAGATAGAGTTCAAAACTTTTTGCATTGGTTTCGTCTTCTTCTTTTAACGCTCTTAAAGTCTCTTTTAACTGCTCTTTATAGAAAGTTGAATATAAAATATTCATGCCTGGATAATAGGGTAAAAACTCACCTTTATTATCAATATAATTATTTAGTTCTCTGTGTAATTGTAATTTTATATTCTGCATGTTTTAATCAAGGAGTATTACTCCTTCTCCTTTTTTTTGTTTCTTTTTTTTAAGTGTAACATTATAAGAACTCCTAAAGTTTTTTTAAATATTTATTTAGTTAATACTTTTACTTAGCAAGCTATAAAGTAACATTTTACATCAAATTAACTATTTCAAAGATATTTTTTAGTTAATTTAAGAGTTGTCTGTTTATAATAATCACATAAATTTAATTATTTGAGGTTTCAAAATGAAAAAAATCATTCTTTGTGTATTGCTAGCAAGTATTACTTTATTTGCAGAAGATAGTGCAACGAACTATAAATCAGGTCTTTTACTGCCACCAAATGGTCCAGCAATCTATAAACAAGAATGCGCTTCGTGTCATGGTGAACAAGGTGAAAAAAGTGCTTTCAAACAAGCGGCATCAGTAGGCGGCAAAATTTCACCCGCAATCGCTGGCATGGATACTGATAAAGTAGCAAAAGACTTAAAAGAGTATAGATATGGAAGCCTTGACAAGTATGGATACGGTGCCCTTATGAAAAGTGTAACTGCTGACCTTTCTTGGGATGAGATTGACTCTGTTGCTAAATACGTTAACGATTTAAAATAGCTTAAGTATATATGCTGAATCTATCAGCATATATCTCTCTTACATCTCTTATCCATCTTACTTGTTAAAGATAATATTTACTTACTCCATCCATATTAGAGCCCATATTTAAAAGCAACATATCTGCAATCACAAGAGCCGCCATTGCTTCACAAACTATAGTTCCTCGAATTGCTACACAAGGGTCATGCCTTCCTTTTAGTGAAAAGTTTACCTCTTCATTTTCAGTAGTAACAGTTTTTTGCTCTTTAAATATTGAAGGGGTAGGCTTAAAGTAAACATTTATAACGATATCTTCACCGTTACTGATTCCGCCTAAAATTCCGCCTGAATGATTACTACTAAAGCCGCTGTTTCTAATTTCATCATTATTTTGTGAGCCAAGAAGAGATGCGCTTAGTGCTCCATCTCCGATTTCAACTGCTTTTACTGCATTAATACCCATCATTGCATCTGCCAAAACAGCATCAAGTTTATAATAAAGCGGTTGTCCTAAACTTCTTGGAGCACCCTTGATAATAACTCTGGAAACACCGCCGACAGAATCGTGGTCATTTTTTGCTCTTAGTATTACCGCTTTTTGCTCTTCTTCTTTATTTGGATCGAGTGAATATATAATACTGCGTTTTGCGCTCTCATAATCAAACACTTCTGATTTAACACCTGCAACTGCACTTAGTCCGCTATGAACTGAAATATTTAGTTTGTCTAGCATCAGCTTTGCTATTGCTCCTGCTGCAACTCTTGCAGCTGTCTCTCTTGCTGATGAGCGACCGCCGCCTCTGTAGTCTCGAATGCCGTATTTATGAAAATAGGTAAAATCTGCATGTCCCGGACGAAATACATCTTTTATGTTTGTGTAGTCTTTTGACTTTTGGTTGGTATTGTAAATTATCATGGCAATTGGTGTGCCTGTGCTTTTACCTTCAAAAACACCGCTGAGAATCTCAACTTTGTCTTCCTCTTTGCGCCCCGTTTCAAATTCACTTTTACCTGGTTTTCTGCGGTCTAATTCGCTTTGGATATACTTTTCATCAATCTCGAGCCCGGCAGGCACTCCGTCTAAAAGAGATCCGATAGCAGTTCCATGTGACTCACCAAAGGTACTGAATTTTAATTTTTGCCCAAAACTATTCACGATATTTCCTTTTTCAACAGTTCAACTGCTAACTCAGCAGAGTCTTGTTGAGCCATTTTTTTACTTTTTCCAATCGCTCTGGCATACTCTTTGTCTTGTATGATTACTGCGACCTCAAACTCTTTTAAATGATCCGGTCCTCGACTGGCAATAACTTTATACTCAGGAGTTACTCCAAATCTTGCTTGGGTTAGTTCTTGCAGTGTTGTCTTGTAATCTTTAAAGAGATAATCTAACGATATCTCTTCATGGTTTTTTTCTATCAAATCAACAGCAATTTTATTTACCGTCTCTAAGCCCGCTTCAAGATAAATAGCTCCCATAACTGCCTCAAAAGCGTTAGACAAAAGAGAAGATTTTTCTCTTCCTCCGTTGTTCTCTTCTGCATTAGACATAAGTATATATTCACCAAGATTAAGTGAGCGGGCCAACTTATCAAAGCCTGTTTCATTTACAAGAGACGCTCTTATTTTAGAGAGATTCCCCTCAGCCGATTTAGAAAATTTCTTAAAAAGATATTCTCCTACTATTAGGTCCATTACCGCATCGCCTAGGAACTCTAATCGCTCATTATCGTAGCGCTGTTTATAACTTTTATGTGTCAGCGCTTCGATAATGAGCTTTGTATTTTTAAACGTATAGCCTAAAGTTGTTTCCAAATCTTCTATTTTTCTACTCATATTTTCCTCATTATAGTGAATCTTTCATCTCTTGTGCGGCATCACGTGCCAGCTTATCACAGCGCTCATTTTCCACATGCCCGTTATGTCCTCTTACCCAAATAGCTTTTATTCTATGCCCATGCGCTACAGATATATAATCTTTCCATAAATCGGGGTTTTTAACCTTTTTAAACTCTCTTTTTTTCCAGGCATCAAGCCACTCATTGATCCCTTTTACTACATAAGATGAGTCTGATATAATATCTACATCGCAGGGCTCATTTAAAGCTCGTAAGCCTTCTACAACAGCTAAAAGCTCCATTCTGTTGTTTGTTGTATGAGCCTCAGAACCGAAAAGTTCTTTTTCGCTGTCTCCATATCTTAGAACTACTCCATAGCCTCCGGGACCCGGGTTTCCAAGAGCACTTCCATCACTGAAAAGAGTTATTTTCTTCACTAGAATTCCTATGATAATTTTTTGTCAAACTAAACTCGACAATTGAGCTGTCAATAGCATGGCAATTACTGCAACGATTAAATCCAAATGGGAAGATTTGCTTACACTCAGCACAGATATATTCAAAGGCTAGAGTAGCATTCGCCTTATTTTTTAAGTTAATCATAACGTCAAATTCAAAAACAGAACTTTTTGAAGAAAGTTCTATATCTCCACGAGCAGTGTATAATTCCCTTAAATAGCCATTTTTAGCAATTATATCTAAATCCAAATCTTTTTTATCCACATGCCATAGTATATCTACCAACAAATGACATTTAGAGCTGTCAAAATTTTCCCAAGCTAACTTAGGATTTATGCGAAAAAGATACTCAAAGACCATATAAGTCAATCGGTGAGTTGACTTATAAATACAAAGTAATTTCTCCGCTTTCTCCTGAGATGTTAGGTTCGTGTCATTTATAAGTATTAAAGAGTGTAGATATGCGCCATCGCTCTCTATCGGCTTATTCAATTCATCCAATGGCTCTAAAATTTCAAGTGCAAGCTCATACTCGCGCATATATTCATGCACTAAAAGTAGGTATGTAAGGGCTTGGGGAGTTCTTGGATTATTTTTTAAAATTTCTAAAAAAACCTGTTTTGCGCGCTCAAGAAAACCTGCTTTGAAATAAGTTCTCCCAAGTAAGAACATGGTGTCTCTGTAGTTGGCCTTGTCTCCGACTTTCAAGAGTTCATTATAAATTCCAATACTCTTTTCATAATCACCATTGCCGGCATAAGAGTGTGCTAAAAGTAACCAAGTTTTTTCAGAGAGTTCTCCGCTTGTTATTAAAACTTTTAGCTCTTCTTGGGAGGGAAGAGAACGAAACTGTCTTAAAAATTTGTCAAGATGTCTATAGTCTTCCTGCCTTTTATACCTGCTCCACCAATAGGAGGAAAAGGTTATAACAAAAATTAAAGCAAAAAACACGATTATTCCAAAAAGCGGGTCACGGTACTCTATAAAAAAACTATTCATGCATCTACTCGTAAACTACAAGACCATAATCATTTTTCAAATTATAGAAAGTGCAGTTGGCATTTAAGTCCAAGTCCTTGATTTTTCCAAGCTGTACTATAGAATTTTTTTGAACTTTTATCCCATTTTCTCTAAAATATTTCTTTATATTTACGAACTTTACATCTTGGACATATTTATATTCGAACTCTTTATAAAGTTTCATTTTTTCATATGAAAAGATATGCTCGTTGACGTGCAATCTGTCGGAGGCAAACTTTATGGGCAGATACCCGCTTAGGTCAGTTAAAACTGGCTCAACATACTCATATTTTTCAGGTAGTGTCTCTTTTTGAATAAAAATATATTTGTTATTTAACTTCAGTGTCGGCGTATCCCTCCAGTACTTATAAGCAGGGTTTGAGACTCCAAGCTTTAAAGAAACTTCCCTCCAGAGCCAATACGAATTTAATGTATTTGGAAGATGTGACATCGATTTTGGCTCCTTTAGAAGTTTTTTAGGAGCTCATTATATAATTTTTACTTAAATAGTTTTATTAAAAGAAAGCTACTACAAGCTTAGTAACAACAAAACCGCCCAGAACCAGCCATACAAACATGGCGCCTGCCGTGTAAAGCGGAGCAAGGCCCAAGCCTTTAAACTTAGCAAAAATAGTCCCCATGCCGAGTGCCGTCATTGCCATTGTTAGTAAAAATGTATCTATCTCATTAATAACAGCAACTATATTTTGAGGTACTACTCCCAGAGAGTTAAACCCAGCCATGCCAATAAAATATACCGCAAACCAAGGAATAACAAGACTCACTCCGCCGCCCTGCGTACCGCTTTTTTTAGCACTGTATGAGAGGTAAATACCAAGCACAATAAGCATCGGAGCTATCATAATAACTCTTGTCATTTTAACAATAACAGCCGAGTTTGCCATATCCTGTGGAGCGCCCATAATAGAAGCAGGAACGGCTACAACCTGAGCCACTTCATGGATAGTTCCCCCGACATAAATACCAAACTCTTGAGGTGTCATATGTAAAAAACCAACTGCCGGCTCTATAATCGAAGCATACAAAACAGGGTACAAAAACATTGAAATCGTTCCAAAGAGAACAACCATAGAGACGGCTATTGCAGTTTTATGACCCTCTGCTTTTAAGACAGGCTCGGTAGCTAAAACGGCTGCTGCACCGCACACTGCAGCACCGGCAGCTGTGAGCATAGAGGTATCTCTATCCATTTTAAAAGCTTTAGTCCCAAGGTAGGTACCTAGCAAAAATGTTGTACTCAACATAATAAGAGAGACCATAAAGCCGCTCATGCCGACCTCAGCAATCTGCTGAAAGGTTATTCTAAACCCGTAAAAAACTATAGCAAATCTTAAAATCTTTTTACCCGAAAATGTTATACCGCTTCCCCATGCACTTGGAATATGGTTATGCAGAGTATTTGCATAAAAAATACCCATAACAATACCGATAACTAGAGGGGAAATACCCAATGATTTTACAAAATTTATATCTGCGATCATAGTCGCAGCTGCTGCAAATATAGCAACAAAAAAGATACCGCTTAGTGTACCTTGACGATTTTTAGCTGAAAATGCCATCAAAATTCCTTGTTTTAAAAACCCAATTATAGCAAAAAACGATTATTTTGATGTATTAAGAAGAAGAAAATTTGCATCAAACCCTAGCATTATGCTAGGGTTTACTTATTTGGCAGCTTTTAATATTTCTGCTTTAGGAAAAATAAATGTAGAGTTTCTTAAAATAACTATTTTCTCCTCGTGACCAAGAGCATACGCTCTAATCGTAATCGGGATAACCGTATCTTTTCTCTCATCATCAACTAAAGCCTCCGTAGTTCTCAGTACAACTATCTTTTTCTTTTTAATTCCAGGAACAACTTCGAACGCTTCGTTAGGTCTAACAATCGTTATTTTACCTTCCATACCTTTTGGAGGAATTACCTCAAAGTAAAACTTCATTTTCTTATTTTCAGTATTTTGAAGTAAGAATTCATAAGCATTTTCTACTGCTACCTTGCCATCCGGCATTGATTTTGTAGAATATAGACGAGTCTCTTTGTTAATGTTTAAGAGCATATGTTCTTTTGTACTTCCCATCATGCCAAGGATAATCGTAATTACAACCAAAATCCCTATATAAGCTAAAATCTTAGGACGGAAATATTTAGTTTTACCTTTTTGATCTATAATTTCATAATCACTTGACCATGTAACCAAAGAAGGCTTGCCGAGTTTGCCCATAACCGTTGTACAAGCATCAACACACTCAAGACAGTTAATGCACTCCAACTGAAGACCTTTACGGATGTCGATATGTGTTGGACAGACTGTTACACAACTCTCACAGGTAGTACATTCTGCTGATGGTTCAAAGGCTTGAAGCTCTTTTTGTTTTGTGAAAACTTTGTTGTGCTCTGCATCGTAAATATCACCACCTCTGTGCGTGTTATAAAGAGCCATAACAGTATGGTCATCATATAAAACAGACTGAATTCGAGAGTAAGGACAAACATACGCACAATAATCTTCTTTTAAAAAGATAATGTCATAGACTAAAAATAGTGTCATGGCAATCAAAGTACCAAAAACTATCCAGTGGTTATCAAAATCGGCTAAATAGGCAAAAAAATCTTCAGGAGGAACAAAAAACCATAAAAGATTAGCCGATGCAATAATGGATAAAGCAGTCCAAAGCAATATTGCAATAACTTGTTTCACCTTGTTTTCAGTCTTTGACATATCAGGCTCTTGCTGCTTGTTTTTAATACGCTTTCGCATACCTAAAATCTTAGTCTCAATTAAGTCACGGTAGATGACACGGAAAATAGTCTGTGGACACATCCAACCGCAAAATACACGACCGCCCACAACCGTCATAGCAAAAATTCCTAAGAACATCAATATCAATAAAAATGGCATCAAATACAACTCTTGCATGTCAAACTGTATAAATGCAAGATGTAATTTCATTTTATCAAAGCTTAACAAAAAGAGATGATGTCCATCTATCACTATCCAAGGTGTTGCTAAAAGTACCAAAGTAATTAATGAATAAACATAGTAACGTGTAATTCTCCAAGGGGTTGGTATTTTAATAGCTTTTTTTTCTTCACTCATTTTCTATTCCTCGTATTTATTTGTTATCTATTATTTTGAACAGCTAATCGTATTGATTACCTGTTCTTCTGCGTCAGATGAAACTTCAAGAAGCAGTGATCCAAAGGCAACTTCTTTTAACTCTCGTGATTCTATGTAGTCTTTGAGTGAACTTCTGCTCACATCTAAAACTCTTGACATTTCACTAACACTTTTTTTATCTCTTATAAATTCAAGAATCTCTTTTATATGTTTATCAAACTTAGAAGTAGATTTACTGCCGACAGGCCTTCCAATAACTCGACTAGATTCGCTCTGTATTGTTTGTCGTAAATTATCCATCAATCCTAAAACCAACATTGTACTACTTTGTCGTGACATAACAACAGATTGTTTAATAAAGTGCACACTAAAATCATGTTTTAGTAAACAACTGAACATCTGAACAATATCTTCCATATCCGTACTTAAAACCCAAACATCCGATACTAATAGTGTACTCCCTGTTTGTTTTTGGAAATATTCAGTAACTTCTGCTCGATCTTTAAGCCTTTTATTTTGTGATGTTTGATCAATGAATTCGTCATCAATAATGAGACTATTTGACACTGCATACGAATTTATCAGTTGTAACTGTTCATGTGCTGCATCAAAATTTTTATCCGACCGTATATAAGCAATTGTCATTAGCGGTAAAACTCCTCTTTTTATTGAATTTCATCGTCATTGTACTCCAAGTTGACGAAGTAAGTCAAGTAAAATTATGTTTATTTCGTCAAATTGTCAGGTTTGTGCTATAGGTGCCGGTTAATTGGAGAAATTTAAAAGGTATTTCCACATGCCATCTTGGCATGTGCAAATAAAAGAGGTTTATTTTACCAGCCGATACCGACTTGTGCCATATATCTTCTGTCAGATATATCAACACTCCCAGAACCGATTTGCTCTTCATAGGTTGCAAAATTAAGTTTTAAAATTGTAACTTCAAGGTTCAATCCTGCTGTATAAGCGCCTTGATATAGACCAAAATTCAGCGCAGTTGAAAAGTATGTTGAGTCAATCAAGCCTAGTTCTGTACCTATACGCAGCCTTTTCATAAAATCACTATCTTCATAATCACTAAAACTAATAATATCGCCGTTATCACTGTATTCATAGATGCGAAGTTTATTTGCATTAAGAAGATCAACATAATCTACAGCCACAACAAACTTTTCAAGAAGAGGAACTTCCGGAGAAATGGAGATACCGATATTTACCGTCATTGGCTGTCTGCCGTAATTGTCATCCATATTCATAGAACCAATATTTAAAACACTTAAACCAAAAGCGGGATGTAAGAAGTTATCATCAAAAGGGTGCAAAGTTGCCCCAATATCAAAACCTATGCCCGAAGCTGTTTTTTCATACTTGTTTTGAAGTTTTGTGCCAATATCCTCAGAGTCATCTGTGAGTTCCGATATCCCGAGTACACCTTCATAAGAATTTTGTGTTATATATTTCAAGCCCATACCGATGTCTAAGCGTCCCATCTCCGTGTCGTATGGTTTAGCAGCACCTAAAACAACTCCTCCATACGCACGAGAGCTGGTTTCTAAGAGTCCGCCGGTGGTACTTCCGTTGGCATGTGCCATCAAGTTAACATCAGCCACCGCTAACAAGCCTATACTCCAGGCAAACGCATCTGCATTTCCAGAAACAGAACTGTAATTGTCCACACCGATATGAAAATGTTCTCCGGAATACTTTTTAAGCACTTCAGATACCGCCGCATCGTTTCCTGTGTCTGAAGCATCATTGATATCTTGCACAAACTCTTGAACCTTCGCCGTTGAAGAGACACCGATACCAAGAAGATCAACAATTAAGCCATTTTCTTTTTTTATAGTTGCAAGTCCTGCAGGATTAGAAAAAACTGAAGTTGAGTAAGAACCTACAGCAATGTTGGCACCGCCCATTCCCATAATACGAGGATCTTTATAAAGATATGCATGCTCTGCATACATAGCCATTAAAGATGTTGTAGCACCCAAAAGTGTCAGTGATAGTATTTTTTTCATCATTATTTTCCCCTAGTTATTGTTTGTGTTGAGATAAGTTATAACTTGTTGCTCGGTAACATTTTGATCTAAACTTTTGTCACATGAACTATAATTATATGTTCCACCTAAGACTTCACACTTAAACTCATCTATTGATTGCTGCATATCTTCACTCGCTGCAACTCCAATAGAATCTGTTCCTTCATTGAGTGCTGAGACAATAACATCGGCTGTTGTTATATCTGCCTCCGAAGCAGCGTCACCGACTACCAAGAGAGTCTCATTTACCGGGCAGGCATGGTATGATGCATTATAGTCATCATATAAAGTACCAAATGTAATATTTTGGTCTAAAGCTATTCTTGTAGAGAAGCTCTCAGTACTACAAAAACTGCTAGTGATAGCAGTTGAGTTTTTATCTGTAATCAAAAACTCAAAAGTTTCGCCGTTTTCTGAAATAACTATTGGACTATATGTTCTATTGCTATCTAGAAATGTGATACTTTCATTGTTGTCTGTCACATTACAAGTGACATTTGTATCACTTCTGCCGTCTATAGCATATTTCATAGCGCACAAAGAAGCGGTTAATTTAGCATCAGATGTATTATTATCTGCAGTCAAAACTGAAATATCATCGGCAAGATATCCGATAGCCGTAGCGACCTTCATCGTTTGTGAGAGCCCTAGAAACAGACAAATATCTTTTTGGGAATAACTCAAATTTGCATCAGTAGCAGAACACTTCTCTTCCACGATTTTCTTATAATATCCCGATGATTTTTCCAAATCATTCAGCGCGGAACTGCTTTTTTTTGTATCCACTTGATCAATAAAAGTAACAAATGCATCATCCCCCGTATCATCACTGTTAAGAATAATATCAATCAAATCAGGTAAAGCAAGTCCTGCTTTGCCCATATAAGCAGCCGCTAAAGCCAAATAATCAGAGTCAGAGCTGGCAGTCGCTTCAACCTTAGATATAACACCATTAAAGTCCCCATTATCCAACATTTGTTGTGTCTCTAACTTATCAACACCTTCACTATCTTCTCCACAGCCGGTTAAAACCAATGCCGCAGCAACCAACGAGCTTATCAACATCTTTTTTATCATCAAATACTCCTTTTTTAGTTTTTAAATAATCTTTTCACATTATCAAAAACATTTACATCTATTTTAGCATAATATTTATTTTGCTTTTCAACTCAAAGTCTTTTTTATGCTCTATTTTGATAAAATATTTCTTATTAACTCAAAGAAAAGAATACAATGACAACAAAACAATACATTTTAAACACAATAAAAACCCGTCCTTTAATTATAGACGGGGCAATGGGCACGCAACTTCAACAACGTGATGATAAGATTCCACATGCCGCATGGGAAGGAAATGAGGGTTGTAACGAACTTTTAAATGTTACCTGTCCCGAGATACTAAGTGAGATTTTTCATGCTTATTTAACCGCGGGAGCAGACTTTATAACCACAAATACCTTTGGCTCCTTCTCTTGGGTTTTGAACGAGTACCAGATAGGGCATCGTGCTTATGAACTCACTAAAGCCGGAGCCGAGCTTGTAAAAAAAGAGTGCGAAAAGTTCTCAACGCCTGAGCATCCCCGTTTTGTTTTAGGCTCTGTCGGACCGGGCACGAAACTCCCCTCTTTGGGGCATATTCATTATGACGATATGTTCAAAGGGTATACGGAGTTTTGTTTAGCGCTCATTGACGGAGGCGTCGATGTTTTCTTGCTTGAGACCTGCCAAGACCCACTTCAGATTAAAGCCGCTCTTCACGCCTGCGAAGAGGCAAACAGACAAAGAGAGACTGAAATTCCCATAATGGTCTCCGTAACCATCGAGCTGAGTGGAACTATGCTTATAGGAACAGATGCCACCACTATTGCGACGATTTTAGAGCCTTTTGATATCTTAAGCCTTGGCTTTAACTGCGGAACAGGACCTGAGCAGGTTTTAAAACATGTAAAAACTCTCAGTGAAGTGTGGGGCAAACCTATCAGCGTTCACGCAAATGCAGGACTTCCCCAAAACCGCGGTGGCTACACCTACTACCCGATGGGACCCGATGATTTTGCTAACCAACAGGAAAAATTTCTCGCATTTAACGGAGTAAGCTTTCTTGGCGGATGCTGCGGAACAACACCTCAGCATATTAGAGCACTCGTAAACAGAGTTGCGAACATGACCCCAACGCCGGCATGTGGAAATCAACCCAACGCTCTTGCTTCGCTCTTTTCAAATGTTGCGCTTATGCAAGAGCCGGCACCTCTGCTTATAGGGGAACGCTCAAACGCAACCGGTTCAAAAGCCTTTAAAGATCTTCTGCTCGCTGAAGATTATGAGGGAACGCTCAGTGTTGGGCAACAACAAGTTCGCGCAGGCGCGCATGTTTTAGATGTTAGTGTCGGTTTTGCAGGTCGCGATGAGACAAAAGATATGAACTCCGTTATGAGTCTTTATGCCAGTAAAATAAATCTGCCGATTATGCCCGACTCCACTCAAACTCCTGCACTCGAAGAGGCGCTTAAGCTCATAGGCGGCAAAGCTATTATAAACTCCGTAAACCTTGAAGACGGCATTGAGAAGTTCGACACAGTTTGCCGGTTGGCTAAAAAATTCGGTGCGGCTTTAGTGTGTCTCACTATTGATGAAATCGGCATGGCGAAAACAGTTGAGAGAAAAATCGAGGTGGCCCAGAGAATCTATGAACTTGCAACGAAAAAACATGGTATCAATCCTGAGGATTTAGTTTTCGACCTTTTAACCTTTACTTTGGGTTCCGGTGATGCAGAGTATTTTGACGCCGGCATAAATACCATAGAAGCTATACGACAACTTCGCCTTCTTCACCCGGAAGTCGGTGCTGTTTTAGGACTTTCAAATATCTCCTTCGGACTCGACAAAGATGCTAGACCTTACCTAAACTCTATGTTTTTACACCACTGTATCAAAGCAGGTCTTAGTTCCGTAATCATTAATGTTAAGCACATTATTCCTCTTAATAAGATTACACAAGAGGAGCAGGATATTTGTAATAATCTTATCTTCAACAAAAAACCAAAAGGAGCCGCTCTCTTTGAGTTTATAGAACACTTTAGCACAAAAGAGGCAGTGGATAGCGATGTTGAAGATGCAGCATACCTTGCCATGAGCAACGAGGAAAAAATAGCAAAACTTTTAATGGACGGCGATAAAGAGAGAATGATACCGCTCGTTGAAGAGGCTCGAAAAACAATAGCCCCTGAAATAATCGTAAATGAAATTCTTATCGATGCCATGAAAGTAGTCGGTGAGCTTTTTGGCTCAGGACAGATGCAGTTGCCCTTCGTGCTTCAAAGTGCAGAGACTATGAAAAAAACTGTTGATTATCTCAACCCTTATCTGCCAAAAATTGACAAAACAGTCGATACCACCCTTGTTTTAGGAACAGTTAGAGGCGATGTTCACGATGTCGGCAAAAACCTTGTAGATATTATTCTCTCCAACAACGGTTTTAAAGTTATAAACCTTGGCATAAAAGTAGATTTAGACACATTTGTAAAGACGCTCAAAGAATCAAATGCAAGCGCTTTAGGCATGAGCGGACTTTTGGTAAAATCTACTCAGGTTATGAAAGAGAATCTTGAAACACTTAAAGAAGCAGATATTAAAATCCCTATTCTTTTAGGCGGAGCCGCTCTGACGCGCTCTTTTATAGATGACTTTTGCCGCCCTTTTTATGATGGTCCTATCTTTTACTGCAAAGATGCTTTTGACGGGGTAACTGCTATGAGCCGTATAGAAGCGGGGAACTTTGACACTGACCTGCATGGTAAAGAGACGCAAGAAAAAGTGGTTGTAGAGAAAAAAGCAGTAATTATCCCTCCATTTGCAGAGCTGAAGATGCCGTCTCGTGATGTAAAAGTTCCAACGCCTCCTTTTTGGGGAAGACGAGAAATGAAACTAACACCCGTGCAGATTGAGATGGCTTTTGAGTGGATAAACCACAAAATACTTTTTAAATCTCGTTGGGGCTATAGTTCAAAAGGGATGACAAAAGAGGCTTATAAAAAGCAGGTTGACGAAATTATTATGCCGGCTTATGAGCGTCTTAAAGCTCAGTTTTTGGATGAAAAGCTCTTTGAGCCGACCATTGTTTACGGTTACTGGCCATGCAGAAGTGATGACAATACAATTCTTATTTTTGATGAGAGCGAGGGGTATAACTCACCTGATGAAATCAACCGCGAACCTCTGGATCAGGTGGTAGGAAGAGCAATAAAGCAGTTTAACTTCCCTAGACAAAGAAAAGAGCCACACCGCGCTTTAAGTGACTTCTTTCACTCAGATAGACATGATGTGATTGCCCTCACATGTGTAAGTGCCGGTTCAAAGATTAGTGAAGCTGAGAGAGAAGTATATGACAAAGGGAACTACGCAGAGTATTACCAATTTCATGGTCTCGGAGTTGAGTTGGCCGAAGCATTGGCTGAAATTGCGCATAAACAGATTAGGCTTGATTTAAATATTTCTGAGGGAGAGGGGAGTAAACTCAGTGATGTGCAGATGAACAAATATCAGGGAAGCAGATACTCTTTTGGTTATGCCGCTTGTCCCGACCTTGAACTGAGCCGTCCTCTCTTTGATCTGCTAAAACCAGAAGAGTTTGGCATTGAGCTCAGTGAAACCTTTCAGATTCACCCGGAGCAGTCAACAAGTGCTTTAGTTGTTTATCATCCTGGGGCTACTTACTACAACGTTTAATTATTTAATTTCCACATGCCGGTTTCCACATGCCGGCATGTGGAAATATTTATCTTCTTCTATAACTCAAAGCCTCAAGCAGATGTTTTTTCTCAATCAACTCGCTTGCATCCAAATCAGCAATAGTACGGCTAACTTTTTGAACCTTTTTTATGCTTCTAAAAGAGAGAGCAAATCTGTTTATAGCCATGTCTAGTATCTCTTTAGCCTCTTGGCTCAACAGACAATACTTTTCAATATCTCTATCATTTAGTTTTGCATTAAAGTTTTTTTGTCCTCTGTTTTTAGCCACGATGTGAGCGCCGACCACCATTTTATGCAACTCCTCTGAGGAGTAACTCGGCTTATCTTCAGCGCTTACATTTTGCATTACGACATTTAGGTCTATACGGTCTAAAAATGGGTCGGACAACCTGTTTTTGTATCTGGAAATTTCAAGTTCGCTGCATCTGCACTCTTTTGAGTCATTGAGCAGATTTCCGCATGGGCAGGGGTTCATGGCGCCCACAAACAAAAAATCGGCAGGGTATTCTACTTTGGAATTTACTCTTGAAATTCGTATTTTAGAATCTTCCATAGGCTCACGCAGAGCTTCTAAAATACTCTTTGAAAAGTGAGGCAACTCATCAAAAAAGAGCACGCTTTTATGTGCCAAGCCAACTTCTCCTATCATCGCCTTATGAGAGCCTCCTCCAAACACGCTAGCCAAAGTTGAGGAGTGATGTGGCGAGCGGATATTTCGATGCGGTTTAAACTCCGGCTCTTTTAAATCAAGTGCATCAAGCTTCGCAATATCAAGTATTTCACTCATATTCATAGGCGGTAAAATATACCTGAGTCTTTTCGCAATCATACTTTTGCCACATCCCGGGCTTCCCTCATAAATGATGTTATGAAAACCGGCAGCACAGATAAGCGTAGCTCTTTTGGCAACTTCCTGACCTTTTACATCTATAAAATCCTCTTCATACTCTTTAGCATAAAAATACTTCTCCCCGTCAATCTCATAAAATGGATACTCAATAGTGCCCTGTTCCATGGATGGATGAGCGGTATCTTGATTTTTCAGCAACTCTATGGCTTCACTCAATGTTTTGACACCATAGAGTTCGAGGTTAGGTATTTTTGAGAGTTTTGAAAGACTGGCATGTGGAACTATAACTTTTTTGATAATTTTTTGGTTAGCCAGTGAGAGCATAAGCGGGTAGAGGTGTAAATTTTCTTTTACACTTCCGTCAAGTCCCAATTCGCCAAAAACAAACCAATCACTAAAATCACTCTCTAAATAATCAAGCGCTATCATCAGTGCTATGCTTAAATCAAACTGTGAACCTTCCTTTCGGACGTCACTCGGGGCCAAGTTGATTGTAATTCGTTTTGGGGGAAATGAAAATTCATTGCATAGAAGTGCTGATTTTACACGCTCTTTTGCTTCGGTAATAGCTGTATTTGCCATGCCTACTATAGAAAAAGATGGAAGACCTTTTGTCAGAGTTGACTCTACCTGAACTACTTTAGCATCAATACCTTCATATGTAGCGCAACTCACCTGTTTCATTATCCACCCTTTTTACTAGTTGTAATAATATAACGTAATGAATTAATTAAATGCAGATATATGACATAATGTCATATTTAAGAAAGAGTTTTCTCTTTTTGTGCTCTTTTGTACTCTTTTTCAAATTTTTTTCTTCTTGAGTATGAGAGTTTGTCAATAAATAAAATCCCCTCGAGGTGATCCATCTCATGCTGAATGGCAATGCTAAGTAGTCCGTCAGTCTCTATTTTTTTTGTATTGCCTTCTCTATCTTGGTAATTAACACTTATGCTCTCAAACCTGACAATATCTTCATAAAAGCTAGGTACGCTCAGACAACCTTCTTGGTAGACACTCTCCCCGGACTTATAAGTTATAACCGGGTTAATCATCTCAATGAGATCTTCTTTATGTTGTTCACCCTCTTCATCAGGAATGCTTAAAATTAAAACCCGTTTGGCATGTGCAACTTGAATGGCTGCAAGCCCTATGCCGTTAGAGTCCATCATAATATGGTACATGGCATCTAAAAGATTATGTAACTCCTCATTAAAGAGCTCAACTGCCACAGATTTTTCTTTTAACTTTCTATCTGGATATTCAACTATATTTAATTTCATCGATCTACTTTGCCGGCACAATAACTTCATCATTTCTAAGTGATACTGCAAAGTCAATCTTAGGATTTAAATAGGCTTGTTGTATTGCGTCCATCGCACTCACTATTGTCTCTTCAACCGTAAAGCTTGTGCCTATGTTTGTTATACCGATTGATATTTTTAGTAAAATTTCACGGTCAGCTAAAAAGAAATTGCTATTAGACACCAAATCAGCAAGTCTCTCAGAAGCTTTCTTCGCACTTTGTATATCTGTATGTTTTAAAAGCATTGCGAAGATACCGTTGCCGTAATGAGCAACCGTATCGCTTCTTCTTGAAGTTTTAAGCAAAAGTCTGGCAATAGTTCGAGTCATTAGCATAACGGCTTTCTCGTTTTGAACATTCACTTTTAGCTCTTTGTCCAGCTCTATCATAATCAGTGAACTTTTATGTTTAAACTCACCTATTAGGGCTATCTCCTGCTTTACTTTTGTTAGAAGATATATTTTATTATACACTCCAAATTGATTATCAAAAATAGTTTCATTATCTACACTTTTAACAATATCTGCTGTTTCATCATATATAATTTTC
>Ga0210044_10000806_pt1 | contig 47523 bp, 44 predicted proteins | sample CryGey13umfilter_2_FD_183959 | JGI IMG/M metagenome (GOLD analysis project Ga0210044, IMG submission 183959) | Groundwater microbial communities from aquifer in Utah, USA - Crystal Geyser 4/9/14 3 um filter (SPAdes) (version 2) | ecosystem: Environmental > Aquatic > Deep subsurface >...
TACAATTTTAGAAGGTTCTTTTACTCTAATAGAACCATGATCGGTTGTAATAAAAACTTTTCCCCCTCTTGCGGCAATTTCTTTTAAAATATTTAATAAAGTAGAATGTTCAACCCAAGATTTCACGATAGAGCGATAGGCAGCCTCATCGCTGGCTAATTCTTTAATAATTTGAGTATCTGTTCGGGCGTGTGAAAGCATATCAACAAAATTGTAAACGATAACATTTAATTGGTTGTTAAACATATCGGGTACTTCTCTTAAAACCTTGTTACCATAACTCACATTTAAAACTTTATTGTAGGAGAACTTAATGTTTAATCCGTTTCTTTTTAATTGTTCGGTTAAAAAGAATTGTTCACTCATGTTTCTTCCGCCTTCTTCTTCATCATTTACCCATTTATCAGGATATTTTCGTTCAATTTCTGAAGGCATCATACCTGCAAACATTGCGTTTCTGGAATATTGCGTGGTGGTAGGTAAAATGCTATAAAAAATAGCTTCTTCATCTACCCAAAAATCTTGAGTAAAAATAGATTCAATCGATTTCCATTGATCAAATCTTAAATTATCGATAACAATAAAAAATACTGAAGTACCTTCTTTTGTGATTTCTGGAAGTACATGTTTTTTAAATAAATTATGTGACATGGTGGGGGAGTCCTCAGGATGTGCTAACCAATGAAGATAATTTCTTTCGATAAATTTCCCGAATTGAGCATTAGCTTCTGTTTTTTGCATTTGAAAAACTTCGTCCATCCCACTTTCTTTCGATTTTTCTAATTCCAATTCCCAGTAAACCAATTTTTTATATAAATCAACCCATTCCTCATTACCTAAGTCATCGCCAATTACCATCCCAATTTCTCTAAACTCTTGTTGGTATTTTGAAGTAGATTTTTCACTTACTAACCTCGTGGTATCTAGATTCTTTTTAATAGATAATAATATTTGCTTGGGATTGACTGGTTTAATCAAATAATCAGATATTTTTGAGCCAATAGCATCTTCCATAATGCACTCTTCTTCGCTCTTTGTTATCATTATCACTGGCAAACTAGGAAATTTAGCTTTTATTTTTTCTAATGTTTCCAAACCAGATAAACCGGGCATATTTTCGTCTAAAAATATAATATCAACACGTTCCTCTTCTAAAATATCTAAAGCTGCATCACCACTTTGAGTCGATAAAACTTGATAACCTTTTTCTTCCAAAAATAAAATATGAGGTTTTAGTAAATCAATTTCGTCATCTGCCCAAAGTATTTTTATTTTATCCATATTATTGTTGAAATTATTAATTTTTTTTAGCATTCCAAAAATAGTACTTTTGAATCTTAAATGAGGACTTTGTCTATTTTATGATTAAGCTAAATAAAAAGAAAATATTTAACGACCCTATTTATGGTTTTATTACGATTAACCATGAAATAATCTTTGATTTAATAGAACACCCTTATTTTCAGCGATTAAGAAGAATAAAACAATTAGGATTAACACATCTTGTTTATCCAGGAGCATTACACACTCGTTTTCATCATGCTTTAGGTACTATGCATTTAATGGGGAAAGCCATTGAAGTTATCAAATCCAAAGGTCATGAAATTACTGATAAGGAAGCAGAAGCTGTTTCGATTGCTATATTGTTGCACGATATTGGACACGGTCCATTCTCACATGCTTTAGAACATAGCATTGTCAACGGAATTTCACATGAAGATATTTCTACTCTTTTTATGGATGAGTTGAATAAAGAATTTAATGGTAAATTAACTTTAGCACTTAAAATATTCAGAAATAAATATCAAAAAAAATTCTTATACCAATTGGTTTCTAGTCAGTTAGATATGGATAGGATTGATTACTTAAAAAGGGATAGTTTTTATTCGGGCGTTTCTGAAGGAGCAGTCAATACCGATCGAATTATTACCATGTTAACTGTTGAAAACGACGAATTAGCGATTGAAATTAAAGGTATTTATTCGATTGAAAATTTTATTAACGCACGTAGATTAATGTATTGGCAAGTGTATTTGCACAAAACAGTTTTGTCGGCAGAATATTTATGTGTAAACATTTTAAAAAGAGCCAAAGAGATTGCATTAACTAATGGAGAATTATTTTGTACACCTGCACTCAGTGAATTTTTGTACAACCAACACGATTTAACATCATTCAAAAAAAAACCTACGCTTTTAAAAACTTTTGCTGAGTTAGACGATTATGATATTATGGCATCGGTTAAAGTATGGAAAACACATTCGGATAAAATACTTTCTACTCTGTGTAAAATGTTAATTGATAGAAATTTATATAAAATAATATTGCAAAAGAAAAAATTTGATAAAGCAGAAATAGATAAAATTGCTGCAAAAATTAGTAAGAAATATCAATTAACAGCTAAAGAAATTCCGTACTTTGTTTTTCAGGATAATATTATTAATAATGCTTACAATCCACCAAATGCGGATAGAATTAATATTCTATTAAAAAACGGAAAAATGCTAGACCTAAAAGAAGCAGCAGATACTTTTAATATAAGTGCATTAACTACGCCTGTGAAAAAATGGTTTTTGTGTTTTCCAAAGTATTAATCCTATATAAATTTATTGAAGCATAAGGAAAAATAAATAAAGAATGCTAATTTCGCATTTCGCAAATAACAAATAACAGAATACCATGGAAAGTATTGAAGGAAATAAATTAATCGTTAAAATGCAACTAGATCTTGCAAAAAAAGGAATCAATAAAGATGTTATTGTAAAAGGATTACAAGAGTTAAGACCCTATGCTTTAGAAGAGAAAGATCCTACTTTAACTAAGGTTATTCGTTTAGCCTATGAGCACATCGAAAATAATGGTACTTTCAATATTCCTATTCCAGCTGATGAAGAAATAGATGATGATTTAGGTGATGATGATCACGAAGAGGTGCCTCTGTTAATTGTTAATACCATCGAAACTGATAAAGATAGGGTAGAAAGCCTTAATTATTTGTTGTCGTTAATGCTGGATAGAACAAATGCTTCTAACAGAGAAGAATTATTTATTTATAGAGATGCTTTAAAAGAGTATTAGAGTTTCGGGTTTAGAGTTAAGAGTTTGGAGTTAAGAGCTTAATTTTATAATCCTTTGTCCCTTTTCTCAATCACGATGCCAACACAGTTCATTCGCTGGTGTGAGTTTATCCGTCAGCTGACGGAGTACTCGTTCCATTTAAGTCCAAACAACAAATTTAATTTTTTTAGTTACTGTAAGTCCGAGTTACACTACGCTAAACTCGAACTAGCAACTTATTCTACTCGCAAGAGCGAGGGGAAAACTGTAAAACCTATAAGACCATAACATAATTACAGATGAGATTAGAGTGTAAATGGAATAAGTAATCAACATTAAATAATTTTCGTACTTGGCTCTAGTAATTAACAATTCATTTTTGTTCCATTCTTTATATTTAAGACTTACATCAATATTCAATATTGCACTTCTAAGGTAAAAATATCCTAGAATAGAACAAATGAGCAAAAATATTAAGAGTAAAAACCTATACTTAATCTTCATAAAAATTTACTTTCTTAAATTATCATTACAATACCCACAACCTGTCCGTAGGTACTGTCACAAAAAACAAATTTAATTTTTTTATAAGGTATTGTGTTTGTTCGAGTTTAGTTGGTTAAAATTTTAAAGTTCAATATTTTTTATCTCCTGTCCCCTGTCCCCTGTCCCTTATCCCCTTGTCCCTTATAATAATTCAATGGTAACAGGACAATGGTCTGAACCATGTATATCTGCTAAAATTTCAGAAGTTTTAACTTGGTTGATGATACTTTTACTCACTAAAAAATAATCAATTCTCCATCCTACATTCTTGGCTCTTGCTCCACCTCTATAACTCCACCAACTGTACGCATCGGTTTTATCAGGATGCAAATATCGAAAGGTATCTACCAAACCAGCATTGATAAAATTATTCATCCCATCAATTTCTTCTTGCATATATCCCGCACTTTTATTGTAATTGGCTTTTGGTCTTGCTAAATCTATTGGTTGATGAGCAACATTAAAATCGCCACAAACAATTACAGGTTTCTTTTTTTCTAATTCTTTTAAGTAATTTAAAAAAGCAGCATCCCAAGTTTGTCGGTAACTTAATCGTTTTAGTTCGCTACCAGAGTTAGGAACATAAACTACAGTAAGAAAAAATTTTTCGTACTCCGCTGTTAGCACCCTTCCTTCTTGGTCGTGTTCATCAATATTTATATCAGTTGTTACGTTGATAGGTTTGATTTTAGAAACAATGGCTGTTCCTGAATATCCTTTTTTAGTGGCAGAGTTCGCATAAAAATGATAGCCTTTTAAATTAGTTAATACTTCAGCAACTTGCTCATCTTGTGCTTTTGTTTCTTGAAAACAAATCACATCAGGATTCATTGCCTCCATTTTTTCAAAAAAGCCTTTTTTGGAGATAGCCCTTATTCCATTTACATTCCAAGAGATAATTTTCATTTATTTTAAATTTAATTGATTCACTAATTTAATTGTTTCGTTGGCTTCTTTTACATCGTGCACACGCAAAATGTTAGCTCCTTTCATTAACGCTATGGTATTTAAAACTGTTGTTCCGTTGAGTGCTTCTTCAGGCGTAGTATCAATTACTTTATTAATCATCGATTTTCGAGAAAAGCCAACTAAAATAGGCAAATTAAATGTTTTAAACTTATCTAGGTTGTTTAAAAGTTCATAATTATGCTTCAACGTTTTTCCAAAACCAAAACCAGGGTCTAAAATGATATCTTTCACACCTAACTGAGTGAGTTGATTTAGTTTTTCTGTAAAAAATTGGTTCACCTCCTCTACCACATTTTGATAAGTTGGATTTTCTTGCATGGTTTGAGGTGTTCCTTGCATGTGCATTAAGACATAAGGTACTTTTAAATCAGCAATGCAACGAAACATATTGCTATCCATGTTTCCGCCAGATATGTCGTTAATGATGTTCGCACCAGCTTCAATGCTTTTTTCTGCCACTTTACTTCTAAAAGTGTCCACTGAAATAAGGAGGTCAGGAAAGTTGGTTTTTACCAATTTAATGATGGGTACTATTCTTTTTAATTCTTCTTCTTCAGAAATAGGAGTGGCGTTAGGTCGTGAAGAATAGCCACCAACATCAATAATTTTTGCACCATGGTATTCCATGGAATTTACTTTTTGGATGATATTTTCTTCACTTAAATAGTTGCCGCCATCAAAAAATGAATCGGGAGTAACATTTAGTATGCCCATTATGGTAGATTCGTCTAAATTTAATAACATCCTTTTACAATTAATTGAATTATTTTTTAAAAAAATGTATCTTGCGGAGTTAAAATTTTTAATGGCATCAATTTAAAATATGAATACCACTTCACAAGAATACGATTCAATAATAAAGATTTGTACTGACATTTTCACAAAAAAAATGAAAGATTATGGAAGTGCATGGAGAATATTAAGAACTAGCTCGTTGACCGATCAAATTTTTATTAAAGCAAAACGAATACGAAGTATTGAAGATAAAGGAATGAGTAGGGTTGATGAAGGAATAAAATCTGAATACATCGGAATTGTAAATTATGCTATTATGGCACTTGTTCAATTAGAACTTGGCGAAGATGAAAATACGGAATTACCTTTTGATGAATGTTTAACGCTTTACAACAAACATTTTTACGCTGCTAAATCGTTGATGGAAAATAAAAACCACGATTACGATGAAGCATGGAGAGACATGCGGTTAAGTTCTTTAACAGATTTAATTTTAATGAAATTATTAAGAACCAAACAAATCGAAGATAATAATGGAAAAACACTCATTTCGGAAGGAATAGATGCTAATTATGCTGATATGATTAATTATGCCGTTTTTGCCTTAATAAAAATTGAAGAAGGTAGTTAATTTACTGTTAAACAATAAGTAATAATTAAATATAATTTTAAGTTTGTTTCAAATCTTAGCTGTATGAAAATATTAACTTACATATCTAGAATAGTTATTGGTGCATTATTTATTGTTTCAGGTATTGTTAAAGCAAATGATACTTTGGGCTTTAGCTATAAATTAGAAGAATATTTTGAAAATGGAGCATTAGCTTATCGAATTAGAGATTGGTTTGGATGGGACTCTTTTTCGCTTGAATTTTTAATTCCTTATGCCATATGGATAGCCATAATATTATGTGCTGCAGAAATTGTATTAGGGTTTTCAGTACTTTTTGGAACTAAAGTAAAAACAACCCTTTTTTCGTTACTTATATTAACAGTTGTATTTTTCTTTCTAACGCTACATACCGCAACTTGCGACCCAAATGCTAGTTATAATAACTTAACAACAATTGAAAAAAATTCTCCAGCACATACTCAAATGTTAAGCAGAATGCAAGAAAACAATAAAATAACTATTGTTGAAGAGAAAGAAAATACAACCGTTTTTAAAGAAGAATTACCCGTTCAATGCGTTACCGATTGTGGTTGTTTTGGAGATGCAATGAAAGGTTCTTTAGGAAGAAGCTTAACACCTTGGGAATCTTGGTCAAAAGATTTTATTTTATTGATTTTCATTATTCCTATTTTTTTATACCGAAAAAAAATTAAAATTAACACCACCAAAGATGATATCATCATTTTCGCATCTTCTATAGTTTTTGTTTCTTGTCTATCTTGGGTGTTTAATTGGTATTTCCCATTGTTATTTTTTATACTGGGTTACTTAGGATTTTTTGCCTCCAAAAGGCTTTTATTCAACAATGCTCTAAAATGGATTCCTATTCTATGGATTTCATTAATATCGTTACTATTCATATATTACACATATAATCATCTACCTCTTAAAGATTATAGAGCGTATGCGATAGGCAAAAATATTCCACAACAAATGGTTTTACCCGAAGGTGCTGTTCCCGATGTGTTTGAAAATATTTTTTATTACAAAAATAAAACGACAGGAAAGGTGGAAGAGTTTACAGAGAAAAATTATCCTTGGGACAATGAAAATTATGAATTTTCGGATAGGAAAACAAAATTAATTTCAGAGGGTGTTAAACCTCAAATAACTGATTTCACTATGTCAGCAGATGATGGAAACGATTATAGTCAAGATTATTTTAATGAAGAAGCATACATTTTTTTGCTCGTAGCTTATGATATTAATAAAACAAATGAACGTTCTATAAAAAAGATTAATACTTTTGTTGACCAATGCAATGTTGATGGAAATTATGTGATTGGATTAACTTCTTCTTCCTATAATGATGTTGAAGATTTTAAGCTTAAAAATCAACTGATGCTTGATTTTTTTACATGTGATGCCGTTACTTTAAAAACTGTTATCAGAGCAAATCCTGGTATTGTGTTGATGAAAAAAGGAACGATATTAGGTAAATGGAATGCCAATGATTTACCTAATTATGAGCTTGTTAAAAAAGAATATTTAAAGTAAAAATATTAATTTGATACGATTTATTACAAAAAGAATACTTTACGGTTTTTTAGTTCTCGCTGGAGTAGTAACCGTTGTATTTTTACTTTTTAATGTATTGCCTGGAGATCCTGCTAGAATGTTGATGGGACAAAGAGCTGATGCTGAATCTTTAAGAATCATTAAAAAAGATTTAGGATTAGACCGACCATTATCTCAACAATTTGTCATGTACATCAACGATTTATCCATCATTTCAGTTCATGATAAAAATCCTGATGACTACCTTTATTTAGATGAAGAAAAATACGATTATTCCAAAATTTTTGAATATGGAGAATCAAGTGTAGTGGTCTTTAAAACACCCTATCTCAGAAGGTCATATTCAACAAAAAGAAAAGTTTCGGAAACATTAGCCGATTATATGTTGGAAACTACCATTTTAGCATTAGCATCCATTCTGTTAGCTGCTTTTATTGGAATTTTATTCGGAATAATTTCTGCATTAAAAAAAGATACTTGGATAGATAGATTCTTATTATTCCTGTCAATTTTAGGTATGTCTGTTCCTTCTTTTTTCTCTGCCATCCTCATTTCCTACTTTTTTGGATATGTTTTATCTGATATCACAGGACTAAATATGACTGGAAGTTTGGTCGAATACGATGATTTTGGAAATGACACCGTTCGATTGTATAATTTAATATTGCCCGCACTTACACTTGGAATTAGACCAGTTTCTGCTATTATGCAACTCACCAGAAGTTCGATGTTAGATGTACTCTCTCAAGATTACATTCGAACAGCAAGTGCTAAAGGACTACGATTTTGGAAAGTAATCATTAAGCACGCACTTAAAAACGCACTTAATCCTGTAATTACTGCAATATCTGGAATGTTTGCCAGTTTATTGGCTGGAGCATTATTTGTAGAATGGATTTTTGGTTGGAAAGGTATAGGTTGGGTTTTGTTTGATGCACTCACCAAATTTGATTTACCAATTGTAATGGGCGGAGTATTATTAACCGCTACCATATTTGTTGTGATTAACATTATTGTAGATATTACTTATGGATTACTTGACCCAAGAGTTAGAGTTCAATAGTTATTAAAATGAGAAAAAAAATTGTTGCTGGAAATTGGAAAATGAATAAATCCTATGCAGAAGCAATAGATTTAATCAACAATATTATCAATGCTAACCCCAATCCAACTGTTCAGTTAATAGTTTTCCCTCCTGCGATTTATGCAACCGAATTAGTAAAATTGACAACTTCAACACCAATAAAAGTTGGAGTTCAAAACTCATCACAATATGATGCTGGAGCTTATACTGGCGAAATAGCCGCTTCCATGTTAAAATCTGTTGGAGTTCAATACGCTTTGGTTGGACACTCGGAACGAAGACACTATTTTAACGAACAAAATAGTGACTTAGCGTTGAAAGTAAACCAGTTGTTAAAAAACGAAATAACACCGATTTATTGTTGTGGAGAAATTTTAGCAGAAAGAGAAAAAAACAATCATTTTAATGTGGTGAAAAATCAAATCTCCGAAGGGTTATTTCAGTTAACTGAAAATGAAATTTTAAAATGTATTATTGCTTACGAACCTGTTTGGGCAATTGGAACAGGAGTAACAGCATCAGCAGCTCAAGCACAAGAAATGCATCTTTTTATCCGTAATAGCATTGTCCAAAAATATGGAAATAAAATAGCTGACCAAATTTCCATTCTTTATGGAGGAAGTTGCAATGCAAAAAATGCGAAAGAACTATTTTCCAACCAAGATGTTGATGGCGGCTTAATTGGCGGAGCATCTTTAAATGCAACCGATTTTATTGCCATTGCTAATTCGTTTTAGAGTTTTACTTCTCCAAAAATAAATTTTCCTGCCTTTGTGTCCTCACAAACATAATAAACATCGTTTGTGAGGACACAAACGATAGCTGAATTTTTATGAACTTTCTTTCCTAAAAGCACCTCTATAATATTGATTTAATAACATAACATGAATCGAACTATTTCGTTTGTTTCCTGCCTTTGTTTGTGTCCTCACAAACATAATAAACATCGTTTGTGAGGACACAAACGATAGCTGAATTTTTATGGATTTTCTTCCAAAAAAGCACCTTTAAAATAGTGATGAACTAACATAACAATAAACAAGCTATTTCGTTTGTTATGGGTATCGTGTATATTTTGGTCTATTTATTGTGGATTTTAATATGAATTTGCGACCTTTGTTAGTTAATACCGAAAGCATATATTTAATGGTTCAATAAATTGAACTAAAAATCTATTGCATCGGCATTAACCATTGTATATTTATAAAATAGTATTGGACTATTTAATAAATACAATTGGTGTAACACTTTGTTGAGGTGAAAAAAATACGCTCATATCAATGGTTTAGTTTAGCAATGGCAGTTCTGTTTTTGCTAGTAGCCGACGTATCTAATGCTCAATGGACGCTTGATGTGATGGGCTCTGTAAAAAAAGAAGAAACCAATAAAAGATTAGAAGGAGCAACCATCACCGTAAAAAGAAATGGTGCTGTATTCAAGACCTTAACTTCTCCCGAAACAGGAAAATTTGAAGTTGCATTACTTCCCGATGCTATTTATGTTATTGAATTTTCAATGCCAGGGCATGTTACCAAAAGAATAGAATTATCTACCAAAAATGTTCCACCCGAAGATGCTAAATTTGGTTTCGATTTTCCAATGGAGATGAATTTGTTTGAACCAATAGAAGGTTTAGATGTGTCTATCTTAAATCAGCCCATTGCAAAAGTTGCATTTAATCCAGCTACCGGTTATGTGGATTATGACCCCGAATACACCAAGTCGATACAAAAAGAATTAGATCGACTTAAAACCGAATTAGCACAAAGACTAAAACAACAAGAGGCAGAAAGAAAACTAAAGCAAGCGGAATATGACAAAGCCATTGCTTCGGCTGATAAAGCGTTTACTGCTGAAAAATGGGATGAAGCAAAACCTTTGTATGAAAAAGCAGTTTCTATTTTTCCAACAGAGACTTATCCAACTAAACAGATAGCCGAAATAAAAGCTCAGGTAGATAAAAATGAGTCTGCCAATAAAGCTTATGCAGATGCCATTACAGAAGGAGATGCTGCATTTCAAAAAAAGGAATGGACAAAAGCAACAACATCTTACCAAAAAGCTTCTGATTTAAAAGAGAAAGAAATATATCCTAAAAATAAACTCAAAGAAATAGAAACGATTATTGCCAATGAACAAAAAACGAATGAAGCCTACAATGATGCAATTGCTTTGGCAGATAGTAAGTTTAACGACAAAGAATATAATGATGCTAAAGTTGCATATCAAAAAGCCTCAACAATAAAAACGGATGAAAAATATCCTACTGATAAAATAAAAGAGATTGAAAATATTCTGTTAGAACTCAATAAAAATGAAAAAGGATATAGTGATGCTATTACTCAAGCTGATGGCGAATTAAAAAATAAAAATTATCAAAAAGCAATCGACTCTTACAAAATAGCACTAACATTTAAACCTCAGGAATCTTATCCTAAAGATAAAATTGAAGGAGCAATGAAGTTGTTAGCTGAACTAAAACAATTACAAGAAGATTATAACAAATTAATCACCACTGCTGATGCTTCCTTTAAAAGTAAAAATTATGAAGATGCAAAATCCGATTATCAAGAAGCATCTAATTTAAAAAAGGAAGAACAATATCCAAAAGATAAATTGGCAGAGATAGAATCCATTGTTAATGCAGCAGCAAAATTAGACCAAGAATACACTACAGCAATTGAGCAAGGAGATAAAGCTTTTGATACCGAAAAGTACGAAGCAGCACAAATTGCTTTCGAAAAAGCGTTAACATTAAAAGCTTTAGAAAAATATCCAAAAGATAAGTTAGCTGAAATTAAAGCAATTTTAAAAGAGTTAGCCGACAAAAATGCAGAAGAATTGGCTAGAGTTCAATCTCAAAAAGAGTTGGATGATAAATACAACGCTTTTATTGCATCCGCTGACAATGCTTTTACTGGTGCAGCTTATGAAAAAGCCAAGACCAATTATAATGCTGCATTAAAAGTAAAAGCGAATGAAAAGTATCCTCAAGAAAAATTAGATGAAATTGAAGGTATTTTAGAAAAACTAGCTCAAGAAAAAGAAGAAAATGAGGCAAAAATACAGGCACAGAAAGAAATTGATGATCAATACAATGCCTTAATCAAAGCTGGAGATGATGCTTTCGCAATAAAAACATACGATGAAGCAACTGAAAAATATACCGAAGCAATAGATGTAAAAGCAAATGAAAAATATCCAAAAGATAAACTGGTAGAAATTGCAGCAATCTTAAAAGCAATAGAGAAAAAAGCTCAAGAAGAGGAGTTGGCTGCTGAATCAGAAAAAAAGAAAAGAGATTATTTTGATGCTTTAATTGACGAAGCAGATGCCGAATTATTAGGAGAAAATTATCAAGCAGCAGTTGCAAAATACAACCAAGCATTAGGTGTGATACCTAATGAAAAATATCCAAAAGATAAAATACAGGAAGTAGAAGATATTTTAGCTAAAATTCAAGCCGAAAAAGACAATGCTTCTTTAGCAGAAAAGGAAATCAACGAAAAATATAAAAAATTAATCATTGAAGCGGATAATGCTTTTTCTACACAAGACTACACCAAAGCAACAGAGAAATACAAAGCCGCTAAAAATGTGAAACAGAGCGAAGTTTACCCCCAACAACAGTTAGATAAGATTGAAGCTTTATTAGCAGAAAAAGCCAAAAATGAAGAAGAAATTAAATTGACCAACAATGCTTTAATGCAAAAGAAAGAGCAGTACAACGAATATATAAAATTTGCGGATGCTCAATTTAATGAAAAAAATTACGAAAAGGCAAAATCTTCTTACATCCTTGCTAAAGGAATAATGCCTGACGAAACACATCCTCAAAAGAGAATAGAAGAGATTAATCAAATCTTAGCAGATATTTTAAACAAAGAAAAAAATGAAAAAGAATTGGCTTTAGCTGAGAAAGAGAAAAGGGATAATTATGACAAATTAATTTATGAAGGGGATAGAGGAATTAGATTGAAACAATATAAAATAGCTCAGGATAAATTTAATGCTGCTTTGGTGCTTTATCCAACAGAAAAATATCCTTCCGATAAATTAGCCGAAATATTAGAATTATTGGAACAAGAAAAAGAAACTCCTGAAAATATTGCAGTAACAAATACTAATAATGCTTCAAGAGTTAAAATTAATGATGCCAATGAAAAAGAAATAGAGGCTAAAATTGCGGCTCTATTAAACAAAAAAAATGCTGAGAAAACTCAATTATTACAAAAAGATAAAGAAGGATACGAAAAAGAAGAGGAGATAAGAATTTCAGGTGGAATTAAACGCACGAATGAGGCAGATAAACAATTAGACGACTATACTGATGATATGATTGCTTTAAAAGAAAGAGGAGATAAATATCACTTAGCAAATGCTAAAACACTATCGGAAACAAAAAATATATTAGAAAAAGCCGAAAATAACAGAATTAAAGATGCTGATAAAAGAAGAGAATTGGCCAGTAAAGAATTAGCAGATTATACCAAAGAAGATATAAAATTTGTAAAGGCACAAGAAGAATTAAGTAAAGATAAAGCAAAAAAACATCATGTTTTTGTCGATGATGTGAATGAAACTAAATTAGTGATGTTAGAAAGAGGGGAAAAGATGAGGACTGAAAATAGAAAACTAATTGAAAAACTAATTACAGAGACTGAAAAAAATGAAACTATTAGTAAAAAAAGAAGCGACGAACTAAAAATGGACGTCCATAAATACAGAGCCGAATTAGTGAAAGATGAGGAAAGAAGAATTTCTGCTTCGATAGATAGAACAACAAAAAATGCTGCAGATATAGATAAAATGGAGGAAGACATCAATAAATTGACTGTTAAAAAAGAGAAAAATTATCAACGCAATGTTGCAGAGCTAGAAAAATTTAAAGAAAGTATAAATAAACAAGAACTACAACGACTAAAAGCTGCTGAAAAAGGAAGGGCAGCAAATAAAAAATTGAAGGAGAAAATGGAGGAAGAAAATGTGAAGTTTATCAATAAGAAAAATAAAGATTATTATAAAAATGTAAAACAATTAGATAAGTTTAAACAAGGTTTGTTAAAAGAAGAATTAGCTTTAAAAAAGAATGCAGATAAAAGAAGAGAGAATGCAAATAAAGAACTACTTAAAGCAAAAGAGTTATTAGGAACTGTGCCCAATTCTCAAGAAATTAGATACAAGCGATTTAAAACAAAATTGGATGAAGATCGGAAAATGAATAGTGATTTTAATTCTGATTTACAAGCAATTGAAAAAGAAAAAACATTATTGGCAAGTGTAGAATTAGGTAACTTTTATAGGGGTGAAAAACAAATAAGTGAAGACCTTGAATTATCAAAAAAATATGCTCAAGGTGTTACCGAAGAAACCGCAGAAACTGGAAATTCCATAACAATTGTGAGAACAAAAGTTACTGGCAATCATGTGGATGTTTATGAACGTATTTTTTATACCTGGGGTGGAACATTTTTTTATAAAAATGGAGTAAATATTACCCAAACTTTATGGGATAAAGAATCAATAGAAAAATAATTTATAAAAAAATATACAATGAAAAAAACAGCATTTTTACTATTAATTTTAGGAATATCGTTCATCACATATTCCCAAAATAAAACAGAATTTACATTAACACTAAAAGATGGTAATGTAGTAACAGGAACAACAAAAATTACGAATGTATTATTAGTTACCGATTATGGAAAATTGGAAATTCCAGTAAAAAATGTATCTTCCATCGAATTAGGAATTCATCCTGATTATACACAAAAAAGTAATATTGTTAATCTATCGAAACAACTTTCTAATTCTAATGCCGAATTAAGAGAAAATGCTTACAAATCATTAATAACATTAGGTGCTTCAAGTATTCCTGTATTAGAAGAAGTGATGTATTCAGCCGAATATACTCCTGGAGAATTTAGTGATTTTTCCTTGATGAGTGCTATCGCAGAATTAAAATCAATTCATAACATTCATAATAACTACAAAATAAACGATGTTGTTTCTATGAATGAATACAATATGGGTGGAAAATATGATTTTAGTTCTATTGAACTTAAAACTGAATATGGAGCATTAACTATCCCTCGAGAAAAAATTGAAAAAATTGAGGTGATGTATTATGATGCTACTGAGGGAGAAGGGATGAAAACTTTTAAATTGTTTGCTACAACTCACATCAGCGGAAACACAATTGGTGGTTGGTTAAAAACAGGTATTACAGTTAAAAATGGACAAAGTATAGACATCATCTCATCTGGAGAAGTAACTTTAGCTAGTTTGTCTGGTAACCAATATAAACCTGATGGTTCATACAAAAATGTTGGTACAACTGATTATGCACCAAATGTTTCATCCAGTTTAACCTATCCAGTTTATGGAAATACTGTTTTTAAAATTGGAGAAGCGGGAACTCTTATGAATGCTGGTGCAAATTACAAAGGAAAAGCGGCAACAAGTGGAATGCTCTACCTTTCTATCTATGAAACAGTGTATAATGCTGCAAATACTGGATTTTACATTGTTAAACTAAAAGTAAAATAGCCGATTCATCTTTGGAAACAAAAATTAAGTATATTCCATTATTTCTTTTTACAAGTCTTTTAGCTTCTTGTCAAACACCAAATACAGAAAATGCTGTTATTGATTTACCTGAAAAAGAAGCAATCATAGAAAATAGTTATCCTGAAAAAATAATAGATGATTCTACTTCTTATCCTTATTCATGGAAAACAAGATATGATTTTCATCAAGCAATAATCAACAATATTGAACCTCCAACAGCTTATTATAGGGCGAATGCTGAAGAAAAAACTTTTACAAGTTGGTTAAGACATTTACCAATAAATTTGGATGACAATACTGTTTACTTGTACAATGGGCAAAAAAAATACAACCAAAATGCTCAATTTAAAGTATTAGATATTGATGTTGGAAAAAATGATTTACAACAATGTGCGGATGCGGTGATGCGTTTAAGAGCTGAATATTTATACGCCTCAAATCAGTATGATAAAATTCATTTCAATTATACCAATGGTGTTACTATTGCTTTTTCTAAATGGAGTAATGGGTTTTATCCAACTTTAAAGGGGAATAAAGTAGTTTGGACTTCTTCAGCAAACAATAAATCTTACGAAAGTTTTAAAAAGTACTTAAACAACATTTTTATGTATGCAGGAACTTCTTCTTTAGAAAAAGAAATGACTACTATTCCGCTTTCGGAAATTCAAGCTGGAGATGTCTTTATTAAAGGTGGTTTTCCTGGTCATGCTGTTATTGTTTTGGATGTTGCAATAAATGAAAATACAAAAGACAAATGTTTTATGATTGCTCAAAGTTATATGCCTGCTCAGAGTATTCATATTCTTAAAAATCCAACCAACAATAATATTTCCCCTTGGTATAGTATTCAAGAGATAGAAGATATGATTAGTACTCCAGAGTGGACTTTTTACCAAAATCAGTTAAAACGATTTAAGGAATGAAGCAACTAATTTTTTTAGCTTTTCTTTCCATTTTTTTAAGTTGTAATTCTGATAAAAAAGATAGAATTATTATCGAAAACATTCCTTCAACTACTGTAAAAATTCCTATCAAATATGCCAAAGGTTTTACGATTGAACAATTCGAAAATTATAAATTGGTTACTTTAAAAAATGTGTGGGTCGGAGAAAAAAAATCGTACCACTATATCCTATATTCCAATAAAAAACCAACAGGATATCCAACCGCCATTTTTATCAAAACTCCTATAAAATCTATTGCTTGCATGAGTTTAACACATGTTGCCTTTATCGAGAAATTAGCTCAAGAAAATTCTATAATTGCTCTTTCAGGATGTGATTATGTAAACAGCACGAACATTCAACATCGGATAAAAGATAAAAAGATAAAAGAAATTGGTCAAGAGCAACAAATTAATTACGAAACATTGGTAGAATTAAACCCAAATTTGATTATGGGGTTTGGAATAGATGCTTCATCAACAAGTACAATTAATAAAATGCAAACACTTGGATTAAAAGTGGTGCTTAACGCAGAGTATATGGAAAGCCATCCTTTGGGAAAAGCTGAATGGATTAAATTTATTGCAGCATTTTACAATGAAGATGCAAAAGCAGCAGCAATTTTTGATGCTTTAGAAAATGATTATTTAGCATTATCGAAGTTAACTCAACAAATAAAAAATAAACCTACTGTTTTTACAGGAATGCCTTGGAATGGAGCATGGTATGTTCCAGGTGCTAAATCATATCAAGCTCAATTGTTTTTTGATGCAGGTGCTAATTATTTATGGAAAGATGGCAACGAAAGTGAGGGAAGTGTTTTGAAGTCGAAAGAAATAATTGTTGATGAAGCTCTTAATGCTGATTTTTGGATTAATCTTAACAGTTATAAAAGTATTGCTGAGGTAGTTGCTTTTGATAAAAAATTTACAACTTTTAGAGCAGTAAAAAATAAGAATTTATTCAATAATGATAAACGATTAAATATTAAATTGGGTAATGATTACTGGGAATCTGGAGTAGCCAACCCGCATGTAGTTTTAGCAGATTTAATCAAAATTTTTCATCCCGAAATAATCGAACACGAGTTGTATTATTATCAAAAATTAGGCGAATAAAAAAGAGTTTGTCTTTAAAAATATTCAGTCCCTTCCCTTCAATTATTTTGGTACTTCTACATTAGCAGAAATATTTAAAACAGTTGTTATTGGGTTGGTATTAGCAGTAATAGTAACTGTTTTCGTTTGAGCACCTTGCTGTTTGCCGGGACTATAAACCACTTCTATTTCGCCAACTCCACCTGGTTTAATAGGTTCTTTAGGAAAAGTAGGAACAGTACATCCACAAGAACCAACAGCATTTTCAATAATTAAAGGCTCAGTTCCTGTATTTTTAAATTTAAAAATTTTAGTGTTTTTACTATCTTGTTGTATGGCACCAAAATCATGAGCTAGGTTGGTAAACTGTACATTTGTTTTTGTTCTAGTTTCTGACAGAACTGGAGGTGCTGGTGGTGGAGTTTGGTTAATATTCGTTGGAGTGTTGTTGGTTAAAGGGTTTATCATGCTATTTGGTGTGGGATTTATTGCAATATTACTTTCTGGAATCGTATTTTCTTCTAAATTTTTACGAGTAGGTTTATCGTCCAAAAAGAAGGTATCTATAACCAAGGTTAATGCAATAATTCCTAATAATCCTATTTTAATGTTTTCTTTCATCTTTTTAATTTTTTATAAAATTACAAGTTTTATTTATAAACTAATTTTTCTTTTTTAAAAGTATCATTATTTATTTCTTCAATTGCTTTTAAGTACGAGTCGTTTAATTCATTTGCAATTTCATAGTAAGCAGAGGTATCCCATAAATTTCTGGCAATTAAAGCCTTTAGTCTTACTAAAATTAATTTTTTAGAAATATTAATTTGTTCCTCATTTTTTTCAACTTCATTGCTTTCGGCAAATGCTATAAAACTATTAAAAACTTCTTTTTCTGCATCAAAATTATTTTTAAAACTAGGTACATCGGTATAAGCAGCTAATAAATCTTTTCTATGGGAATCCAAATAAATGAGCACAAAATCATTTAACAATCCTTTTCGGTTCACTCTTCCAAAATAATCAGAATATAAAGAAGTGTCAATTGGCACAAAAATATCCGGCATAATTCCTCCACCTCCATAAACAGTTCGTTGACTATTTATAGTCTTAAACTTTAGAGAATCTGGAAAAGTGATACTGTCTTCATTCATATATTCTCCATTTTTATATCTTCTCGAAAATTCTTTATAATACTCTTCCTTCCCATCATCATAAGGTCGTTGAATACATCTGCCAGATGGAGTAAAATACCTAGCAACTGTTAATCGAATAGCAGACCCATCTGGCAGTGTAAAAGGTTTTTGTACCAATCCTTTTCCAAAACTCCTTCTTCCTATAATTAAGCCTCTATCATAATCTTGGATGGCACCTGAAACTATTTCTGAAGCTGAAGCAGAACCCTCATCAATTAACAAAACTAATTTTCCTTTTTCAAAACCACCTTTAGATGTAGTATAATATTCTTGTTTAGGATTTTTTATTCCTTCGGTATAAACAATTAATTTTTTGTCATCTAAAACTTCATCAGCCAGTTGAATGGCGGTTTTTAAATAGCCACCACCATTGCCAGTAAGGTCAATAATAAGGTGTTTCATGTTTTGAGCCAATAGTTTGTTTAACCCTTCTTTAAATTCTTCATCTGTATTATTTGCAAATCGATTAATTTTAATATACCCTATTTCAGGAGTTGCCATATAGCTAGCATCGACACTATAAATAGGAATCATATCTCTAGTAATTGTAAAATTTAGTAATTCTTTTACATTTCTACGTTTTATTCCTACGATAACTTTAGTTCCTTTTTTACCTCTTAATTTATCTTGCACATCACTATTTTGCAGTCCTATACCTGCTATTCCAACGCCATCAACTTCAATAATTTTATCTCCAGCAGTAATTCCTACTTTCTCAGAAGGACCACCAGATATAGGAGAAACAACAGTAAGTGTATCATGTAATATATTAAATTGTATTCCAATTCCTTCAAAATTACCAACCAATGGCTCATTCATTTTTTTTAATTCTTCTTTTGGAATATAAACGGAATGTGGGTCTAGCTCTTTTAATACAGCAACAATTGCATCTTCAACTAACTTATCTTCATTAGTTGAATCTACGTAAGCATAGTTAATAAATTGAAGCAAGGCATCAAATTTTTTACTTCCTTCACCCTGAAGGTATTGTGAAAAACCAAATTGATAAGTGAGTACAAGTAAAAATGTGAATCCTATTTTAAGTTTATGCATATTAATTTTTTATGTGATTCAACAAAATTAATTAAAAATTAGTTGGTCAATTCTTAAATAATGTTAAACGGTTTATTTTGATGGATGGTTATTTTAACTTATTCCATAATTTTTGAACTAACATTAACAAATGTTGAATTGATTTTTCAATAAGTTTTGTTAATGATTTGTTATTTTTTTCAGAAACTTTTATAATTATATAAATAGTTGACTTTTTATTTTAAATTTGTTAGCTAACTAAATTAAATAATAAAATTATGAAAACCATTATTAAAAATGCTAGAACACTAGCAAAAGTATTATTTTTAGCTTTATTAATTACAGGAATTTCTGTTGATTCTTATGCACAAAAAGAGAAAAAAGAAAAGAAAGAGAAAAAAGAAAAAGTGGAAAAAGCTTTAGAAAGACCAGCAGCAGTTGGTCATGCTGCAACTGACGACTATGTTTCTTCTGCTTTTAATCTTTATGAAACCAATCAAAAATTATCTAAACAACTTTCGGATGCAACAGGAAATGTTGCTGATGCCGGAAAAATTAAAGATGAATTAGAAGGTCAATTGAAAGAAATAACTGGTTTGTTAGGTAAATCTGCAGATGTAATGAAACAAGCAAAAGAAATTACACCAGCTACTGATTCAATGAAGGCTGTAAAAGCACTGAATGCTGGAACAAAAGCATTAAATGCAACTCAAAAAGCTATTCCTACTCAATTAGAATCTATAAAAACACAAGCTGGTAAGTAATAATAAAAAAAGTTAGCTGTTTCAGCTAACTTTTTTTAAATAATAACTAAACTAAAATAATAAAAATGAATTTAAAATTACAATTTGTTGGGGCAAAAAATAATCTAAAAGCTGCCTTAATTCTAATTGTGTTTATTGCATTTCAATCTAATGTAATAGTTGCTCAAGACACAGAGGTAAAAGAAGAAAAAACTGAAAAGAAGGAGAAAGTAAAAAAAGAGAAAGCTCCAAAAGAAGAGAAAGTGGAAACTGCCAAAATTGGTGTTGCCGATAAAAATGCTGGTGCGGTTAAGTACAGAAGAAGTTCTCTTCACACCATGATTATTGAAGATGCCAAACTACCAAAGTTTGACATTATCTTAAAAACTTTTAACGAAGCTGAATTTCCTGATAAATACAACAATCATACAGTAGGTGATAAAACTTTTAATTTAGAGCAATATTATGTTGGACACCCAGAATCTGCTGATGGTGAAAAAGTAAGTAAGAAAGAAGAAAAAGACTTAAGTCCATCTATTAATAAATATTTTGCAGATAACAAAATAGCAAATAAAATTGTTGCAAAATGGTTTAATAGAAGTGCCGATGGTGCTTTTGATATGAGCTTAATAGGAGAAAGAGGTTCTTATGATGCATCTGCTCAAGATGCTGCAAAGGCATTGAGTACCGAAAGAGGAACTTCTATGCTAGCAGATGCTGGTGAAGAATTAATTCCAAATACTTTTGTTGTCGTTAACTACTCAAAGTTTGTGGAGAATGAACCAATAGCAAGAGCTATAAAAGAAACTTCTTATGCTATGGTTGCAAAATCTTCTGAAATGGTTCGGAAACTTGCTGAAGCTGCTGCTGATAAATTGTATGAGAAAACAAAAGATGGATATTCTGTATGGACTACAGCTTATCTGTATCAATTGCAGTGGACTGATTCCATGTCAGCCGTTTTTTATCAAAGTTTATGGATGGATGCATCTAATATCGACCCTGCTAAAAAAGAAGCATTTGATAATATGAACTTATTTGAATTAAAGTTATTGGGATACCAAAAAGCATCCTCATTTATTTCTGGTTTGGGTGAAAATGCAAAAGGTGGAGAAGAAATGATTATTAAAAATGCTACACTAAAATCTATTGATGCAGTTTATGCTAAATTACAACGAAAATTTGAACCATTTAGAACAAAGACTCCATTAGTAAGTTCGGATCCTTTAGGAGCTAAAATTGGATTAAAAGAAGGACTAGAAGCAGGTGATAAATATGAAGTGTTGGAACAATCTTTTGATGCTGAAGGGAAAGTTTCATACAATAGAAAAGGTGTAATAAAAGTTGAAAAAGGTAAAATTTGGAACAACATGTTTAATGCTGGAGAAACTCCTGTTGATGAAGAAGGAAATCCTATTGAAGTTGACAGCAGTATTGAATTTACTCATTTTAAAGGAGGTAAAGGATTCTACCCTGGAATGTTATTAAGACAAATAGATTAATAAAAATAAACTAAAATTTAATAAATCATGAAAAGAATAATTAACAAAGCAAGTATATTAACTATTATATTTCTTGCATTTACTTTAGTATCAAGTGCTCAAATCAACAAAAAGAAGAAAGCAAATGAAGATACAGAAAATTGGAGATATGAAATAGAATGTGTTGGAATTGGAAAACCAGGAACAAAAGTAGTTAAAGTATGGTCGTATTCAAAAAAAGCAACCATTGCTATTAATCAAGCTAAGAAAAACGCTGTACATGGAATTATTTTTCAAGGTTATTCTGGTGGTGCTCAAGGTTGTACATCTCAAAAACCTTTAGCTAGTGACCCTGCTTTAGAGCAACAAAAAGCTGAGTTTTTTGAAAACTTTTTTGCCGACGAAGGTAAATTTATGAAATTCGTTTCTACCTCAGGAGATGCTACTCCAGAACCTATGAAAGTTGGTAAAGAATATAAAGTAGGTGTTGTAGTAACTGTTATGTCTGATAATCTTAGAAAAGATTTGGAAGCAGCAGGAATTATCAAAGGATTATCATCTGGATTTTAAAACTTGAAACTATGAATTGCGAAGCACTCATGAATACTTTAAACTAAAAATAATAAACCATGAATAAAAAATTAACAATCATATTAGGCACTGCTTTTAGTTTAGCAGTAATAAGCACAGTAATTTCTTCATGTGGATCAACCCAAATGAAAGGTGCTGGAAACTATACCTATGAAACAGAGTGTATGGGAGTGGAAGGAGATGGGTCTCAAACTTTAAAAGCTTGGGGAAATGGTAGAAATAGAGAAGATGCCATTGAACAAGCAAAAAAAAATGGAGTAAGAGACGTTTTGTTTAAAGGAATTAGAAACGGTAAAACAGAATGTAATGTGAAGCCTGTTTTATTTGATGTGAATATTAGAGAAAAAAAAGAAGCCTATTTTAATGCTTTTTTTGCCGATCAAGGCCCTTACAAAGAATTTATTACAGGTGAAGATGGTTCTGACATGCATTTTTCAGTAGTTCAAGGAAGAAAAAAAGCAGGTGATCAAGAAACTTATGGAGTGGTTATTCGTGTTCAAAGAGCCAAACTTCAAGATAGAATGATTCAAGATCAAATTATGGTGAAATAATACATTAAAAAATTAAAATTTATATTAAAAAATTTATTAAAAATAAAAATTATGAAAAAGATATTTATAGTTGGTAGTCTATTGCTAATGGGTGTGTCATTAAGTTTTGGACAAGCAAAAAAACCTACATTAATGGTTGTTCCTAGTGATGTGTGGTGTAATACAAACGGTTACATGATGGAATTTGATGATCAAGGAACAAAAGTTAAAATACCTGATTACAAAAAAGCCATGCAAGAAAATGCAGATATATTGTTAGTAATCAGCTCTATTAACGAGATGATGGCTGAACGAGGGTTTCCATTAAAAAACTTAGAATCTGCAATGAAATCTTTAGCTTCTAATTCAGCAGAAGACAATATGATGGCTTCTAAAGGATCCGGAAGTGGTCTTTCTGAAAGCCCAATTGATGCATTGAAAAAAACGGCAAAAGCAGATATTATTATTCAAATGACATGGACGGTTAATACAACTGGACCTAAAAAATCAATCACTTTTATTTTACAAGGATTAGATTCCTACACCGATAAACAAATTGCAGGAGCAAGTGGTACAGGAGCTCCTTCTTTCTCTGCTGAAACTCCAGTATTATTAAAAGAAGCAGTAACTGCTCACATTGATAATTTTGCAGCAGCTTTACAAACTCATTTTGATGATATGTTTGCTAATGGTAGAGAAGTTATTATTAAAATTCAAAAATGGGATGATTTTGATGGAGATTTAGAAACTGAATTTGAAGGAAATGAATTAGGCTCGATTATTGAGGAGTGGATGGGAGCTAACACCCAAAGCGGAAGATTTAGCACAACCGACATGACTGAAAATATGGCACTTTTTGAGCAAGTTAGAATTCCGTTGTACAATGCTGCTGGTAAAGCATCAGATGCAAGAGATTTCGCAAAAGGTTTGAGTAAATTCTTAAAAGAACCACCATACTCAATTCCTAATAAATTGGTGATGAAAGGTCTTGGTCGTGCTACAATTATACTAGGAGGGAAATAATAATTAAAAAAACTAAAAACAATGAAAAAATTAAATCAATTAGTACTTGCGTCATCATTTGTTTTATTAACTTCTTTAAGTTTTGCTCAGGGCGATACAAAAAAGGATGAAAATAGAATAATGCTAACAGCTTGGGTTCCTGAGCAAATTGAAAGTATGCCAGTAACTGCTAGAAAAAATTTAGAAAATAAGTTAACGCAATTGGTGGTAAAAAATGGGTTAGGAGGAAGTCCTTATAACACTCGATTTATTGTTTCTGCAAATATTACAGTTGCTACCAAAGATATTTTACCTGGTCCACCACCGATGCATGCTATGAATTTAGATGTAACACTTTATATCGGAGATGGCTTTGAAGGCACTGTTTTCTCCAGTACGACTATTTCTGTAAAAGGTGTTGGAACTAATGAAACTAAGGCCTATATGGCAGGATTAAAAAATATTAATCCTAATAATCCCGAACTACAAGGATTTGTTGAAAAGGGGAAGCAAAAAATCATACAATATTATAAAGATAATTGTGATTTAATTATTAAAAAAGCAAATTCTATTGCTGATCAAAGTGATTACGAACAAGCTATTTTTATGTTAGCTTCTGTACCTAGTGCTTGTGAAGAATGTTATGTAAAATCAATGAACGCAATTAAACCAATTTACAAGAAGAAGATTGATAAAGATTGTAAAGAAAAATTGCAACAAGCTACTGGAATTTGGAATGCTGCTCAAGATATGGCTGCTGCTGAACAAGCGGGTGCAATGTTGGCTTCTGTTGATCCTGATGCTTCATGTATAGCTGAAGTAAAAGCATTAGCTAATAAAATTGCTGCAAAAGTGAAACAGATTGATGATAGAGAGTGGAAATACATTGTTAAAGATCAACAACAAGAAAGTGAAAGAATACAAGCAATTAGAGATATAGGTGTTGCTTACGGTAATGGACCAAAAGCAAATGTAACTTATAAATCACTTTGGTAATTAATAATATAGGAGGGTTCTAAAAATCAACATTTTTCTTCCCCTCTATCAAGAGGCACAAGGGGTGTGTTATTAAGAAATTTAATTTTTAGAACCCTTCTATAGATAACATCTAAATATTTAACTATGAAAAAACTAATGATTTCTGCTCTGTTAATTTCAGGGCTAACCCTAAAAGCTCAGCATGATATAAGTGTTGATGTGCTTGGCTTTGCCTTTTCAAAGTATGGATTAGGTTACGAATATGGAATTAACCCGAGCAATTCTGTTGGTATAAATGTGAATTTTTCATCAAAAAATATGTTTGATGATGGAATCTCGAATAACCCAATTTATGCAGCCAAAGATGGGAAATATGCGTATTCCGAAATGAATATTGTTCCAGAATACAAAGCATTTTTTACACCTAACAAAGGAAATGATGGTGTTTATTTAGGACTTTATGGGAAATTTAGAACATCTAAAGCTGCTGGCAATACTTATTCTGATACCACTGGGTTTGCTTCAACAGGTAACTTAAAATATCCCACAACAGACGTTTCTACAACTGGATTAGCTTTAGGAGTTATGGGTGGTTATAAGTGGAAAACATCTGGCGTTTTGTTTTTAGAAGTAACTGCTGGTGTTGGTAAATTTCTGATGAATAATGTTAAATATAGTAGTGTGAAGGCTGAGGACGACCCTAATTTTAATCAAGAAGATTATGTTCCTTATATTGGAAGTGCTTTAGCTGTTGATATTAGAATAGCAGTCAAAATTGGAATTAGAATCGGAGGAGGTTCACAATAAATTCTTTTATAATGATTAACAAAGCTCATTCACCCAAGTGGATGAGCTTTTTTATTTTATTGATGGTTTCTATCACTAAATTTTTAGGTAAGCTGTAATAAACTACTCCTATAAAAATACTGATAGCACCAATAATTTCATTTCGAGTAAAAACTTCACCAAGAATTATAAAACTAACTATTGAAGCAAAAATTGGTTCTAATGAAAAAATTAAAGCGGTATAAACTGTGCTTACATGTTTTTGTCCCCATACGGTTACAAAATAGCAAAATAATGTACCCAATAATCCTAAGTACAACACATTTGGAATAACAGCACTATTAAATAAAATAGGTTCTTGATGATGTATCAAATATTTAATAAATAAGCCAATAAAAGAGCCTAAAGTTGCAAACAAAAATTGATAAAAAATTAAAGGTAGAAAATCAATTTTTCGTACAAAATGCCCAGATAATATGAGATGAATTGCACAAATAATAGCTGCAATAAATGTTAAAAAATCGCCATAATTAAAATGAATTAAGCCAGGTTTAAAGGTGAGTAAAAATAATCCAACTGTAATTACCATGATAGCGAATACTTGTTTTAAGGTAAATTTTTGCCAACCCATAAAATACATAAAAATTGGTACCATTACCACCGCCGAACAACTAATAAAGGCACTGTGATTTGAGGTTGTGTAAATTAATCCAGTTGATTGAATAGCGTAGATGGCACCTAATAAAACTCCTAAAATAGCTCCATATTTTACACCATTTTTAACTTTTAGTAATGCAATTTTTTTAGAAAGTAATAAAAAAATAAACAAAACGATAACGGCTAATAAGTTTCTAAAAGCAGAAAGCAAAAATGGATCAATGTCGGTAACAGCATCTTTAACGATTACAAAAGTTGTTCCCCACACCATGCAGCACAAGAAAATGGCTAAAACAGGAAGATGACTTCTAGATGGTAATGTTGTTTTCATAAATATTGGTGAACAGCTACTTCGGTTGGCTAACCTCGTTTTTTTTCTCAAGCAAAGGTCCTCTTAAATGAATAATTAATCCGTTTAAAAAATTTCGTAAGATTTGATCACCACATTCCATATATTTCTCGTGGTTTTCATTTCTAAAGAGGGCATTTAGCTCACTTTTAGTGATTTTAAAATCTACTAAAGCACAAATATTTACCATATCCTCATCACGAAGTTGGTGTGCAACCCTCAGCTTTTTTAAAATATCATTGTTGGTTAATCCCATTTCTTTAAACGTTTTTTTGATTTTTTTTGATGCATAATGTTTTTGCAATTTTATCATGGATGCCTTGTTTTCTTTTGTCAAAAGCTAAACTTCCAACCAAAAAAATAAATATAAAATTGTAAATAGTTGAAGCGTTATCTGTTGGTAAATTTTGTGCAAAAGTGCCTAAATCATCAAAACTAGTTACATTATCAAAATCAGGTGAGTTAAACATATAAAAGCTGGTTATTAACGAAAGTAGTTGAGTAATTAACCAAGGAATATACCTGCCAATTGCTTGTTCTGCATTTATTTTACCTAAGTTTTCGTTTACAACTTGTATTTTAACTGCCATTTTACCAAGTGTAGCACCATATCTCCATTCTAGCAACGGTTTATAGATAGTTGACAAAATAGTAAGGATAATCATTAAAAGGACAGATTTTAAAACAAAAATATTGTAAAAACTGAGTAATACTAAAGGAATTAATGCGAAGGAATCTACAATAGAGGCTAAAAATCTAATCCAAAAACCAGCAAATTCTACTTCCTGAGGATTTTGATGGGCATTTAATAATACATCATCTAACGTATCTTCATCCATCACAATATATTTTTGACACGACCAACTATTCCATTCGCTAACATTACTTTTATTCCATGAGGATGATTTGCAGAATTGGTTAATAATTTTTTGACTACTCCGCCAGTTAATTTACCAGTGCGTTGGTCTTGTTTTTGAACCACTTCAACTGATAATCCTATTTTAATATCTGCTCTATTTCTTCCGTCAGGCATTTTAATTGATTTTCCTCACAAACTCTGTTAAAATAACGATGAGTTGTCCTTCAACTTTTCCTTCAATATGTGCTGGGTTGTCTGGAACTAAAACTATTCCTCTAACTGCTGTACCACGTTTGGCTGTAAACCCTGCACCTTTTACATTCAAATCTTTTATTAAAACTACAGTATCACCGCTTTTTAACTCAACACCATTGCTATCTTTATGTAGTTGTGATTCATCAATTTCAATTCCTTCACCAGTTGCTTCTGCCCATTTTTTTACATCATCTTCTAAATACATCATGTCTAATAAATCTTGGCTCCATCCTTCAGATTTTAAACGTGACAACATTCTCCAAGAGACCACTTTTACGGCATCAACCTCACTCCACATACTATCATTTAAACACCTCCAATGATTAGGATTTACTTTCTCAGGATTATTTAGTTGATCTAAGCAAGTACTACAAATTAAAATACAATCGTAACTGGTTTTGTTAAAGGATGGGGGTACAAGGTAAATTCCTAAATTTTCTGTAGCAGTACATAATTCACATTTATTACCACTTCTTTCTCGAATTTCTTTTTCTAAACTCATTTTTTCTTTAAAATTAAACTATTCTTTCCAACTTCAAAATTAGTGATTTAACACCAATTATTATATTCTACTTTGATAGGTAAACAATTCATAATATCTTCCTTCAAGAGCAATTAATTCATCGTGTTTCCCTCGTTCAACTATTTTACCATGTTCAATCACTAAAATTTGATCGGCTTTACGAATGGTGCTTAATCGATGGGCAATTACAAAAGTTGTTCTACCTTTCATTAATTCGGCAAAACTTTTTTGAATTAGCGATTCACTTTCAGTATCTAAGTTTGAGGTAGCTTCGTCTAAAATAAGTATTTTTGGATTAGCCAATACAGCTCTTGCGATAGATATTCGTTGGCGTTGACCGCCAGATAATTTAATTCCTCTTTCTCCAATAACAGTATCTAAACCTTCTTCAAATCTATCTGTAAATTCGTTTACATAAGCTGTATTTACGGCTTCATTTATTTGTTTTTCTGTTGCATTTGGTCGTGGAAAAATAATATTTTCTCTAATTGTTCCTTCAAATAAAAAGTCATCTTGCAATACCACTCCAAGTTGACTTCTATAAGATGATAAACTTACTTTTGATAAGTCTTTTCCGTCAACTGTTATTGTTCCAGCTTTTGGTGAAATAAATGTAGAAACTAAACTTGCTATGGTAGATTTTCCAGAGCCTGAAGAACCAACCAAAGCAGTAACAGAACCTTTTTGTGCCTCAAAATTAATGTTATGTACAACTTCTTTTCCTTCTTTATATGAAAATGAAACATTTTCAAATTTAATGTCACCATTGATAACTTCTAATACAATTTTTCTGATAGAACCATCATCCTCAGGTTTCATATTCATAATTTCTTCTGTTCTATCCAATCCTGCAAAAGCTTCGGTTAGTTGACTGCCAATGTTGCTCATTTGCACAATTGGAGCAATCATAAACCCTAATAACAAAGTAAATGCAAGAAAATTCCCTACAGTTAGTGTTTTATCAATAATCATTACACCTCCAATTCCCATAATACCAACCGATGCAAAACCTAATAATAATATGGCTGAACTTGTAATAAGTGCTGTGGAAGTTAAACTTTTTTTAACATTTTGAAAAAGACGTTCAACACCAATTTCGAATGTTAAGTTTTCTTGTGCTTCAGCGTTAAAACCTTTTATGACTCGAACACCATTTAATGTTTCTACTAATCGCCCAGTAACTTCTGCGTTAATTTTTCCTCTTTTTCTGAATATTGGACGGATATATCCAAAAGCTTTTAAAGCTATTATTGAAAAAATTGCAATAGGTAATAATACAAATAAAGTCATTTTAGGGCTAATGCTAATAAGAAGAAATAGAGAGATAATGGCGGTTATTATTCCTCCAATAAGCTGAACGAGTCCAGTTCCAATTAAATTTCTTACACCTTCTACATCGGTCATTATTCTAGAAACTAGTTCTCCAGATTTATTGTTATCAAAAAAGGAAATGGGTAGTGATAATATTTGTTTTTGAACTTTTGCCCTTAGTTTTGAAATTAAGAATTGAGCTTCTACACTTAATAATCTTGTTAATATAAATGAAGTGATTGCCTGAACAGAAATTGCTCCACCAACTAAAAAAATAAGTTGGATTAAACCGTCAATGTCTTTGTTTGGAATAACATTATCCAATAAATCTTTACTTTTTAAGGGCAGAATAAAACTAGATAATCTACTAATTACGATTAATAGCAAGCCTATTAATAACTTTCCTTTTCTAGGCCATATAAACTCTTTAAATGCCTGTATTATCGTTACTTTTTTTTTACTCATTTGTTTGTCTTGATATTAAGAAGCCATTTCTGTTTTGCTTGAATCTTCAATAAGAAAAAGCAACTCTTTTAATTCATTTTTATTAAAAGACCTATATTCTCCAACTTTTAAATTTCCTAAAGAAATGTTCATTATTCGAATTCGTTGAAGTGTTTTTACTTCATAAGCTAAATATTCACACATTCTTCTAATTTGACGGTTTAAACCTTCTGTAAGTATTATCTTAAAAGTTGTATCATTAATTTTTTCTACAGTACACTTTTTGGTTATGGTATTAAGAATTGGAATTCCACTGCTCATTTTTTGAATAAAATCAGAGGTAATCAGTTTATTTACGGTAACAACATATTCTTTTTCGTGTTGATTTTTTGAACGTAATATTTTATTAACGATATCTCCATCGTTAGTTAAAAAAATAAGTCCTTCACTGGGTTTATCTAATCTGCCAATCGGAAAAATACGTTCGGGATAATTGATAAAGTTAATGATGTTATCTTTTATGTCTGTTTCTGTTGTACAAGTAATTCCAACAGGTTTGTTAAAAGCTAAATAAATATTTTCAACCTCTTTGGTAATGCTAGTTCCATTAACACTTATTTTATCATTAGAACTAACTTTTACGCCTAATGTTGCAACTTTATCATTAACTTTTACTTTACCTTCTTCAATTAATTTGTCTGCTGCTCTACGTGAGCAGTAACCTGTTTCTGAAATGGCTTTATTTAATCGTTTGGTTTCCATTTAAAGTTAGAATGCGAGTTTTAAATTAATGCATTCAAATAATACAAATCCAACTCTAAAATTAATTTTTCTTTTTCAATAGCTGGTAAAAAAGAATATTGAAATGAATTTCGAGCAATTTGATACAACTCTTCTTTGGTAAGATTTAATGCTTTTTGAGTATCCATATAATTTTGATTGATATGTCCTCCAAAATAAGCAGGATCATCAGAATTAATCGTTGTTTTTAAACCCAAATCGATTTTCTTTTTCAAAGAATGGTCTTTTAAATCTTTAACAACTTGCAGAGCAACGTTAGACAAAGGACAAATAGTTAATGCGATATCTCTTTTGATAATTTCTTTGATTAAATTTTCGTCTTGAAGACAATTGTTGCCATGGTCTATTCTTTTAATTTTTAAAATATCAATGGCTTCCCAAATGTAATCAGCATCGCCTTCTTCTCCTGCATGAGCTACAGGAATATAACCAGCTTTTATTGATGCTTCAAAAACAGTTGCAAATTTTGAAGGTGGATTCCCTTTTTCGGTAGAATCTAATCCAACAGCTATAATTTTATCTTTAAATGGGAGAGATTGTGCTAAGGTTAGCAAAGCACTTTCTTGAGATAAATGACGCAAATAACTCATGATTAGCAAAGCTGAAACATTTAATTTTACTTTTGCATCTTCAACAGCTCTACTTATTCCATTAATTACAGTTTCAAAAGCAATTCCTCTTTCTGTATGGGTTTGAGGGTCAAACATTATTTCTGTGTGACGTACATTTTGAATAGCACATTTTTCTAAATAGCTGTAGGTTAAATCGTAAAAATCAAGTTCTGTAATTAATACATTAGCTCCTTGGTAATAGAGGTCTAAAAAATCTTGCAGGCAACTAAAAGAATAAGCTTTCCTAAGTTCTTCAACAGTTGGGTAGTTGAGTTTAATTTTATTTCGCTTTGCAATTTCAAATAACAGTTCGGGTTCAAATGTGCCTTCAATGTGTAAGTGAAGTTCTGCTTTGGGAAGATTTTCGATAAAGTATTGCATAATGCTTTTTTATGGTAAAAAAAAGGGAAGCATCTTGCTTCCCTTATCAGTAAATATGTTGTAAAATTTATTTTTTTACAGCTTCAACTACTGCTTTAAATGCAGCTGGATGATTCATTGCTAAGTCAGCTAAAACTTTTCTGTTTAGTTGAATATCTTTTTTTACAATTTCGCCCATAAATTTAGAGTAAGAGATGCCGTGTTCTCTAACACCTGCATTAATTCTCTGAATCCATAATGCTCTAAAGTTTCTTTTCTTTTGTTTTCTACCTGTATAAGCATAAACGCCTGCTTTTTCTACAGCGTTTTTAGATACGGTCCATACATTTTTTCTTCTACCAAAGAAACCTTTGGCGAGTTTCATTACTCTTTTTCTTCTAGCTCTTGAAGCTACTGAATTTGTTGATCTTGGCATTTTTTACTACGTTTTTTGATAGTTAGTGTTCTTTTCGAATCTTTAAACTAATTATCTGGTTATAACTTTTTTAACTTACGTTAACCGATTTAAGGCGAACATGAATTGTGCTTAGATGCACAATTGTAATTTTATACTTTTCTCATCTGTTTTATCTACCACAGTGAATTTAGTTAAATTACGCTTTTGTTTAGTCGATTTTTTGGTTAAAATGTGACTTTTAAAAGCATGTTTCCTTTTAATTTTCCCTGATCCAGTCAATCGGAATCTTTTTTTAGCACTGGAACCAGTTTTCATTTTTGGCATACTCTATTGTTATTAAATTAATTACTATTTTTTCTTTTTTGGAGTTAAATACATAAACATCCTTTTACCATCCATTTTTGGTAAAGCTTCAACAACTGCAATATCTTCTAACTCTTGGGCTAATCTTAATAAAAGTATTTGTCCTTGATCTTTATAGATAATTGCTCTACCTTTAAAAAACACAAATGCTTTTACTTTAGCACCTTCTTCAATAAACTTACGAGCATGTTTTGTTTTAAACTCAAAATCATGTTCATCTGTATTAGGCCCAAATCTTATTTCTTTTAAAATAATTTTTTGAGCTTTTGCTTTTATTTCTTTTTGTTTCTTTTTTTGATCATAAAGAAACTTTTTATAATCAATTACTTTACAAACTGGAGGAACTGCGCTGGATGATATTTCAACCAAATCAAGTTCCATACTTGCCGCCAACTCAATTGCTTTAGCAATGGGTAATACTTCTGGTTCTATACCATCTGCAATAACTCTTACTTCTCTTGCAGTAATTCGTTCATTAATTCTATGAAGGTCTCCCTTGCCAAATCTAGGTCTACCTTTTTGTTCAAATCTTTTAGCTATGACTTAATCCTCCGCTTTAGTTATTTATTAGTAATATCTTTTTCTATTTCGTTGTTAATCAAACTTACAAACTCTTTTATTGTAAATGTTCCCAAATCTCCATCACTATGTTTTCTTATAGATAATGAGTTTGTTTCTATTTCTTTTTCTCCTACAATTAGCATGTACGGTACTTTTTTCATTTCCGAATCTCTAATTTTTCTTCCTACTTTTTCGTTCCTTTCATCTACGAAGCCGCGAATATCGTAATTATTTAGCGAATTTAAAATATTTTGTGCGGATTCATTGAATTTTTCACTAACAGGTAAAATTGCAACTTGGTCGGGAGTTAACCATAAAGGGAAATTTCCAGCACAATGTTCTATTAATACGGCAACAAATCTTTCCATCGAACCAAATGGTGCACGGTGTATCATAACAGGTCGATGCATTTCATTGTCACTGCCTTTGTATTCCAATTCAAATCGTTCAGGTAAGTTATAATCTACTTGTATTGTTCCCAATTGCCATTGTCTTCCAATGGCATCTTTTACCATAAAATCTAATTTAGGCCCGTAAAATGCAGCTTCTCCTGTTTCTGTAACTGTTTTTAATCCTTTTTCTGCTGCAGTTTTAATGATGGCTTGTTCTGCTTTTTCCCAATTTTCATCACTTCCAATGTATTTTTCTTTATTATCAGGATCTCTTAAGGAAATTTGAGCAGTAAAATCTTCAAAACCTAACGCTTTAAATACATAAAGCACTAAATCAATCACTTTTTTAAACTCGTCTTCTAGTTGGTCTGGTCTGCAAAATAGGTGAGCATCATCTTGAGTAAAACACCTCACTCTTGTTAAACCGTGTAATTCTCCACTTTGCTCATAACGGTAAACTGTTCCAAACTCTGCATAACGAACTGGTAAATCTTTGTATGATTTTGGAGATAATTTGTAAATCTCGCAGTGATGAGGACAGTTCATGGGTTTTAATAAAAATTCTTCACCTGCGTTTGGAGTTAATATGGGTTGAAATGAATCTGCACCATATTTTTCATAATGTCCAGAAGTGATGTATAATTCTTTATTTCCAATATGCGGTGTAATTACTGGTAAATAACCAGCTTTTACTTGAGCTTTTTTTAAAAATTGTTCTAAACGTTCTCTAAGCATTGCTCCTTTTGGTAACCAAAGAGGTAATCCTTGTCCAACTTTTTGTGAGAAAGCAAATAATTCTAATTCCTTCCCTAACTTACGATGGTCACGCAATTTTGCTTGCTCTAACACTTCGAGATAATCTGTTAGCATTTTTTGTTTTGGAAAACTAATTCCATAAACACGAACCAATTGGTTTTTACTTTCATCTGCACGCCAATAAGCACCAGCAACATTCATAACTTTAAAAGCTTTTACTATTCCAGTATTTGGAATGTGCCCACCTCTACATAAGTCAGTAAAATCGGAATGATTACAGAAGGTAATTTCTCCATCGGTTAAATTTTCAATTAACTCAACCTTGTATTGGTTACCTTCTTTTTTATATTTTGCCAATGCATTTGCTTTGGAAATAGATGAAATTTTAAAATCAGCTTTTTCTCGTGCTAATTCTAGAAATTTGTCTTCAATTTTCTTAAAATCTTCTTCACGAATGGTATTTTCACCACAATCCACATCATAATAAAAACCATTTTCGATGGCTGGTCCGATTGTTAATTTTATTCCTGGATATAATTTTTCTAGTGCTTGAGCCAAAATGTGTGCTGAAGAGTGCCAAAAGGCTTTTTTTCCTTCAACATCATCAAAAGTAAATAAGGTAACATGGGCATTGGTGGTTATAGGAGTTGTTGTTTCAACAGTTAATCCACTAACTTTAGCAGAAATTACATTTCTAGCTAAACCTTCACTAATACTCATTGCAATATCCATGGCAGTTATTCCAGCCTGATATTCCTTTACCACTCCATCAGGTAATGTTATCTTAATCATTTACACTAAAATTTAGGAAGGCAAAGTTAATAAAATAAGCTCGTTTAGAAGCTAATAAAATATTCAATTTTTTTATTAAAAAATTGTTATCATTTTTGCATTAAATTTTACGGTGCATTATGGATAAAAAAATAGTCAACTATATGTCAACCAATAAAGTATTTACCTTAGCTACTTGCATTAATCATGTCCCTTATTGTGCCAATTGTTTTTATGTTTTTGATTCTACGAACAATATCCTTATCTTTTTGTCGGACAATGAAACACGACACATTATGGAAGCTCTAAAAAATAAAAATGTTGCTGGAACTATTAATACCGATGTAATTACTGTTGCAAAAATTAAAGGGATACAGTTTACAGGAGAATTTATTAACCCTGAAGGAGCACAAAAAGAAGAATTTTATTCGCTCTATTATCATAAATTTCCTTTTGCCAAAGCAAAACCATCGCCAATTTGGGGAATCAATTTAACTTTTATAAAAATGACAGATAATACGTTGGGCTTTGGAAAAAAACTGATTTGGGAGCGGTAAGTTTTAGTTAGAAAGTTTAAAAGTATTCTAATGGAAATGTCTTATGGATTAAAATTTTTATTCCGATTTGTCAGCTGACGGATGCTTTGAATAAGCTAAACTGAAATGATTTTTTTCATTGTCAATAAGCCGCTGCGAAAGAAGTAAGAATTGTCCACCAGTTTGCCTTACCTTCATTTTTTCCAAGTCTAACAATTATTAAGTTCTTAGATGGATTAACATAAATGAATTGCCCTAAAATACCTTGTGCCATAAAATCTCCATTGGGTGTAGGTAGCCACCATTGGTATTGGTAGTATTGAACACTTCCGTCTGTCATGTCAAGTTTAGTAGATTCTTCAACCCATTTTTTGGAAACAATTTGTTTTCCATTCCAATTGCCTTTGTTTTGGTAGAGTCTGCCAATTTTAGCAAAATCTCTTGCTCTTGCGTTGATACAACAAAATGTTTTTTCTAATCCGTTCTTTTTCCTATCAGTACTCCACGATGCGTCATATTCCATTCCAAGCGGAGTCCACAGCTTGTCTTGTAAATATTGGGTTATTGTTTTTCCTTTTAATGAACGTTCTAAGACTAAACCCAGTAATTGAGTATTACCACTAACATATTCAAACTGTTTACCTGGTTCAGCTTTAATTTTCATTTTTCCAATTTCTTTTCTCAAGTTAAGTCCATAATAAAATGAGGCAGCATCACCAAATGGGTTGACGTAACTTTCATTAAATTTTATTCCTGAGGTCATTTGTAAAAGGTGTTTGATAGTCACCTTATCAAAGCCGTTCTTTTTTAATTCAGGTATGTAATTAGTAATAGGTTCGTCAACAGATTTTATGAATCCTTCATCAATGGCACAACCTATTAATATTGATGTTACTGACTTTGCCATTGAAAAAGAGGGCACTATTCGCTCTTGGTCATAGCCCTTAAAATACTTTTCGTATTGTATGGTATCATTTTTAATAATTAAAAAAGCTACGGTATTATTATCTTCAAGAAATTTGTCAAATGGAATATTATTCTTGTCGTTGTAATTAATCGTTTTTGGAAATTTTCCATGATCGGTGGTGTAAAAATTAAATTTTAAAGAATCAGTATGTAAGGGTCGAGATTGGAATTTTTTATAATCTTTGATGTCAGCAAAATTGTAAAACACAAAACGCCCTACTTGGCAGGAGTTCATTAGAATTGAAGTCATAATAATAATAACTGTCCAAGCTGGTTTATTTAATTTAGCCATAAGTTTAATGTTGTTTATATTTTGTTATCCTGTTAGTTTGAAGCCAAGGTATTTCCTCAACTAATAAATTCTCCATCCCATAATTTTTGAAGAAAAATTTGCCAAGGCAATATCCAAATATTGTTGTGTAAGCGTGGCAATGATTCATTACAAACTAGTACTAAGTGTTTAACTTTATATTCTTCAGAAAAACTTTTTAAACCATTTAAATGGCGTTCACTAATTTTATTCGATGATTTTACTTCTATAGCTACTTCGTGGTTTCCTAACACAAAATCAACTTCTAGTTGAGAAGTTGTTCGCCAGTAACTAATGGGATATTCTAATCCAGAATAACTGCTGTGTGCATAAATTTCATGATAGATAAAATGTTCAAATGCATTTCCGAAAATTTCACTACCCATTTCAATTTTTCCTCTTTTTAAAAGATGGTTAACAATCCCTATATCAAAGAAATAAAATTTTGGAGTTAAGATAACTCTACGTTTCGGTTTTTTTTGATAAGATGGAACAAAACGCCCAATCAATGTATCTTGCAAAATTTGAAAATACTCCTTAATGGTCGGGGCAGAAACTCCACAGTCTGATGCTATATTGGTGTAATTTACCATTTCGCCATTACTAAAAGCAGCAGCTTCTAAAAATTGTGAAAAAACACCCACATTACGTATTTTGGCTTCGTTTACAATTTCTTCCCTCAAATAATTACCAATGTAAGCTGAAATTAATTTTTTGGGTTGAGCTGCCAAATAATGCCTTGGCAACAACCCATGATTTAATGCTCTTAACAAATCAAAATCTGGTATTTCTTGGCTAATTAAAGGATATAATTCATACCTTAAAGCTCTGCCTCCAAGCAAATTCGCTCCAGAACGAATAATTTTTCGAGGACTAGAACCACTCATAATAAACTGAGCGTTGGTATTGGTTATTAACCAATGAATTTCATTTAATAATTCTGGTATTCGTTGAATTTCATCAATAATAACAGTAGGTACTTCTGTATTCGCCAAAACCGTTTCTCTCATTAATGCAGGATTTCTGAGCAATCGTTCATAAACATCAGATAGTAATAAATCAAACCAAATTGCATCAGGAAAGAGTTGTTTTAACAAGGTACTTTTTCCTGTTTGCCTTGCACCCCATAAAAATAAGCTTTCATGGGAAGAATCTTGTAAAATTTGTTTTCTTAAAAACATAATATTATAAATAGCTACTTTAGATTATCATGATAAACAAAAGTACGTATTTTGATTTAATTACACCAAATTAGCTTTTTTTATTTTTGTTTTACCATTATAAACAGAAAAAAACAATGTTATAAATTATTCATCATCAGCATTACAAATGCTTTTTCTATCATCCTCGTTATAAACGAGGACGAGGTGGGGGGTCTTCCTAATAACTCAATTTTTATTAACTCTTTTTCTAAACTATTTCAAAAGTAATAATTAGTATTGGTTTTGTAGTTAAAAGTTCGGATACCCTACATTGCCATTACCGCAAAAGCTCAACTATCAATGTGCGGGGCGGGGGATTATCAGTTTTGAGAATATGTCCCTAAATTTTATTGTATAGTTCACAAGCCAGTCCAGTGCTTCTTCAACCTTTTGTTGATCGTTAAAGTCTGTCGTATTGTAAGCTACCCCGAAAGTAGACCAATTAAAAATAGAATTCTACGAGCGACGAAAGGAGCGAGTATAGAAGAAATTATTTTAATAAATTATTCATCAGCAGTATTACAACTGTTTTTCTCAATCATCCTCGTTGTAAACGAGGACGAGGGTATCGTGTTTAAAAATTAATAATATGGTCCACTGAAATTTGATTCCATTCTTCGGGCAAGTAGAGCAAAATACTTAACAACATAAGTCTTGGAAAAACGAGTTGCATATCCCACATAGGTTTAATCAAACTAAATGCACCTACAACGAGAATAAGGTCAATGCCGAGCAGATACAACGAATACTGAGTGAACAAACCAATTATTAAAAATAAGCCACATGTAAATTCAATATAAGAAGAATAATAGGCGGATACTTTCAAAATAAAATTAGGTACTTTAATATTTCCGAGTTCGAGTTGAAAGGTCTTTACCACTTCGCCCATTTTCACTTTGAACACTTTGTCATATCCTTGAAAAAAGAAAAGAAGACCTAGTATAACTCGGAGAATAAATACTAAAACTGCTTCGTTATTAATTTCTATCATTGTTAATGATTTATATTGACTGTAAATTTAGTTATAAAAAAATAAGTTGACTAAAAGTTTTCCGAAAGTTTATATCGAAGTTGTTTCATATACAGAAGTAAACAAATCTATTTTCCTAACAATTTATGACAATATATGACAAGTAGTAGTGTGTAGGTGGTTTATTACCTTGTAGTTACTGTTAAAGTTTAACTATTAATGTACTTTGAAAATGATAAAGTTATTCTAATAGGTACTATCGAATATCTTTTTTGGTAAGAATAAAATAAGAAACGCTCCAAAAAACTAAAATATAAATAATAGCTACACCAACAGTGGCGCTTAACGGAATTTGCTCGAATATAGCTGGTGGTTGTACTCCTTGTATAGCCCCTTGGTTTACTTGGTTCATCATGCTAGAAACAATAGGATTTGGAGTTAAGTTGGCAATAATTTCCATCGGAAAATATTTGTCAAAAGGAGCTGGTACAAAAAATTGAAGAATGCTTTCTATCAGTATAGAAAATAAAAAAATAATGATGGACAAAGCTGTGGATCGAATTAATACAGCTATTAATAAGCCAATAGACATGTAACCCAATGCCTGAATACCATAAATAGCCAAATAACTAATATCCTTAAAAAATAGTCCATCCCCCGATTTACTAGAAATAAACCCAAATAAAGCACCAACCACCAGTAGGTAGAGTGTGCTAAATAAAGCAAAAGAAGTCATTAGCAGAATTTTAGAAAGGATAAAGTCTGCCTTGCTTTGCCCATCAATAACATTTTGTCGAAAGGTTTTAAAAGAAAACTCGTTACAAACCAAAATCACAACGCACATGCCTATTAAAAGATTAAACCAACTTGCTAAGTAGGTGAGGTTGTTCCAAACATCTGGAAAACGGTAAGTGGATGCCATATCAACTGGCAACCCTTGAATTTTAAATTGACCAATACCGTAAAAGACAATAGGAGTAAGGGTAAACACCAAACCAAAGATGACCCAAAAGGTAGTATAGGGGATAATTTTTTTGTATTCTATTTTTAGTAGTTCTAACATTTATTTTATTAATGCTAAGAAATTAGCTTCTAAATCTGGTTTTTGTATGCCTAGTTCAGTAGCAACAATTCCTTTTTCGAACAAGGCTTTATTTAAATAGGCACTGTCTTTTCCTTGGACTAGCATTAAAAAAAATTTATTTCCTGCTTGTTTGATGTTGCTCACACCGTCTATTTGACTTAAACAAAGTTTTAAGAGTTCTGTTTCTACATTATTAGCTGCAACAAACACACTTTCTTGGCTGTTTAATACGGATTGTATTGGTCCAAAAGTTAACAGATTTCCAGATTTCAACACTGCCACATGAGAGCATATTTTTTCTACCTCATCCAAAATATGGCTAGCCATAATGATGGTTTTACCTGCTTTGGTTAAATCCTTAATAATCGTTCGAACTTCTGCAATTCCTTGTGGGTCTAAACCATTGGTTGGTTCGTCCAATACTAATATCTCTGGGTCGCCAAGTAGGGCAGAAGCTAATGCTAATCGTTGCTTCATTCCTAGAGAGAATGTTTTAAATTTTGAATCGGCTCTACCAATTAAATTAACTACACTTAATACTCTATCCACTTCTGTTTCATTGACGTGTTTTATTTTACACACCAACGATAAATTTTGTCGAGCGGTTAAATAAGGGTAAAAATTGGGAGTTTCTAAAATAGAACCAATTTTTCTTCTGCTTTCTTTACATGGAGCTTTTCCAAACCACGTAAAAGAACCAGTATCTGCATTTAGCACATCTAAAAGAATACCTAATGTAGTGGTTTTTCCACTTCCATTGGGTCCTAAAATCCCATAAACTTCTCCTTGATTAATCTGTAAAGAAAGGTTGGTTAAGGCTTTTACTTTGCCGTAGCTTTTAGATATACCGTTGATGTTTAAAACTGCTGCCAAATTGTTTTTTATTACAACGGTAAATGTATAAAATAGATGTGCACAGCACAAACTATTTATGTCAAATTAAGATTATTTAACATTTGAAGAATTACTTCAACTTTACTTTGATGTTTTATTTATTAACAGCAATTAGTTTTTAATGTTCAAAGTTTCTAATGCTTTTATAATTGGAATTCCAAAACCTATCCCTTCAATTCCATCTCCTACAAGTTTAGCAGAAACAATGCCCATCACTTTACCTTCTTTATTCACCAAAGGACCTCCACTGTTTCCTTGACTAATACTTACGTCTGTTTGAATGTATGTATTTTCTTCAAATACTCTATTTCCACTAATTATCCCTTTGGTAACAGTTTGTCCTAAATCAATATCAGCGGGAGTGCCTACTGCATATACTTCGGTTCCTGCAGTTGCTTTACCAGAATATATTGGAATTGATTTAAAACCTTTTCCAATTACTTTTAAAAGAGCAACATCTCTTTTTGAATCATTTCTTATCACTTCGGCATCTATCATTAATCCACTATTTAAAACTATTTCAATGGTTTGTGCATCTTTAATAACATGATTATTGGTTAAAATATAACCATTTGTACTTATAAAAAAACCACTTCCATGACCATATTCAGTTTTTATAGTTACTGTTGCTTGTTTGATGTAGTTTAAAACATCTTCTTCGGATTCTGTATTTGGTATTTTTTCGTTAAAATCAATTTTTAATGTTTCAACAATATCGTTCTCTTCTTCTCTTGTAACTTTACTAGAAACAATTTTTTGAAATTCCTCGTCATAAATTAACTGATTTATAGCGTCTTTTAATGCCAACTCATATTCGTCAGTATATGGTTTTGCCTTTTTTGAATTAGAGTACCCATAAGCTGTCTTGTTAAATGCGACTTCTTTTTTATTCATATCAAAAACCACCCATTTAACCAAAGTAGAAATATTAAAACCAGATGTTCCTAATGTCTTTACTTGCGTAGTAATTACTTCTGCTCCTATAGTAAAATCAATCTTTTCTAATTTCTCTTCAAATAAAGTTTGTTTTACAATACTCACTTTAAAACCAAGGTCTGCCATTTGTTGATTGATATTCCCCATCATTTTTTCTGCTTCGCTTTCTGATATTATATAGTAATAGTTATCACTTTTATATTTAAATCTTGAAAAATTAACAATGTTTAAATTTTCTTTATCTAAATGTATTTCAGTTGGAATTTCAGTTAAGTTAAAAGTATATTCTTCTTTTTTAATAATTTCTTTAATATATTCTCCTTGGGTAATATATCCTTTTTTGTAGGCTATAATAAAATTATCGTTAGGATTATCACCTTTTAATGATAAACCTTGAGGAGCAACGATATTGTCTTTAATTAAATATCCAGTTGAAGAATATACTTTAGTTTTTTGAGCGAAAGTATTTCCAAATAATGAGAGTATTACGATTACTAATATTGTTTTCTTCATAATGTTTTTATTAAATATTTTACCTAATTTTTATTTTTATAAACGAATTCTTGGTGCAATTTACTATTTTTTGATTTATTAAAAATGAAAACGTATTCCCATTGATGCTCCATAAAAATTGTTTCCTCGATTATTAAAATTAAATTCTTCTATATCTAGACTACTTATAGATGCAAATGGGATATTAATATCGCTTTCTAAAAATAGGTTAATATCACCTATGAGAAATTCATACCCAGCTCCTGTATTTACAGTAAATTGATACGTTGATTTCGACTTGCTATTTTGATTTAAAAGATCATAATTTTGTTTATCATAAATATAAGTTGTTTCTCGTTGAACAACATTAAAACCTATTCCCATTAAAAAATAAAATCCTCCATACAGTAAATTACCATTTCCAAAATACATTTTTTGAGTATATTCAAATTGTACTGATTTGTAGTTACAATTACCCGTAACTTCTATATAATCTGCTAATGAGTTAGGAATGTAAGTTGATTTTTTTGTTGCGATGTATTTCTTGGTGTAAGCTCCAAATGAAAATTGAAGACCACTTCGCCAAGAACCAGAACGACCAAATTGCTCTTTCATTTGCTCGTATGATATTCTAAATCCTAATAAATTTCCAGTACCTACGTTTTCTCCAAAATAATTATCATAAGAAAAGCTAAAGGCTAAACCATTTTCCTGAGTATAACCTTTACATAATGTAAGTACGAATATTAATGTGAAAAGAATTTTTTTCATTGTTTACTTTAAACTTTTGTCCATTAAATAAATCATCGAAGCCATTGCTGCAGCACCTAATTCTAATTCTCTTTTATTAACTGCTTCAAAAACATCGGCTGCCGAATGGTGGTAGTTAAAATAAGGTTGAGAGTTAACAGATAAACCTAACTGAAGCATATCTGGATAAACTTTTTTTAGAGGACCAATATCTACACCGCTGTGTCCAGATTTAAATTTATACAAATTAAAATTATAGAGTAATGTGCTGTATTGATTGACCAATTTTAGCTGCTCTTCGCTACCCCAAACAGAAAAACCTAAAGGTAAAAAACCTCCTGCATCACTTTCTTGGGCACAAATATGATTTTCTTTATTTTCAATAGCTATTTTTGCATAACCTTCGCCACCTTTGTTGCCATTTTCTTCGTTCATAAATAATACACACCTTAATTTATGGTTGGGTTGATAGCCCAATTCTTTTAAAATTTTTAAAGATTCAATACTTTGAACAATTCCTGCTCCATCGTCGTGTGCCCCTTCACCAACATCCCATGAATCTAAATGACCTCCCCAAGTAATTACTTTTTCATCTTTTCCGTTCATTTCTCCAATAACGTTGTAGGATTTTACATCGGGTAATGTTTCACAATTCATTTCAATTTTTAAAACAACTTTTCCAGTTTTTAGCCAACTGGATAACAAATCGGCATCCATTGTGCTCATTGCTGCTGCTGGTATTTTTTTAACGGTATCTTCATAATGCAATACTCCAGTGTGTGGAAAATTATCCGTTGAGCTAGCTAAAGAACGAATAACACAAGCTTTTGCTTCTAATTTACTAGCTTCGTTTGCACCATCTCCACGTTGGTAATAACAAGAACCATAAGCTTGAAAAGTTTCCAGTAATTTTTGGTCGAAAGGTTCATTGAAAAAAACAATTTTTCCTTTTACTTTTTCTTTACCTAATGCTTTTAATTCTTCCAATGTTTTTACTTCAATAATTTCACCCTCCATAAAACCATTTGTACCTACCGAACCTCCTAAAGCAAGGATGTGAAGTTTTTCGGTAGCACCTTTTTCGTTAGTTATCCATGCAGCTTCTTTTGTCCCACGCACCCAATGAGGAACCATTACTTCTTGTAAATAAACTTTATCGAAATGGTAAGAATTCATTAATTTCTCGCCCCATTTAACTGCCATTTCTGCTTCAGGGGAGCCTGAAATACGATTGCCAACACCTTTGCAAAGACTTCTTAAATTTTCATAAGCTTGTCCGTTTTCTAAGGCTTTATCATATATTTTTCTGATAAATATGGAGTCTGTTTGACAAAAAGTGGTTAAAGCTGGAAACAGTGCAACAAAAAGAAGTATTTTTTTCATGAGAAAATGAAATTAAAAATAAGAAACAAAAGTAATCAAATATTGATGATTTATATTCTTTTTTTGTTGTTTCAACTGCTAAACGATTTTAAAGAATAAAGGCTTAATTTGTACAAATTAAGCCTTTATAATTAAATGATAACTTGTGTTATTTTAAATTAATACGTAAAAGAATATCTTGTTTCTGTTTTTTGTATAACTCTAATATTATTTCTTTATCACTTGGTTGAATTATACGACTAGTAGTAAATTGAAATACAGGTATTCCCTTCACATCTTTTAAGTCAAACAACGAAAGTTTAGAGACATCTCCTGATGCATCATTTATTTTATATGCAGTTAGGAAGCCACCTTTTCCTGACATATGTGTTTCGGGATACTTATTTAAAGGTAAGTTAATGTTTTTAATATTATCTAAATACAATAAATAGTGATCTTTACCTGTACTCATATATTTATAAGATAAGTCTGGTCCACTTCTTTTGAAAGAAGTAGTAAATCCACCAAAACCAAAACCTCCGCCTGAACTAGAAGATGAGAATTTTTGACTTTTTGGAAGTTTTTTCATCCAAGAAATTTTACCATCCGCAGTCAACTTTGTCATAAACATTTCAAGATAATTGTATGTATATGTCGTTCTGGAACCTCCTTTAGAAGAATAAGTAGTTGTCGTTTTAACGTAAAAGACTTCGCCTAAAAGATTAAAACTACCGTCCTCATTAACTATAATGTCATCCAGACCTAACTCGTATATCCCTACTTCTTTTCCTTTATCTTCTTTTTTCTCATTTTTTTCTTGTTTTCTTTCACTTACATTTTGATTGATGATATCTAAAGGAATATCATGGAATTGTTCGTTTTCTATTTCCCCTCTAGCATTGATTACCGAAACATACACTCCATTAGCAGAACGACCTTCACCATAAAATCCAGCACAATAAATAATTCCATTTTTACCTTCTTTTAATGTAATTCCATGAGGAAAATATCTTCCGCCAGCATTGATTTCAGTAATTTTTGGTTCATCAGAATTATTGTATTGAAGTAATTCTAAATGCGATTTTTCACCAGTTCTTACTCTTGCTAATAAATAAGCATTTCCCCTAGAATCAACTGTGTATCCAAGGTTGTCCATCATCGCTTCAGTATAAGGCATGGTAATTTCTTTTTCCCATATTACTTTCAAATCTCCATCAAACACTGTCATCCCAATTACATCTTTATTCACCTTGTCACTTTTTACTTTTGGATGTCTTCTATAAGTCATTAGAAATTTAGATTGATCAAAAGAATCATAGATGTCAATTTTATCTTTACCCATAGAACTTTGAACTTTACCTGAAATTTTGCTTATCCGCCTATTGTTTTCTAAATCCATCTTTCCAAAACTTATTTCCTGAACAAAAATTTGTTCGGTTTCATTTGGTTTATCCCATACATTATAGAATTCAAAAACTTTACCATTAACTTGAACAAACTCTTCATGCTCAAAACCTCTTGGTAAGGTTTTTTTATTAGCGATTTCTTTTCTTGATTTTTGATCTAATGAGTTTGCATTGAACTTTTGTACAGTAATTTCATCACCAATTTTAATTGATAAAATTTCATCATTAAAATAGAAATATTCTTTAATTGGAGCATCTACAACTGGAAAAGCTGTTCCAATTTCAATGTCAAAATCTTTTGAAGTTTTTACCGTTTGTGAAAATAATTGACTGGAAAGAAATAATAAAATAAAAATTAGTTTTTTCATATGTAGATATTTATTGTTTTGTTTATTGTCATATGTAATAGCCTATCTTCATTGGTGTTTGTTTGCAACAAACTATTTATTAGTGGCTATTTCATAAGATATATTGGTTTAGATTACTGAACAAATAACATAAAAAATAATGAATTAAACTATAATAGTCATTTTTTTTTACCTAATGGTAACGTTTTTTTTGTTGTTTCAACAGTTAAACGATTTAAATGAAAGAAGTCAGATAAATAATCTTCTTTCATTATTAATTTAGATTTCTAAATTTAGAGGATTATCTACAAATTTTGACCATTTCATCAGCTTCAGCAAAACTAGATGGGACAACTATTTTTCCATCGACATTAATAAAACCCCATTTGCCATTTTGCCTAAACCTAGCATGCCCATTAACAAATTTTTCAGCATTATCTAAATCCTTAATAATAAATTCACCTTTTTTATCAATAAAAGCCCATTTTCCTTTGTAATTTACTCGAGCAATATTTGTCGGTACTAGGTCTTTTTTATGAAAATTAGTTTTTATCATACTTGGATTATAACCGCCTATTCCAGGGACACCAAATTGAACTTTACTTAGAAGTCCAGCGTCTTTATAATCAGCATTACAATTGTAATTTTCACCCATTGTTAGATTTTCAATAAAAGAGTCAGCTCTATCATATTTTGGTTGTATCATGTACTTACCAGTTTTATCAATATATCCAAATAGATTATCCTGCATTACCACAGTCCATTCATCCTCGAAAGGCTCTGCTTTTATATATTGAGTGTTTATTACTTCTTCTAAATCACTATTGATATAGCCCCACTTTCCATTTTTCATTACCAAAGCCATACCGTTTGTGAAATTTTTTATTTCATCATATTTTCCTAATAATTTAACATCGCCTTTTTTATTGAGATAACCCCATTTTTCGCCCTTCAATACAATAAAAAAGTCTTCTTGCATTTTTTTTATTTCATCTAATTCTGCACTTATAATTATATTTCCAAGACTATCTACAACACCCCACTTTCCGTTATCCAAAAAAATAGAATATCCTTCAGAAATTACTTTAATTTTTTCATATTTTAGAGGAAGGATAATCTTTGCGTTTTTATCTACAAGGCAGTTTTTTTTATCCTTTTCCATAACAGCAAAATCATTTTTAAGAAAACCTGTAACATTTTCATAGTCTGGTTTAACAACAAATTCTCCAAGAGTGTTAATTATACCCCATTTATTATCTTTTTTCACACATGCAAACCCATTATAAAAATCTTCAACATCATCATAAA
>Ga0210044_10000808_pt1 | contig 47436 bp, 44 predicted proteins | sample CryGey13umfilter_2_FD_183959 | JGI IMG/M metagenome (GOLD analysis project Ga0210044, IMG submission 183959) | Groundwater microbial communities from aquifer in Utah, USA - Crystal Geyser 4/9/14 3 um filter (SPAdes) (version 2) | ecosystem: Environmental > Aquatic > Deep subsurface >...
AGCGTGCTGAGAAAGGTAAAGCGCGAAATCCTGATCAAGGCCAGTGCCAGTCCCAGCGGCACCGCCAGCACAAAGGTGATCAGGAAAACCTGTAGCGTGACGCCGCTGCCTTGAAGCAGCGGCGGCAGGATGTCGGCAAGGTAGTTCATGGCGGGTAGCCTCGCCACCAGACTGGTTTATTTCTTGACGATGTCCTTGCCAAACCAGGTGGTCGAAATTTTGGCGGCGGTGCCGTCAGCCTTCATGTCGTCAAGCGCCTTGTCCAGTTTGGCAGCCAGCTCAGTGTCATCCTTGCGGGTGCCCACACCGTAGTCTTCGGTGCCAAAATTCTCATCCAACACACGGTACTCGCCGGGCTTCTTGCCGGTGTAGTAGCGGCCGACGATTTCATCGACCACCAACGCATCGAGGCGGCCAACGGAAAGGTCCATCAGCGCCGTCACGTTGTCGCCGAACTTCTTGATTTCCTTGATCGACTTGGCGGTTGCCTCGTCCTTTTGAATGGCTTCCACCGCGCTGCTGCCGTCCTGCACGCCGACCACTTTGCCGGCCAATTGCGCTTTGGTCGTGACGGGCGACTTGTCGGTCACCACGATGATCTGGCGGTTTTCCAGGTAGGGCTTGGTGAACAGGATGTTGGCCTTGCGCTCTTCGGTAATGGTCAGGCCGTTCCACAGCACGTCGATGCGCTTGCCGTTGAGCTCGGATTCCTTGGCGCTCCAGTCGATCGGCTTGAAGCTCACGTCAACGCCCAGGCGTTTGCCGGCCTCTTTGGCCAGATCGATGTCAAAGCCGACCAGCTCGTTTTTGTCATCACGAAAACCCATCGGCGGGAAGTTGTCGTCCAAGCCGATGACGATGGCTTTGACCGCCACCGGGGCCGGTGCTGCCGCAACAGGCTCTTCCTTTTTGCCGCAGCCCGCCATGACGAGAGCAGCCATCAGGCCAGAGATCAACCACAAAGCGTGTTTTTTCATTTGTTTTTCCAGTTGTGAAAGGGGTATGGGTGTAATACGTACCAGTGGTGGAGCGCCAGCAGACCGCGCTAGCCGCTCCAACTTGGTAGAAACCCGCAGAGTTTAGCGCTTGCCACTCGTCGAGGTCATGGCAAATCTATTAGGGATAATCGCGGAATCTTGAAAAAACATACTCACTCCCTTCCCGAAGTCAATTTCTCCGATGACGGCCCCGTGCGCCACCTGCATCTGGGTACTGAATGGATCCAGGGCTCGATGGTGCTGGCAGAACCCAACGCACTGGTGCACGAGTACATCCAGCGCATGATGGCATGGCTGCTGTTTGTGCCGCCCGAGTCGGTAAAAGACCGCCAGGCCTTGCAATTGGGCCTGGGCGCGGGCTCGCTGACCAAGTTTTGCGCCAAAGAGCTGCGCATGCAAACCACTGCGATCGAACTCAACCCCAAGGTGCTGGCGGCCTGCAAGAGCTGGTTCAAGCTGCCAGCAGAAAATCCCCAAATGCAGGTGGTGCTTGCCGACGCCGCACAGGAAATCCAGAACCCCAAATGGTGGGGCACGATAGATGCGCTGCAGGTGGATTTGTACGACCACGAAGCCGCCGCGCCGGTGCTCGACAGCCTGCCGTTTTATAACCACTGCCGCCGTCTGCTCACGCCCGAGGGTTGCATGACGGTGAATTTATTTGGCCGCGCGTCGAGCTTTACCCGCAGCGTCGAGAAGATGTCGGCCGCCTTTGGCAAGGACGCCATCTGGGCCTTTAAACCTACGCGTGAGGGCAACACTGTGGTGCTGGCGCAGCACACGCCAAGCCGCCCCAAGCGCGATGTGTTAATGGCCCGCGCCGACCGCATCACGTTTGAATGGGGTCTGCCGGCCAGCAAATGGGTGCGTGTTTTCAAACCCATGTTGTCATGACACAGCACACGCCCGCCAGCGGTCACAGCAGACTGGACGAAGGTCCGCTGGACTGGCGCAGCCTGGTGCGCTGGCTACAGTTTGATGGCCTCATCACGGAGTTGGAGGCGCAGCGCATCCAGTCGCGATGTGCCCTGGCCGAGAGTGCGCAGCACCCGCTGCTGCGCCTGACCAGCGTCGGCGTGCACCGCGCCAGCGACGACAAAGCCATGGGCATGGAGGCGCTGCTGCAGTGGCTGGCGCCGCGCGCCGGGCTGGGCTATCTGCGCATTGACCCGCTCAAGGTTGATGTGGCCAAGGTGGCCGACACCATGAGCCCGGCCTATGCCGAGCACCACAAGATTTTGCCGGTGCAGGTCACCGCGCATGAGGTGGTAGTGGCCACCGCCGAGCCGTATCTGACCGACTGGGTGGCGGAGGTGGAGCGCCAGGCGCGGCGCAGTGTGCGCCGCGTGCTGGCCAATCCGCAAGACATCTCTCGCTACACCGCCGAGTTTTTTGCGCTGGCCAAGTCGGTGCGTGCCGCCAGCAAAACGGGTGGCAGCACTGGCGCCAGCTTTGAACAACTGGTGGAACTGGGCAAGAGCAACAAACAGCTCGACGCCAATGACCAAAGCGTAGTGCAGGTGGTCGACTGGCTGTGGCAATACGCGTTCGATCAGCGCGCCAGCGACATCCACCTCGAACCCCGGCGAGAGCAAGGTGTGATCCGCTTTCGCATCGACGGTGTGTTGCACCCGGTGTACCAGATGCCGATGGGCGTGCTCACTGCCATGACCGCGCGCATCAAGCTGCTCGGGCGCATGGACGTGGTGGAAAAGCGTCGCCCGCAAGACGGCCGCATCAAAACGCGCAACCCCGGCGGCGACGAGATCGAAATGCGCATCTCGACGCTGCCCACGGCGTTTGGCGAAAAGATGGTGATGCGCATCTTCGACCCCGAGACCACGGTCAAAGACCTCAGTGCGCTGGGCTTCTCGGCGCACGATGCGCAACGCTGGGAGGCGCTGGTGAAGCGCCCCAACGGCATCATCCTGGTGACCGGGCCGACCGGCTCCGGCAAAACCACCACGTTGTATTCCACCCTGAAGCGCGTCGCCACCGAAGAAGTCAACGTGAGCACGGTGGAAGACCCCATCGAAATGATCGAGCCTGCGTTTAACCAGACCCAGGTGCAGCCGCAGCTCGACTTTGGTTTCCCCGAGGGCTTGCGCGCGCTGATGCGTCAGGACCCCGACATCATCATGGTCGGCGAAATCCGCGACCAGGCCACCGCCGAAATGGCGGTGCAGGCGGCGCTCACCGGGCACCTGGTGTTCAGCACGCTGCACACCAACGATGCACCTTCGGCGGTGACGCGGCTGATGGAACTGGGCGTGCCCGCTTATCTGGTCAACGCCACGCTGCTGGGCGTGCTGGCCCAGCGCCTGGTGCGCACGCTGTGCCCGCAGTGCAAGCAGCCCGACCCGGCCGCCACGCTGGAGACGCTGGCCGAAGTGGTCAAGCCCTGGCAGCTCAGCGGCAGTTATCAGCCCTATAAGGCCGTGGGTTGCGTGGATTGCCGCATGACCGGCTTCCTGGGGCGCATGGGGCTCTACGAGTTGCTGGTGGTGAGCGAGGCCTTCAAGGAAAAAATTAACCGTGAACCCAACAGCGACGCACTCAAGCGCCAGGCCGTCGCTGACGGCATGCGCCCGTTGAGATTGGCGGGCGCGCTGCGCGTGGCAGAGGGGCTGACGGTGCTTGAAGAAGTGTTGTCATCCACGCCGCCACTGTCCTGAGCGGCCGTCCATCTGCAAAGTGCAGGATTCAAGGTGCTCACTTTGCCTGATGGAAACAGATCGTGTTTCGGCCCGCCTCTTTGGCTTGGTACATGGCTGCATCGGCCCACTTCAAGATGTCGTCCTGGCTGGCTTCGTTGCTGATGAAAACAACCACGCCGATGCTGGCGCTGCAGTGATGTTCAACCACGGCATCGTGTTTTCCCGCTTGCTTGTTGCGCAGCCGGTGAGGCGCTGACAGGGCTACCCTGATTTTTTCTGCAACGGCTCTGGCCTGCTCCGTCGATTTGATTTTGTCGGTATTCAGGTCGCGCAGCATGACCACAAATTCATCACCGCCAAGGCGCGCCACCGTGTCGATTTCCCGAACGCAAGCGCTCAAGCGCTCGGCGACCTCGATCAGCAGCAAATCGCCCAGGTCATGCCCATGCAAGTCATTCAGGGGTTTGAAGTTGTCCAGATCAAGGAACAGCACGGCGCTGTAGAAATGGGTGCGTTTGCTCGATGCCATGAGCTGGTGCAAACGGTCGTTGAGCAGGCGCCGGTTAGGGAGTTGGGTGAGGGGGTCCTGGAACGCCAGTTTGCGCACCTGGTCTTCGAGTTCTTTGCGCGCCGAGATGTCCACGCCGACGACGGCGATTTGTGCGCCATCTTCCAGGACGATCGGCATGGCGCTGAACATCACGCTGATATGCCCGCCATCGATTGTGTTGTGCGTGGCCTCAAAGCTGCTTGATTTCCCGGTATAGGCAAGCGTCAGGCAATTGATCAACTTTTCCCGGTCTTGTGCGTTGGTCCACCATGGCGTGTCAGGGAAATACTGGCCAATGACCAGTTCGCGCGAAGTGCCAATAACGCCTAATGCGACGCTGTTGACATTGATCAGGTGACCCTGCTGGTCGAGGATGCCAGCCAAAAAGCTTGATTGCTCGAATAAAGCGCGAAAGATGGCTTCCTCGTGTTTGCGCTCGGTGATGTCGTCTTTGAGCGCCACGTAGTGCGTCACCGCGCCGCTGGCGTCAGTGACCGGCGCGATCTGTGAATTTTCCCAATAGATTTCGCCGTTTTTGCGCCGGTTGATGAACTCACCCTGCCAGACTTGGCCGCTGGTCAGATTGCGCCACATTTCCACGTAGTTTTCGGGCGGTGTGCGATTTGAATGGAGGATGCGCGGGTTTTGCCCAAGCACTTCGGCGGCGCTAAAACCAGTGACTTCGGTGAAGCGGGGGTTGACATACTGAATGCGTGCCTGCAGATCGGTGATCACCACCGACAACGGGCTTTGTTCGATGGCAGTGGACAACTGACGCAACTTTTCCTCGGCTTGTTTGCGTGTCGTGATGTCCTCGTAGAGGCCCAGCAAGCCGATGATTTTCTGATCTTGATCACGCAGCGGAATTTTTGAGGTGCGCAGCCAGATCGTCCGGCCATCGGGCGTCGTTTGTAGCTCCTCAAATGAAAGTCTGGCCGTGTCTGAATCCATGACTGCCTGGTCATCGGCACGGTAACGCTCGGCCTGCGCCGCCCAACCCACCTGAAAATCGTCCTTGCCAATCAACTCGCTGGAATGAGACATCCCGGCATCGCGGGCAAAAGCGGTGTTGCAACCGAGGTAGCGCAGTTGGCGGTCTTTCCAGAAAACCCTGGCCGGCATGGTCTCAATGACAGTGAGCAGCAGGTCTCGCGACTGGGCAATGTCTGCGAGCGCCCGGTTGCGCTCGATGTGTCGACGATAGAACAGGTAACTCACCCAGGCCAGAAAAAAGGCAACCACCGGGAGGATGTAAACGAGCAGGTCACGGAACTCGAGTTCACGCGCCTCATAAACGCCAAACCACTGGTCGTAGAGCGCGTTGTAAATGCCGCTGGTTTTGGTTAACGCCAGTCCCTCGTTGAGTTGGTACAACAAGTCTGACTGCCCTTTGTGTACCGCAAACGCAAATTTTTGTGCAGACCCCAACGTGGGCTTGAGCGCCTTGATGTTGGTCAGTCCGTTGGCGTGTATGGTCTGCATGCCAACCAGCTTGCTCAGCAGCAAGGCGTTGTGCTGGCCCGAAGCCAGCAGGCGCAACCCCTCTGCAGCGGTCGCCACCGGCACCAGTTGCTTGGCCCAACCTTTGGATACCGCATACTCGTGCGCCAGATCGGCGTTGACCACGATGATGGATTTGTCGGCAAGATCGTCTTCGGTGCGGATGCTGCTCTCGCCCTGGCGCACGAAAATGGCGCCGTGGACGATGACATGGGGCACGCTGAAGTCGGCAAACGCCTGGCGCTCCGGCGACTTTGCGAGGTTGATCAGGACGTCGATCTCTCCGTCCTTGAATTGCTGCAGCAGTTGGTGGAAAGGCAGTACCCGCAGGGTGTAAGTCAGGCCAGCCTCAGCCGCCACGGCTTTCCACAAGTCAACCGTAAAGCCGGCCGCTGTGTCATCCGTCATGCCGGTGGCAAAAGGCGGGTAGTCCTGCTCACTGCCGACCACCAGCGTGTGACCATGGTCTGGCGGGGCAATGGCTGGCGCCAAAGCATTTGCCGCACCGCAGAGCAGCAGCACCATGGCAATAAGCACGCCCGGCAGCACAGTTGTGACCTTGCGCAAGCCGATCCAACGAAAATATCTGATCACTTTGGTTTGCTTCAATCTGGCAAGCAGCAGGAGTTTTGGTGAAGCCTTTCAGGCAGGCCAGGACATTTCATGAGGGCGTTATGTTACGCCTCAAGGGTATGGCGTTTATTGAAGACCCGGCTTGAGGCTGGTACGGTTGACGGCCAATGGCAGGGTCGGTATTGTTTTTTTGAAGGAGATCGAGATGGACTTGGGAATTTCGGGCAAATGGGCGTTGGTCTGCGGTGCCAGCAAAGGGCTGGGGCTGGGCTGCGCCAGGGCGCTGGTGCAGGAGGGCGTGAACGTGCTGATGGTGGCGCGCGGCACCGAGGCACTGCAAGCCGCTGCGGCACAGTTGATAGACAGCTTTGCCAGCCAAAACGGGGCCATCGTGCAATGGCTGGCCACCGACATCACCACAGAGGCGGGCCGTGCGGCGGTGCTGGCGCAGCGCGCCGAGTTCGACATTGTGGTGACCAACGCCGGCGGCCCGCCCACCGGTGACTTCCGCAACTTTGAGCGTGACGACTGGATTCGGGCGCTCGACGCCAACATGCTCACGCCCATCGCGCTGATCAAGGCCACGGTGGATGGCATGGCCGCCAAAGGCGTGACCATCAACAACCTGTTGCCCTGCGCCTTCGACACCGAGCGCCTGCAGTCCATCTTTCAGGGTGCTGCCGCCAAAACGGCGCAGCCGGTCGATACGGTGGCAGCCGCCCGGTGCAACACCATTCCGGCCAAACGCTTTGGATCAATCGACGAATTCGGTGCCATCTGCGCGTTCTTGTGCAGCCAGCAAGCGGGCTACATGACCGGACAAAATGTATTGGCAGATGGTGGCGCTTATCCGGGGACGTTTTAAGGTAAGCATGCTTTGCGGACTTCAAAGGGAACTTCGTAGGGCTGTTTAAGCCGACACACCCAACTCCGTGCAAAGCATGAGTACCGTGGCTTTGAGCTGGGCGACCTCTGCTTCGAGCTGCTCAATGCGTGCCAGCGTACCGGGCGAACCGTCAGCACCACGGGCAACGCCGGACTGGGCAAATTGGGCTTCGTCTACCGGGCCGCACAGTAAATGCGCCCAGCGCTGCTCGCGGGCGCCGGGAGTGCGCGCCAGCTTGATCACCAGCGGGCCGCCTTTGTCAGGTGAGCGGTCTTGCAACTCTTCCAGAAAACCTTCGACCGAGGAGATGTCGGCAAACTTGTACCAGCGTTCGGTGTTCAGGCGCAACTCAGCCGCAGTTTGCGGGCCGCGCAGCATCAACAGGCCTAGCAATACCGCCGACTGTTCGGGCACACCCGCGCCGCGCTGAAAGTTGTGCTCGTAGCGCGCCACGCGGCCAGTAGCATTGGCGCGCACCAGACCGGTCGCCATCAGGCTGTCCAGCGCGCTGGCCACATCGGCCTCGCTCAGTTCCATGACCGGGTCGCGGCTGCTTTTTTGGTTGCAGCCCAGCATCAGCGAATTGAGCGACAGCGGGTAGCTGTCGGGCACGGTGCGGGCCTTCTCCATTAGCGTGCCGAGCACGCGGGCCTCGATGGGGTTCAGGGTCAGGGTCAGGGTCAGGGAAGTCGCAGGGGTCAAAGTCATAATTCAGCCAAGTATGAAAAACATCGTTATTTTGATCTCAGGCAGCGGCACCAACATGGCCGCCATTGTGAAAGCCGCACAGCGCGAGCGTTGGGCTGACCACTACGGTGCCCGGGTGGCCGCAGTCATCAGCAACAAGGCCGAGGCCAAGGGCTTGCAATTGGCCAACGCAGAGGGCATTGTCACAGAGGTGATTGACCACAAGGCGTATACCAGTCGCGAGGCATTCGATGCCGCGCTGGCGCAGCTGGTTGACCGCTATGACCGCCCCGGTCAGCCGGCGCTGGTGCTGCTGGCAGGCTTCATGCGCATCCTGACGCCTGGCTTCGTGCAGCGCTATGCCGGACGCCTGGTCAATATCCACCCCTCGCTGTTGCCTGCTTTCAGCGGTTTGCACACGCACCAGCGCGCCATCGACGCTGGCTGCAAAGTGGCTGGGACCACCGTGCATCTGGTGACCGCAGAGCTCGACCACGGCCCGATCCTGGCGCAAGCCGTGGTGCCGGTGTTGCCTGGCGATACGGCAGACACGCTGAGTGCAAGGGTGCTCACGCAAGAGCATTTGATTTATCCGCAGGCGGTGGCGCAATGGCTGCGAAAAAAGGTCTAGATGGATTTTGTCGCCTTGGCAAATTGGGCCAGGTCGGTGTCTGCCGTCTCCATATGTTGTAAAAACCGGTCTCCCAGGAATTCTTCCAGATCTGCTATCACCAGGTTTTCGTTGGCAATTTTGAGTGAAATGGTGTTGAGCCTGGCCAGCAGCGCCTGATGCTCTCGGGTGTGGGGTTCAACGTCCGGATAGTGAAGCTTGCGCATCAGTTCTTCTTCGTGCGAGAGGTGCGTGCGCATGTACTGAAAAAGCCGCGTGGCAGAAATGACTTGTCCCTCATGGGAGGTTGCGGCCACCACATCAACGGCGCGTTTGAATAACTCCCGGTGTTGTTCATCAATGGCGGGGTCGCCGATGGTATAGCTGTCTTTCCATTTGAGCCGCGTCGAGAACTGGCTGATTTCCGCTTTCACCCAGAGGAGTGCATTGGCGTAGTGTTCAAACACCTGGCTTTGGATGCTTGCATCCAAATAGCACTTCAGAAATTCCGGCGCCAGCAAGTGGCCGCCCTCAACGTCAGCCTCGAAAACCAGCGCAACCACCGGTTTGGTCGCCTGATTTTTGTACCGCAATTTGAGATAGACCGCAAAGTTTTGCAAAGCTGCGGGCGATATCAATGCACTTTGCTGGAAGGTAACGATCTGTCCCCAGCGGCCCTGTTGCGTCAATCTTTGAATGAATCCGGTGATGGTGGGTGGAATGGCTTCCACGATGTCCTTGAACGGTCCCCTCGCCGTGGTGTGAAGAATGCGCCCTTGAACGCGGTACTCGATCTGCTCGTGGACCTTGAACGGCGTCGTGGGTATGGCTTCGGGCCAAGCTTTTTGTGAGCTCATGTTGTGATACTCCTGGTGTGAGTTATTCGTGCCGCAGCGCCTCGATGGGGTCAAGCCGGGCGGCACGGCGCGCCGGGAAGTAGCCAAACAGTACGCCGATGCCGGCTGAGAACAGGAAAGCGATCACATTCACACCGGGGTTGAAGACAAACGGCACTTCCATGAAATTGGCCAGGCCGATCGACGCGGCGGTGGCCAGCGCAATGCCCAGCACGCCGCCCAGCGCCGCCAGCACCACGGCTTCTATCAAAAACTGCAGCAGCACCTCGCGCTCCAGCGCGCCAATGGCTAGGCGCAGGCCAATTTCGCGGGTGCGCTCGGTCACGCTCACCAGCATGATGTTCATGATACCGATGCCACCCACCAGCAGGCTCACGGCCGCCACGGCGCCGAGCAGTGTGGTCATGACCTTGGTGGTGCCTGAGAGGGTTTCGCCGAGTTGCTTGGTATCGAGCACGTTGAAGTTGTCTTCGTCGGTTGTGCTGAGCTTGCGCCGCTCGCGCAGCAGCTGGGTGATGCCGGCCTTGACGCGCTCGGGGTCGGCGCCGTCCGCCATCGACACCATCAGGGTATTGACGCGGGTGTTGCCCGTGATGCGCCGCTGCAGCGTGTGCAGCGGCATCAGCACCACGTCGTCCTGGTCGTTGCCAAAAGCGCCCTGGCCCTTGGGCGCGAGCACGCCGATGACCTCGCAGCTGATTTGCTTGACGCGCATCGACAAGCCCACCGCTGCGCGGCTGCCAAACAACTCGCGGCGCACGGTTTCGCCGATCAGGCAGACGCCCGCACCGGCCAATTGCTCATCATCATTAAAGCTGCGGCCGTCGGCCAGTTTCCAGTTACCAGTGAACAGCCACTGATTGGTGCTGCCAATGATGCTGCTGCTCCAATTGCGGCCGTCGAGCACCAGCACGGCGCCGCTGCGCGCCTCGGGCGCCACGGCGGCGATGCTGCCAATCTGGCTGCCAATAGCCTCGGCATCGGCTTCCTTGAAAGGCGGTGCGCCACCGCCGCCACCATGGCCGAGGCGCTGGCCTGGGCGCACTTGCAGCAGGTTGGTGCCCAGGCCGGAAATCTGGTTTTGAATGGCCAGCGTGGCGCCGTTGCCCACCGTGACCATGGTGATGACGGCGCTGACGCCGATCACGATGCCCAGAATGGTCAGGAACGAGCGCAGCAGATTGCGCCGGATCGAGCGCATGGCGAGCAGCAGGGTGCTGAGCCACATGTCAGTTCGCCTCCGCCGCAGTGGGCGCAGCTTGCGTGAGATCAGCCGGGTGCGGGTTGCGCGTGTCGCTGTCAACCACGCCATCGACAAAATGCACGATGCGCTTGGCGTAGGCCGCCATCTCGGCCTCATGCGTGACCATCAGCACGGTGATGCCGTGCGCCACATTGAGCTGCCACAGCAGGTGCATGATCTCGCGGCTGCGATGGGTGTCAAGGTTGCCGGTGGGCTCATCGGCGAGCAGCACGGCCGGCTCGGTGACAAGTGCGCGGGCAATCGCAACGCGCTGCTGCTGGCCGCCCGAGAGCTCGGCCGGTGTGTGGTGTTCCCAGCCGTCCAGACCGACTGAGGTCAGCGCCTTTTTGGCAGCGACATGGCGCATTTTGCTAGGCTCGCCGCGGTACAACAGCGGCAGCTCGACGTTTTCCTGGGCGCTGGTGCGAGCCAGCAGGTTGAAGCCCTGAAACACAAAACCCAGGTAGCGCCGGCGCAGCAGTGCGCGCTGGTCGCGGCTGAGGGCTTCCACATGCACGCCGTTGAACAGGTATTCGCCGCTGGTGGGCGTGTCCAGGCAACCCAGTACGTTCATGGCGGTGGACTTGCCCGAGCCGCTGGGGCCCATGATGGCGACAAAATCACCCGCCTCGATGGTCAGGTCAACGCCCTTGAGCGCCTGCAGCGCGGTGGCGCCCTGGCCGTAGGTTTTGGTGACCGCTCTGAGTTCGATCAGGGGCAGGGCGCTCATGGCTTGCTGGCTGCGCCGGCGCGCTGGTCGGTGATGACGGCCATGCCCTCGGTCAAGTCGCCGCCAGTGATTTCGGTCATGCGGCCGTCGCTGATGCCGGGTGTGACGTTCACCGCCACTGGCGCGCCGTCCTGCAGCACCCAGACCTGTCTGGCGGCACCGCCCGTGGCCGTTTTGCGCGCGCCGCTGCGGGGCAGACGCGGCAACACGGTGGACATGATGTTGCTGCCTTGTTTAGCCCCAGTGGCCCCGTTGGCGCCGTTTTGCGGCGTGAAACGCAGCGCCGTGTTGGGCACCAGCAGCACATCTTTCAGCTCGACCGCGGTGATGGTGGCGGTAGCGGTCATGCCGGGGCGCAGGCTCAGGTCGTCATTTTTGACATCGAGCAGGGTCTGGTAGGTGACCACGTTGTCGGTGATGGTGGAGCCAAACGCAACACGCGTGATCTTGGCCGGAAAACGCCGACTGGGAAAGGCGCTGACGGTGAACGAGGCGGGTTGGCCGACCTTCACGCGACCCACGTCGGCCTCGTCCACGTTGACCTGCAAGCGCATCTGGCGCAGGTCTTCGGCCACGGTGAAGAGTGTCACCGCCTGCAGCGAGGCAGCTACAGCGTTGCCGGGATCAACCGAGCGCGTCAGCACCACGCCGTCGGTGGGTGAGCGGATCGACGCTTTGGAGCGGTTGGTCTCATCGGTGGCCAGCGAGGCTCGTGCTGAATCGACGTTGGCGCGGGCACTGGCCTCGGCAGCGATGGCGCGCTCATGGGCGGCTTGGGCGCTGTCGAGCTCGGTCTTGGAGGGCACTTTGCCGCCCGACAAGCGGGCCACTTCCTCCAGCCGGGCCAGGCTGGCTTGGCTTTCCTTGACGGTGGCCGCCGCCTGCGCCAGTTGCGCCTGCGCGCTGGCCAAGGCTGCCTTGGAGCGCAGCACCTGGTCATTGAGCTTGGCGGTGTCGAGTTCCACCAGCACCTGGCCGCGTTTGATGCGGTCGTTCACATCCACCAGCACGCGCAACACGGTGCCCGAGAGCTCGCTGCCAATGTTGACCGAGCGCGTCGGCTGCAGCGTGCCATTGGCCGTGACGGTGAGCGTCAGGTCGCCTTTGCTGGCGGGCTCAGTGACATAGCTGGGCGCGGCATTGCGTTGCTGGTTTTGCTGCCAATAGTAATAACCGCCGCCGGCAGCCAGCAGCAGCACCAGCGCGACCCACAGGGTGCGGCGGCGCCACCAGGGCGCGGTGGCGGGTTCGCGCAGCAGCGCTTGCAGGTCTTTGGGCTCAGGGCTGCTGGCACGAGAGATTTTTGGTGTGGATTCGGTCATACAGTGCTCTTTGTCTTGTTTGTCACCAGCCGCCGCCCATGGCTTTGATCAGGCGCACATGGCCGCTACTGAGGTCGGCTTGCAAATTGGCCACGCTAACCTGGGCGCCAAGCAGCGTGCGCTGGGTTTGCAGCACGGTCTGGTAATCAATCAGACCGCTGTTGTACCTGTTTTGCGCCAGCCCGGCGGCGTTGTCGGCGGACGTGGCGGCCTGCTGTAGGTAACCCAGCCGTTCGCGGTCGTAATGCAGCGCAATCAGGGCGTCTTCGACTTCCTTGAGCGCCGTCAGCAGCGTGCTTTGATAGGCTGCACGTGTTTGCGCCAGCGCTGCTTGCTGGACCCGTACCCGGGCCTTTGACGCGCCACCGTCGAGAATGGGCATGGCCGCGCTGCCAAGAATTTGCGTGGCCAATGCCGCGCCGTTGCTGAAACCAGTCAGCGTGAGCGCGGTCAGGCCCAGCGAGCCGCCCAGCCTGAACTTGGGCAGGCGGGCCTTGCGGGCCTCATCGACGGCGGCGATTGACGCGCTGATGCGCGCCTCGGCCGCGCGCACGTCGGCGCGTTGGCGCAGGCTGTCTGCCGGAATGACATTGGCCACTTGTGCGTCGATCTGCGGGATTGGCCCTGTCGCCAGCAACTCGGCTTCGAGTTCATTGGGGGTTTGACCGGTGAGCACCGCCAGGCTGTGCCGGGCCTGGTTCAGGCTGCTTTGCAACGCCGGGATTTGTGCCGCTGACTGCGATGCGGCAGTTTGGGCCTGTTCCACTTCGAGCGACGTGACCAGCCCTGCCTGGGCGCGCCAATCGGTAATTTGCAGGGTCTCGGACTGGCTGCCCAGGTTGCGCTGGGCAATGTCGAGTTGGGCCTGCAAACTGCGCAGTTGTATGTAGGCCAGGGCGACCTCTGCGGTCATGCTCAGTTGCACATCGCGCAAATTGGCGATGGCGGCCCGCAGTTCGGCTTCGCTGTTGGCAACCGCGCTTCGGTTGGCGCCAAACACGTCGAGTTCCCAGCTTGCGTCCAGCCCGCCACGAAAGACGACGTTGGAAGGGCCCTCGTCGGCGGTATTGCGCTGCACTGAGCCCGACACAGTCAGATTGGGCCGGTTGGCAGCCAGATTGACGTCACGCAGCGCGCGCGCCTTCTGTAAAGCGGCTTGCGCCGAGGAAATGTTGGGGTTGGCCAGCATGGCCCGGTTGATCAGCTCGGCCAGCATGGGGTCGTGAAAGTCGTTCCACCAGGTGGCCTGGCTGAGCGCCGGGTTGGCGTTGGGGTCAGGGGTTTCTTCATACTGAAACAGACTGGCGCAGCCGCCCAGCAGCAGAGCCAGCGACAGGGCCGCAGTGCAAGCCATTCGTGAACGCCTGCTTGCCGGGTCTGGCTGGTGGATTTGGTGTTTGGAGTGCAAAATCATCTTGGTTGTGGACGCTTGAATGCGGTTCGTTCTGGCTGATGGCGCAAGGGCGAGGCAGCAAGATTGTCCAGCTTCATTTTGCCAGCGCGACGTCAGAGCGGTAAAGTTGATTGAAGTTCCCGTGGGACAATCGTCAACCTATGCATCCAAAAGCCCTCCTTGAAGCCTGTTCCGAACTGGTTCGCCTGACCCTTAAATTTGACCACCCAGCCGATGCCATTGTGTCGCGATTTTTCCGCGATCACCGTGGTTTCGGGCCCCGTGAGCGCGCCACCCTGGCCGAGACGGTCTATACCGTGCTGCGCAAAAAGCAGCTTTTTGAGCATTTTGCACCATCCGGCAGTGGCCCCAAGGAGCGCCGCCTGGCAATTCTTGGCTTCTACGGCCCCGGCGACTTCTTGCGCAGCGCCCTGAACGAGCAAGAGATCAACTGGCTCGACCAGTGCGAAAAAATCAAGCCTGAGGACCTGATGGAGCGCCACCGCCACAACCTGCCCGAATGGCTGGTGCAGCCGCTCAAGGACCAGTTGGGCGACGAATTCTGGCCGCTGGTGGAGAGCTTCAACAAGGGTGCCGGGCTGGACTTGCGTGTCAACACCTTCAAGGCCAAGCGCGCCGACGTGCAAAAAGAGCTCGCTGGCTTGGGCATCAAGGCGGTGCCGACGCCGTATTCGCCCTGGGGCTTGCGCATTGCCGGCAAACCCGCACTCAACAAGATGGAAGCCTTCAAGCGCGGCGACTTTGAGGTGCAGGATGAAGGCTCGCAACTGCTGGCCATGCTGCTCGATGCCAAGCGCGGCGAGATGGTGGTCGATTTTTGCGCCGGTGCCGGTGGCAAGACGCTGGCCATTGGCGCGTCCATGCGCAGCACTGGGCGGCTTTACGCCTTCGACACCTCGGCAGGGCGCCTGGATGCGTTCAAGTCGCGGCTGGCGCGCAGCGGCTTGTCCAACGTTCACCCCGCCGCCATTGCGCACGAGCGCGATGACCGTGTCAAGCGTCTCTCAGGCAAGATCGACCGGGTGCTGGTCGATGCGCCTTGCACCGGCATGGGCACGCTGCGCCGCAACCCGGACCTGAAATGGCGGCAAAACCAGCAGGCGGTCGATGAAATGGCCGTGCTGCAAGCCGCCATTTTGCAGAGCGCAGCGCGGCTGGTGAAATCCGGCGGACGCCTGGTATACGCCACCTGCAGCGTGTTGCCGCAAGAAAACGAAGCCATTGCGCTGGCCTTTTCCGAGGCCAACCCGGACTTTGCACCGCTCGACGTCGGCGAGGTTTTGACCGACCTGAAAGTTGAGCAAGCGGTCACTTTGTGCAACGGTGGCGAAAGTGGCCAGCGATTTTTGCGCTTGTGGCCACACCGTCACCAGACCGATGGTTTCTTCGCCGCCGTGTGGAAACGGGTATAGGCTGGCAAGCAGGGGAAATACGGACCCCCCTAAAATCGCAGGGCTAAGCGCGCGGCAAATGGTTGTTGCGCGTTGCGACAGATAACTACGAGAGAGACTACGTTGATGATTTTGTTGGATAACTCGGCCGTTTTTCAGGCGCTGCTGAACTGGGCGGCGCACGGTGTTTGGGCTCTGAGTGCATGGCAAATGGTGTTGTTTACGTTGATCATGACGCACATCACCATGGTCAGCGTCACCATCTTCTTGCACCGCCAGCAAGCGCACCGGGCACTCGATCTGCACCCCATTGCCGCACATTTTTTCCGCTTTTGGCTTTGGCTCACCACCGGTCAGGTGACCAAGGAGTGGGCTGCCATCCACCGCAAGCACCACGCCAAATGCGAGCAAGCCGATGACCCGCATAGCCCGCATGTATATGGCATCAAGACTGTGCTGCTACAGGGGTATGAGTTGTACCGCAAAGAGGCTCAAAACAAGGAAACCCTGGCGCGTTTTGGCCATGGCACGCCCAACGACTGGATTGAGCGCAAGCTATACAGCCGGTTTTCCTTTGCCGGTGTGGCGCTGATGCTGGTGATTGATCTGGTGTTGTTTGGCGCTGCCGGCTTGGCTGTGTGGGCGGTGCAAATGGCCTGGACGCCGGTGATGGCGGCCGGTATCGTCAATGGCGCGGCGCATTACTGGGGTTACCGCAATTTTGAGGCGCCTGATGCCAGCACCAACATTTCGCCCTGGGGTATTTTGATTGCCGGCGAAGAGTTGCATAACAACCACCACACCTATCCCACCTCGGCCAAGTTGTCGGTGAAGCCCTATGAATTCGATATCGGTTGGATGTACATCAGCCTGCTACAGCGCGTGGGCCTGGCCCGGGTCAAAAAAACACCACCGCGGCTGGCGCTGGGCGCCGTGCGCCCGGTGGCCGACGAGCAAACGCTGGAAGCCTTGATTCAAAACCGCTATGAATTAATGGCCGGCTACGCCCGCGGCATGCGCCAGGCTTTTGATGATGAGTTGAGCGCCCTGAAAGCCCGCCGTTCGGATGCTTCCATGCTCAAGGCGGCAAAAAACTGGCTGCACCGCGACACCGACAAGGTACCTACTGCCGTGGCAGCACAGTTGGCCATGTTGCGCGCCGCCTCACCCGCGCTCGACAAAATGGTGTTGATGCGCGAAGAACTGCGCCAACTGTGGCTGAACCGTTCACATACCCGCGAGCAATTGGCGGCCGACTTGCAGGCCTGGTGCCTGCGCGCCGAGGCCAGCGGCATTGCTGCGCTGCAGGAGTTTTCCTTGAGATTGCGTGCCGTTCGCGCCTGAGCTTCAGCGCTGAGGCGCTGAGGCGGAGCGCCCAAGTCGCGTTATCATGACGGCCGTTCATGCAGCACTCGGATAAAGCGCTAGCGCCAATCGCTGGCGCTACACGTTCCGGCCTGCCTCTTGAATATTTGCCATTCACCATCAGCCAGTAGCTCATCCGGATAGAGCACGAACCTTCTAAGTTCGGGGTAGTGGGTTCGAGTCCCGCCTGGCTGGCCATTAAAAAAGGCTAACGCGCCTGCCGATTCAATTTCCGGACCAACCGCCCGGGCCGTTCGATGATTTCAGGCCTCCAACACCGCTACGGCGGTCTGGCTGACGCCCGCATCTACATACGTGATCTGGCCAGTCATGCCTGAGGCCAGGTCGCTGAGCAAAAACGCGGCCACGTTGCCCACTTCGTCGATCGTCACATTGCGCTTGAGCGGCGAGGCTGCCGCCGAGATGCCCAGCAACTTGCTGAAATCCTTGATGCCGCTGGCCGCCAGCGTCTTGATGGCGCCGGCGCTGATGCCATTCACGCGAATCCCTCTACCGCCCACGGCGTCAGCCAGGTAGCGCACCGACGACTCAAGTGATGCTTTGGCCAGGCCCATGGTGTTGTAGCTTGGCACCACGCGCACGCCACCCAGGTAGGTCAGCGTCAGCAGCGACGACGTCGGGTTGAGGTAGGGCAGGGCGGCCTTGGCCATGGCCGGAAAACTGTAGGCGCTGATGTCGTGGGCAATGCGGAAGTTCTCCCGCGTCAGACCATCCAGAAAATTGCCTGCAATGGCCTCGCGCGGAGCAAAGCCGATGCTGTGCACAAAGCCGTCAAAGGTGGGCCAGGTTTTGGACAAATCCTTGAACAGGTTGTCGATTTGCTCGTCTGAACCCACGTCGCAGTCAAAAATCAGCGTCGAATTGAAGTCGGCAGCAAATTCGACGATGCGCTCCTTGAAACGCTCACCTACGTAGCTGAACGCCAGCTCGGCGCCCTGGGCGTGGCAGGCCTTGGCAATGCCGTAAGCGATGGAGCGGTTGGACAAAACGCCGGTGATCAGAAATTTCTTGCCTGTCAGGAAACCCATGGTAGCCTCTGCTTTTTGATTCGTTTGATGGATAAATATCGCTTGCCAGTGAGATGGATTGCAAAAGCGACGCTTTGCGCAATTTGAATCCCGTTATGCGGCAGGAAGTGACACTATTGATGCAGAATTGTCGCATGCGTCGCCTGTTTTTTTTGATTTGCCTGAGTTGGATGTCTCCTGTGTGGGCAGAGCATGGCTACGCGCTTTGGGGCGACCTCAAATATCCGGCTAATTTCTCTTATTTTGACTACGTCAATCCTGCTGCGCCTAAAGGTGGCGAGTTGCGGCTGGTGAGCAATTTGCGGGTTTCCACCTTTGACAAATACAACCCGTTCACGATCAAAGGTTCGGCGCCGGCCTATTTGTCGGACCTGATGTTCGACACTTTGTTGACCGGTTCTCTTGACGAAACTGGCTCGGGCTACGGTTTGCTGGCGCAGGATGTGACGGTGGCAGCAGACGGTCTGAGTGCCACCTTCACGTTACGACCCGAGGCGCGTTTTCACAATGGCGACCCGGTGCTGGCCGCCGACCTGAAGTACAGCTTTGACGCGCTGATGGGGCCGTTCACCTCACCGGCCTACAAGACCATGCTATTTGATGTGGCCGGTCTGGATGTGCTGGACGAGCGCACGGTGCGCTACCGCTTCAAGAAGCCCAACCGCGAGCTGCCGTTGACGGTGGGCAGTTTGCCTGTGTTCAGCCGCGCCTGGGGTACTGAGGGCGGCAAGACCAAACCGTTTGATCAGATCGTCACCGACATCCCCATTGGCAGCGGCCCCTACAAAATTGGTCCGGTGCGTTTTGGCAAGGACATCACCTATCTGCGCGACCCAAATTACTGGGCCAAAGACTTGAACGTACGGCGCGGCACGGCCAATTTCGACCGCATCACCGTGAAAATTTACCGGGATGGCACGGCACGGCTGGAAGCACTGAAAGCCGGCGAATTCGACCTGATGCGCTTCTTTTCAGCCGGTGACTGGGCGCGCCGCGTCAACGGCAAGCGCTTTGACTCGGGTGAACTGGTCAAGCGCGAATACCAGCACCGCCTGCCCACAGGTTTTCAAAGCTATGTGCTCAATACGCGGCGCGACTTGTTTAAAGATGCGCGCGTGCGTCAAGCGCTGGGTCTGGCGCTGGACTACGAGTGGCTGAACCGGCAGCTTTTTTACAACGCCTACCAGCGTGTCAACGGCTTGTTTGGCAACACCGATTGCCAGGCGACGGGACTGCCTTCAGCGGAGGAACTGGCGCTGCTGCAGCCGTGGCGCAGCGCCGTGTCGCCCGAGGTCTTCGGCCCCATGACGCAGCCACCGCGCACCGATGCGCCATCCTCATTGAGAGCCAATTTGCGCCAGGCCCAGGCCCTGCTCAACGCTGCCGGCTGGCAGGTGCAAGACGGCAAGTTGCGCAACGCTCAGGGCCAGGCCTTCGAGATTGAGTACCTCGACAGCAACGAGGGCAGCGCGCGGGTGGTCACGCCCTGGGCACGCAACCTGGAAAAACTGGGCATCACTCTGAACTTCAGACCGGTGGACTTTGCCCTGTACCAGCAGCGGCTGCAAAAATTCGAGTTCGACATCACCTCGTTGGCCTACGGCGGCACCCACAACCCGGGCCAGGAATACGCCGACCTGTTTGGCTCCCAGGCGGCCGACCAGGAAGACTCGGGCAACATGGCTGGCGTCAAAAATCCGGCGGTCGATGCTTTGATCAGCGCCATGACGCGGGCCACCAGTAAGGCCGAGTTGGTGCCTGCCTGCCGCGCGCTGGAACGCGTGATTGCCCACAGCCATGTGCTGATTCCACAGTGGTCGGCGCCGACGCACCGTATCGTTTACAACAGTTGGCGGCTCGACCAGCCCGCCGCTATGCCCCCTTATTCGCAAGGCGAAGGTTGGGCCATTGACACCTGGTGGGCAAAGCCCGGAGCCAAATAAGCCATGCTGAGCTACATTCTCAAACGTCTATTGTTGATGGTCCCTACCTTGTTTGGCGTGCTGTTGCTGACCTTTGTTGTGATCCAGTTTGTGCCGGGTGGCCCGGTGGAGCAGTACCTGGCCGAGGCCAAGGCGGGCACAGGCACAGGCGCTGCGGCTGAAAGTGGTGGCCTGAGTTACCGCGGCGCGCAGGGCGTTGACCCGAAACGCATTGAGCAGATCAAAGCGCTCTACGGTTTTGATAAACCGGCGCACGAGCGGTTTTTTCAGATGCTGGGCCAATTTGCCCGTTTCGATCTGGGCCGGAGTTTTTTTCAGAACAAAAGCGTGTCTGAACTCATCTGGGAAAAATTGCCGGTGTCGATCAGCCTGGGGCTGTGGACGTTTTTTATCAGCTACCTGATTGCTGTGCCGCTGGGCGTGGCCAAGGCGGTGCGCGCCGGCTCGCGTTTTGACTTTGTCACCACGCTGCTGGTGTTGCTGGGTTATGCCATTCCGGGCTTTGTGCTGGGTGTGGCGCTGCTGGTGATTTTTGGTGGCCAGTTGCAGTGGTTCCCGCTGCGGGGACTCACCAGCAGCAACTGGGATGAACTGACCTGGGGCGCGCGCATTATTGACTACCTGTGGCACATTGCCATGCCGGTCACGGCCATGGTGCTGGGCAGCTTTGCCGTGACCACCATGCTGACCAAAAACGCATTTCTGGAAGAAATCCGCAAGCAATACGTGGTCACCGCCCGCGCCAAGGGCCTCGATGAGCGCCAGGTGCTGTGGGGCCATGTGTTTCGCAATGCGCTCATTCCCATCATCACCGGCTTCCCGGCGGCGTTCATTGGCGCATTTTTTACTGGTTCGCTGTTGATCGAAACGCTGTTTTCGCTCGACGGCCTGGGCCTCTTGAGCTACGAGAGCGTGATCCGGCGTGACTATCCTGTCGTGTTGGGCACGCTGTATTTCTTCACGCTCATCGGCTTGGTGACCAAGCTGATTTCCGATCTGTCTTATGTCTGGGTGGACCCGCGTGTACGATTTGACTAAGCCCCCTGTTGCGGACTCACTTCGTGTAGCCGCCTCCCCCCCACCGGGGGGCAGCACCAGCGGCCTGGCAAAGCCAGTTCCGCGGCGTTTCTGGTGTGATGCCGCGCTGATTTTTGCCATGGTGCGGTTGGATTGGAGTCTATGAGCGCATCCAATAGTCACGGTTCACTTTCTCCGGGCAAGCGCGCCTGGTTGCGTTTTAAGCGCAACCGGCTGGGTTACTGGAGCCTGGTGCTTTTTTGCTTGCTGGTGGGGTTGAGCCTGATGGCCGAGCTGATCAGCAACGACCGGCCGTTGCTGGTGCGTTACCAGGGTGAAACCTATTTCCCGATGGTCAGGGACTACTCCGAGAAAACTTTTGGCGGCGACTTTGATACCACTACCGACTACCTCGACCCCTTCATTCGCGAGCGCTTGAGTCAAAACGGCAACTGGGCGCTGTTCGCCCCCAACCCGTATGGGGCCAAGACGCTCAACTACTTTGCCAAAGCGCCTAATCCGTCATCGCCCACGACAGACAACTGGCTGGGCACCGATGACCGCGGGCGTGATTTGCTGGCGCAATTGATCTATGGCTTTCGGGTCAGCGTGCTGTTTGCCCTGGCGCTCACTTTCACCGGCACGCTGCTGGGCATTTTCACCGGTGCCATCCAAGGTTTTTTTGGTGGCAAGACTGACCTGGCGTTTCAGCGCTTCATTGAAATCTGGGGCGCCATGCCCGAGTTGTACTTGTTGATCATTTTCAGCGCGGTTTTCGCGCCCAGCCTGGCGCTGCTGCTGATTCTGCTGAGTCTGTTTGGCTGGATGGGCTTGTCCGACTACGTGCGCGCGGAGTTTTTGCGCAACCGGCAGCTTGACTACGTGCGCGCCGCGCGCGCGCTGGGCGTGAGCAACTGGCAGATCATCACGCGCCACCTGTTGCCCAACAGCATGACGCCGGTGGTGACGTTTTTGCCGTTTCGCATGAGCGGCGCGATTCTGGCACTGACTTCGCTCGACTTTCTCGGGCTGGGCGTGCCGCCTGGCACGCCGTCGCTGGGCGAGTTGCTGTCGCAGGGCAAAAACAACATTGACGCCTGGTGGATTTCGCTGGCCACGTTTGCCGTGCTGGTGATCACGTTGCTGCTGCTCACCTTCATGGGCGACGCACTGCGCGATGCGCTCGACCCGCGCAAGGTGGACGCCGCATGAGCACTGCGCCCTTGCTTGATGTGCGCGGCCTGTCGGTATCGTTTGCCGGCAATAAGGTCGTACATGGCATTGATTTTTCAATCACGCCCGGCGAGCGGGTCGCCTTGGTGGGCGAATCGGGCTCGGGTAAAACGGTTTCAGCCTTGAGCCTGCTGCGCCTGGTGGCCAACGCCGACTTGGGCGGCCAAGCAGTATTCGAAGGGCATGATTTGCTTGCCATGCCGGAGCGCGAATTGCGCGCCGTGCGCGGCCGCGACATTGCCATGATTTTTCAGGAGCCGATGACGGCGCTCAACCCGCTGATGACCATCGGCGACCAGATTGCCGAGGTGTTGACGCTCAAGACCGGCCTGGCCAAAGCGCAGGCGGCGCAAAAAGTGATTGATTTGCTCGCTGAAACCGGCATCCCTGAGCCAGCGCGCCGCGTCAATGCCTTTGCGCACCAGCTCAGTGGCGGCCAGCGCCAGCGCGCCATGATCGCCATGGCGCTGGCCTGCCAACCCAAACTGCTGCTCGCCGATGAACCCACCACGGCGCTGGATGTGAGCCTGCGCGGCCAGATTCTGGACTTGCTGGTGCGTTTGCAGCAAAGCCGCGGCATGGCCGTGCTGCTGATCAGTCACGACCTCAACCTGGTGCGCCGCTTTGCCGACCGCGTCATCGTGATGGAGAACGGCTCGATTGTCGAGCAGGGTGCGACCGCCGAGGTTTTTACCCAACCGCAGCACGCCTACACCCAACGCCTCATCGCCAGCAGACCGGTGCGGGATGTGGTGGAGGAGGTACAAAAAGAAAACCGGCCTGTGATGCGCGCCAAGGGTTTGCGGGTGATTTACCCAACGCCGCTGCCAGGGGTTCGTGGCTGGTTCAAGCGCGGAGAATTTGTCGCGTTGCAGGGCGCCGATTTTGAAATCGTGCAAGGACAAACCCTGGGCATCATGGGTGAATCGGGCTCCGGCAAATCGACGCTGGCGCTGGCGGCCCTGGGCTTGTTGCCGTTTCAGGGAGCGTTGCACATTAACGGCCAGGCCTGGGGTGCCAATGCCGCGGGCAACAAAGCCTTGCGGCGCCAGGTGCAGGCGGTGTTCCAGGACCCGTTTTCTTCCTTGTCGCCGCGCCTGACGGTGGAAGAAATCGTGGGCGAGGGTTTGGGTGTGCATGAACCTCAACTCGCCCAAAGGGAGCGTCAGCAGCGTGTGGTGGCCACCCTGCGCGACGTCGGCCTGGGCAACACGGACGCCGCCGCCATGGCGCAGACCCTGCAGCGCTACCCGCATGAATTTTCTGGCGGCCAGCGCCAGCGGTTGGCCATTGCCCGGGCCCTGATCATCAGGCCCAGCCTGCTGGTGCTCGACGAACCCACCAGTGCGCTTGACGTCACCGTGCAAAAGCAGGTGCTGGCGTTGCTGCAAGCTTTGCAGCGTGAACATGGGTTGAGCTATTTGCTGATCACGCACGACGTCGATGTGATCCGCGCCATGGCGCACCAGGTGCTGGTAATGAAAGACGGCGCCGTGGTGGAGTCGGGCGCTGTGCAACAGGTGCTGGCGCAGCCTCAGCATGCTTACACCCGTACTCTGGTGAGCGCCGCAGTTGCATAAATCCTTGAAAATCAACGGCTTTGCCTTGAGTTTTCGGTTATAATCCTGCCTTCACGACCAAACGGGCGAGTCACTTCCGCCCGTTTTTTTTGGTCGATTGTTTTTGACTGAACTGGGCAAATTGGGGTTTTGGTGGCGCTAAAAGACATTGTTGAACAAATTGTGACGGGCTTGGGCTATGACCTGGTAGAGATTGAACGCTCCGCTGGTGGTTTGCTGCGCATCACGATCGATCTGCCCTGGTCGCCGCCCTCTGGTGAAGCGGCGCCGGGTGCGCCAGCCGAGCAGTTTGTGACGGTAGAAGATTGTGAAAAAGTCACCCGCCAGTTGCAATATACGCTGGAAGTGGATGAGGTGGATTACACGCGGCTTGAAGTGTCGTCGCCGGGCATTGACCGGCCACTGCGGCATGACCAGGACCTGGCGCGTTTCGTTGGCCATGTGGTCGATGTCACGCTGAAGATGCCATTGGGCAGCGCTGCGGCAGGTCAGGTGAGTCCGACGCGCAAGAAATTTCGGGGCGTGCTGGAGCGGGCTGGATTGTCTGCCGATGTGCCAGCAGTCAATGTGCTGGCGCCAGCCGAGCCGGCCTGGCAGATTGTCTGGCGCGATGAGCCAGTCACTAAGCCGGGTCAAAAAGTCAGTAAAAAAAGGCTGCCTGCACCGACGCAGGCGCTGGGTTTTGTGCTGAGCGAGCTGAAAGAGGCGCGCCTGGCACCCATTGTGAGTTTCAAGGGCCGGGCACAAGCGCCTGACCCGGAACCGCAACCATCAGATTTGAATTGAAACAGGAGAGACATGGCATGAATCGCGAAATGTTAATGTTGGTTGACGCCATCTCACGCGAGAAAAACGTGGAGCGTGATGTCGTTTTTGGGGCCGTGGAAGCGGCTTTGGCGCAAGCCACCAAAAAACTTTACTCGGGTGAGGTGGACATCCGCGTCGCGCTCGACCGTGACAGTGGCAGTTACGAAACTTTCCGGCGCTGGCATGTGGTGCCAGATGAAGCGGGTTTGCAACTGCCCGACCAGGAAATTCTGTTGTTTGAAGCCAAAGAACAAATTGCCGACATCGAGGTCGATGAATACATCGAAGAAACCATCGAATCCTTGCCGATTGGCCGCATTGGCGCCATGGCGGCCAAGCAGGTCATTTTGCAGAAAATTCGCGATGCCGAGCGTGAGATGCTGCTCAATGACTTCATGTCACGTGGCGACAAAATCTTTGTCGGCACCGTCAAGCGCATGGACAAGGGCGACCTCATTGTGGAGTCGGGCCGGGTCGAAGGCCGCCTGCGCCGCAACGAAATGATTCCCAAGGAAAACTTCCGCACTGGCGACCGTGTGCGCGCCATGATCATGGAAGTTGACCTGACGCTGCGCGGTGCGCCCATCGTGCTGTCGCGCGCGGCGCCCGAGTTCATGAAAGAACTGTTCCGCAACGAAGTGCCTGAGATCGAGCAGGGCCTGCTCGAGATCAAATCCTGCGCTCGCGACCCCGGTTCACGCGCCAAGATCGCTGTGTTGTCGCACGACAAGCGCATCGACCCGATCGGCACCTGCGTCGGGGTGCGCGGCACCCGTGTCAACGCGGTCACCACCGAACTGGCGGGTGAGCGTGTCGACATCGTGCTGTGGAGCGAAGACCCGGCGCAGTTCGTGATTGGCGCGCTCGCGCCTGCCAATGTCAGCAGCATCGTGGTGGACGAAGAGCGCCATGCCATGGACGTGGTGGTGGACGAGGAAAATCTGGCCATCGCCATTGGCCGTGGCGGCCAAAACGTGCGCCTGGCGGCAGAGCTTACCGGCTGGAGAATCAATATTCTCGATGCCGCAGAATCCGCTGAAAAGCAGGCCAGCGAAGTTGATGAGAGCCGTCGCCTGTTCATGGAAAAGCTCGACGTTGACGAAGAAATTGCCGACCTGCTGATTGCCGAAGGCTTTACCAGCCTGGAGCAGGTGGCTTACGTGCCGCTCGAAGAAATGCTCGAAATCGAGAGTTTTGACGAGGATACCGTGAGTGAATTGCGCACCCGCGCCAAAGATGCCCTGTTGACGATGGAAATCGCCATTGAGGAAAATACGGGCGGTGCGGCTTTGGAGTTACGCGACCTGGAAGGGCTCAACGCCGAGTTGATCGGCAAGCTGGCTGACGGCGGCGTCCACGTGCTCGATGACCTGGCCGACCTGGCGGTGGATGAACTCACCGAGATCACCGGCCTGTCTGAGGACGAGGCCAAAGCCTTGATCATGAAGGCCCGCGAACATTGGTTTACTGATGACGCTGCAGCCAAAGAGTGAATGATCATGAATTTAGAGTAAACATCAAGACGCCCATGCCCGTTGGCATCGACGTCTGAATCAAAGGTTAGTTAAAAAATGTCCAGTACGACCGTCGCCGAGTTTGCCAATGAACTCAAAAAGTCCCCCGCTACGTTGCTTGAGCAACTGAAGTCGGCAGGTGTTGCCAAAACGGCTGCATCTGACAAGCTCACAGAATCTGACAAGCAACGCCTGTTGAGTTTTTTGCAGCTCAGCCACGGCACCAATACCGGCGAGCGTAAAAAGATCACGCTGGTCAAAAAATCGACCACCGAGATCAAGCAGGCCGATGCCACCGGCAAAGCGCGCACCATCCAGGTGGAGGTGCGTAAAAAACGCACCTTTGTGCGCCGTGACGAAAGCGTGGAAACCACCCCGGCGGTGTCGCAAGAAGCCGTTGAACAAGAGCCGCAGCAGCCGGCAGAGCCGCAGATCGACCATGCTGAACTGGCACGCCGCGAAGAAGAAGCCCGCCGTCAGGCCGAACTGATCCGCCGTCAGGAAGAAGAACTGGTCGAACGACGTCGTCAACGTGAAGCCCAGGAAACGCTGGCCCGCGAGACCGCTGACCGCGCCGCTGCGGATGCCGATGCGGCCTCAGCGCGCGCGCTGGCACAACAGCAAGCCGGGCAAGCCCAGCGCGCGGCGACGGCCGAAGCTGCGGCTGACAGCAGTGCGCTACAAGCTGCCAAAGAAGCCGCTGCGGCCCAGGTGGATGCCGACAAACAGGCGCAAGCGCAGGTGAAGGTGCAAGCCCAGGAAAAGGCGGCGCTTGACGCCAAAAACCTGCTGGTTGAAGAGCAGGCTCGCGCGGTAGATTTGACCGCGCGTCGTCAAAAGGCTGAGTCCGAGGCGGCGGCGATTCGCTTGATGATGTCGCAGCCTGGCAAAAAATTACCGCCCAAGAAAGAAGAACCCAAACCGGCGGTCAAATCCGCCGAGGCCGCCAAAGCTGGCATCAAAGGCACGCTGCACAAACCTGCCGGCAGCCCCGCGGGTGCAAAACCAGGCGCGGCAGGCGCACCTGCCGCAGGTGCGGCTGCGGGTGCTGGCAAAGAGGTCAAATCAGCCAAACTGTCGAGCAGTTGGGCTGGTGATCCGGCCAAGAAAAAAGGCATCCCGACCCGCGGCGATACTGGTGCTGGTGCTGGTCGCGGTGGCAACTGGCGCGGTGGGCCGCGTGGCCGCCGTGGCAGCAACGACCGTGGTCACGACGATCACCGCCAGGCAGCGCCGGTGGACGCGCGCGTGCTCGAAGTGCACGTGCCGGAAACCATCACCGTGGCCGAACTGGCCCACAAGATGGCAGTCAAGGCCTCAGAAGTGATCAAACACCTGATGAAGCTCGGTCAGATGGTCACCATCAACCAGCCTCTGGACCAGGACACGGCCATGATTCTGGTCGAAGAAATGGGTCATAAGGCCATCGTGGCGGCGCTGGACGATCCTGAAGCCTTTACCGATGACGAAGTGTCGCAACAGCTCGCCGAAGCCCTGCCGCGCGCCCCCGTGGTGACTGTGATGGGTCACGTCGATCACGGCAAGACCTCGTTGCTCGATTACATCAGGCGCACCAAAGTGGCCTCGGGCGAAGCCGGTGGCATCACCCAGCACATTGGTGCCTACCATGTGGAAACCCAGCGCGGTGTGGTGTCGTTCCTTGACACTCCCGGCCACGAAGCGTTTACCGCCATGCGTGCCCGTGGCGCGCAGGCCACTGACATCGTGATTCTGGTTGTGGCCGCAGACGACGGCGTCATGCCGCAAACCAAGGAAGCCATCAAACACGCCAAGGCGGCGGGGGTGCCGATTGTGGTGGCTATCACCAAGGTGGACAAGCCCGATGCCAACCCCGAGCGCGTCAAGAATGAGCTGGTGGTGGAGGAGGTGATTCCTGAAGAATTTGGTGGCAGCTCACCCTTTGTCTCGGTGTCGGCCAAAACCGGCCAGGGCATTGATGCCTTGCTCGAGCAGGTTCTGTTGCAGGCTGAAGTGCTGGAGCTCATGGCACCGGTCGATGCCATGGCCAAGGGCCTGGTCATTGAGGCCCGACTCGACAAGGGTCGTGGTCCTGTGGCCACCGTGCTGGTGCAGTCGGGCACCTTGAAAGCGGGTGACGTGGTGCTGGCCGGGCAGACTTTTGGCCGGGTGCGCGCCATGCTCGATGAAAACGGCAAACCTGTCAAAACAGCAGGCCCGTCGATCCCGGTGGAAATCCAGGGCCTGACCGAAGTGCCGCAAGCCGGTGATGAATTCATGGTGCTCTCAGACGAGCGCCGCGCCCGTGAAATTGCCACTTACCGTGCTGGCAAGTTCCGCCACACCAAGCTGGCCAAGCAGCAGGCAGCCAAGCTCGAGAACATGTTTACCGACATGACTGCGGGCGAAGTCAAGATGGTGCCGATCATCGTCAAGGCCGACGTGCAGGGCTCCCAAGAAGCCTTGTCGCAGTCGCTGCTCAAGCTCTCCACCGACGAAATCAAGGTGCAGTTGGTGTACGCGGCAGTGGGCGGCATCAGCGAGTCCGATGTCAACCTGGCCATTGCATCCAAGGCGGTCATCATCGGCTTCAACACCCGGGCTGATGCCGGCGCGCGCAAATTGGCTGAGAACAACGGCGTTGACATCCGTTACTACGACATCATTTACGATGCGGTTGATGAGCTCAAGCTGGCCATGTCGGGCATGCTGACACCGGACAAGAAAGAAGAAGTCATCGGCACGGCCGAAATTCGCCAGATTTTCAAGGTGTCCAAGATCGGCTCGATTGCCGGCTGTATGGTCACCGCCGGTGTGGTGCGTCGCAGCGCGCGCTTGCGTCTGCTGCGCCAGAACATGGTGATCATGACCGGCGAGCTCGAATCGCTCAAGCGTTTCAAGGACGACGCCAAGGAAGTGCGCGAAGGCTTCGATTGCGGCTTGAACATCAAGAACTACAACGACATCGAAGTAGGTGACGTGCTCGAATTCTTTGAGATCCGCGAAATCGCGCGCACGCTGTAAACCATTGGGCTTGATCTGTGCGTAAAAAATCTGCCACACCCAACCGCGCCTTCAAGGTGGCCGATCAGATCCAGCGTGATCTGACCGAGCTGATTGCGCGCGAGTTGAAAGACCCACGGGTCGGCATGGTCACCATTCAAGGCGTCGAGGTGACGTCTGACTATGCCCATGCCAAGGTGTATTTCAGCCTGCTGGCGGGCGACGTGAAGGCGTGTACAGACGGGCTAAACCAGGCAGCGGGCTTTTTGCGCGCTGGTTTGTTCAAGCGTCTGCACATCCACACCGTACCCACGCTGCATTTTATTTTTGACCAGACGCAAGAGCGCGCCGCTGACATGAACGCACTGATTGCGCGCGCGGTGGCCTCGCGGGCCAAGGAAGATTGATTAACGTGAAAAAAGATCGTCATTGCGAACGCAGTGAAGCAATCCATGACCCCGAACTGCATGGATTGCCGCATCGCTTCGCGACTCGCAATGACGACTGGGTTTCATCATTTGGGGTGGTTGTATTGCCATGAAAGTGAGATGAACGGGCCACGTGTACGGGTCACGAGGCGCCCCGTACATGGGGTGCTGTTGCTGGACAAGCCTTTGGGTTGGTCGAGCAACGATGCGTTGCAAAAGGTGAAATGGTTGTTGCGGGCCGAAAAAGCAGGCCACACCGGCACGCTGGACCCGCTGGCAACAGGCGCGCTGCCGCTGTGTTTTGGGGCAGCAACCAAGTTCAGCCAGTTGCAGTTGGATGCTGATAAGACCTACGAGGCGGTGCTGTGCCTTGGCGTCAAGACCAGCACCGGCGATGCTGAGGGTGACGTTATTGCAACGCGCCCCGTGGTGGTGCGTTTAGAGGATGTCGCGCGCGTGCAAGCGCAGTTCACCGGGCCAATCAGTCAGGTGCCACCCATGCACAGTGCCTTGAAGAAAGACGGCAAGGCGCTGTATGAATATGCGCGTGCCGGGATAGAAGTGGAAAGGGCCTCGCGGGAGGTCAGGATTTATGAATTGCAGTTGACGCTTGAGTCGGCAGATGCAGCGCAGCCAGTTATCAAGCTGGTGGCCAGGTGCAGCAAGGGCACCTACATCCGCACGCTGGGCGAAGACATTGGCGAGGCGCTGGGTTGCGGCGCGCATTTGAGTGCGCTGCGGCGCGTTGGTACAGGTGCTTACACCGCGGCGCAGTGCGTCACGCTGGAAGCGCTGGAAGCGATGACTGAAGCGCAACGCTTGGGCTGTTTGTTGCCGGTGGACAGTTTGTTGGGTGATCACACTGTGGTCACACTCGATGCCGACAATGCCGGGCGTTTTCTGTCGGGTTTGCGCCGTCGAGGGCCTTGGCCCGATGCGGCGCAGGTGGCGGTGTACGCCAGTGAAGATGCCATGTTGTTGGGCACAGCCCATGTGACGGCAGGTGAATTGATTCCCGGGCGGCTGCTCAGCCCGATTGAAATTGAACAGATGAGAAGTGTTAAACCAACTGTGACAGATGCCGGGACAGAGTTAAGCGCAGGCTGCGCTGTCCTGAACTAATTTAAGAGAAAGTGAACCATGGCCCATAAACAAATCCGAAACATTGCAATCATTGCCCACGTTGACCACGGTAAAACCACCATGGTTGACCAGTTGTTGCGTCAGTCTGGCACCTTTGCCGAGCACGAAAAAGTGGTCGACACGGTGATGGACAACAACGCCATTGAAAAAGAGCGCGGCATCACCATTCTGGCCAAAAACTGTGCCGTGACCTGGGAAGGCACCCACATCAACATCGTCGATACCCCCGGCCACGCCGACTTCGGCGGCGAAGTGGAGCGCGCCCTCTCCATGGTTGACGGCGTGGTGCTACTGATCGACGCCCAGGAAGGCCCGATGCCGCAGACCCGCTTTGTCACCAAAAAGGCGTTGGCGCTGGGTCTCAAGCCGATTCTGGTGGTGAACAAGGTCGATAAGCCCGGTGCCCGCCCACAATTTGTGGTCGATGCCGCCTTCGACTTGTTTGACAAGCTTGGCGCGACCGACGAGCAGCTTGACTTCCCGGTGGTGTACGCCTCGGGCATCAACGGCTGGTCGTCGCTCGAAGAAGGCGGTCAGGGCGAGCAGTGGGGCCCTGATATGTCGGCGTTGTTCAACACCGTCCTACAGCACGTGCCGCACCAGGAGGGCGACCCCAAGGCACCTCTGCAATTGCAAATTTCGGCGCTCGATTTTTCTACTTTTGTGGGCCGAATTGGCGTTGGGCGCATCAAGCAGGGCACCATCAAGCCGATGATGGACGTGGTGGTTATGGAAGGCCCGGATGGCAAAGCCGTCAAAGGGCGCGTCAATCAGGTGCTGACTTTTCAGGGGCTCGATCGGGTGCAGACTGACGAAGCCGGCCCGGGTGAAATTGTGCTGATCAACGGCATTGCCGACATTGGCATTGGTGTCACCATCACCGACCCCGCCACACCCGCACCGCTGCCGATGTTGCGGGTCGATGAACCCACGCTGACCATGAACTTCTGCGTCAACACCAGTCCGCTGGCCGGTCGTGAAGGCAAGTTCGTCACCAGCCGTCAGATTTGGGATCGCCTGCAAAAAGAATTGCAGTCGAATGTGGCCTTGCGCGTCAGCGAAACCGACGAAGAAGGTATCTTCGAAGTGATGGGCCGGGGCGAATTGCACCTGACCATTCTGCTGGAAAACATGCGCCGAGAAGGCTACGAGCTGGCGGTGAGCAAGCCGCGCGTGGTGTTCAAGGACATTGATGGCGTGCGCTACGAACCCATCGAACTGGTGACCGCTGACATTGAGGAACAGCACCAGGGTGGCGTGATGCAGGCGCTGGGTGAGCGCAAGGGTGACCTGATCAACATGGAACCTGACGGCCGTGGCCGGGTGCGCCTGGAATACCGTATTCCTGCCCGTGGTCTGATTGGTTTTACCAATGAGTTCCTGAACCTGACGCGTGGCTCGGGTCTGATCTCCAACATTTTTGACAGCTACGAGCCGCACAAGGGTGACATCGAAGGCCGCAAGAATGGCGTGCTGATTTCCATGGATGCAGGTGAAATTTTCAACTACGCGCTGGGCAAGCTCGACGACCGTGGCCGCATGTTCGTCACCGCCAATGACCCGGTGTATGAAGGCATGATTGTGGGCATCCACAACCGTGACAACGACCTGGTGGTCAACGCCACGCGTACCAAGCAGCTGACCAACTTCCGCGTGTCAGGCAAAGAAGATGCGATCAAGATCACGCCGCCGATTCAGTTGACGCTGGAATATGGTGTCGAATTCATTGAAGACGACGAGTTGGTCGAAATCACACCCAAGTCAATCCGCCTGCGCAAGCGTCACCTGTCCGAGCACGATCGCAAGAAGGCCGGTCGCAACGGCTAAACGGCTAAACGGCCCGGCAGTTGGTGTGAAGCTCTCGCACAACCAGGCGGTTTGGTTGATGGTGGTGGTGACCCTGCTGTGGTCCACTGCTGGCGTGGTCACGCGCCAGCTGGAGCACGCGCAGAAGTTTGAGGTGACCTTTTGGCGCAGCTTTTTCACCATGCTTTGCCTGTTGGTGATGCTGCCGCTGTTCAAGGGGCGTGCCGTGTTTGGCCGCATGCGCCAAGGTGGCGCCGTCCTCTTTTTTTCCGGCTTGTGCTGGTGCGGCATGATGACCTTTTTCATGGTGGCCATCATGCTCACCACGGTGGCCAATGTGCTGGTGACCATGGCGCTGATTCCCTTGCTGACGGCGTTGGCATCAAGCTGGTTGCTGGGCTATCGCATTGCGTTGCGCACCTGGCTGGCGATTCTGGTGGCCGGTGGCGGCATTGCTTTTATGTATGCCAGTCAATTGAACCAGGGCATCAGCCTGGCCGGCACGCTGGTGGCACTGTGTCTGACGGTGGCCGGAGCGGCCAATTGGACCCTCAACCAATATGCGCAGGCGCATGGCAAAAATGTCGATTTGATTCCTGCCGTGCTGCTCGGCGCAGCACTGTCGGCCCTGCTCATGCTGCCGCTGGCGTGGCCGTTTCAGGCCTCGGCGCATGACTATGTGTTGCTGTTTGGCCTGGGTCTGTTTCAACTGGCCATACCCTGCGTTTTGGTGGTGATTTGTGCGCGTGTGCTCAAGGCGCCTGAAGTGGCGCTGCTGGGCTTGCTCGAGGTCATTTTTGGCATCCTGCTGGTCTGGCTGGGGGCCGGCGAAGTGCCAACGCACAATGTGTTGCTGGGCGGCTCGCTGGTGATTGGCGCCTTGGTGGCCAATGAACTGGTGGGCTGGCGCAACCGGGCGGTGCTGCTGTCATGAGCGATGTTATTTGCGAACTGCGCGGCGGGTTGGGTTGCATCACGCTGAACCGGCCCCAGGCGCTCAACGCGCTCACGCTGCCCATGATTCGCGCCCTGACGCTGTGTTTGCTGGCCTGGCGCGACGATGCGCGGGTCAAGGCCGTCGCAATACGCGGCACCAACAAAGCTGGGCCGTTCGGTGCTTTTTGCGCCGGTGGCGACATCCGCTTTTTCCACCAGGCGCTGCTGTCTGGTGACCCGACACCCGAAGATTTTTTTACCGAGGAGTACCGCCTCAACCACCTGATTCACAGCTACCCCAAACCCTTTGTTGCCTTCATGGATGGCGTGGTGATGGGCGGCGGCATGGGGCTGAGCCAGGGCGCCTCGCTGCGACTGGTGACCTCACGCAGCAAACTCGCCATGCCAGAGACCGCCATCGGCTTGTTTCCGGATGTCGGCGGCGGCTATTTTTTGAGCCGCTGCCCGGATTTTGCGGGTGAGTGGCTGGCCCTGACCGGAACCAGTTTGGCCGCGACTGACGCGATCGCGCTCGGTCTGGCGGACCGTTGCCTGGACGCCGGACGCCTGCCGCAAGCCTGGGACGCACTGGCCGATGTCGATCTGCTGGATACGGATCAGACAGCGGCCTGGCTAGCTAAATTTTCAGAGGCTGGTGATGCCACCTCGGCTTTGGATCGAGACAACATCGACGCCTTTTTCTCGCTGGGCTCGGTGAGCGCCATCGTCCAAGCCCTTGAAGCCGATGCCTGCGACTGGGCCCGGCAAGCCGCTGCCCAGTTGCGCCAACGCTCGCCGCTGATGTTGTGTGTGGCGCTGGAACAAATCCGCCGTGCGCGCGCGCTCACGGTGGCGCAGGACTTGGCGATGGAACGCGACATGATGCGCCATTGCTTCTTCCCTCGGCACCTTGGGCGCAGCGCTGGCCAGACCGAGGCCGCAGAAGGCATTCGCGCGCTGGTTGTTGACAAGGACAACGCGCCGATCTGGCAACCAGCGCGCATTGAAGACGTCACTCTCGACATGGTGCTGCCGTTTTTTGCCAGTCCGTGGCCGGCGCACAGCCACCCGCTGCGGGAGATGATCGGGGCGGTGCTGTGAGCCTGTTCAGGTCGGCTTCGGTAGTCTCGGGCCTGACACTGCTGTCGCGCATCACCGGGCTGGTGCGCGAGCTGTTGATTGCCGCCACCTTTGGCGCCTCCAGCATGACTGACGCTTTCAATGTGGCGTTTCGCATTCCCAATTTGTTCAGGCGTTTTTTTGGTGAGGGGGCTTTCAGCCAGGCCTTTGTGCCGGTGCTGGCTGCTTCCAAGGAGCAGCACGGCGACGCCGCCACCCGGCTGCTGATCGACCGGGTGGCCACGGTGCTGGCTTGGGCCTTGCTGGCTTTGAGCGTGCTGGGCGTGCTGGGTGCCGCTGGGTTGGTGTGGGCCATGGCCAGCGGCATGCAGCAGGACGCGCGCGGTTTTGAGGCTGCGGTGGTGATGACGCGCTGGATGTTTCCGTACATCGCCTTCATGTCGCTGGTGGCGCTTGGTGCGGGTGTGCTTAACACTTACAAACGTTTTGCCGTGCCGGCGGTTACTCCGGTGCTGCTCAATATCTGCATGATTTTTGCCGCCTGGCTGGGCGCACCGTGGTTTAAAACGCTGGGGCTGGAACCCATTTATGCTTTGGCTGGCGGCGTGCTGCTGGGCGGCGTCTTGCAATTGCTTGTGCAATGGCTGGCCATGAAGCGCATGGGGCTTAACCCGCGCCTGAGCTGGCGCTGGTCGGCCATCAAGCAGGCCTGGGCTGACGCTGGCACGCAAAACATTCTGCGCTTGATGGGGCCGGCCCTGTTGGGCGTCAGCGTGGCGCATTTATCCATGCTGATCAACACACAGATCGCCTCGCACCTGGCACCGGGCAGCGTGAGCTGGATCACCTATGCCGACCGTCTGATGGAATTCCCCACCGCCATGCTCGGTGTAGCCATGGGTGTGGTGCTGATGCCGCAACTGGCCAGCGCCCGCGCCGGTGGCGACACGGCGCGCTACTCGGCCATGCTCGACTGGGGCCTGCGCCTGGTGGTGGTGCTGGCCGTGCCCTGCGCGCTGGCGCTGCTGGTGTTTCCGCTGCCGCTGGTGGCGGTGCTCTACCACTACGGCGCCATGACCGACTTCGACGTGAGCCAGGTCACCCACGCGCTGATGGGCTGGGGCGTGGGCCTGATCGGCATTGTTGCCATCAAGGTGCTGGCCCCCGGCTATTACGCCAGCCAGGACACCAAAACTCCGGTCAAGGTGGCGGTGGTCGTGCTGGTGTTGACCCAGCTGCTCAACGTCGTGCTGGTGCCAATTTTTGCCCATGCCGCGCTAACGCTGTCGATTGGTATTGGCGCCATGGTCAATGCATTCTGGTTATTGCTGGGACTGTTGAAGCGCGGCAGCTACAAGCCTGAGCCGGGTTGGGGCCTGTTTGTGCTGCAGGTGCTGGCGGCCTGCGTTTTGCTGGGTTTGTTTTTGGTCTGGGCCAACAGCTACTTTGCCTGGACCGCGCTGCGCGCCGAGAGTTTCAAACGGATCGGGCTGCTGGCGCTGATTCTGGCGGGCTCTGGCCTAATTTACTTTACTGCCTTGTGGGCAGCCGGCATGAAGCTGCGCCTGCTGTGGCGACGATAGACAATAGCCCCCATGAAACTGTCCCTGAACATTCCCACCCCGCTGGAGTACTTCGCGTCGCTGGTGCACAGCGACGCCGATTTTCCGCTGCTGGAGGCCGCCATCAGCCTGGCGCAAGACGAGTACCCCGACCTCAGCGTGCAGCAGGTGTTGGGCGATATGGACCAGTTGCAAGCCCGCCTGAAGCGGCGCATTCCGGCCGATGCCGGGTCACTGCAAAGGCTGCGCGCGCTGAACCAGTTTGTCTATCGCGACCTGAACTTTGGCGGCAACTTCAACAACTTCATGGACCCAGACAACAGTTATGTGCATGTGGTGCTGCGCACGCGTCTGGCCATTCCCATATCGCTGGCCGTGATCTGGCTGGAACTGGCCCAGGGCATCGGCCTGAAGGTGCGCGGCATCAGTTTTCCGGGGCACTTCATGGTCAAGGTCAATCTGACCGAAGGCCAGGTCGTCATCGACCCGTTGACCGGCAAATCGCTCAGCCGCGAAGAGCTTTCCGAGCGGCTCGCGCCGTTTCAGGAACTCAATGGTTTTGGCGAAGAGCAGGAACTGCCGCTGGGCCTGTACCTGCAGGCGGCGCCGGCGCGCGACATCATCGCGCGTATGTTGTTCAACCTCAAGGAGCTCCATGCCGCACAGGAAGATTGGGGGCGCTTGATTGCCGTGCTCGACCGGCTCATCGTGCTGCTGCCACAGGCCTGGCCAGAGTACCGCGACCGCGGCCTCGCGCATGCTGAAGCCGGGCACCGGGGTCGTGCCCTGGAAGACCTTGAAACCTATCTGGCCAACGAGCAGCAGGCCGTCGACCGCAATGCCATCGCGAACCGGGTGGTTGAATTGCGACGCGCCACACATTGACAAACCCCACGCCCGCAAGGCACACTGCGCGACTGATGGTTTTTGCAGCACCGCCTGCCAGCCCAATACTGGCGCGGGTTTGGCGACTTTTAAACCTACTTATCCACAAACTAGCGCACAGTTTTATGGGGTAACCAGGTTGCCCAGGCGCTTGCGGTGGGCGCAAAGAACAGGCCCTCAAAGTATTAACACAAAATTTCTCTCTCCAATGGAGATATCAAGAGAAGCGCTTTTGCTGACTAATTTTTGGGCACCGTCTGCCAAGCCATAGCTGGTGCGGCTCACAGCGCTTGTTCCAACAGTTATCCACAAGGTAACCCACATAAAACCAGGGTAACTATTTATGCACAGCACACCTGACAAAGACACCATCGCCTTGCTGCCGCCCTTTGCACGGCTGGGGCTTGACAGCATCGCGCTGGTGACCACGCAAGCCGAGGCTGACGCCGCCTTTGCCGCGCTGACAGTGGTCAGCGCCTGGGGATTTGACACCGAATCAAAACCGACTTTTCGCGTGGGGGAGGTGTCTGACGGCCCGCACATCCTGCAGTTGTCCACCCCCGAGCGTGCCTGGGTGTTCCAGTTGCACGACCCGGCTTGCCGCGCCGTGGCGGCCGAGTTGCTTCAAATGAAAGGCGTTGCCAAGGCCGGCTTTGGCCTGCGCGACGACCGCAAGCGCATCATTGAAAAACTGGGTGTGGAGCCTGCCGGCATCCTGGAACTGAACACGGTGTTCCGGGAGCGCGGCTACCGCAAGGACATGGGCGTGAAAGGCGCGGTGGCGGTGATGTTTGGGCAGCGCTTCATCAAATCAAAAAAAGCCGCCACCAGCAATTGGGCCAATCCGCGCTTAACCGAAGCGCAACTGGTGTACGCTGCCAACGACGCTTATGCCGCGATCCGGGTGTTCGATGCGCTGGGGCTCGGCACCGTCCCCGGAATGACCGGCTTCAGTGGGTGACGAACTCGTAGGTCACTTCTTCGCTTTCGACCATGTCGAGCAGGTCGTTTAGCACCTCGTCGTCTTCAGTACTGGCCCAGGTTTCTTCGGGGTCGCTGGCAAACAGCGGCTCGATGGCAATGTCCAGAAACTGACCCTTGGGCAGCTTCAAGACGTGGCCGCCTTCCGAGGTTGCAGCCAGTTCCCAGTCGTCGGGGACCGACATTTCAAGCTTGATCGTGACGTTGAGTTTTTTCATGGTGTTCCTTGCTTGCCAAAACCGCGAGGTTAACCGAATTTTTTGACAGGTTTTGCCGTTACGAGGTCAATTGCGCAGCTTCCTTGGCGTACAACTTGGCCGCGATGTATTCGCCGTGCGTCACGTGCAGCAGGCCGGCAATTTTGCTGATGAGGTGATTTTCATTGGCGTCGAGTTGTCCGTCGGCATAAGCCACCTGCCACATGTATTCCACTACCTGAATCTTTTCGGCCTGCGTGAACTGGTCGTTCATGGCGCTGGTAAAGTGAAAGTAGTCGTTGGCACCCTTGGCGGTGGCTTCTGCCTGCGCCAGCAGCCGGGCCAGCTCATCGTCGCTCAGGACAAATTGGGTGCGCAGCGCCGCCAGGGTGGAACTGCGCTCTACAGCCGACACGTCGGAGTCGGAACGCATCACTTCAACCAGCAGCACCGCGGTGGCCAGTTGCAGGCTGCGCGCGTCACTGACGCTGGCCTGGCCGTTGTCAGGCATGAGAAACTGGTTGAGCAGGTTTTTGAAGGGACTCAGCATGGCTTGACTTCTGAATAATGGGGACGAAAGGGCGTCCATCTGTAGGCGCTAAGCCGAAGGTAGCTTATTTGCTGGCCTTTTTCTCTGCAAGCCAGGCTTGCATTATGGCAATTTCTTTCTTTTGCGCCGCCACAATGTCTTGCGCCAGCTTTTTCACCTTGGGGTCTTTGCCGTACTTGAGCACCACCTCGGCCATGTCCACGGCACCCTGGTGGTGCGGAATCATGCCCGCCAGAAAATCAACATCGGCATCGCCCGTGAGCGGCACAGCCATGTCTTGGTGCATTTTGGCGTTGGCTTGCGCGTAGGCCGCGTTGGACGCCGTACACGTTGGCGTTGACAAAGGTGAGGCTGAGCGCCATCATGCCAATTTACAGACAAACACGGCCAAACACGGCCGCTTACAGCGACGGGTAATCGGTGTAGCCCTTGGCACCCGGGGTGTAGAAGGTGTCGGCATCGGGTGTGTTCAGCGCGGCTTTGGCCTGGATGCGTGCGGGCAGGTCCGGGTTGGCCAAAAAGGCGGTGCCAAAGGCCACCGCATCGAGCTTGCCGGCAGCAATGGCGGCCTCGGCTTCTTCGGCGGTGTAGCCCATGTTGCCGATCAGAACGCCCTTGTATTTTTCGCGCGCTGGTATCAAGACATCGGCTTTTTGCACGCCGAAGAAGTCGGCGCGCATGACGTGCAGATAGGCCAGGTTGAAGGCGTTGAGCTTCTCGCCCAAGTAGCTGATCAAAGCCATCGGGTCGCTGTCTTTCATACTGTTGTAGCTGTTCAACGGCGACAGGCGCAGGCCCACACGCTCGGAACCAATGGCGGCGGTGACGGCGGTGAGCACCTCAAACAACAAGCGCGCGCGGTTTTCCAAGGCGCCGCCATAGGAATCGGTGCGCTGGTTTGGGGTGTCGCGCAGGAACTGGTCGATGAGGTAGCCGTTGGCACCATGCACTTCCACGCCGTCAAAGCCAGCAGCGATGGCGTTTTTGGCACCCTGCACATAGGTGGCGACGATGGCGGGAATCTCTTCGGCAGTGAGCGCGTGTGGCACGGCGTTGGGCACCTTGCCGTTGGCCGTCTGGATATCGCCCTCAATGGCGGTGGCACAACTCGACACGGTGGCTGCACCGTCGTTCATATCCGGGTGCGCGGCACGGCCTGCGTGCCATATCTGCATAAAAATACGCCCGCCCTTGGCGTGCACTGCGTCGGTTACTTTCTTCCACGCGGCGATTTGTGCGTCGGAGTAAATGCCGGGTTCGTTGATGAATGCCGAGGTGCCTGGCGCGACCATGGTGCACTCGGTGATCAACAAGCCGCCCGTGGCGCGCTGGCTGTAGTACTCGGCCATCAAAGCATTGGGCATATGGCCCGTGTCGGCGCGGGCACGGGTCAGCGGTGCCAGCAGAACGCGATTGGGAAGGGTGAGTGTGCCGACTTTGAGGGGAGTGAATAACATTGTTTTTTCAGACGTGTTGGTTAAAAAATATGATTCGGAGGTTACCAGCCGGTAAATACTCGTTCTCTGGCAAGGCCTTGCATTCTGGTCAGTCTGCGCTACTCACGCTACCCAGATAATCGCCCTCTATGCTGTCCGCCATGAGTCTTTCGCCAACCCGCCTCATTTGCTTCAACAAACCTTATGGTGTTTTGAGTCAGTTCACCCCAGAGGGGCGCTGGCGCGGGCTCAAGGATTTCATCGACATTCCTGGCGTCTACGTGGCCGGGCGGCTGGACGCCGACAGTGAAGGCCTGCTGCTGCTCACCAACGACGGCAAGCTGCAAGCCCGCATCAGCGACCCGCGCTACAAGATGGAAAAGACTTACCTGGTGCAGGTTGAAGGTGTGCCTGATGAAGCCGCATTGCAGTCTTTGCGCCAAGGCGTTCAATTGAACGATGGACCCACCCGGCCAGCCCGCGCCAGGTTGATACCGCAGCCCGAGCCGCTTTGGGCGCGTGACCCACCGGTGCGCGTTCGCCAGTCCATCCCCACCCGTTGGCTGGAGTTGGTTATTTCGGAGGGGCGCAACCGCCAGGTTCGCCGCATGACCGCTGTGGTGGGTTATCCGACGCTGCGGCTGATTCGCGCTGCCATTGGGCCTTACTCGCTGGATGGCCTCGCGCCTGGAACGTGGCGGGGCTGAGACCGATTTGCCTTGAATGCGATACTGCCGCAATACACGGGAGTGAACGATGGCAGCCACGCGCTATGAGGGAAAACTCAAGAAATGGAACGTCGAGCGTGGCTTTGGTTTCATTTGTGCCAATGACAGCGGGCAAGACATTTTTGTGCATTTCTCTGCCTTCCCCCGCGACGGGCAAATGCCCTCGGAAGGCGAGCTACTCAGCTTTGAGGTTGAACCGGATGGCAAAGGCAAAAAGCATGCGGTGCGAGTTCGGCGCGTTGGGGTTTCACAGTCTGCCGCAGCAAATTCGTCCAAAGCCCATGTCTCCAGCGCAAGGCATTTGAGCCGCGTTCCAAAAACGTCTGCGTGGCCAAGCAAATTGATAACGCTGGTCTTGCTGGCTGCCTTGGCATGGTACGGCTGCAGCCGCTATGCTTTTGCTCCACCAGCAACATGCCGGGCCAGAACAGATCGACAAAACCGTCGGTCTTGGCTTTGAGGCCGGGCAGCTTTTTGACCGCGTGCTCAAAGGTGGCCACGCGTATGTCGGTGATGCCGAAGATCTCGAAAAAATCAATCCAGAACTGCTGGCCGAGGTGTCGCGCTACGGCACCGCCACCATCAAGCGCGCCTATGGCGACTGGACCACCACCAACCTGCGAGGCTGGGCTCCGTTGGGGCCAGTAGGCAGCCAGATGAACAAAAACAACCCATCGTTTGACCCCAGAAACTATGGTTTTGCGCAGTTGAGCAAGCTGATGCGAAAGCAGGACTACCTGGAGATCAAGGAAGTGCCAATGGGTGATGGGTCAACCAATGTGCATTTGTATGTACGGTGCAAGGCGACGGCGGCTGCCAAAGCCTAAAACATTTGACAAATTTGGCCTATAGACCCTGTGAAATAATGGCATGCAGCTACCAAGGTTATAGCGAATTGAGAAACTCCGTAGCCCGCGCAACGGCTTCGTCAAAGCTGGGCTGGTAGTCCAATGTGTCGATGGCTTCGAACTGGGCCTGCAGCACTTTACGCCGCGATGCCAGTTGCCCCACGAACTCTTTGGCATGGCGGGTCAGGAACGGGGCCGCTTGCCGCAGAGCAGCCGGCTCGCGTTCGATGACCAGCGACAGGTCGAAGACATCACGCGCGGTGACGCGGTCGCCGCGGTGCCAAAGCTTCTTGGCCACAATTTCTACCGCAGTTTCTACCCGGTACCTTGCGTCCCAGCAAATGCCATAGCTCAAATGGGGCCTCGGTCAGGTTGTAGCTAGGTTAGAGAGGGTGCTCCAAGCGCAAATAACCGCGCATCCTTAGAAACTACTTCCTCGTAGACGTCTTGTCCTTGAGGCATGGCCTTCAAATAAAGCGATCGATTCGAAAACACAAAATGGCGAGCATGGCTTTGATTACCCATTTTTGGTGTCGGACCAAAACGCGAAAGCTTTCAATATCCTTCGGCTTTTAAGCCGCCAGCAATTCACCCAAGGGTAGTTTGGACACTGACAAATTGTTGATATCCGCCCGCTTGCTGGCGTGTTGCACGTCGATACCCACCAGTGCGCCATTGGCGTCGAAGTCCAGCACCACGCCGTCATTGACTTCGTCAGAGTCCACCGAAGGGCGGTCCGCCAGGTGGATGTAGAGTGAGTCTGTCGCTTTGTCGTAAGAAATTTTCATGGCGTGAACCTCCGGTCGGGAAACGCATTGTGCACGGTTGTGCCGTCTTCAAGGGTAACGACTCGCAAATAGCGGTTTAACTCTTCAATCCATATCCAATGGCGAATGCGGCCATCATCTGCTTGAACTTCACGCCGTAAGGGGCTGGTCAATGCCAATTCCAACCACTCGGTCTTGATGTAAGGCCGCTTGACCATGACATCATTGCGAAAGTAGTCGGTAGTTTGCATGAGCCTACTTTCCCCAACTGTCCCTCAACCCCACCGCCAGATTAAACACCGGCTTGCTGCCTTGCATATGGTCAACCCTATCCGCCACAAAATACCCATGCCGCTCAAATTGAAAGTTCTGGCCGGGCAGGGCGTTTGCCAGTGACGGCTCGACTTTTGCCGTGATGACTTTAAGGCTGTTCGGGTTCAGGCTCTCGATGAAGTCTTTGCCGCCCGCGTCGGGCTGGGCGTCCAGAAACAGGCGGTCGTACAGGCGCACTTCGGCGTTGACGCCGTCGGCCACGCCAACCCAGGTGATGGCAGCTTTGACCTTGACGGTTTCGCTGCCGGGCGTGCCGCTCTTGGTGTCAGGCACCACGGTGGCTAGCACTTGCGTGATGTTGCCATCGGCGTCTCTGGTGCAGCCGGTGCATTCGATCACGTAGCCGCCTTTGAGGCGCACCTTGTTGCCGGGGAACAAGCGTTTGTATCCCTTGGGCGGCACTGCTTCAAAGTCTTCACGGTCGATCCACACCTCTTTGCCAATGGTGAAATGGCGCGCTGGTGGTGGTTCCATACCCTCAGGTGGGTGAGGCAGGGCAGGCTGGCTGCAGGGTTCCAGGTGGCCGAGCGCAAAAAGCTCATCCCAGTTGGTCAGCACCAGCTTGACCGGGTTCAGCACGGCCATGCCGCGATGGGCCTTGAGTTCCAGGTCTTCGCGCAGGCAGCCTTCCAGGGTGCTGTAGTCGATCCAGCTGTCACTCTTGGTCACGCCAATGCGATCGGCAAACAGTTGCAGCGCCTCAGGCGTGTAGCCACGGCGGCGCAGGCCGACGATGGTTGGCATGCGCGGGTCGTCCCAGCCGTTCACTTTATGGTCGTACACCAGTTGCGCCAGTTTGCGCTTGCTGGTGATGACGTAGGTGAGGTTCAGGCGGGCAAATTCGTACTGCTTGGGCGGCGGGCTGGCTAGCAGGCCGCCTTCTGTCAAACGCGCCATCAGCCAGTCGTAAAACGGTCGCTGGTCTTCGAATTCGAGCGTGCAGATGCTGTGAGTGATTTGCTCCAGGGCGTCTTCGATCGGGTGCGCAAAGGTGTACATCGGGTAAATGCACCACTTGTCGCCGGTGTTGTGGTGGGTGGCGCGGCGGATTCGGTAGATGGCCGGGTCGCGCATGTTGATGTTGGGTGACGCCATGTCGATTTTGGCGCGCAGCACCATGGCGCCGTCTTCGTACAGACCATCACGCATTTGCCTGAAACGCGCCAGATTGTCAGCGGAGGTACGGGTGCGGTAAGGGCTGTCGATGCCGGGCTTGCCAAAGTCGCCCCGGTTCACGCGCATTTGCTCAGGTGTTTGCTCGTCCACGTAGGCATAGCCGGCCTCGATCAAATACTCGGCGGCGCGGTACATGAAGTCGAAGTAGTCGCTGGCCTGATAGGGTGCGGCGTCTGGGGCGCCATTCCATTCAAAGCCGAGCCACTTCACCGCGTCGATGATGCTGTTGACGTATTCGGTGTCTTCTTTTTCGGGGTTGGTGTCGTCAAAGCGCAGGTGGCACACGCCGCCATAGTCGCGCGCCAAGCCAAAGTTCAGGCAGATGCTTTTGGCGTGACCAATGTGCAGGTAGCCGTTGGGTTCGGGTGGAAAGCGGGTGCGGATTTTGGCGGGGTCGGGCTGGCCGCCCGCATGGTGCGCCGCATCGCCCGGGCTGCCACCCCATTTGCGGCTGGCATAGGTGCCATTGGCCAGGTCGGATTCGATGATCTGACGCAGAAAATTGCTGGGTTTGACGACGTCTGTGGCCACTGCGCTGGCAGCAGGCTTGTTGTGTGTGTTTTCGGGGTGACTCATACGCCTGATTTTAGGCGTATGAGTATCAGCTAGCGGGCGGTGCAGGGGGAATTGATGACGTTTTCAGCCTCCCAAGGATTTCAAAGAATACAATAAATGTTAACAAATTCGTTAAGGAGTGGAGCATGCCTTTACGCGCCAGTGACATCATTCCTATCAGTGAGGCGCGAGCCCGTCTCACCGAATTGGCTGAAGACGTAGTCGGCAGTGGGGCCGAGAAGGTCCTTACCAAAAATGGCTCCAGCTACGTCGCGCTGATTGATGCGAAGAAGCTCGATTACTACCACGCTCTGGCGCTGGAGCATGCGAGCCTGGTTCTGCTGTCGGAGGCCGAAACTGCTCTGGGCCAGGTCCTCGCCGGTCAACGCCTCTCGTCGGCTGAGCTCGACCAGTTGCTCGCAGATTGATGCCACGGTCCATTAAAAGGCGAGTCAGCGCGCAGGTCAGCGCAGCACCTCACTTTGCCGACTGCCTTCAGGCAGTTCATGCATTTATGGTGAAGCAAGCGGCCGCCCCGCACGTTTGTCGTTCTGCTCTCCCTTAAGCACCACCGGCAACTCACCTACATTACGCTCCAATGACCGCCGTACCTATGACTTCAACCCAGGCAACCATGTTGCAGCTTTGCTGTTGCGCGATGCTTTGCGCTTGAAGCTGCCGCGGGTGGCGGGCCTTTCTGCTCTTTCGGCAACGTTGCCATCGGAGAGTGTCAAAGTGACAAGCCCTTTGATCAAGTGTGGGTGACACCGACAAAGCGTGAACATATCAAACTCGTCATGGATGCCAACTACTGGAAGGCGGCCCACCAACGCGCAGTGATCCGACAGCAATGGCTGGAGCTGCAAAGAACACAACTGCGCAGCGAGTTCGAACAAACGCTGGCCCAAGCACGTTCGAAGGCTTCCATCGGATACCAAAATCAGATCCGCTGCGTCGGGCGCACCCGTAGGTCTGAGTTTACGGATTCAAACTGTCGCATGAACAGTTACCCATGTTGTAACCAAAAAATTGCAAATTTGCTGGAATCCAACCGTACACATCAATGCGACACCCCATCCCGTCGCAACACTTTCACCAGCGTCAGCCACAAAATGCGAATGTCAAACCACAGCGACTGCCGGTGCAAATATTCCACGTCCAGCTTGACTTTGTCAGGAATCGGCAGCTCATCACGCCCATTCACCTGCGCCCAGCCGGTCAGGCCAGGCACCAGCGCATGCACACCTTGCTGGGTGCGCAATTCAATCAAGTCGTGCTGGTTGAACAGGGCCGGGCGTGGCCCCACAAAGCTCATGTCGCCTACCAGAATGCTCGCCAGATGATCCCCCGGTAGGTCGGGTTAGCGTCAGCGTAACCCGACATTAGCCGCGTGCAAACTGTGTCGGGTTACGCCTGCGGCTAACCCGACCTACAAAAGCTGAGGTTCGTAGCTAATCAGGTCGAGAACTGAAAGGACCGCGACTTCATGCGTTGCCCACCCGAGTTGTTCGATTCCGAAGAATTTGACGATGTCATGTTGCCACCGCCCGCCGCAACCCCTCTTCCACCGTCACCGGCGGCACCCAGCCCAGCAACTGCCGCGCCTTCGAAATATCCACCTGAAAACTACCGCACAAGCGCTACACCGCATCGCCATACTATTCAAAAATAATAGCTGCTAACGCAGTGTTTACGAGTTCTACAGCCCTAAAGCTATAAATTAATTGGAATCTGACCCCAATTAACCCAATTAACCCTGTGCTTCCCAATCTTCCAACTTCAATCCATCAATACGGCCAAATTCACGCGTATTGTGTGTCACTACCGTGAGCCGATGGGTAAGCCCAATAGCCGCGATCAACATGTCGTTGGCGCCAATAGCAGCCCCCTTGGCGGCAAGCACCGCCCGCAACTGTCCGTATGCGTGTATGCAGGCATCGTCAAACGGCAAACTGCGCAACGGCTCAAAAAAAACCGCCAGTCGTTGCAGATTTGCCGCAACACGTGCGCTGCGGTATGCACCATAAATCAGCTCTGCCTTGACAACGCTGCACAAGGCCAAATCAGACGGAAGATGCTTGAGAAATTGCTGTCTAACGCCGGCATGACCGTCGTTTAGAAACTGAATGCACGTGTTGCTGTCAAGCAGGTACTTCATTGCAAAGCGATCCGCTCTTGCGCCAAGCCAACCGGGTCAACGGACAAAGGCGACCGTTCGACCTGCGGGCCAAACAAAGCCGCCTCAAAACCCTCAGGCCAACCCGCATTGACATCCCGCTTGACCAGTTCAGCCAAATAGCCCGACACACTTTGACCCAACCGAGCCGCGTGCCGTTGCAGTTGCTCTGCGATGGCATCAGGAACATAGCAGTGAAGCTGTGGCATAAAAATTCCCCTATATATGTGACAAATACATATTATGCCTATTTTTGTCCTGTTGGATTAGCCACCACCCGCCGCAGCCCCTCGTCGCTTGAGATCGGTGGCACCCAGCCCAGCAGGTTGCGCGCCTTGGAAATATCCACCTGCAAATTGCCGCACGAGCGCTGCATCACATCGCTGTACTATTCAAAAATAATAGATACTCACGCAGTTTTGACGGGGGCTACAGCCCTAAAAGCTATAAATTAATTGGAATCTGACCCCAATTAATTAGTGCGACACCCCATCCCGCCGCAGCACCTTCACAAAGGTCAGCCACAAGATGCGAACGTCAAACCACAGCGATTGGCGATGCAAGTAATCCACATCCAGCTTCACCTTGTCCGGAATCGGCAGCTCATCGCGCCCATTCACCTGCGCCCAGCCGGTGAGCCCAGGCACCAGCGCATGCACACCTTGCTGGGTCCGCAATTCAATCAAATCGTGTTGATTAAACAGCGCTGGGCGCGGCCCCACAAAACTCATGTCACCAGCCAGAATGCTCCATAGCTGCGGCAACTCATCCAGGCTGCTTTTGCGCAAGAGGCTGCCGATGGGCGTCAAGTACGCATCCGGGTTGCTGAGCAAATGCGTCGCTACCGCAGGGGTGCCGATCTGCATGCTGCGGAACTTGGGCATTTTGAAAATGGTGTTGTTGCGCCCCACCCGGTCAGACCAATACAGGGCTGGCCCCTT
>Ga0210044_10000810_pt1 | contig 47381 bp, 29 predicted proteins | sample CryGey13umfilter_2_FD_183959 | JGI IMG/M metagenome (GOLD analysis project Ga0210044, IMG submission 183959) | Groundwater microbial communities from aquifer in Utah, USA - Crystal Geyser 4/9/14 3 um filter (SPAdes) (version 2) | ecosystem: Environmental > Aquatic > Deep subsurface >...
GGCACGCCGTCAATTAGATATTTTACTTCGTTACCTCGACCTCCTCTAAAATGTCCATCAACAACGCCTGCCTGTAAGTTTACAACGGCAGAAACATCTTCGAGGGGAAGCATTGAAATATTTTCACCGCTGATCGTCTCTTCAGTAGAGGTTAAATCTTTTCTTACAACAGATTTTTCAGCCGTTACAATTATATCTGCCATCTGAATTGATTCCGGATTTAATTCGAAATCAAGTTTTGTGGTTTGGTCTACCGATACTCTGATTTTCTGAACTGTAATTGAAGAGTAACTCATCATAGAAGCTTTTACTTCATACTCTCCGGGGGGAATATTTATTATAAAATAATTCCCATCTATGTCTGAAGATGCTCCCATTGAAGTGCCAATAATTATTACATTTGCGCCGATCAGTAATTCGCCGGTGCTTTTATCGGTTATTTTACCTGCAATTTTTCCTGTAGTTCCGGCATAAACATTTGTGCCTATAAAGAACATTAAAATGCTGATTGCTGAAACTAAAACTTTATTACATTTAGTAATAGTGAACATCATATCCACCCGTAATTACATTAAAAGATTTTTGAATTAATTATAACACCCCAGAAAATGAAGGGCGCTAAAATGATAGCGCCCTTTATTATTAAGATTTATTTAAGTAGTAACATTTTTTTAGTCAACGAAAAATCGCCAGCTTCTATTTTATAAAGATAGATACCGCTGGAAACCTTATTCCCATATATGTTATCGCCATTCCACCGGACGTTATAAACTCCGGCATTTTGTTCGCTGTTTATAAGAGTTTTAACTTCTCTTCCAAGAATATCATATATCTTTAATGAAACAAACGAAACTTTAGGTATTGAATAGCTTATGGTAGTGCTCGGATTAAAAGGATTCGGGTAATTCTGAAATAAATTATGCGTTACAGGTATAAATTCATTTTGAACGCCTGTGGGATCTGCTTTCTTTACTTCCAATACATCTAAATAAACTGTACCGGAGAATCTTCCGAGAGGATGTAATCTGACAGAAATTGATTTAGCTACCTGTCCTGCTGGTGGTTCCGGAACAATTAGATCTACATAAAACTGAGTCCAGTCAAATGAAGTTGTTTGCGGAAATTGCAGAGGTATATCAGGGCTTGCTTCATACTGTCCCCAACCTTCGTTATTGTCTAATGTTGTATGGTATATGGTAGTAAGTGATACGCTCCATGCATCTCCAACTGCTGCAGCAGAATCAGGATTTAAGTTCATTCCCTTTATCCAGACGCTAATTTTTAGATTGTCGCCAGGAACAACATCAGTCAATTCAAATCTTCTAGTTCCAACAAATCCATCGTGCGATCCAGTTGGTATGTCAAATTTTAACGAATAATTTCCATTATATGCAAATTCATCGGTTATCATTGTGTTTTCATATCCAAAGTCTAACACACCGTCATTTCCTCCAATTGGCGGCATCCAGTAGAACCAACCTGTTGGGACGCCTACCTGTGTGTTCCAATCCTGGCCTGCCCAGCCATTTCTACCTAAGAATAAATAATCATCTGTCCAAACTGTTCCGGTTGCATCTTTTCCGCCGACGAATCTGATTATTGTTTTCCAAGAATCTTCTGGCAAAATTATTTCGCCGATTGCAGTAGTATCTGCGATCCAGCCAGTTGTGCTGGCTACGCTTTGATCTAACTCAAACTTTTTCTCTCCAATAACTGTTCCGTTTTCTCTGTAGAATGTATAGGTTACATACCACTTCTGGTCGTTATTAGTTGGGTTAGTATTTACTCCGGAAGTTTTATAGTACAAACCAAATTTTATATCTACATCCTTAAAATGTTTTTCAGACCATAAATCGCACATATTCTCTGACTCCCACATTGCTGCTTCTGTGGTTGAAGATTTTTCTATCTTCAGAGATCTGCCCATTGAGCGGGATTGATCCGTTGCCCAGCTTAATATGGAATTACTCGGTTCGGCTACTTTTGTCCAATAGGAAGGTAATTCCTGCTCGAAGCTGCCTATCTCATTAATTCCAGGGATGTCAAGTTTTTCAACTTTTAAATCATCCATCCAAACTGTGCCGGAGAATCTTCCGAGAGGATGTAATCTAACAGAAATAGATTTTGCAATTTGACCTGCCGGTGGATCGGGAACAGTTACATCCACATAGAACTGAGTCCAGTCAAATGAAGTGGCTTGCGGAAAAAGCAGGGGTATATCCGGGCTTGCTTCATACTGTCCCCAGCCTTCGTTGTTTGTTAAGGTTGAATGATATATTGCAGTAAGTGATACACTCCAAGCATCGCCAACAGCTAAAGCTGAATCGGGATGTAGGTTCATTCCTTTAATCCAAACACTTATCCTAAGCACATCGCCCGGTTGAGCATCATCAAATTCATATCTTCTAGTTCCCACAAAACCGTCGTGCGAGCCGGTTGGTATATCAAATTTTAACGAATTGTTTCCGCTGTGTGCGTATTCATCTGTTACTTTTGTATTTTCATATCCAAAATCTAACACACCGTCATTTCCTCCAATTGGCGGAAGCCAGTAGAACCAACCTGTTGGCACGCCTACCTGTGTATTCCAATCCTGGCCTGCCCAGCCATTTCTGCCTAATAACAGATAATCATCTGTCCAAACTGTTCCGGTTGCATCTTTCCCGCCGACGAATCTGATTATGGTTTTCCATGAATCTTCGGGTAAAATTATTTCGCCGATTGCAGTAGTATCCGCAACCCAGCCTGTTGTGCTGGCTACACTCTGATCTAGCTCGAACTTCTTCTCACCTATTACTGTTCCGTTTTCTCTATAGAATGTATAGGTTACATACCATTTCTGATCGTTATTAGTTGGGTTAGTATTTACGCCGGATGTTTTATAGTACAAACCAAATTTTATATCTACATCTTTAAAATGTTTTTCAGACCATAAATCGCACATATTCTCTGATTCCCACATTGCTGCTTCTGTAGTAACAGATTTTTCTATCTTTAAAGATTTACCCATAGAACGATTTTGATCCGTTGCCCAGCTCAATGTGGAACCGGTCGGCTCTGCTCCCTTTGTCCAATAGGAAGGTAATTGCTGCTCGAAACTACCGATCTCATTAATTCCGCTTTGAGCCTGCATTGGGTTCTGAGTTAATATTATTATGATGGAAAAAAGACCGATCCACCATCGTGAAATTTTGCTATTTTTTTTCATAGCTGCTCCTTTGATTAATTATTGATTATTTGAACTTTTACCGCACTAGAGAAATTATTATCTGAAAAAATGTTTGATATATTTTTCAGATAAACTTGTTTTGTAACTAATTTTTGAACGTTAATTTTTTTATTAATTAAAAGGTCTATTGCCGGTTTAAATGTAAAAGGATTTAGAAATGAATTGAAAATTTTTAATTCGTTATGAAAGAGCTGCTGTAAATTTAAAGTGACATTTTGATCTTTTGGAGCGAGACCGAAAATAACAACCTTTGCCCCTTTACCGGCTATCTTTACTGCGTTCTCAACCGTTTCCTTACTTCCGACGCATTCAATTACAACATCAACTTGCGAGTTTGTGAAGTTCTTAATTTCTTCAAATATTTCTTTATCATTAGGGTCCAATGCGCAATCTGCACCCAATTCTAAACCCAATTTTTGCTTATATAAATCAGGTTCAATTAAAATTATTTTTGTTGCTGCAGAATTTTTAACAAGCTGAACCATCATCAATCCGATTGATCCACCTCCGATAATGACGACGGAATTTCCGGGCTTGATATCCGCATGCTCAAAGCCGCGTAAACAGCATGAGAGTGGTTCAGAAAATGCAGCAATTGAGAGATTAAAATCTGACGGAAGGAGATATGCCTGAGAAACCGGAACAACAGAATATTCAGCGAAGCCTCCATTGATCGATACTCCAAGAGCTTTTAAGTTCTCGCAGAAATTCACCATCCCTTTATTACAGTAATAACATTGACCACAAGAAATATTCGGATCAATTGCTACTTTGTCGCCAATATTAAATCTTGAATCCATTGCACCTTTCTCCACGATGGTGCCGCAGTATTCATGTCCAAGTATCACCGGAATTTTAGAAGAAGCTCTTCCCTCGTATATATGTTTGTCAGTACCGCAGACTCCGCAAAAAGCAACTTTAATTAGAAGCTCATTATTTTTAATTGTAGGAAGTGAATATTCACTCAATACAAAATTCTTATTTCCATTAAACACTGCGGCTAACATAACCTTTTATTTATGTTTATTGACGGTAGTTGATTCTCGCACGATTAATTCAACCGGCACAAGCATTTTTTTATGCATGGATTTTTTATTCTTTAATGTATTTACAATTAGCTTGAGAGCTTCTACTCCCATTTCAATTTTGGGAACTCTAATTGTAGTTAAAGGGGGACGAAGCATATTGTTAGCCTCAACATCATCAAAACCGACTAGAGAAATATCTTGCGGAACATTATATCCATTATCTTTTAAATATTGTAGTACGCCAATTGCCATGGCGTCATTGCCGGCAAATATGGCGGTAACATTTTTATTTTTTGAAAACAGTTTTTTAGCAGAGTTAAACCCGTTTTGTCTATCGGGATATTTTGCATCCGTCACAATTAAATTATTTTTAATCGGAATATTTGCAGTCCCCAGGGCTTGCTTGTAACCGAAAAGTCTATCAGCCAAACTTGGATGTTCAATATCCCCGCCGATAAAAGCAATATTTGTATGCCCGAGTTTTATCAAATGGTTAGTTGCTAACAGAGCGCCCTGAATATTATCTATTAATACTAATGGGCAATTATTAGTCGGCGGAATGTAATCGATAAAAACGGTAGGGAGATTATAGGCTGCGATTCTTTCTATTAGAGTGTGCGGAATTTTACCTGCTATAATTAAACCATCAACGCTTCTGCTGAGGATAAATCGCGGTAAAACATCTTCTTCGGTAAAATCGGGTTTTATTGAGGTTAATAGAATATAGTAGCCTTCACTTCTTGCTTCAAACTCAGTTCCTAAAAATATTGTAGTATAGAAGGGTTCGGTTAAAAGGAAGTGATCATCGGTAAGAATAAATCCTATGTTCCCGGTTTTGCCGGATACTAAGTTTACTGCTGATTTAGAAGGATGGTAATTAAGCGTCTTAATTGCCTTCAGCACACGATTTTTTGTTTCCTCTGATATAGCCTTTTTACCACTGATCACAAATGAAACAGTTGCTATGGATACATTAGCTTTTTTAGCTACATCTTTAATTGTTGATTTCATTAAAAACTTGTTTAAACGTTTAACCTCAATATAACCTTTTTAACCATTAAGTCAAGTTAATATTTAAATAATTATCCCGCACATTACATAATTGGCAATCATTCTTTGCCTGCTTGATTAATTCTTGATTGTAGATTATTGCTTTATCGCACCAAGTTATAAATGAGGTGAGCTAAAAAAAGGGGATGCTATTTAAGCTGAAATTAAAGAGATTTTTTGCCAAAGAATAAGAAGAGATTATTCCCGGGTTCTCACGTGCAGCCCTTCTATGTCAGCAGTTTCCGTTATAAACCAAGGACAGCATAGCGCGGCAAGCCGCAATTTTGAATTATGAATGTTGAATGAAACGCAATCCCGCTTGCGGGATAAATATCTTGACATAAAAAACAATCCCGCATGCGGAATAAACGGCAATACTATAGAGAGAGAAGGATCACTTGAAAAACTATTTTAATTTTCAGAAAAATATGTTCTTTTATTCATAGAGCAAACTTAACCATAAGGGGCGAACAAAATTTCTATCATCGCCGCTGTAAATAACAATCGCTTCAAGAACAGGCAATTTTCTAGTAGAACCATCTTCTAATAAAAAGTCTTTTACTTCTTTCAACCTTCCAAATATTCTAATAAATTTCCCAACAGTTATTGGCTCAATGTCTTCGTTAATTTTACTTTGATCTTTTAATGGATGATCTAAATTTATTACAAAATTTACAGTGTACCCATTTGCCTGCCCGGACAGATAAAAGGAAGTAGTATTATTTAATAAAAACTTTTGCTGCGCAATAATTCCGAGCGCAGCTATCACCTTGCCCTGATAATTACTAAAATTATTATATATCATAATATTCGAGACTTCATGCTTAGCAGACTGGATAATTAGTTCAAAGTTTTGGCTGCGGATTGATTTTTTATCTTGGGCGCTAATATCTTTCATAAATTCGTCTCCTAAAATTTGCCTGCATGAAGAAAATAATCCTATAAAAACAATCGATATGACAATTAAATATTTCATCTTCATTCCTGTTGTAGTTTAGATATTTAGCTTAAATCTGTTAGCTTGTTAACTAACGAAAAGTATTTGTAAATAATTTCTGATAACTTCTATTTTCTGTCGAAGGAAATGTGAATGCTGATTATATTATTTCAAAAGCGTCATCTTTTTTCTTTGTATAAAATTGTTCCCGGCTTTTAGTTCATAAATATAAATTCCGCTGGAAAGTGTAGAAGCATTGAATTTTAGTTCGTGTGTTCCGGCTGATTGATAATCGTTCACTGCCTGCAAAACTTTTTGACCCAGAATATCATACAAAGTTAAACTAATGAAATCAGCCGACGGTACATCGTACTTAATGGTTGTAACAGGATTAAACGGGTTTGGATAATTTTGATATAAATAAAAAACATCCGGTATTGATGAGCTGCCGTTTTCAACTGAAATAGCAATATCAAAGAACGAGAGAATTTTAATCATCAGATCACCGCGTATTTCTTCAGGATAAATTGTTTCGAATGGAATGCCAAGTGATACTACTTGACCGGGATAAGTTCCTCCTTCAAAATAACCGCTGTAATACACTCCTGCATAACCATACGAAGTATCGAATCCGTTATAAGTTAAGCATACGTATGCTCCGTTAATCGTTTTAACCACATCGGGCCACTGAACATTAATAGTTCCATGCGTCCCGTCATCAAAATAAAAAGAGGGCACTCCGGAAAAAATAGATGAAGCAAATGGCGTACATTGATAGTGTGTTGCCGATTGCCCGCCAGGTGCGTCTGCAACATATTTCATCTTTAAAAAATTATTAATAAAGTTTTTATCCGATGCAGATCCTTTATAATCGAGATCCCATGCTATTTCCGAACCACTGACCAATAATTTACCGCCTCCCATTAAAAATAATTTTACCTTCTCCTGCTCCTCCGTTGAAAAAGTTTCGTCAACCGTGCTTTCGTCTCCGAGTATATAGTCAACCATTATATAATCGTTCAAATTAAATAATTCGTCGGTAATTGCATCATTCGTGCACGAGTTGAATTGACCACCATCCTCATTCAAAGCGGCTGCATGCTGGCGGATAAAATTAAAACTGTTGCCCGTGGATGCTCTGTCAAATCCATTTACAACCAATATTGTATTTTCGGCGCCGGTTTTACAGGCAAGCACTTCAGAATCGGCGGAACTGCCGAGTGAATTGACTGCTCTTAATTTAATATAATAAATTGTGTGCGGGTTTAAATTATCGACAGTAAAGTTGTTTGATGAAATAGAGAGAGGCTGATTGAAATTAATTCCATCACTGCTTCCGTATACCAAATAACTTTCTACTTCATTGTCTTCTTTAATTAAAAAACGAATTTTATTTATTCCCTCACTTTTTATCCCAAAGGATTTTGGTTTTGTAGGAGGAGTTGCGGTTGAAATATACGTTGGTTGAACCATCGCTCCTGTTTCATCGCTTAAAACTTTGTATAGAATTTCGTCCGATAAAATTTGGTTTATTTTTTTTACCGCTCCATCAAGTAAAAATTCATTGTTTAAAAATCTTATCCCGTGGCTGTAATCAACATAAGTATTAACATGAATATTCGTTAACGGCTGTATCGGCTGCCCGTTTAATTGATGCCAACCATAAATAGTAACGTGATTGGGTCTCGTCGGATCAATTATTTTATTGCTCAACACAACATCTTTTTTTGTTCCGCCGGTTAGTTGCCCGTGCACTCCGCCGGCGATAGCAAACTGACTATCGATAGCCGTATTATGCTGAATAAATTTAGGGACAAGTTCATTTTGGTTTCCGATCGGAGTATAAGTTACAGGTTGGAGTTTAACTTCACAGTTGAGATAAATATTATCAACGAGCTTACGCGTCGGCATTATGGCTCCAAATAAATCGGCAAGCCGCTGAGCAGTTATTGGTCCTATCGGGATGCGGCAGTAATCACTGTCGGAACCGATCGCAAGATAATCGGGCAAAACATCATACTTGATTATATGCGAAACACCGTTCGCATCAAGAAAAGTTGTTTCGATTTGTTTTAACGAACGCAAAAAATTAGGGATATTCCCGGTTGAAATTTCATTATAAATTTGATCTTCGCGCTGAGCAAACGTCATACTTAATACATACTGCATGAACTCGGAACCTGTTTTGGCGTTGGGATTTCTCGGCGGAATTTTAAGCTGAGAAGGATTATTTACATTAATTTGTATCCATTGAGAGTATGCGCGCGAACCGTAATAGATATATCCCACGCCTTCATCCGGTGTGCCCGAAACCATCCCTTGAATATGTCCGTTTTTTTCAACCTGAACTGTGTGTAAAATTTGCCGCAGCGGATTTTTTTTTAGTATAAATTTAATTTTGCCGTTTAGAGCTGTGTGTTTTATAAACTCATCATCCTCTTCGTTTGTAAAAGTGAAAAATTGAGACATATAATTTTTCATAATTCTACTGCGATACCATGTGCCCCCGGTTGGCGAAACAATCGGCTGCCCGTTGTAGAGAGCAACGCTATCGTTGTAGGCAATAACGCTAAGATAATTGTCGCTTGACGCATTCAACCAGTTTATAATTTTGTCACCGTAGTTATGTTCGTAGCCGTAATTGCTGTCAAGAAATGAAATCCGTTTTACGTAAGATGGAATTTGCGTAAACGCATCAAGAAAACTGAATGTAAATCTTCCTCCTCCACTGTGACCGGTTAAGACAACAAAAGGATCGTATTGCTGATAACAAGATTTTAAATATTCTACAAGATTTTTAATAACCGCCGCGTGATTAGAATGCGCGGCTTTCCATGCAGGCCAGCTTTTTTGTGATGTTTCAAGATATACTGATACCACGTTATAATCTTCCACTTGCTGTCTTAAAAATCTCGTCTGTGCACCTATATGCTGAATATCAAAATGCCAATCATCCCCCGGTTCTAAAATTTTTCCGACTGTTTGCTCAATCGTGTTTCCGTTTGGAAGTGCATACAACACAAGCCCAATTGGTTTTGCCGGATCAAACTGAAAAGGTGATGGAGCGTTTATATGAACACGTATTTCGGGTTGATATGCAAACGTAACTGTTTGTTCAGAAAAATATGAGCTCGGAAATAATCCGGGGAGAATCGTCTGTGGAAAAGCTAAAAGGCTAAATAAAAACACCAGGCTAAGTGTAGAAATTAGTTTCATCATAAACCTATTTTTATGTTGAACCTAATTTAATAAGAATTTGTGAATTGAGGAATTCGTGAGAATACAAGAGGACTTGAAATCTTATTTGTTAATTCAGTCTAAAAAGATTTTTTTAAATTATTCAATTTGACCGTATTAAGGAAATTCAAGAGTAAAGCCACGAATTTCACTATTTGTCACTAATTTCTAATAGAAATTCCCATAAACAATTAGTATAATTAACGGTAAGAAAAATCTAGTTTTTTCTAGAGGGCGATGAAAAGGATATCGTTTTTAGAGAGAACTAAATTATAATTTAAACCATAGTCAGAGTATTATTTTCCCAAAGTTAAACAAGAAATTTAACGCTGTGACCAACTAATAATTCCCTTTTTACTTTCAACTTTTTAATTTCTTAATGTTACTTCCCGAATGGCTTTTCGATATACTGCCTTGCCATTTCACGCGACCGTCCATATTCCCTCATTTCAAGAAGCGCATTATAGTATTCGAGAGCTTTTTCTCTATCTTCCAAAGAATCGTTTACCATTCCAAGATATAGATACGAATTGATCACAAAACCAGATTCTTCTTTCCCCTTATCAAGAGTTTTAGAATAATCAACACACTTCTCTAAAAAATATTTTGCTGAATCAAGTTCGTTTGTATATCTATATTGCATTCCAACGTAATATGTAGCTTCGCGTTTAGCATTAAGGTTGTTGTAACCGGGTTTATTATCCGCGGCTTTTTGTAATAGATCTTTAAATACTAAAGAAGAAATAGCGTAGTTTCCCATCTTTGCGGCAATTCTTCCTTTCCATCTTTGAAACGTTGGATTATCGGGAAAGTCGGCTCGAAGCATGTCGGTATATTTGTCAGCCATAAAAGGATTATTCTCATAATTATAATAAAGAGTAACAAGAAAATATCGAGCTTCAAATTTTGCATACTTACCATTCATTGCGGTGTTAGTAAGCTGTTCAATGCCTTTGTTTTTATCGCCGTCAGGGAAAAATATCATCAACGGTTTTAGAATTGGATATTGATCAGGGATAACGTCGGCATAATAATTATATATTCCGAAGCCGAGTTGGACATCCAAATTATTTGGATCAAGAATCGAAGCCTGTTCAACAATCGGTAATGCTTCGCGCCCGTCATCAGCAGCTTTAATCCAGCTTTCGCGGTATGCGCGCAATCTCCCCCTAAAACCTATTGCACCGCCTTTGAAGAAAAGCGCATCAACATTATCAGGGTCATCATCTAAGATTTCATCGCATTGAAAAATAACATCTTCAAGTTTCTGGAAAAATATATCATCTTTATCTTCATTGTCGAGATCGAGAAGAATTTTCCACCAGTCAATCATCGCAAGAAAAAATCTACCCGAAGGATGTTTTGGATAATCAGCAATTAAAGAGCGAAAAGTAACCGCGGCGCTGTCGAATTTAATATCGTAAATTTGTTTAATCCCCTTCATCACCGTAATATCAAAATCGCTGCTTTGCGGAAAAACCGGGTTTATAATTAAAAACGTAATTGCTATAATTAATTTTTTCAAATTTTCACCAAAATAAGTTTATAAAAAAAGCGGAGATAACGACTCCGCCTTATACAATTCAGTTACATCAAAAGTTGCATCGCAATGTTAACCTTTGTTAGAAATATATTTTATCCATTAAATATTTGGCAATCTGATCAATGCTAACTCTAACTTGCGCCATTGAATCACGTTCTCTTAGCGTTACTGTTTGATCTTCAATGGTTTGAGTATCAACCGTAATACAGAACGGCGTGCCGGCTTCATCCTGACGGCGGTATCTTCTTCCTACCGCGCCTTTATCATCATAAAAAACTTTGAAATTGCGGCGAAGATCGGTTTCAATTTTTCTTGCTATTTCGGGCATACCGTCTTTATTAACAAGCGGAAATATTGCCGCTTTTATTGGTGCAAGTTTCGGATGAAAACGAAGAACTGTTCTTGTTTCATCTTTCACAAGTTCTTCATCGTAGGCGTCAATTAAAAATGCCATAAACGAGCGGCTTGCGCCAGCCGATGTTTCAATTATGAATGGTACAAATTTTTCCTTCGATTCTTCATCAAAATATTTTAATGCCTTACCGGAAAATTGTTCATGCCTGCTTAGATCAAAATTAGTTCTGTTGTGTATCCCTTCCATCTCGCCCCAGCCGAAAGGAAATTTATATTCAATATCCGTAGCTTCTTTAGCATAGTGAGCAAGTTTATCAGAGGGATGATCGTGGTAACGTAAATTTTCATTTTTCATTCCAAGCGAAACATACCACTGAAGCCGTTCGTTCTTCCAGTAGTCATACCACTTTTTATCATCGGATGGTTTTACGAAGAACTGCATTTCCATTTGTTCAAACTCGCGCGTTCTGAAGAGAAAATTTTTTGTATTAATTTCATTTCTGAATGCTTTGCCAATCTGCGCAATGCCAAAAGGAAGTTTCTGTCTTGATGCACCCTGTACATTTAGAAAATTTACAAATATTCCCTGCGCCGTTTCCGGTCTCAGATATACAATGGCGCTTGAGTCTTCGAGCGGACCGATAAAAGTTTTAAACATCAAGTTAAACTGACGCGCGGCAGTAAACGAATTCTTTGTTCCGCATTGCGGGCAGTTCATCTCACTTAGCACAGTATTGCTCAAATCTTCATCTTCAATCATCAATTCAAAAGCTGCCGCCGATTTTGCGTCGCCCTGCCCTTCGGCGCTATCGAAAACGATATTAAATTTTTCGAGGATCGGTTCGCCGGCAAGTTTTTCTTTTGCTGCTTCAAGTACTTTTCTTTTTTTCTTTTCATTAACTTGTTCGGCAAGAGTATCGAGGCGAAAACGCGCTTTGCACTGCTTGCAGTCAATCATCGGGTCGGTAAAATTCTCCACATGTCCGGATGCTTCCCAAACGCGCGGGTGCATTAGAATTGAAGCGTCCAATCCTTCGATGTCATCGCGGAAAGTCATAAACTTCCACCACTCTTCTTTGATGTTCTTTAGCAACTCCACGCCGAGAGGACCGTAATCCCAGCAGCCGTTTAAGCCTCCGTATATTTCGCTCGATTGAAAAACAAAGCCTCTGCGTTTCGATAACGAGACAACTTTTTCCACAATATCATTCTGATTTTTTTTCTGCTTTTCGATGACTGGATCCTCCAAAAATTCAAATTTTGAGTTGCTAATATACTAAAATATGGTTTGTCGCTAAGTTGATTTTTTAATAATTCGGAGCCAAATGTGGGATAAATTCTTAAGTAAGAAAAAGTGAAACGAAATACTATTGCGCTAAAATAGTTGTTATCTCTATGAGGCTGCTGATCAATTGCAATTTAATTTTCTCATGTTCGGTGGATAGTGTTCCCTTTTTTTCTTTTACAGCATCGAGAAGAATTAATGAATTAGAGATGTAATTTAAAAGTAAAATTTTATCCCGTTTGCCGCCGCACGAAATATTTTTTTTAAGCGCATCAATATGGAACTCGACTGTTTTTAAATCCCCACGGTCAATTGGTCCGGAGACCGATGCAGCCGCACCTTCCTTTTTAATATTTTGTAAAGTTCCGAGAATTATCGGTTCTACAATATTATAAAAATCCTTGCCCTTGATATTCGCTTGCTGCGCTGCCTTTTCCGCTTCAAATAAAATTGCCGATAAAAAGTTGCTTGCCGCCACACCTGTGAGATGATAAAATATCTTCTCTTCTTTATTAAGCGAAAAAGATTTTAAGTTTATTTTTTCTGCAAGTTGAAAAAGAATTTTTAGCGCCTCTTCATCATCTGATTCAATGGCGGCGTAGCAGCCTCCAAAATCAACAGCACGTTTAGAAGGGAAAGTAAACATGATATGAAATGATGCTGTTAATGCGCCTCTTTCTTTCAATTTAAAAAGCAACAATGAGTTATACGTGCCGGAAAGATGAACAAATAATTTATCGTCGAGCGAAGCTGCGCCTGACGCAATCCGATTTGCCGTTTCTTCTATTTTGTCATCGGGAACGGTTAGCAGTATTATTTTTGATGAGAGAGGAATATCTTCAATTCTATCGGAATAATTTTTCAGATTAAAATTTACCGCCATCTCTTTCGCAGAGTTGATATTTCGGCTGATGAGTGTAGTAACATTAAGTTGATTTTTGAGAAATGATTTTATTAAAGACGACGCCACTTTGCCAGCCCCGATAAAGGCGATCTCATTATTTAGGTCAATCATTTAATCACCATAAATAACAGCCGATAAGTATCCAACAACTTCGCTGTTATCGCCGGAAACATCTCCCGAATCGGAACGGTGAAGAATCATCGACTGGTTTTTATTCATAAGCGATGCAGCTTTCATCAGCGTTATGATTAGCCCGCCGCCGCACGCTTCGCATCTTTGTTTTTCAAAATCTTCATGCAGCTGATTAAAATCAAAATCATTTATCCTTTGAGCCACTAGTGAATCAAGTTTGTCAGCTTGTTGTTTAGCATAAAAATGGGAAAGGTCGGAGCTTGCAACAATTAGTGTGTTTTCATCTGCAGCGTTCGCTATTTGTTTTGCAGTTTCATTTATTATTTCCAACGATTGATCTCCCATTACCATCGGAACTATTTTAAAATTTTTTAACACGCTTTGCAGAAAAGGTATTTGAACCTCAACCGCATGTTCACTGCTGTGCCCTTTGTCCCCGATAGATATAAATTTACTTCCTAAAGTAATTTTATTTGCCATCTCTTTATCAATCTCAACAACACCAAGCGGAGTTTCGTAAGTATTCCCATCGTAAATACAAACTCCATAAAAATATTCGCGATGACTCGGTGAAAGAATGATAACCGTTTTAAAATTTTTCCCGATGATTGAATTATAAGCATAAGCCGCTGTTGCTCCGGAATAAATATAACCGGCGTGAGGTGAAATGATTCCCAGAATATTTTGCGGTACGTTTTCCGGTTGTGAGTCAGTGAGGAGTTTGCTAATCAGAGTTTTCAGTTCATCTTTATTTGACGGATAAAACATCCCCGCTACAGCTGGTTTTCTGTTAACCGCCATAGGTTCTTCTCCTGTTTCCAATTTCAGAAAAAACTATAGCTCCGAAAACGCTTACATTAAGCAATCTTTCCTGCCATTCATAAGAGTTCATTCCGGCTTTTTCGCAAAGAGCGGTCAAAAACTGCGCAACCGTAAACTTCTGCTCAACCGCTACCTGGGGCAACAATAATCCCCGGAAAGGCGGCTCTTCCAAAATTAAACCATGCTGTCCTATAATAATATCTTCATAATCAGTAATAGGCTGCGGCGGAGTGAGGACTGAAATTTCTATATTTATATGATCTATCTCGGAAGCATCAAGCGGTGAAAATCTGGGGTCATTCTGTGCAGCCTGCTTTGCGGCATCACAAACAGTTTGATAGATTGAATTCTCGGAAGTTAAATAACCTATACATCCTCTCAGATACCCGCCCTGCGTTAATGTAACAAAAGCGCCGGCTTTTGTCAGCAAATTAGGATAGTCCTTATATTCGATGATTGGCATTGCTACTTCACCAAAGATCGAACGAATTGATTCTCTTGCTGCTAACAAAAGAATACCTTTGTCGGAATCTGTTAATTGCATAATTCTCTCACAGGCTATTATTTTATTTTATAAACTAAAAGTTTTTCTTTTTCTTTTAAAACAAAGAGATAATAATCCTTTAAAAAGAATGAGTCAGGGATATAAACTTTTAATTTTTTATTTAACTTCTCTTCAAAGATAACTTTTTCGCTATCAATTTCAACAACCTTTATTATATTTGTTAAAGTTCCATCATCCCCGGCAGTATGATAATTTGTGAACATCAATCCGTATTTTTCAACGTAATAAACATCTCCGGAGATAAAATTTTCTTCTTTTTCTTTTTTTAATATCGGCTTGTCTTCAAAACTGCCTTTAAATGGTTCGGGGAAGTTGTAATTGCTGAAATCTTTGCGTTGCTCCTCAATCATTTTGTTTACGTAAACTGCATCATTGCCGAGTTCCTTTTTAATACTGCCGTCGCAGGAGTCAAGTATAAAAAAATCTTTCCCATCAAACTTATTTTTATAAGAGTAAATCTCGCTGCCGACAGTAAACAAAAAACTCATCTCTTTGTTTGTCCATAGTATTTTTTGTTCATTAATTGAAAATGCCGTTATGCCAATGTGCCATGGCAGGTCCGGTTTTGCAAATTTGTGCAAATAGATAATATCATCTTTCACTTCTTCTATACCGAGCCAGAACTTTTCTTCAAACTGGAATTCTTTGAATACAGGTTTTCCATTTTCCAGATTGTAACAAGAAAAAAAAGCCTGTTTATTTTCAACGTCTCTTGTTTCTATCACAAGCATGTTTGTGTCCGAAATTAAAAGACGCCAGATTTGTTTTCTATCGGTAAATTCGAAATATTTTTTTAATACCGCCATGTACAAAATTAATAATTGACATAAAATTATTGGCTAATATACAAAATAGCAAAGCAAAACTTCATCGATTTCCTACTACAGTTCTTGCGAAATACGCTTTTATTCGTCCATAAAGGTTTTGGGGATATAAAGTATGAATACAATGGTTTATCTCGAAGCAGGTTATTGAAACAGTTAAGCTTATTCGCTGCTTATACAAAGATTAACGGATTAGTAGAAATACATGATTATACTCCGGTCTCGCATTCTATACTTATCTCAAATTCGGTACCCCGGAATGAATCCATTAAACGTTTTATGCTGTTTTTAATTACTCAATGTTATTTTTATTACTAAATAATTCATACCAATTTACTTTTCTTGTTGAATACATTATCGCAGCTAATATAAGAAACAAAGCGATATTTCCAATAAGTAAAGAATAATCCTGAAGCTGCAGGATTATATACATAAACCCATAAAACAAAATTAAACACACGCTAATAATTATTCCGAATATTCTGCTCGAATAAATACTTGAAGTATAAATTCCAATAATACTTACAACAAGTACGCTAGCGACTATGTATGAATAATGGAATAAGATATATTCTGAGATTGATAATAGGATCGAATAAAATATTACTAATGAAAGCCCTACTAATAAATATTGAATTGGATGTAAACCTTTTTGGCTAAATATTTCTATCATAAAAAAACTAACGAATGTTAATATTATTATCATAATTCCATATTTAGAAGTTCGCATTGTTTTTTGATATTCATCAACCGGTATCAGAAGTTTTACTCCAAAGGAACTATTATATAAATTATATTTATTATTAGACCATTCTTGGGGATACTCTCTGTTGAAATGATTTATTCTCCACTCTGCATTAAAACCACTTTCTTTTATTTCTCTTGAAGAAGGAAGAAATTCACCAAAAAAACTTGGATTATTCCATGTTGATTTCATCGAAACTTCAGTGAGTTTTCCTATTGGAATAAATTCAAGATTTTCACTTCCTTTTAATTGCAAAATAATATCGAAATAATATTTTTTTACATCAGAACTAAGTTCGACATTCGTTATAAAACCATTCTTAAAAATCTCTTGATTTTTTAACCCCGGATTTACTTCTTTATCATTGTCATTCCATTTAATGCGAACGTTTTCTTGAATTCCTTTTAAATCGGATATATTAAAAGATAGATAGCTGTCAGTGGAGTTTTTTAGTAATTCAGAAAACTTAATTGTTTGTAATTTGTCAAAATCATAAAAGCCAGTAATTCTGATTTTAGCTTTGTATAATGTTACTTCATAAATTCCCCGATACCTTGTTTCGGGAATAAGCTCTGATTCAATACTTAGATTTTCTGGAAGGAAATGAAATTTGTTTTGAGATAAATTCTTTTTACCCTCCTGGTTCGTAACCCATTTTTCACTGATGACTGATAAAACAGGACCTGCAACTACCTGACTCCCTGCCCAACTCTTATTAATTTCTTTTACTGCGCCATCACGATAACTTTGTCGCTCCGAAATCAATGATTGAATCATCGTTAAAGGAATAATAAGCAATGCTATTACAACAATGCTAAATACTATCCGGAGAGTTATTGATTTTCTGTTCATTTTTTACCTTGTTATGAATTTACAACCGAATTATTAATTACCTTAATAAACGAATCTTCAGCTACGCAGCTTAGCGGCTAATTAGCTCCGCAGAAATTGTTCCAATAATTTTGTTCTTTTAACTTTTACGTTTTGGCTCAAATAATCATCCCCCTCAACCCGAACTTCAGCAAAGCCAAACCATTTAGCAAATCTTTCAACAAATCTTACATGGTATGCAAAATCTCTTCTGTTAAATTTATACTCAGCGTTTTCCAATATATAGTCAAATGCGGGAAATGCAGAGAAATAGCTATCCGAATAAAATTTTAATGCTCTTAATTCTCCACCGTACTTTTTAAGAATATGAAGTGAGTATAAGAAACCTATTCGCCCTATATCGTTGTTCTCAAATCCGTCATTGTGTGCCCAGTTAAATTTTCGACAAAACGTTTCCAGAAAATAAACGAATATCATAGGATAATTTTCTTCCATTAAAAAATCTTTCCCCGTTTTTGTTAACGACAAACGATTGTGAACTTTTTTAGCAAGACCGGCAAGTATTATAACTATTTTTACAGTGTGAAGAATAGTCCAATCCGTCTCCGAGTGAATTTTTATTATCATCCTCTCAACAAATTCTTCTTTAGAATATTTTTTAGCATAAATATCTTTAATTAGATTGACCGGAAGATTTCCTTTTTGAGTTAGCTTGATATCGGCATCATCCAAAACTGATAATAATTCTAAAACTAATTTAAATATTGGACTTTCACTAAGTATCAATTCTTTATCCGGCAGGTTTACTTTGATCGGGCACTCATCGGAGAAAGGGAAATAAATAATTGTGTGCATCTGGTATGGTGTAAAACCATCACACTCCGGCAAAGGTGTGTCGTTGTAATTTAATATATTCATATTTAGTACCGCCTTTTATCTGTTAATCAAAGGATTTTTTGTGTCAATATGTTTTTACTTTCAACTTTTAAGTTTCCTTGCCATGCCGAAGATGCACGGAGAAATTATCCCCCCCAAGATTACGTTTTTATTTCTTTTTTTTCACCTCAAAAATTGAATCGGATATTCCCTTGTTTACTTTGTAGTTGCTATAATTAATAATCACTTTACCCGTTGTTGTAAATCCGTCTGCTTCCCCTTTCTTGTTTTTTTTCTGTCTTTTGTCCGGGTCAACATCGCCGCTTATTGTAGATGGAATATTTGTTTTATCTACATTAAAAGTAAAAACCATTTGAGAGGGCAAATGATAATTATTGTCGATGTCAGCATAGTCCATCTCAATTTTGAAAGTGCCGCTAATTTTGGTTGATGACTCAACTTTACGAATTACATAATCATTTTGATCTATCCAAAAAGTAGTTAACACTATGTCGTTGTCGTTGCCGAGCGGGATAATTTTAACCACATAATTTTTACTGTTCTTATAATTTTCTTCACCTTCATAAATTGCCGTATATTTCTTTTGAAGAAAAGAAAGAGGTGAGAAATTCAACCCTTCTTTAGGAAGCATTGCAAATTTATCCGAATCGACGTGAACCTTATCCGGTTGTTTGAAATAAATAGTTGCATTTGTTTGGGGAACTTTTAAAAATTCTACATCAACTTTTATTTTAACATCAACAACATAATCTTTCACTTGATTGAAAGTGTTTTTGGCTTTCTCAAGGATCTGTTCGGCATCTTTTTTTTGCGCCGACACAACCACCGTAAAAAGTATAAAGAAAACAAATAGTTTTTTCATCAAATCTCCGTGAATTTCAATTAAGTCAAAATATCTTTTCTACTAAATAGATATACCGTAATACCGAATAAAGCGCAGACGTGTCCGGCAAGTATTCCCATTGATTTCAATATTTCAGAATAGTCAACCGGGTCGTCAAAAAACAGACGCCACGAGTTCATATAAGTTGTGAACATATATGGGCGAAGAGTTTGAAAGAACTCAATGTTTATTGCCGAAATAATTACGAACACAATTATAATAGCCATTGTTGTCATAATCGGTCCAATTGCGTTTTCAACAAGTGAAGAGAATAAAAACGCAAGCGAAGTAACAACAAGCATACTAAGCGATGCAAATCCATAACCGAGAATGAAACGCCAAAAAACATCTTCGCGCGCAAAAATTATAACGCTGGTGCTTTTAATTACAATTAATTCTCCAAATCCGAATATAAAATACCCGAGACCGAGACTAATAACTGCAAGAAAGAGTACTAGTAAATTTGTATAAATTACTCCCGCAATAAATTTTGCAGTTACAAGTTTCAACCTCGAAATTGGTCTTGTTATCAGCAGCCTGTACGTTCCTGCTGTAGCTTCACCCGCAAGTAAATCACCGGCGACAAGCGTTACAAGAAAAGGAATATGAATAACAAGCATATTTAGAATTATGTAGGATACGAGATAACCATTAAGAAGGTTCCCTACAAAAATAAATGATTGCTGTAGATTGCGCGTCATAAAATCTAAAGAACGTTCACCTTCAAACATCATCGCAATTTGAATGATGGGGACGAGCGCTCCTATTGCCATAAACCCGATATACGTGCGCCACTTTCTGAAAATTTTGTAAAGTTCTATGTTTATTACAGTAAGCATTAGGAAGGATTCTCCATAATTGATAAAAAATACTCTTCTAACGAACGTGTAGGTACAATACCGCTTACTAAAATTTCGTTTTCGACAAACATTTTATTGATACGTGATATTTCCTCCGGCTCAAGTGAAAATACAAGCCGGTTGTTCGCTTCGCTTCGTAGTTTGTCCGCCCATAATGAATTGTTGATCAGGCTGATACATTTGACTGTATCGCTAACTTCAAATGTAACTTTAAGATCCGTTGCTCTAAGCAGCTCATCAACATTACCCTCAACTTTTTTTGCCCCTTTGTTGATGATAATCATTCTATTTGCAACAAGCTCAACTTCGTATAAAATATGTGAGCTTAAAAATATTGTTTTCTTTTGATCATTACTTAAGTGAAGAATAAGATCCCTTATCTCTTTCATCCCCTGCGGATCCAGCCCGGTAGTAGGCTCGTCAAGTATAATTAATTCCGGATCATGAATGAGCGCCTGTGCAAGTCCAAGCCTTTGTTTCATTCCGTGCGAAAATGTTTTTACTTTGCTGCGGTAACGTTTAGAAAGACCGACTAATTCCAGCACTTCCATTATTCTGTTTTTTTTAATCGGGTGCCCCGAAATTTTTCCGAGAATTTCAAGATTTTTATACGCAGAAAGGTAACCGTAAAAGTCCGGTTTTTCTACAATAGCTCCCACTTCTCTTAATATTTCGAGACGTTTTTCTTTAAGAGGTTTTCCAAACAGTTTTATGCTGCCTTTATTAGGCGTTATCAACGAAAGCAGCATTCTTATTGTAGTACTTTTTCCAGCTCCGTTTGGGCCGAGGAATCCGAATACATCTCCACGATAAACATTCAGACTTAGGTCATCTACCGCTTTAATGTCTTTAAATTGCTTCGAGAGATCTTTAACCTCAATTATTTTTTCATCATTCAAATTAAAATCCTTTTTTTAACGAACAAAAAAAATGCTCTGGTGGTTCAAAATCAACATTTTTTCTACCGCAAACTTGTAAGTTCTTTTGTAAAGATGCTTTAATAGTTACATAAGCGGCGGAATATATTTACGAATAGAAAATAACAAACAAAATTTGAGTATGAAACATAACGATTATTGCTTTAATGCGATAGTTTACGTCAAGCCCAAAATTATTTTTTATTTTTTTTTCATTTTATTTAAAATTTAATTTGTTTTTTGATTATAAAAATTCGATTTTGTGTTTAGAAAATTACAACACAAAAAAAATAAAATTATAATCAACACTGATATTTTTTTTAAAGTTTTTTTTTCTTACTTTGTCGGTAAAGACAATCACAAATCAAGTCAAACTTAATTTCACTTTATGATTACGATACATCACCAAAATAGAAATTTTCATTTTAACGCTGCAAAAGAAACTAACAATTTTTTAGATAATATTTTTTATGGGAGTAATGAATGCAAATAAAGAGACTATTTACTGAAGAAGGAAAAGACCCATTATCAACCTTTAAATTTGAAAAAAGAATTTCTGAAATTAAAAATCCGGATGGGTCTATTGTTTTTAGAATGGAAGATGTAACAATCCCTTCCTTTTGGTCTCAAGTTGCTACCGACATAATTGCCCAAAAGTATTTCCGCAAGGCAGGTGTTCCTAAACTGCTAAAAAAAATAAAAGAAAAAAATATCCCCGTCTGGCTTCAGCCATCAAAAGCCGACACTGAAAGATTAGAGAGTCTTCCGGAAAAAGAAAGGTACTCTTCGGAAAGAGATTCTCGCCAGGTGTTTCATCGTTTAGCCGGAACATGGACTTATTGGGGATGGCAGGCAAATTATTTTGACACCGAAGAAGATGCAAAAGCATTTTATGATGAACATGTTTATATGCTTGCCAATCAAATGGCGGCGCCAAATAGTCCGCAGTGGTTTAATACAGGTTTAAATTGGGCATACGGCATAACTGGTCCATCTCAGGGTCATTATTATGTAGATTATAAAACAGGAGAATTAACCGCTTCTTCGGATGCTTACACTCACCCGCAGCCGCATGCTTGCGCACGAGGAAATACAAAACTTTTTACAGATAAAGGTATTTATGAAATTGAAGAAATTGTCAATAATAATTTAACTGACCTTAAAGTGTTTGACGGAGAAAATTATGTTAAAGTGGTTGCAATAAAAAATAATGGAGAGAAAGATATTTTCAGAGCCGAATTAAAAAACGGAAATTTTATTGAATTCACAGATGACCACTTAATATTATCTTCAGATATAAGGCTTAAAGATGGTGGTATTTACCAATGGAATGAGTTGAAATACTGTCTGGGAAGAAAAGTTCAACAATTTTCAAATCAAATAAAAATAACTCCCAATGAAGAACTAGAATTAATCCTTGAAAGCCTTTCAGAAAACAGTGAAAACGCTCTTTCAGAAAGTAAAAAATCTGATCAGCGAAAAAGAGATTTTTATAAAGATAATTTCGCAGAAAATATTAACGGTAATATAACCGGATTTGAAGATTTACAAATAGCTAAATCAGCGCTTGCAGGATGGATTATAGGTGACGGTTATTATGGTAAATATAACAGGAATGCTAAAACAACTCTTTTTGGTGCGATTACCATCAATGATGACGAATATTCCTACGTTACTAAACTTTTTAATAAAATCTTCGGTGAATATAAAGTAGTAACGAGAAAAAATATCAGTGACCTTTATCGAACTGTCAAACTCGATTCCAACAGGGTAGATTCTTTTGTTAATGAATATGAACTAAATAATAATTCTTTAACGGCACATGTTCCTTCAACTATTTTTAAAAACAGTCCAAAAGTAAAAAGAATTTTCCTTAGGAGTCTTTTCCAGGCAGATGGTTGTGTAAGGATTAGGAAAGAAGAAGGGAGAAATTCGGGAGATATTGTTCTAACAACAATATCTGAAGCTTTAGCGCATGATGTTCAGGTTCTTCTTTTAAGCCTGGGAATTTATTCTATTGTTTCACCCGTAAATGATTCACGGGCAAATCGCAAAAGATCATACCAGGTTATTATTTCTTATTATTCAGAAAGATTGAAATTCCATGAACAAATCGGATTTATTTCCAGGGATAAAAAAGAAAAACTAAGTTTTCTGAACAACGAGGTAATTGGAAAAAATAAAAGTTCATTATCGGAAGAAACAATCATTTCTATTGATTATGCAATCAAAGAAGAAGTCTATGATATTCAAACTGAATCAGGAAAATTTTTGGCTAATGGAGTTGTTGTACACAATTGTTTTATCCAATCTGTTAAAGACGATCTTGTTAACGAAGGCGGCATAATGGATCTTTGGGTTCGCGAAGCAAGATTGTTCAAGTATGGCAGCGGAACCGGCTCTAATTTTAGCGAGCTCCGCGGCGGAGAAGAGCCTTTAAGCGGCGGCGGCAAATCTAGCGGTTTGATGTCGTTCTTAAAAATAGGCGATCGCTCTGCAGGTGCAATTAAATCGGGCGGCACAACACGACGCGCAGCAAAGATGATTACTATAGATCTCGATCATCCTGACATAGAAGAATATATTAATTGGAAAGTTGTTGAAGAGCAAAAAGTGGCGGCTCTTGTTGCCGGCAGTAAGCTTTGCAATTATCATCTTAACATGATTATGAAAGCATGTTACGATGAACACCCCGAAAACGACCGCTTCAATAAAAAGATGAATAAAAAACTTGGCAGAGCTGTGCTTGAAGCCCGAAAGTCATATATACCGAATAACTATATCGAACGGGTTATTCATCTTGCCAAACTTGGTTTCAAGTCTATCGAATTTCCTGAGTATGATGTTGATTGGACTTCCGATGCTTACGCAACCGTAGCCGGTCAAAATTCCAATAACTCGATCCGTGTTACAAATGAGTATATGAATGCGGTTATTAATGACGGACATTGGAATCTTTACTGGCGGACAGAAAAGAATAAAGCAAAAAAAGAAAACCGCGCACCAAAACCCTCAAAGACACTTTCTGCAAGGGATTTGTTCGATGATATTTCTTATGCAGCCTGGTCTTGCGCCGATCCGGGCATTCAGTTTCATACAACTATTAACGAATGGCATACATGCCCCGAGGATGGTGATATTCGCGCATCAAATCCTTGCAGCGAGTATATGTTCCTCGATGATACTGCTTGTAATCTGGCTTCGTTAAATCTTATTAAATTTTATGATACCCAAACATGTGAATTTAATATCGAAGCCTATAGACATGCAGCGAAACTCTGGACGATTGTATTGGAAATTTCCGTTTTGATGGCTCAGTTCCCGAGTAAAGAAATTGCAGAGCGTAGTTTTAAATTCAGAACACTGGGTTTAGGTTATGCAAACCTTGGTTCCTTGCTTATGCTTCAAGGAATTCCATACGACAGTAATGAAGCTTTTGCCATCTGCGGAGCTATTACTGCAATAATGCATATGAGCGCTTATTCCGCTTCCGCCGAGATGGCTAAGGAGCAGGGACCTTTTCCTCATTACGAAAAAAATAAAGAGCACATGTTAAAGGTAGTGCGCAATCATCGTCGGGCAGCTTATAATGTTCCCCATGAGGAATATGAAGGAATATCAATTTATCCGGTCGGCATCGATCCTAAATACTGCCCCTCGGATTTGCTAAGAGCGGCACGAGAAGATGCTGATAGAGCGCTTCAACTCGGTACCGAACACGGATTTAGAAATGCACAGGTTACAGTAATTGCTCCAACCGGAACCATCGGGCTTGTTATGGATTGCGATACAACAGGAGTTGAACCTGATTTTGCTCTTGTGAAATTTAAAAAACTTGCAGGCGGTGGTTACTTTAAAATTATAAATCAATCCATTCCCCCTGCTCTTGAGAGATTGGGTTACAATAAAGATCAGATATCAGAAATTGTAAAATACGCAAAAGGCACCGGCACTCTTGTCGGCTGCCCGCATATAAATAACGAATCATTAAAAGCGAAAGGATTTACTGACGAAGCCATTGCAAAAGTTGAAAAGATGCTTCCCTCGGTATTCGAAATGGGTTTTGCTTTTAACAAGTTTTCTTTAGGCGCCCAATTTTTAACAGAAAAACTAAACCTGGATGAAGAGGAAATAAATTCTTTTGATTTCAATTTATTAAGCACTTTAGGATTTTCGAAATTAGAAATTGCCACCGCAAATGATTTTGTATGCGGTACAATGACTATTGAAGGCGCTCCGTTCCTTAAACACGAGCACTACCCTGTATTCGATACGGCAAGCAAATGCGGTAAGAAAGGAACCCGTTTCATCCGCCCGATAGCTCACATAAATATGATGGCAGCCGCACAGCCATTTATTTCTGGCGCTATTTCTAAAACAATTAATCTTCCTAATGCAGCTTCGGTTAAAGACGTAAAAGATGCCTACATACATTCATGGAAACTTGGAATAAAAGCAAATGCGCTTTACCGCGACGGGTCAAAACTATCGCAGCCTCTTAATAGTGTAAGCGAAGAAGAACTTGAAGCTTTGTTTGAAGATAAAGATAAAAATGATATTGTTAGAATAGCTGAAAAAATTATTCATCGATATATTGCAAAACGAAGACGTCTGCCGGATAGAAGAACAGGTTATACACAGAAAGCAAAAATCAACGGACAAAGTGTTTATATCAGAACAGGTGAATATGAAAACGGACAGCTCGGCGAAATATTTATAGACATGCACCGCGAAGGTGCCGCATTTAGAAGCCTGGTGAACTGTTTTGCAATTTCAATTTCTCTCGGATTGCAGCACGGCGTACCTCTTGAAGAATTTGTTGATGCATTTGTATTTACGCGATTCGATCCAAGCGGAATGGTTTCCGGAAATGAAAAAATTAAAATGGCAACTTCTGTAATTGATTACATCTTTAGAGAACTTGCAGTTACTTATCTCGGACGCAACGATCTTTCGCATGTTGATACCGCAAACGAAACTGTTAAAACAAAAACCTCTCCCGGAATTGTTAAAAAACTTGTTGAGCCGGAATTTATAGAAGAAGAAGTTGTAAGTGAGAGATTAGTTGAATTAGATAAAAACAATAAAGAAACATATAATTATTCCTTGTCAACCAGCGGTTCAACCTTTCGTAAAACATCTGGCAGCGGTAATGGAAACAAATTACAAACTCATATAAAACAGGCAATAGAGAGGGGCTATACAGGCGATGTTTGCCCCGAGTGTCAGAGCTTAACAATGGTACGCAATGGAACTTGTTTGAAATGTATGACATGCGGTTCCACAACCGGATGCAGTTAATAGGAAATAAATGATAATAAAAATCCCTCCCGCATAAAAACGGAGAGGGATTTTTTTTAACCATTTGAACTTTAATTTTACCGAATTAATATCATCTTTTGAACGCTGACAAAATCACCCGGGTTTAGGCGGTAGAAATAAACTCCTCTCGGAAGCGAAGCTGCATTGAACTCAATTGAGTAATTCGCCGCATTTTGCATTTCATTCACTAAAGGGCTCCTCTAAAAAACCGTTATCCGTTTCAGTTAGCTAACGGATAACGGAAACGGATTGACTAACGGAATACGGGTATATGTTGCCAAACCGGATTTTCGAAGAGCGCCGATTAAAGTTTTTAGAGATGCCCTATAATAAAAATATAAGTAAAAGACGGCTTGTGTCTCATACCATGCTAGTTCAGTATTATATGGCATAACATAACTATCATGATACATAACTGAACCAGATTGATCATTATGGGCAAGACCTAATACATGGCCTAGTTCATGCAATGCAACTTTAGGAAAATAAGAATAAATTTACCCGGTGGGAGGAGGAAGGATAGTATAATTTAATATCCATTTATGCCCTAAAAGATATTCTTGCGATGAATTGAAAACAACCATTGCTTGTATTTGTCGGGTTATAGGCTGGCTTGTGTAACCAGCTATAAATCTATATCCCAATGGATAATCGGAGACTTTTTCAACTGGCATAGCTGTAATTCCACTTGCAATATTAGCCATACTTCCAAAAGTTACAGGATCAGTTGAAAAACCAACTTGTACTTGCTGAGCTGCCCACCCCTTTATATTAAATTGATATTGTGCTTCTGCATTTTCCCATACATCTACCATATGATAAAAGCTTAATCTAGTTTGTTGTGTATCTAAGCCCGTAGGATTCATTGTATTGGAATTAGTAAAATATGTTACCAGATCTATTACATTAGCTTTTAGTGCAATCCATGGTTGATCTTGAACCTCAATAAGCCTTTTATAGCCCGGTAAAGTTGGATCATTTTCTACCCAAAAAATATTTTTGGGTTTGCCCTACCGCAATATTAAATATAAAAGAACAAACAAATAGAATCCTTAAAAAAATTTTCATTTTTACTCTCCCTCTAATTTATTGATTATACTTTTATATTGTCTTCTTAAGTCATCAATTTTAATAAGCGGTTTATTTTGTTGTTCTAACTCCTTATCTATAATTAAACCATTAACAATTTCGCATCCATTTTTATATAAAAATAATCCATTATATTTCCACTCTTGAGTGTATGAATATTGCAGATAGACCAAATAATTCTTATTTTTTTTTAAATTACCAATTTGGTCCGGACTACAATAGAATTCAATTATATCGCCCATTTTAAATTTTTCTCCGCATAAAACATTTTCTATTTTCGCAGTTATTACTGTTTTATATTTTTTATAATCCCAGAAGTATTCAACAAGTTCTATGTTTAAGACTTTTATCTCGAATGTAAATGGAAAATGAAGAATGTAAAAGTATTCTTTGCCAAATCTTTTTTCTATTTCTTTTTGAAACATATGCTCTATTCCGGGATAATCGATTGTATCCCTATTTTTATTATTTCCATCATAATAGGCCCACATTCGTTCATATGTAATTTTAGGGATTTTTTGATAAACAGCATAAATCTCTTTAGCAATATCCATCAATTGTGTGCTATCGATAGAATCAGTTAAATTTTTTAGGTATACATTTTTATGTTTATCAAGCATCAAAAAATATTTATTCAATATTTTTTCCTGCCCTTGCATTTCTTGGGCAAAAGCTATTGAGGTTAAAGTTAATAGGATTAAAATAATTTTTTTCATTTTTATAATTCCTTATATTTAATTAAGCAAACTTTAAGGCAGAATGATCAGTGAATTATTCAAACTTGCTTTTTCGTTTGCAAATACAGCAGTGATGTTGGCGCATCACTGCTTTTTATTATTATATGTTGGTGCTCTAAACATAGTTACTCCTTTCTTATGACTGTATTAAATTAATATTAAAGAAACTGAAAGTTCATTTTCAGCGTCTCGGGCATAGAATAATTTTAAAAATGAAAGATCAATTTTGAACAAACATAATGTTCAACAATTTTAAATCTATCAATGCAATATTTAAAATGGTTTAATACTCACAATATTCTATACTCTAAACAACTAAATCTTCTTCAAACTTTAATTTGAAATCCTTCTATTGTTTTTGTAAGACTCATTAGAAGATTTAATAATTTTTATTCTATTTTTCTTAATTTTTAATTCTCGTATTAAGGCAAGCTCCCGATAGGTACTGGGCATAGAAAAGCAAAGTACGGCGCTATAGTTATTATCCAAAAAATTCATTGCCGTAAGCCGCAAAATATTTATTATCCCTTTAATCATAATTTTATAGTCCAATGATTAATGCAAATTTATTAAAAAAATGAAAAGAAAGAATCGATGAGGAAAAATATATCTTCCCGACTTCTGACGGGAGCGGAAAAGTGAAAAATTGGTCTCTGCATGTGGTTGAATTATAAGGCGCTAATTTTTTTGTTTATCGAAACTACCGCACTAACAATTATTTTGTGATATGCTATCGAGTAGAAAAGGAAAAACAAAATTCGGTGTCAACAGCCACATAATTCCTCAGTTGTAGGTTCACATGATTCCCCACCTTGATTGCAAATTTAGCGGTTCTAATTTCTCATAAAAAATGGCACCTTACCGATTTTGATTTTTAAGATTATGCTGTCTTCTGAATGAGTGTCAAAATATCGCCGGATAACGTCAATAATCTTCATGCTGATTATCCTTTTATAAGCCACTTTATCTCCGTTCTGTTATAAAAATAAACGGTAATATTGAGTTAATAAAATTGATTAACCTAAGTGGGTAAGAATAATTATTTGGGTGGGGAATCCTTTGGGACGTACCTGGGGTATACTTTTGGACTTTGACACATTATCAAAGTTCTTTATTTTTTCACGGCTACGAAACAAGGTGGTATTATAAAACGCATGACTTAAATTCATGTATGTTCTCGAAAATTAACCTTTTTCTTTATAAAGCAGAAGTGAACAAGTTATAATTGATATTGTATAAAAAACCAATCCAATGCTTGTCTCAAATTTTATGAAACCTTCTCCAATTTTGTAACTGACAATTAAAACAGCAATCACAAAAACGTCCAACATCGACCATTTTGATACAATTTTTAGAAATTGGTTTACTCCTTTTTTCTCAAATATAATTTTGGAGATTAGAAAAAAATATTTAACCCAAATTACGCAATAGGGAAACATTCTAATGCGTAGCAATAGAGAAACGGTTGTATAAATGGTTAAAAAATAAGAACTTAGTATCATCGAAAATAAAAACAAGTAGAGTAAGAAAAACTTAACTATCCAAAATCTGAAAATAGAGTTTACCGACAAAGAACTAGCTCCCTGGGGCGGGATGGTACTGTTAAAACAAATGCTCGATCAAACCGGTCTGAAAAAGTTTTTACGCAGCAATTCTCATCTGCCACAACCGGGCTCAAACCGGGGATACCAACCGGCGGATATCATAGAATCGTTTCTTGTTTCCGTATGGTGCGGGTCAAATCGTTTTCTTCATACAGAAATACTAAGACAAGATTCACCCCTTAAAAAAATATTCCAATGGAAAAGAACGCCGGGACAAGATGTTTACAAACGGTTTTTTAAGAAATTTACACAGAAGAAAAATCACGAATTTTTTAATTCATTGAGTAGTTGGTACTTTAGTCAGTTGCAGTTTACTGATTACACATTGGACTTTGATTCAACGATTATGACACGTTATGGAAAACAAGAAGGCGCCAAGCGGGGCTATAACCCCAGCAAGCGCGGCAGAGCCTCCCATCACCCACTTATGGCATTTATAGCAGATTGTGATATGGTAGCAAACATGTGGCTTCGTAGCGGAGATAGTTCATCCTCTGGCAACTTTACCGGCTTTGTTGAAGAAACACTATTGAGACTGAAGGAGAAGAAAGTTGGTTTGGTGCGCTTTGACAGCGGGTTTTATAGCAAAAAGGTTCTTCGGCTTCTTGAAGAAAAGCCGATGAATTATATAGTATCAGTTAAGATGTATCCTCCAATCCAAAACCTACTTGCCCATCAAACAAACTGGTTGAGTTTGTCCGAAGGGGTTGAAGTAGCCTCAGCCGATTACAAGACTAATGGCTGGGAATCGCCTCGCAGAATGGTATTGATACGGCAATCTATAGCAGAGAGACCGGCGGCAACAGGCAAACAACTTCGTTTGTTTAAGGATTCAGAATTATATCAGCGCTACCGGTACAGTTGTTTGGTAACCAATATCGATTTACCGCCTGCAGAAATATGGAGGATGTATCGTCATCGTGCTGAAGCAGAAAACAAGATCAAGGAGCTAAAGTATGATTTTGGATTTGACAGTTTTAACCTAAATAACTTTTATGGAACAGAGGCAGCATTAAGTTTTGTGATGCTTGCATACAATCTGATGAGTTTATTTAGGCATTTTATAATTCGTTCGGATGTTCAAAGACGCTTATCAACGCTTCGATATAATACATTTGCTATTGGGGCTTATTTAGTAAAAGATGGAAATCAAATCATTTTGAAAATGGCGCTTACGTTAAAAAGAAGGGAATGGTTCCGGGGTCTTTGGGACAAATCCCGGGCATTTGCTTTCCCGGTTTCTTTTTCTAATGCGTAATTTGGGTTTAACTGAGGGAAATAGAATTGTAAAAGTAAATAATACCACTCCTAAAAAAAATTCACCATTCTCAAATAGGAAATAAAAAGATTTAACAATCGAAATATCCTCGTGAAAAAAGTAAAACTTTGTTGTACTAAATGAAGGGAGCAATATTCCAAGAATATAGGCTGCTACAGAAATCATTAAAAAACTGAGTACAAAATATTTATTATTTAAGATGATATTCTTACTCAGTCTCATCTTCTTCAACAATAACTAATAACCTCTCGAATCCAATTGAATAATTTTGGACAGTTCCGGTTATGGATAAAATTTCTCCCTTAGCTGGTAATGGTTTTGTGGTAATTATTTTAATTTTACCAGTCTCATCAGAAATTTCAAAATAATTTATAAATGTAAATGAGAATACCTCATTCACTTTGCCTTCCACCGTAACAACCTTATCGATATAGTCACGGGGATGGGAATTAATTTCATCAATTGGTGCCTTCGAAGAACATCCATTCATTATTGGAAAAATTAATAGAACTAGAATTTTAATAAAAAAATGATTTTTCATATTTCTCTAATCTTTATTGAATCTCTATAAATTCCTGATGGTAATTGACCGGGACTCCAATTACTTCCTGTCGATTCACAATAATACCAATGAATTCCCCACTTCTCAAAATTTGAGTAGAACGGCGCAGATTCTGTTGAAATCGCTAATGCTGCATGACCCGGCATTAATGCAAAGGCAACTTTATAGCCAAGTTTTTTAAACAATGTACAAGCCAATATCGCTTTACAATCACAATCACCAGTAATATCGCATATTGTCTCAATAGGAAACCTTAAATACTCCATATGTCCTGTCGAATCTTCATCATATGAATATTTTATATTTTGTTCATGAACAAAGCTTAAAATTAAATTGGCAAATTGATAATTAGACATCATATGTTGATCAGCATAACTCCTTAAATAATTAACAATTTGATCAACCTCATCCGAATCGACACCAAATTTATCATGAAGAATCTGAATTTTTGAGATAATAAAATATTCTTCTTCTGAGGTAAAATATACCTTGCTTGGTTGACTATTTTCATTAAGTAATTCTTCTTTTGCTTTATTCGTTTCATCCAAATTTATTTTGATTTCACAATTGAGTGAATAAGATTGGATATTATTTTCCACAACCCAGAAAAACTTTCTAACATCAGAATTGGTTAATTCATCAGGAATTTTTCCGGGTTCCGGTTTTGGACTAGTCGGACGATCATAAAGTAAAGAAATACCTTTTATTATTAGTGCAAATAAAATAATTAATGCTACTTGTTCTATTAATTCCATCTTATATCCTACGCTTAAATTCCCACTTTTTTTGACTACTCCAAATAATTGAAGATAAAAATGATGAGAAAAAGAGTAAAAAACCTGGGAATAACAGCTTAATTTCTGGAATGATTAATGAAATAACACAAAAAATAAAACTTAAAGCTGCTCCGATTATATCAATATATTTAACACCGAGTCTCGAACTAAATTCCAACGGATGATAACCATAAACCAAAACGTGATGGGCAAAAATTGGCATATTAATTGCTTCTCTTCTAAATGTAAGGACGGTCATTAAATACACAATTAGTAAGAGAAATACATAAGAAAATACATACGAAGAATAAAATGGTAAAAATGGAATGATTATAATGCCAGAGTTATAATAGGAATAAAATGTTACCACAAAAATAAATATACTTATTAAGGTTGAAGGATATACTAAATGAGTAGTCTTAATTTTTTCAAATACACGATCATCACCGCTTAAAATTTTACTGTCAGGACTCATACATCACCTCTTTATGGATTTATTATATTCGCCTATAAAATGAAATTTTTTAATGTTCTTTCCGTCACTTAGATGAGCATCACAAAATTCTTCCAGGAAAAGCTTTTTAATAGTGGCCCGATCCTCTTTGATTTTTTCATATACATCCAGAGATTCCTGAGTATTATATAAATCTTTAAATGACTCTAGCATTGAACTAAAAATCGAATATTTTTCAGCATTTATTAAATTCAGATAATAAATCTTGTTGAAATAAACCTGATCATTTCCCAATGAAAGAGTATAAAATTCCCAATCATCTGTTGTTGTTTGGGCAGGGAATTCAGTTTTTAATTCAATGTGTCTGTTCCTCAAGTTAGCTATACTTAAAGACTCATTTGACGAATAATAATTGAACACTCTTGGGTATTCTAATATTACACTAGCAATGACTGATAATGCTGGATAAGCATTACCATTTATTAAAGAATGTATGTTTGTGCTCTGCTTCAAACCTAAAATAATTTTCCAGAGATCAAAAGAGGCATCGACAAGTTGATTTGCTTTTTTATAGAAAACCTGATTTAACCCCTCCTTAAACTTTTTCCTTGCACCATACATCTCTTTCCAGGCATAAAATACATTATCAAAATTAAACTTAGATTCCAATTCACCTGTTTTTGTTATAGATTTTTGGATCAGTTCTTTGATTTTCTTGAGCCAGATTTCATAGCGAACAATTTCCCGCCATAAAACGAACAAATTATTTTGAATCGTATTTTGCTGCCTTCTCAAAATTATCAATTTATCAACCGCTTTTTGCCAATAATCATCCTTCCAAACTTCTAACAATTCCTTTATCTCATCATCGGTTAAATCTTGTAAAAGTGTAAGAAGAAATTCTCTGTCTTTTTTAATTGGTATTAAATCTAATTTACTTTGCAAACCTGGAGCCAGCTTTTCAAATTTTATAGGGATAGGGCCTATGATAATACTTGGAAATTCTTTCAGATTAATATTTAATATATTGGTTAAAATATCCTTTAACAATTGTTTTGGATTTTCAAGACTGGATAAATTTAAACCCAGCTTTTTCATTTCATCAATTATATCATTTTCAAGAGTAATTCTACTGGCTGTCTCCTTGCTATCAATATTTTTGTATATATTGTTTAGAATATACGGTTTGAGTGAAATATGAAATTTGTCCAAATCCGTTTTTTGCTCTTCTTCTTTTAAAACTAGATGTGGAATTGTTTTGCTACACGCATCAGAGAACAAATCAATTAATTCGTTTTCGCTATATACATTTGATATGAACGGATCCTCACTATCAATTTCTTCTCTTTTTACTTTTTCTTTTAATAACGTGTAGAAATTCTTGATTTTCTCACAATAAATACCAAAGGCTTTTTGCCAGGTGTAATATTTATGTGTGTCTTCATATTTGTTAATAATATTCTGAAGCTTTTTATAAACTGTTTTTACTTTATACTCACCAAAAGCGATGGAAGCAAAAGCTGGTAATAAAGCTGGTAATATTCCGATAACACCCAAACCAAACAACCATAAAATAGTTAGGGTTATTCCACCAAGTAAAGCTCCAAAACTACCGTATCTAAATCTAATTGACCAAGGAAGCGGAAAGTTTTTTATTTGTCTTCTAAGTTCATCTATATCTTCAGCAGGATTACCGGGAGGTACCTTTACTCCTTCACTATTAGTAAAATGCCACCGGTCTATCTCACTATTAATAGGATCATTTTTAAAATCATTTTCTAAGTTGGATTTTAATTTTTCTTCAATGATCTTAAATAATCTTTCCAAAAAATCTTTTGAAGCCAAAGGAGAACTGCTTTTATCATTTCCATATAGCACAGAATCTACAAATAATTTTAGATGGGCATAATATTCTTTAAATAATGTATCTAATCTTCTATCCAATTCAACTTCAAAAAACTCAATTGAATGACTTGAATCTATATAATCAATTATATCATAATATAGTTTAGTGATATAATCAACAAAATTAAAATACGATCTCGAGATAGAAACCTTGTCTTCTCTTGGATTTTTCTTATTGAATGACTTTAATAATATTTCATCTCTAAATGGTGTAAATTCATTTATGCTTGGACAGCCCAACTGCTGAAACATATTTTCAGTCTGAGGATGGCATTCTATCAATCTTTTCGAAATTATATCATAACTTATATTTTTAACAAATTCATTAAGTTTTTCATTAACAAAATTTTCGTCGAAAGGCATTTTGTCTTTATTAAAAAGCTTGGTTAGAAAATCCACAGTAAAAATATTAGTTAATGCGTTTGTATATTCTTGCTTATTTAGATATGCCGAGGTACCCCCAATTGCTACAAATCTGGAAGATTCTCCCATCTGGTCAATAGTACCGCCAATAATGCTATTATCTAAATCTTGATTAGTATTTAAATCAAAAAGAATTTCTGCGGCTAAGTCTTCAAATTGATGTTTTTCTAAATAACTAAACCCGGCATTATCATTATGCGCATACTTATTGTAATCAGATATTAAATAAATTGTGTGAATTTCATCATTCTCTGTTTGATTTATTTCATTCAAGAAAGCATATAGTTCCTGATTTTCCTGGTCAGAATAGTCCTTAAACTTCTCAAGCAGGATAACAATTTTTGTCCATACTTGAGTAGATGAATCAATCAACTTAGAAATATTCGATCTTAAGTTTTTTGTTAGATACTCTGCTGATGAAATTCCTAACCTATCATTTCCTCTAAAAACTATAAGGACATTAAGTTGAGAATTAATTCCGGAAACGTGACTAAGTTCTTTTGAATTAGCTTCGACACAATTTTTAAAGTCAGTATATGTTCGACTTTTATAAACTTCGTCAAATAATTTGTGATAATCCTCTCTGGACGAGTTTTTCTTATTTAGATCATTCACACTTACATAATAAATAGGGTTTTCGAATTTATTAGTAAACAAGCAATCTTCCTTATTGTCTTTAACTTCATTAAATGAGAATAATTTATACCAGCGTAAATTAGAGTTACCGCTAAGTCTTCTGTAAAGTTTTGTTCGTAAAGATGATTTGTCCGCATATAAAATATCCATTATCATCTCATTTAGAATAGTAGGGATGGATTCTTCTTGAGGTGAATCATAGACATCCCCATCAGTCATTTTAGCAAAGTCCTTGAGTAAATTTATATCTCCTTTATAACCTCCACCTACATAAAACAAACTGTAAATCTTAACATCATTAACAGAGTTTCGTTGATACTCCTTAATATCCTTTTTTAGTACTTCATCCATTTGAGTTTTCTCAATCAGATTTTTGTAATCTTCTTTAAAGACATAATCTTCGTCCAATTTTTCTATTAAACTATCAATGATTTTAGGATCAATACTTTTAATTAGCGATTCATACTGTGGTGATGTTAAAAAACCTTGTCTGTACTTTTTAATTTGATTAGTAACTTCAGACTTTTTACGCTTCGAACCATATTCGCCACCATCAGAAAAGATTATGAGAATTTTTTCATTATCTTCCTTTGCTTTGTTGAATTCATTAAGTATATCGTATACCCCATCATATAATGCTGTGCAACCGGATTTCCCGAATATTGCTTCGGGAACGGCTAATAAAAGTTCCTTAAAGAAATCATAATCATCTTGCTTTACCCAGGGACAGACTTTCTGCACTTCAGTTGCAAAAGTCATAAGCATTACTTCATCTGCAGCGGGAATTGCAGCCGTTGAATTAATATTAGAGTTATACTGCACAAGCGGGTTTAGTATTTGAAGTAGAGCATTCTTTAAATTATAAAGTGGATCACCTTGCATAGAGCCGCTTAGATCTATTAGAAATCCTATACTGAGTTTTTTCTCCTTAACTTCTTCTCCAAGGTTAAAAAGAAAATTGAATGTCCGTCTCATATTTTCCTCAAATTACTTTATGCCGAAGAAGTCTTTTAATAACCTTCTCATTGTTTCATCAAATTCATCGGCAAAGCTATAATCACTTTCTTCAATTTTGACATCATCAAGATTTCTATTCTTTAGTTCTACAGCCAAGTTTCTGAAAGTCGTGCTTATAGAGTTGATATTTTTATTTAATGCTTTTTTGATATCCTCTTTGTAATTGGATAATGCAATACAGAAGTTTTTCAGAGCAGAATCATTAAACTTTTCGTCCTTTGCTATATTTTGCGCACTATTTATAAATTTCAAGTAATTTCTTTCTGTTTCCGTTTCATCAATAAATTTGTTTATATCCAAACTAAGATCTAGCTCTACAAAATTATCTTTGTTAAGACCTTCTCTTATCCTAAGTTTTTTATTTGAATCATACTTAGCTTCCTTGGCATAAACAAATTTTTTCAAGTTTTCATCGTAATGAATAATTGATCTGTTGATCAAGCCATCTTTCTCAATAATTTTTTTATCTGCCACAAATATCTTTTTTACTAAATCTGAAGATTTCTGCAAGAGTATATCAATGCTGATACAAAAAGCTATTACCTCTCTATAAGTTATATCCTTAGTTTTTCTGTCAATTTTCATCATTATTCTTTGCTCACCCACAGATTTTTTTAATTTCGGATCTTCCCACGGCCCTCTTGTATATTCATTCCATTTTTTATTTAAAAAAGGACGGTATACATTTTTATTCCTATCTTTATAAGCTTGGAAGTGAACACTGTGATTAGTCAATTCACCATATGCTAATCCTTTTTTATACAATACAGCAACTATTTTATTTTGTTCCATCTTGTCATTGGTTACTACATCATTTTTGTTTTGTGGCTTAAAAGTGTTAAGAACAAATTGTGACAAGTTAGAATGTACATTAAAATAGGGTCCGATGGCCTGAATGCTTGACAAGTTTGGGGCGTTTACTGGATATTCTATTTCTCTTACATCTTGAATTAGGTTGTTTATTTCTTCTTCCGTCAACTCATTAATTACATCTTGAATTGTCTTATTTAAAAACTGTCCTATTTTAGACTCTGAATTTTCCAGATACTTAACTTTGCAATAATTTTCAATTGTCGCTTTGATCTCGTTGATTATACTTTTAGTGCTAATATTGTCATTACTTGGATCCGATAGTGTAGCAAGCCTGTATTTAGTATCTTCTAAATCTTTAACCTTAAAAATTAAGTCCAATTCGTTTCTATTGATTACTATAGGTTTATACATATTTCCCAATTCATTCCCCTTTTTCCATCCATCATCAGATTTATGATCCAATAATTTGGTCGGATCATATGGCAAATATTTAGTAAAATAATCTTTGGTAGTTTCTGTAAACATTAAGGGTAATTTTTTTTGATATTCATTTTTTATCGTGCTTGATTCATTTTTATTATCATCAAAAAAGTTTATTAAGTTTAAAGCATTAGGATTATCCGAATAGACTAAGGTTCCGATTCGCTCTTTAATACCTTTTTCATATCTCGTAAGCTCGGAGGCTGTTCGTAATTGGTATTCAAAAGCTGATCCTTTCAATAATTCACCCTCAATATCTCCTAGAGCAAAATGATATAAAATTTCTTGTTGGATTTTGGAGGAATACAATTTCACTAGTTTATCCCTATAATCTCCTAATTTAGAAGCGTAATTTTTAATTTCTTCTTCAGCTTCTTTCTTAACATTTTTCGCTCCAAAGTGACCCTTGGATTTTTTAAGAATCAAATTTCCAACTTGTTCTATTTCATTTTTTATTTTTGTTAACTCGGGATGAATTTTCATATACTCATTTGTATAATTCTTATATACTTCTGCTAATTTTTCTCTTACAACATCTATAAATCCTTTGATTTTAAGCGTATTTTCTTCTATACCCACTAGGCCGTAATATCCGGTCTCTGCTAGAATTTCATAAGCTTTCTGCCAAAGTAATCTTCTTAACTTATCTGCGAATGTATTTCTCGTATTGTATCTTTCATAAAATCCACTGAATAATTCATCTGTTTGTTTCAACTTATTATAAATTTCTTCAATACTTTGTTTGATTTTTTCAATAAGCTTTAAATTTTCATTAAAAAGACCCCTTAACTTTTCTTCATTTTTAAATTTTTGGCTTTCGCTTTCTCTAAACAAACTAACTGGATTATGAATCAAATACTCATTAAGAAATTTTTCTGATGCGTAGGGATCATCTTTTATTTTACCTTTAAAAATATCAATAGCTTCTGTCACGATTAAACTTTTTTCATCTGAAAATGCACTATTGATAAAATCCTCTGCAGTTTTTCTTATAATTTTTTCATTTGGATTTTTATCTAAAAATTTCTTGAAAACCTCATATACATATCTTACTTTAAAATATTTACTATACTCTTCCTTAGGAAATCTTATTACTTTTATACCTAAAGTAAGATATTGATTCAAATCGGTTTTTTTTGCCCCAGTTGTTTCATCCACCTGAATAAAGGAGTTTGTTGTTACCTCGGAAATAAATTTATCGTTACTTGAAGAACTAAGTGTATAAAATAAAACCTCAGCTATTGCATTAAAAAACTTATTATCGTCAATTCGATTGTCCAAAGAGGTCTTGTTATCAAATATTATGGCAGAAGTAAAAGGTGCAAGGATAATGTCATCACTAATTTTATTTTTTATATCGCTGGGTGCACAATAATAATTTCCCATTAATGAATTGTTGTTATCAAACTGTTTTACAAAGAATTCGCACTCGTCTATAAATGCCCAACTATTTATTTGAAGATTTTGATACTCGGAATCACTTTCAAGATGCTTCTTTGCTTTTTTCTGTTCTAAATAATAATTAGGTCCGACAAGAATTAATGTTTTTGGTATTTGCCTACTTTTAGTGTTTAATTCAATATCGATCATTAATGAGATATCAAAAAATAGGCTACTCCCTGTACCACCAGAATTACTTGTTATTATATACACATTAAATGCTTTGTCATCTAATTTTTTCCCCAACTTACCTACTAACGACTTTAATTCGTTGGCTGCATATGAAATAGCTGGTTGAATTTTAGCATTTCTATTCACATATCCACAAGATCTTCCTACCATTCTATAAGCAGCAAGACCTTCTTCATAAATAGTTGTTTTTACCTGAACTTTTGTATCATACCAACCATATAAATCATTATATATTTTAGGTAAAGAATCATTTTTGTTTTCTTTTGCTTTTAATAATTTAGAAATCTCATATGCATTAAAGTCACTAATCTTAACTATTTCATTGGAAAAATCTCCGAACTTACTAATACCACTAGTTCTAGAATCTGAAAATTGGTTTTTATCATTATCAATAAATACAAACTTAAAATAGTTTCTTAGATCCTCTGACATATAAGTATGTATAAAGTACTTTAAATAATGGCCGACTACCATTCCTGTACCGCCAATACCAATTATTAGTGAAGGTCTCATTTTTTTCTCCTAAATTTAGTTTATCAAAGAATTTGTTCTCAATACTTCGGTTTTATTAAAATTAACAATTTATGACTTTGGTAGCCTTCGACTAAAGATTCTAATCTGACACCTTTAGTGAAATCAACTGGCTTAGAGGTCAATTCCTTACCTAAATGGATTAGTTCTCCTCCAGATATTGTATTTTCAAAGAGTCTAAATCTATGATTTGAATCTACAGAGACATAAGTTCCTGCTTTAGGTTTTCTGAAAACACATTTTGGCTTGAGAACTATAAATTTGGTTCTAAATTCGAACAAATCTCTCAGACCAACCTGTTTATCCTTCTCTTCCAAAATTATATCATTATTAATCTCTATCTGACTTTTATTTGTTGTAAATTCGCCCTTAGTTAATTGAACTTCCTTGTCATCAATATAAATAGATATTTTAAGATCTTTTTTACCGAACAACCATACCGGTTTAAGGCAAGGATAAAACAAATAGTAGAATAGACTGAGTACTATAATTACTACCATTAAAACCTGCCAATAATTAAATCCTACTAAAAATGATGATGAAAATTGTTTATCAATAAAATAGATTTTTGTGGGGCTTAGATTTAATTTTCCAAATTCTGTAACTTCTTTTGTTGATGTATAAATCTCAAAACTTTTTATTGTAATTGGGTTTCGTTGAAAAAATGTTCCCCCCTGTGATAGCATCTCTTTATTTAGCTCAATTTTGAGATTAACTTCCTCATTTGATATTGCTAATGTATTGAATCCTGAAGACTGAATTTTACCATATTCATCAGAAAAAATTACTATTGAATCTATACTTAAAGGAAGTAAAGATTTGTTAATGATACTAATATTAAAGTGAGAATTTTTTTCTATTAAACTTATAGAATTATTAAAACTGACAATTTCAATGGCATTTTTAATATCATTTTCTATTATCATTCTCAATTTTTCTCTCTCGATTTCAGCCTTCAGTCTTTCGAACCATTCTATAAGAGTACTTTGATTTAAAAAAATCGGACTTGATAGTGTATGAAAAATGTTCGCAAATTTATCGTAATCTCTGCCGTTATTTATATCTAGAGGTAATTGCAATGCGTAAAGTTTTAGTAAACGATTAGTCTGTCCTATAATTCGCTCATACTTCTCTTTTAATAAGTGAATATTAGTATTATCCCAATTAGTATTTGATGGGGGGTCATTAATAAAATCAGTGATAAAAAATAAAAACTTGAGTTCGTTTGAATTAGGTCTGTTTATTTCGTCCAGAGTTTTATCAATTGCCTCAAATAAATCAGTTTTTTGACCGGTTGGATTAGGGAGTTGACTTATCTGGGATATTAATTCATTTTTAGATGATTGATTTAATTTTCGTGGTACAACAAGGGCCTGGCATTGAGAAGAAAAACCCAATATGGAAACATAATCCTCATCGGGTAAAGATCCTATTAGAGCACTGATTCCATTCTTTACATTTGGCCAGTAGTCTCTCATAGAACCAGACTGATCAATTACAATCACATAATCAGCTCTTTTAGAATCAGCCTGATAAGTTTTATTAAGAACGGGAAAATCTTTGGAAAGATTATCCTGACAAAAAGTACCATAAGATATCATAGAAAGAAATATTGATAACAGTAATAATTTCAATTGTCCTCCAAAAGAATTTATATATGAAATTCAAAAATTTGTTTTCTTTTCCCGATTAAATTATTAAAAAGGAAACTTAATTCATAGAGTTAAAATGCCCGATGCAATAAATTTGTTAAGGGCTCTTTTCCTCATAGAATATTTATTTTTTTCTTCAATTGTCTCCATTTCAGCAAAAGTTTTATCAGACCCTTCGGGAATAAAAACCCTATCCCATCCAAAACCATAATTACCTGCTGGTTTTGTTATCCTACCATTAACAGTACCAGAATAAAATTTAATCTCTTCATTATTGGTGTTTATTACTCCCAAAATTGAAGTAGCATACGCCCGATAATTATCATACCCTTTACAAACCTTATATATTCCATTGTTTCCTATTGCTTTAAGCATAAACTTAATTAAGGGACCGGGAAAGTTATTCATAGCATCCAAATATAGTCCTGTATCTTCAACAATCAATAATGTATTATTTAGGCTGGGTTTACTTGCGGCCTCTTTTAATTTGTGTTCAATAATTTCTTTAATATCAAGGCTTTGAATTTCAATTAAGTCAACATCAAGTCTTTGCAAATCCGGCAAGTATTTTTTTATTTCATTAAATTTGTTTTTATTACCTGTAACAAAAAATTTGTTCAATATTCATATTCCTCATTTAACAAGATTTCATATATTTCATCTTCAATTTCATTCATTAAGATTCTTTTATCTTCTAATGAACAAGAAATATGTTTAAATCCATTTTTTATAATCTTCAATATTTCCCATTTAGATAATCCATTTGATAATTTAGCAGCGAATAAAAATTCTTCGTTTAAAGTTGAATCTGATACCACTGGATTATCAATGTTAATAGTAACATTTATTTGTTCCTTCAAACATTGTTTTAGCGGATAAAATTTTTCTTTTTCCCAATTACTCTTTTTCTCATTTGGATTAATATTATATCGTTTGTTTTTTCGTGTCATATAATTGCTGAAAGGACACAATTCAATTGCAATATGTCTATCCCTAACCATCTCTAAAAGATTTCTATCATTTCGTAAAGTTAGAGCATGTCCGATTCTATGAGAGTTAACAAGATATATTGCCTGCCAAACTGACTCATAAGTATCTTCTTCTCCAGCATGAATAGTAATCGGGAAACTTTTCTTTAATAGTGGTTGAAATTGATTAAGAAAATTTTCAACTCTATATCCAAATTCAATTCCTGCTAAATCGAAACTCACAACTCTGGAATTTTGTTGAAAAAAAGATCCACTTTTATCTTTGTTTTTATTAAGATTTAATCCATGTCGATATTTTAATGCAAGTTTAACATTGTTTTCAAATTCCGGAATACTTTTATGTCTTTTAGCAGTTATTATAACATCAACATGTGCTTTTTTTCTCTCTTGTTCTTTTTTATTATACTCTAATTGTGAATAATAATCAACCCCCCTTAATAATGCTTCCATTGCTTCTTCCTGAGATTGCAGCCCAAGTTTTGAATAACCATCAACTGCACATCTTAAACCAATATATCTAATATTATTTGGTATAGCATAATTACAAATTATATATCTTGTTATTAAATAAATAGAAGTTTTAGTCTGTAAATGTGGTGCTCCTCCATATTCACAACCACGTAAATAATTAAATAATGAACGATTTTCACCTAAACATCTTTGATTTGAACGTGCAGATTGTAAAAATTTTAATGGATCGCTATCATCTAAATTTTCATGGATGTTAAATTTATTGTAATTATTATTTAAAATTTCATTCAGATAATCCTTAATTTTTTTTTCAAATTCCTTTATAGCTGTTAAATCTTTTTTAACCGAAGGATCAATTTGATTTAATTCCTTTTCTAAAAAATATTTTAAGCTGAATCCTCCATTTAAGTTATTTTCAATTGGTAAACTATATTTCTGTTCATTCCTAAAGTTTATAAGAATTATAAAAAACAACATAATTACATCATAATTTGCTTCCTTATTTTTTCTAAGTAACAACTTATTTTCAAAATAAGGATCAGATAATTTTTCTTTTTTTATTAATCTTTCTAAAGTAGTGTCTTCAGGATCTAATAATGCCGCTTCAGGTAGTATTTTATTATTTATTAAATCGTAGGGTTTATTAACCAATATTTCAAATATACTCTTTTCCTTCGTGTTTTTTTTATTTGCAAAAGTCAGCTTATAATTATTAAATAAATCTGTGTTTTTCTTTTGTTGTTCGTTTAAATTAGGATCAAAAGCAATTGGTATTAAAAATTGAATTATTGATTGAATAGTTCCTTCTGATAATTTTTTGTTTTCAAATAATTCACACAATACTAAAAGCGACGTTAGAGGTATAATGTCCGAGCCAAATATGGTGCCAATGTGAGTATGAAGATCAGCTTTAGGAAATTTATTTATCCATCTGTATTCTATATCCTTTTCTAATTTGAGAGAATAATTATTATCTTTTTCTGTGGTTACATTTTCACCTTTTAAAATTATGTTTTTCAATTCCAGTACTTTTGCCGGTTCGATTTTATTTAATATACTCCATGATTGGTGTGTGTTCCCATCTTGTTTATTATTCGTTCTTTCAAAATCCATCTCAAATATTTTAAATATAACCCTGTAAAATTTTAATTTGTTTATATAAAATATTGCCCCGCTATTTACAGAAGTTCTAATATGATAAGGGTCTTCATACCGACTGAATACTACAGGAAAAACATTCTTCAGTTGTTTATGAGTCACATAAAATTTTATATTCCTTAATAAATTAAACCCAAGGTTAATTCCTTCAAAGTCTAAGTCAATAAAGATGAAAACAGGGTTGTCATTTTTGTTTATCTCAGAAAGAGTCTTTGTATTAACTTCATCCCACTTTTCATTCCCTTTAAATTCACTTAAATTTAATTCGAAATTTCCTCCACTTTTTAATTCTTTCAGGGAACTATTTATTTCTTCATAATTTGATGGTTTTACAGCATAAATTTTACAATTCATAAACCAAATTTTAATAACATCAAGTTTATTATTTAAATATTCTCTATGATCATCCCAAAAAATAAATATTGGACTAAACTCTTTAAATTTAATAGCGGCATTGATAAATGAGGAAAGAGCTTTCCTAAAATGATTTAAATATTCAAATTTTCCTATTTTATTAAAAACTTCATCTTTAAGCTCATTAGATTCAGAAAATAATTGATCAATTGCTCTTAAATTTTCATGGGTGTTTTTTAAACTTAAATAGGGAAATTGTTTTTTAAAGAATTCAGTATTTGATAATCCTTTGGAATCCTCAAATTTGCTTTTATTATATTGATAATAATAAATTAGCTCTAAACCGTTTTGAGGGAAAATTTCGTTTACTTGTACCCCTGGAAATAATTTAGCAAGGGAGCCATTAATTTTGTTAAAAACATTTTTAAAATCTTCCTTGGGTTTGATTTCATCTGTTTTCAAATCTGATAGAATAAGCCCCGAAAGATTTTGAATAGAAACCTCCACCATTAAATTTCTTGCCTTCAAATAGTCCCTTAGAAATTTACTATGGGAAAATGATTTCCTATTATAATTCCTTTTTTTAATTTCAATGTTATTTTTACACTCAACATCATTGTAGTAGAACACAAAATAACCGGAAAATTTATTGAGGTTAAAAAAATTATAAAAAAACAGTTCCCAGTATCTAAAATCTTCTTTGTCAAGATTAATAAAAAATTTTTTTTCCTCATTACCCGTAGTTATTTGTTTAGGTCCAAAAAGGGATTGATTGTCAATATTTTCAATAAATTTATCAAATTCCTCATTGTATTTGTTCGGTTCTTTCTTTTGATTTGATAAATTTTCATTGTTATGATAATAATCTATACAAGCAGATAAATTGGAATTTTTTCTGCACTTTTTTAATAATTCTATTTCATCAAATATCTTCAAGTTATTTGAATAAAATTCAGAATCCGATGCAAAAACAATAGGATCTGTGGAATTATTTAACACATATTTAAAATACCTTTGCAACGAGGACGATAGAAAATTATTATTCTCTTTTTGATTTAGATTTTGAGAAGACATATAATTAATTAACCAGATGACTATTTATTTTAAAAGTGTATTATACGCTTTTTTAATATTATTGAAACCTTTAACTAAATCTCTATTTTTTTCAATATTTTTTTCTACTTTATATCTTAATTTATCGAGATTTATCCCTAAAGACTTAGCTGCGTTAGTTTTCTTTCCATTAGCTTTTTCGAGGGCTTTTTCTATTTCCTCTAATTCTATAAAAGCTTTTTTCTCTTTTAAAGTTAAGATTTTTCCATTGTGTCCTTCATTTAATTTTCCCCCTTTTATTATCTCATCACCTAAGTGTTCTATTTGTAATACTTTATCATTCACTGATCTTGCTCTTGTACACGCAGATTGTATCGCATAGTACAATTCCCTAACATTCCCTTCCCATTTGTATTCTTCCAAGAGCTTGAGAGTATCTTCGGAAATTGATTTAAGATTAGTTTTTTCCTTTTCTTTGAAATGTTTGAAGAAATAATCGGTCAAAACTCTTATATCATCTTTTCTATTTCTAAGAGCTGGTAATTCAATTTTAACAACATTTATTCTGTAATAGAGGTCTTCTCGAAATTTTCCTTCGCTCATCAACTGAGGTAGATTACGATTAGTTGCGACAATTAGTTGTACATCAAGTCTCTTTTCCTTTGTACTACCAACCGGAGTAATTGTTTTGCTCTCGATGAATCTCATGATTTTTTTTTGAATTTTTAAATCATAATCACCGATTTCATCAAGAAACAATATCCCTCCATCGGCTTCTTCAAATAAACCTATTTTGTCTCTATCTGCTCCGGTGAAAGCTCCTTTTACATGTCCAAAAAGTTCACTTTCAAGAACGGTTTCTGATAATTCTAAAATTGAAAATTCTTTGAAGGGTTTATCTTTTCTTATGGAATGTTTCTGAAAATATTTAACTGCCAGGTTTTTCCCGGTGCCAGTTTCACCGGATAAAAAGATTGTTATATCGCTGCTGTTTTGCGCAAGGTCTTTTAATCGAAGTCTTATTGAGTCAATCTCTTTACTTATGCCGATTAATTCTGATTCATCATATTTTAAAGTAAGCGCCAAAGATTTTTCTTTTAATTTCCGAATAGTAAATGAATCTAAACAGTAATTTTCAATTCTGTTTTTCCATTCTAACCAGTCAAGTTCTTTTTTATTAAGAAAATCTCGCGCCCCTAATTTAATTGCAGATACCGCTGCACTAGTTGAAGAGTAATTAGTCATAACAATTATTTGAATATCGGGGAAATTTTCGCGAAGGAAAGGAATAAGTTCTAAACCCTGGAGGTTTTGAGGTTGGTTTTCATCAAATACAAGATCTAATAAAATTGCATCAAAATCAGAATTCAATTTTGATTTTACTTCATTTATCGTTTCGCA
>Ga0210044_10000811_pt1 | contig 47368 bp, 36 predicted proteins | sample CryGey13umfilter_2_FD_183959 | JGI IMG/M metagenome (GOLD analysis project Ga0210044, IMG submission 183959) | Groundwater microbial communities from aquifer in Utah, USA - Crystal Geyser 4/9/14 3 um filter (SPAdes) (version 2) | ecosystem: Environmental > Aquatic > Deep subsurface >...
CCCGCCATTCCCAGTTCTTCGTCGACGCCGCCCGCCGGGTGGCCGACCTGCCGCCCGACGGCCGCCTGGTGCTGCTGGCCGGTCCCTCCAGCTCCGGCAAGACCACCAGCGCCAAGCGCATCATGGTCCACCTGCGCGTGCTCGGTTTCCAGCCCTTCGCTCTTTCGCTGGACAACTACTTCGTGGATCGCGAGCAGACGCCCCTGGCCGAGGACGGCGACTACGACTACGAGGCTCTCGGCGCCCTGCGCATCGACCATTTCAACGAGGACCTGCAGGGCCTGATGGCCGGGCGGGAGGTCTACCTGCCCCGCTACGACTTCGTGAGCGGGACCTCGCGCCGGGATGAAATACCCACCCGGCTCCAGCGCGGCCAGCCCCTGATCGTCGAGGGGATCCACGCCCTGAATCCCGACCTCACTCCCGCCATTCCGCGCGACGAGAAGCTGCTGATCTACGTGTCGGCCCTCAGCCATCTGAACATCGACCGCTTCAGCTACATCAAGACCACCCACAGCCGCCTGTTTCGGCGCATCGTGCGCGACGCCCAGTTCCGCGGCTACACCGCCGCCCAGACCCTGGCCCGCTGGCCCAAGGTGCGCCAGGGCGAGGAGAAGCACATCTTCCCCCACCAGAACAACGCCGATCTGTTCTTCAATTCGGGATTGATCTACGAATTGCCGGTGCTGAAGCTTTGGGCCGAACCCCGGTTGGCTGCGGTGAACTCGGATGATCCGCATTACGGTCTCGCGCGCACGCTCATCGACCTGTTGTCTTTGTTGCTGCCCATGGACGCCGGCAGCGTCCCCCCCACGTCGTTGCTGAGGGAGTTCATCGGGAGCTCGGGATTCGATTATTGAGACGGTCGGACCGGCAGGCAGCGTGCCTTCATGGCACCAGGAAGTATTCCCCCAGCTTAGCCACCGCGGCATCGGCGCACTGTTCATCGGTCAGAAAGGTAACCGTCGAAAACGAGGTGCTGATCATGTTCACCGGCACCTGGGCCTCGGCGGTTGCCTGGAAGATGGTGCCGGCGATGGCCGGCCGCTCGCTGAAGTGTGGGCCGTAGATGGAAATGGCGCTGCAACCGCGCTGATAGTCGATCTCCCGCGCCTGGATCTCCTCACGGTCCGATTGCAGCAATCCCAGGGCCTGATCCAGGTCCCGTTCTCCGATGGCGAAACAGATGTTGTTGAGACCTTCGCCGTCCACGAAGGATGTCACACACACGATGTTGATGCCGGCCAGCCCCAGACTGGACAGGGATTTCCCCGCCAGATCGTTCCCCGCCCGCGCACCCAGGATCCGGACCAGGACCAATTCGTCCTTCCGGGTGATTCCCCCCACCGCGATCTTCCCTGTCATTGCGCACCAATCCTTCGCCGCGTCGCATCGTGGACTTCAACCTTGGGATCGGGTTCAAAGCTAGCTGTTGGGGACCGGGAAACCAAATTTTCCTCCGTTTGGCCAGGGCCCGGTTGACAGCCGGTTTACCATGGGTTAAAAGCGGATAAGGGTCTTCTCGGAGCGATAACCAAGGAGCAGGGCCATGCCCAGAGTTGCAGTCATTCTCAGCGGTTGCGGGGTGTTCGACGGGTCGGAAATCCACGAGGCCTGCGCCGCCCTGCTGGCCCTCGATCGCGCCGGCGCCGAAGTCGTGATCGCGGCCCCGCCCGGACCCCAGCTGCACGTCGTGGACCATCTGGCCGGTGAAGCCTCTGCGGGCGAGAGTCGCGACATCCTGGTGGAATCCGCCCGCATCGCCCGCGGCGAGATCCGCTCCCTGCCGGACGTCGACCCGGCCACCGTGGATGCGGTGCTGATGCCCGGCGGCTTCGGCGCCGCCAAGAACCTCTGCACCTTCGCCGTCGATGGCGCCGACTGCACGGTGAATCCCGCGGTGACGGAATTCCTGAACAAGGTCCACGATCTGGGGCGCCCCATCGGAGCCATGTGCATCGCGCCGGTTGTCCTGGCGCGGATCTTCGGGCCGAACCTTTCGCCCCGGGTCACCATCGGCAACGACCCGACCACTGCGGCTCTGGTCAACCAGATGGGAGCCCGGCACGTCGACTGCGCCGTCGAGGGTGTGGTGGTTGACCGGGCAAATCTCATGGTCACCACCCCGGCCTACATGCTGGCCGGCTCCATCAAGGAGGTCTTCGCCGGGGCCGAGACCTTCGTGCAGGAACTGCTGGGTCTTTGCGCCCAGGACTCCCAGCGGTAGGATGGTTGAGGATTCGGGGGTTGATCCCCCACCCGGAATGTCTTAATTTCCCCGCACCGGCAAACGGGCTTCGGGGTGGCCCGACGAGCTGGATTCCCATGCGTTTACCCTAATAGCGGCAACCTTCCGATCATCACAGGAGCGACATCATGGACGACATCCAAGGGCGAGATTCCGACAATTCATTCCCCTTCCACGACCCCGGCCACACGAGCCCGCGCAACCGCACCCCCTGGGACACTGTGGCGGGCCGGGTTCTGAGCCTGATCAGCCGCAAGGGCGGCGTGGGCAAGACGACCTCGGCGGTCAATCTCGGCGGGGCCCTGGCGCTGTCCGGCCACACCGTCCTGATCGTCGGCCTGGATCCCCAGTGCGGAGTCTGCCGCTCTCTGGGTGTGGCCCAGGACGACCTCGAAACAGGACTGGGTGAGATCTTCTCCGCCAACACCCCCCTGACCGAACTCGTCCAACCTTCGCCCCTGGAGAACCTGTTCTTCGTCTCCCCCCGCATCACCAGCCTGGCGGACGAGGAGTCCTTCCTGGCCGACATGAACCGGCGCGCCGACGATTTCGCGCGGGAGATCGACCGGGCCCGCAATCTTTACGACACCATCCTCGTCGACTGCCCGCCCAGCCTGGGCGCCCCCACCCGGGCGGCGCTGCAGGCCGCCGACGCCTTCCTGGTCCCGATCCAGGCCGAGGAACTTTGCCGCGGCTCCCTGGCTCCCCTGATGGACTTCGTCGCCGATTTCCGGCGCCGCCAGCTGCCGGGCGCCGGTCGGGAGACCCCGGTTCTCGAGGGACTCTTCCTGACCATGGTCAACGGGCGCACGCGCATGGGACGGCACGTCACCGACCAGGTCGCCGAGGATTTCGGGCCCGATCTGCTGGAAACCTCCGTGCCCCGCACGACCCGGTTGACGGAAATGGCCCTCAAGGGCAAACCGGCGGTCATCTATGCGCGGACCACTTCCGGCAGCCGGGCCTATTTCAACCTGGCCGACGAACTGGTCAGCCGCTTCCTCGCCCGGTCGGATGCTTTCGAGTCCGGCGCCGAGGAGCGGGACTCGGCCGCGGAACCGAATTCGGCAACCGAGCCCTCCACCGCCGAACCCATGCACGCCCGCCCGACCGACTCAGCCCTCGGCGGCCTCGATCGATTCCTTGCCGATCTGGGCGGAACCAATGACATTAACCCCGTCAGAGGCGCCGCTCCGGAAGCGGGGCCGCCGGAAATGGTCTCCCTCGACGACCTCCTCGCGGAGGAGGAACGGGATTCCGGATTCCGCGGCGAGCGCGATGACGATGGATGGGCGTACGGCATCGATCCGGACGACACCTTGAACTGAGCCCGGAATCCCGGAACGACCCCACGGCCGGCCGGGCTCTCCCGGCCGGCCGTTGACTTCGGGCGCGGAGGTTGCTAAGTGAATTCCCCTACCATGCAATGTCTGGTCTACGATAAATCCACGATGCCCTGGGAGAAGACCCGCGGGTTCGTGAAGCGTGAACTCCCCCAACCCACCCTCGACGAGGCCCACGACCCGACCGATGCCGACTCGGTCCTGATCAAGGTCATCTTCGCCGGATTCTGCGGCAGCGACCGCGGCATCTGGAACCGCACCGCGTTCAAGGGGATGATCTTCGACAGCCTCAAGCGTGAGCACAATACCCAGCGCATCATCGGGCACGAGATGGTGGGCGAGGTCGTGGCCGTGGGCTCCCGCGTGCAGGCCCGCTGGGGCTTCGGCCCCAAGGACATCGTTTCGACCGAGAGCCATATCATCTGCGGCACCTGCTACCAGTGCCGCATCGGCCAGACCCACATCTGCAGCCAGGACGTCATCATCGGCCTGGGACGCAACGGCTGCTTCGCCGAATACATCAAGCTGCCCGCCAACGTGCTGTGGCCGACGGACCCGCGGCGGATCGGCATGAAGGTCGCCGCGCTGCAGGAGCCGTTCGGCAACGCGGTCCACGCCTGCACCACCTGCGACCTGCGTGGCAAGACCGTGGCCATTTTCGGCTGCGGTACCATCGGCCTGTTCACGATCATGACCGCCCGCGCCCTCGGCGCCACCCGCATCATCGGCGTCGAGCCCAATCCCGCCAACCGGGAGATGGCTCTCAGGCTGGGCGCCGACGAGGTCATTCCCTTGCCCATCGACACGGACCGCCCCCATTCCTGGGCCGCGAACAAGCCGGTGGTGAAACAGGTGCGCAAGCTGTGCCGCGGCATCGGCGCCGACGTCTCCATGGAAATGGCCGGGTTCAATTCCAGCGTCAACAACGCCATCCAGTCCACCCGGCGGGGCGGCGAGGTCATCCTCTTCGGCCTCAAGCAGGGCAACTTCCACATCCAGGCCTTCGACCGGGTGATCGTCAACGGGTTGAAGCTCCACAGCGTTATCGGTCGCCGGATATTCGAAACCTGGTATATTACCAGGAACCTCCTGGAGGATCGCAGCAACGGCATCCAGGACAACATCCACGACATCATTCTCGGCGGCGGGGACGAAGCGGTGGTTCACATCAACGACTTCGAGCCGAAGTCCTTCGAGGACACCCTGGCCGCCTGGCCCAAGCCGCTCATCCAGTTCTGACGACGATCGGCACAGAGCAAGAAGGGAGACATCCATGAAGATGACCATCGAGTACTGCCAGGTTTGAAACTACGAGCCACGAGCCGCCGGTCTGGCGGCAGCCATCAAGCAGGAATTCGGCAGCGACCCGGAAATGATCCCCTCCAGCGGGGGCGTGTTCGAGGTGAGTCTCGACGGAGAGTTGATCTTCAGCAAGAAAGCCCTGGAGCGATTCCCCGAAGATGGTGAGATCCAGGAACTGATCCGCTCACGATCCGGCTGATACGCAGAAAATCCCCCTCACTGCGCGTGCGGCCAAGGGGGTAGACCGCAAAATGCGCCGGAGGGGGAATTCTCAAGAGGTCATACGTCCCGGCTTCGAGGATGTTCCCCGCCGGTCTAAAAAACCGCTGCCAGATCGGGCAGAACCAGTTGCCGCCACACTCCCGCATCGATCCCGACAGCCACGCTGCCGGCCTCGGACTGCAGGGGCCGCACGAGGGCCCCGGGTCCCGCCTGTTCCTGCAAGGAGGGGCACACCACTTCCAGCAGCACGTCCGCCGTGCCGCTCTTGCGGACCCTGAAGGTGACCCAGCTGGTCGGCGCCCATTCCAGGTTCCAATCCAAGGGCACGGGAATCACCTTCCGGCCGCTTTCCACCGCCGGAACCGGCGCCCGCACCGTCGTCATCTGCGGCATGACCACCGCTTCCAGCACGAGATCAGCCCCCGGAGGGATGGCTTCCAGCTTCAGGGTGGCGGCAGTCACATGCACGTTCACGGGTTCATTCATGGCTTCGAGCAGGTGGGCCGCGGCGGCCATCTGGGCGCGACAAACGGGGTCGTCCCCGAAGGCCAGAACGTAGCGATCCAACAGATCCAGGGTGGCGCCCTGGAGGTTCCGCCATTCCCCACTCCAATCGTTCCCGGCCGCGGCCCGGGAACGCACGACCGAGGCCGCGGTCGTCATCCGGTCCCAGGCGCCGCCGAAGGCCACCAGCTGATCGCGCGCCTCGGCGCCGTAGGTCGTGGCCAGATACCGGGCCCACCGGTTCAGGAAGGGGTCGGTCACGTCCCCGGAGAATCCGGCCCAACCCACATTCGAGGTTGAGGTCGCCAGCATGCCGTAGAATTGCAGGATCCCCGGAGCGGCGGCCAAGGTGGTCAAATGGGTGGGCCAGGTGGCCGGCGGATCTCCCCGGTCCAGATACGGTCGCAAGGCCTCGAAACGCAGACGGCTCAGCACATCCTCGAAGACGACGGGATCGAAAGCCACCGCCGGGTTGGCGTTCAGATCCCGCCAGTACGCCGGATCATCGCCGGCCCGAACCGCCGCCGCCCCGGATTCGGCGATCAGGGCGTAGATCTCCACGATACTCGCCACCACCAGCGGTGCCTGGCCCTGGCGGAACATCCCTGCGGTTCGTCGCAGAACCGGCAGGGTCTCGCGGACCTCGGCGCTTGGCCAGCCACCTCGGGACCATCCGCCGCCGAACGGCAAGCCGAGGGCGGCGGGGAGATGCTCGGCCGCCTTGAGCCGAGCCAAAGCGAAGGCGCTGTTGCGATAGGCCCGGGTCACCGGACTTGCGGCCGGCGGGACCTTCTCGGCGGCCGCCTGCAATTCCGCCTGCCATTGGGGACTCCAGGACGTCGCCTGGAAGAGCCCGAGCAGGCGGCTCATGGCGCCGGCGGCCACAACGGCCTGACGCTGGTGGAGCGCCAAACCGGAGATGTTCAGGTTTTCGGCGGCCCGGGTCCGCCACGCCGGACGCAACGCGCTCAGGGAATCGCAGCGAGCCTGGACACCCTTGTCCGAGAGGCTGGCGACATCCTGCCAGCAGATCCGCTCCGTCAGGGAGAACCAGGCCAGTTCCAGCCGCGCCAGGTCACCCGTCAGGTTCTTACCCTCGGCCACCAGGGCTTCCAGCCGTCGGATCTCCCGCTCGGGCCGTGAGCCCTGTCGAATTCCCCCCGCCACCACGTCCAGATAGGTGGCCACCTGCCCGGCCAGCGGCTGGGCTGCGCCTCTGCCCAGTTCATCGAGGGCCCCCTGCCGGGCCTTGTCGGCGTCGCCGCCGTTGGCGAGGATCCGGTTTTGGTACCGGGTCAGCACCGATTCGTAGATCCGGCCCACATCAACAACCGTCAAAAGAGGCGCCTCCTGGGGGACGGCGCCGTTTCCCCAGGCCGGGATCAACCGTTCCGCGAGGGACTTCACCGACAGCCCGGGAATACCGCCGAGGAACCATCCCCCCAGCATGACGGCCAGGAAGACGAACATGGAGATGACCTGGCCCGGTAGGCGGCGCGAGCGGTGGGTATCGGGCATGACGAGGGGACGCAGGCGGCGCCGTTCCAGAACGACCTTCCTGGCGGAGCGCGGAAAGGCGCCCTCATCCCGGCTCCCGGTCAAAACAGAGGCGGCCGGCTGGCCGGTTGCGGCGGGACGAGGCTGGCTGGGGACGGCGGCTGCCGGAGAGCGCCCCATGGATAGTGATTCCGGCATGGGTGTCCGCCCCGGAGAAGTCGTGCGGCGACCAACCTCGAGGGATGGTTGGTAGTGGGTTGTCCGGGCCAGTTCCTCCAGGCCCTGGATATCCCCGATGCTCAGGCGGCCGGTCACCGATCGGAGGTAGGCCGTCGCGGACTTGCCGGGGTCATCCTCCAGGAGGTTCAGGACCCGGCGTTTCCAGTCCACCAGGGATCCGCCCGGCTGGTGCACCGCAGCCAGATTCCACTGCCAGGGTTCACCGGGGCAGAAGGATGTGTAGCGCAGGCTGGCCCGGGTTTGTCTCGGGATCGCCGTCAGCAGGAACGACAGGATCCTGTCGCTGGCGGAATCGGGTCCCGACAGGGGAAGGTGGAGTTCTCCTCGCACCAGGAGCTGCTGCAGGCCTTCGACCACCAGGTTGCTGGTGTCGGGATTCAGGTCTGCGCCCAGGAACCCCGTAGGCCGGACCTCGTCCGGGAGCACTTCCCGTCCCCGCCCGTCCAGCAGACGATAGGGGTTGAAGCCGAACCGGGAGTACTCCTGCTCGGTGACCAGACAACACAAGTGCCGCACGGAATCGTCCCGCCAGGTGACGGAAACCGCGTGTCGGGAACCTGAATCCGAACGGCTGGAAGACTTCAGGGGAAACGAGGCGATCACCGGCTGATCGGCTGGAGGGGCAAGGGCGACCGTCCAGCCGTCGTGGGCCATGACCAGCTGTTCCAGGATCTCCGGCGGACAGCGGTCTTGACCACAGACCACGCGTGGCCCGGAGCCCGGAGAACCCGAGCATGACACCAGTTCGATCATGCCCAACACGGACACGTGCGCCTCCTTGTGGGTATTCGTCCACCACTTTCCCATCGGCAAAACGGCCCCGATACTTGAGAAAAATGCCCGGCGCAGGAGGCGCCGGGCATTTCGTTCGGTGGCGGATCGGAGGCGGAATCAGATCTCCCGGTCCCAACCCATCCGCTTGATCTTGTCCACGTTTCCGGGCGAGATGGCCGCGGGGTGCTCGTGTTCGAACATCTCCTTGGGCATCTTGCCGTTCAGCCAGGAGGGATTCATGGGGTACACGTGGGGATTGAACAGGACCCCGTACATGTGCCAGATGAGAATGGCCAGGAAAGCCAGCCAGGCCTCGTAGTAGTGGACGACCTGGAAGGCATTGATGATTTCCTTGGAGACCAAGGTGCTGACATACGGCTCGAACCACAACGAGGCCCCGGTCAGCACCATGACCACCGTTCCCCAGATCAGGGCCCAGTACTCGGCCTTCTCCACGAAACTGAAGCGGCGCATCTCGGGGACCTTGTTGGTCATTCCGAGGTTGTAGCCGAACATGCCCATGGCCTGCTTGGCGTCGAGAATGGACGGCGCGATGTCCCTCAGGAACACCCGACCCTTGCGGGTAAAGAGATAGCCCAGGTGCCAGAAGGAACCGAACACCATGACCCCGGCGGCGATCCGGTGGATCAGCCCGCGCATGTAGGCTCCGCCCTCGTGGCCGAAAATCAAGTGCGCCCACCAGGCATCGTAAAAGCGCAGGGAAAAACCGGTGACCACAAGCACGGTGAAGGAAATGGCCAGGGTAGCGTGCTGCAGGACCTCGTCGACCTCCATGCGGCGCACCTGTTGCTTGGCCAAGACGTTGCGGACCTGCCGCAGCCAATCCAACAGGCAGTAGAAGAACATCCCGCCGATGACCAGGAAGATCAGGATCTGGTAGATCCGCTTGATCATGAAGGGCAGGCCCGAGTCTTCCGCCGCCAGAGGAGCGTGAATGCGCGTGTTGGCGGCCGTCTCCTCCGTGATGCCCGGATGGCAATTCCCGCAGGTCTTGGCCACGTTGGCCGGGTTGACCAAGGATTCGGGGTCATTGGACGGCAGGATCAGGTGAGCCGTGTGGCAGGAGGCGCAGTTGGCAACCTTGGTGTCGCCGCTCATGCTCTTGAGACCGTGGTAGGAATCGACCCGGGATATGTCGCTGCCCGTGGGGACCTCGTAGCGCTCGTTCAGGTTGGCCGAGTCGTGGCAGGGGGTGCAGGTGGCCTCGGCAACACGGTAAGGACTGACCGGGCTGCGCGGATCGCTGTGCGACAGGATGCCGTGCTCGCCGTGGCAGTGGGTGCAGGTCGGAGCGTCCACTTCGCCACGGGCGATCAACTGCCCGTGGATCCCCTTTTCGTACTGCGCACGGATGGCCTGGTGGCAATTCCCGCAGGTACTGGAAATGTTGAAGAAGTTGATGGCCGACTGGATGTTGCCCGGAGGCAGGATCCGGTGGGGATTGTGTTTCGTGCCGTGGCAATCGGTGCAAGAGGCGGCGGAGGACTTCACTCCCGGCAGCTCATGGCCGTGCACGCCCTGGTGATAGACCTCCACCGGGTGCTTGAAACGAATGCCCACCTTGGCCAGGAATTCCTGGTTCTCGTGGCATTCGGCGCACATGCCGGGCATGTTGGCGGGATGGACCAGGGATTCGGGATCGCTCGGGGGCAGGATGTGATGCCCGCCGTGGCAATTGGAACAGGTCGGAATGTTTGGCGACTCCCCCACAATGCCCTGGCCGTGCTGGGTGTAATCTGCGGCCACGTCGTCATGGCAATCGGCGCAGGCGGGCGGTCCGAGCTCGATGTCCTCATGGGGCAGGTCGGTGACCCCGGAATGGCAATCGGTGCAGGCCAGATCCGCATGAATGCTGCCCGCCAGAGCCGTCAGTTCCACGAAGGGCCCGTCCCCATCGGGGTCGCCGTGGCAATCGAGGCAATCGGAATCCGGGTATTCGTCGGCCAAGGCGGCCGCAGCGGCCAGGATGACGATCAGTGCCATCATCAGGACCGGCAGGAGTCGTCTGGTCATTTCGGATCAGCCTTTCGGTGGCGGGTGTCAGCGAAATAACGACTGGGGCCTGCATATTCCGACCCCGGATAAAATTCGACAGAGGAATCTTCCCGGTTCAAGGAACAGACCGACGAGGAAAATTTAATCATCCGTTCCGCCGGATCAAAGTTTAATCATCATAACTTCAATATTTTGAAATAGTTAAAACATACCAAACTAGTTGGCTTTTGAGCGATTCCCCAACCCTGCGGCAACCGTCGGGAAAGTCGAGAGCTGGAGTTTTCGACAAATGCTTCTTAATATCAACAATTTGCAACCCCATGCATGGACTTGAATTAACAGGATAGAATAGATGCCCAACTTGTTTAGGGGGAATAAGTTATGAAGTTTTTCTTAAATTTCCTTGCCCTGCCCGCCACCTCTTATGCTGCAACGCAGCCAGACCTTAGGCAGAAGGCTTGGAGTGGCCGCCCAACTAAGAAGAATGCCGGTGCCCCACGGCGGCCTGCGAAAGCAGCCTCGACGGGACCAACAGCGCCCACCCCGACGGCGGAGCCACCGGCGGAGCCACCGGCCGGATTTACTACTTCCAGCGGGAGCGCTACGGCAACGGGACATCCATGCCGAACAAGGCCCACCAGGTCGCTCTGCGCATGTCCTATCAGCTGTCGCCGCGTTCGTCGGTGTCGGCTTTCGTCAACTATTCCCACGACAAGAACGATGACCTGAACGTGTACGAGTACACACGGGACATGTTCTCGCCGGGCATCAACATCTGGACGGCGCCGACGGATCGCCTTCTATTCACCCTGGGCTGGGACAACATGTCGCTGAAATCCAACGCGAACCTGTGTCCGCCCTTCTTCGACGGCTGAGCGGGTCACCTCGAAGGCTCCGGTGCGGAGCTTCAATCCTACGACTCGACCAGCGCCCAGTCCGATTACACGACGACGAGCAACGTGTTCTTCGTCAACGCCAACCTGAGGGCCTCGGAGAAGGTCAACTTCTACCTCGAAGGCGTATATTCCCTCGCCAACGGCGGCTTCGATCCCTTCGATCTGCCCCTGCCCGAGGATATCCCCGCCGATGAGCCCCTCAGCCCCGACCACGTGGGCAACTCCAAGGGCGCGTACGACTTCACCGTGATCAGCGACTACAGTGACCTGGAGTCCAAGACCCTGGAGGGCACCTTCGGCCTCAACTACAAGCTCGACAGGAAGGCCAGGCTCTACGCTTCGGTCAATATCGTCGACCTGCAGGACGACCAGGTCTACGTCTACGGCGACCTGACCGGGAAGATCCTGACCTATGCCACGGGGATGACGGTGGACTTCTCGTCCCGGAATCGTTCCCGCCGCCCATAGCGGAATGCGAAGAGGGAGCCCAACGGCTCCCTCTTCTGCCTCCCATACGTCTCTACCTCACCGACCGGTTCGGCATCATGTCCGCGGGCGGGCACACCCTCGTTCGCGTCGCAATAATCCGCAGCCCGCAGGGCGAGGACATTTGCGACGCGAACGAGGGTGTGCCTGTCTGCGGGAAATCAGCCGAACCGGCCGGTGATGTAGTCCTCGGTCTCCTTGAGATGGGGATTGGTGAACAGCCGCACCGTGGGACCGTACTCGACCACCTGCCCCAGATACATGAAGGCCGTGTAATCACTCACGCGCGAGGCCTGCTGCATGTTGTGGGTGACGATCAACACGGTGTAGTCCCCTCGCAGGTGCAGGATGAGTTCCTCCACCTTGGTGGTGGCGATGGGATCCAGGGCGCTGCAGGGTTCGTCCATGAGCAGCACCTCCGGCTCGGCCGCAATGGCGCGGGCGATGCACAGGCGCTGCTGCTGACCACCCGACATGCCCAGGGCGCTTTCATCCAGGCGGTCCTTGACCTCATCCCACAGGGCGGCGCCCCGCAGGGCCTTTTCGCACACCGAATCGAGCACGCGGCGATTCCGTTCCCCGTTGATCCGCAGGGCGTAGACCACGTTCTCGCGAATGCTCATGGGGAACGGGTTGGACTTCTGGAAGACCATGCCCATGCGCCGGCGCAACTCGATGACGTCCACCCCGCGGCCGTAGACGTCGTCCTCGGTCAATCGGATGCCCCCGGAAACCGAGACGGTGTCGATGAGGTCGTTCATGCGGTTGACCGAACGCAACAGCGTGCTCTTGCCGCACCCCGACGGCCCGATCAGGGCCGTGACCTTGCCGCGGGGAATGGGCAGGTCGACATCGAACAGCACCTGCTTGGCCCCGTAGCTGAGGTTGAATTTTTCCACGCGGATCAGCGGGTCCTCCGCACGGACCTCGGCGTGAATATCCGCCGGCACCACCTGGCCCGACGCGATGGCCGCCAGACGGTCCGAGGCGGCAGGGGAGGTGGAATCGGCCGGGATATTGCGCTGGAATTCAGGTGCGTTCATCAGAATCTCGACCCCGTGTACTTGCGCGCCAGGCGGGTGCGCAGCATGATCGCCGCCGCATTGAGGAAGAGCACGATCCCCATCAGCAGCAACGTGGTGGTGAAAACCATGGGCTTGGCGGCTTCCGAGTTCTGGCTTTGGAAGCCCAGGTCGTAGATGTGGAAGCCCAGGTGCATGAAGCTCCGTTCGGGATGCAGGAACGGGAAGTGCAGATCCAGCGGCAGGTCGGGAGCCAGCTTGACGGCTCCGACGAGCATCAGGGGCGCCACTTCCCCCGCTCCCCGCGCCATGGCCAGGATCGCACCGGTCATGATGCCGGGCAACGAGCGCGGCAGCACGACCCGCCGGATGGTCTGCCACCGGGTCGCGCCGCAGGCGAACGATCCTTCGCGCATGGAATCGGGCACCGCGGACAGGGCCTCTTCGGTGGCCACGATCACCACCGGCAGGGTCAGCAACGCGAGAGTCAACGAAGCCCACATGATCCCGCCGGTGCCGAAGGTCGGATTGGGCAGCTTGTCGGCGAAAAAGAGCGCGTCGATTCCGCCGCCCAGGAAGTAGCTGAAGAATCCCAGCCCGAAAACGCCGAACACGATGCTCGGCACCCCGGCCAGGTTGTTGATGGAGATGCGCACCACGCTGGTCAGCCAGCCCTGTTTGGCGTATTCGCGCAGGTAGAGCGCTGACATCACCCCGAACGGGACCACGAGGATCGTCATGCCCAGGGTCATCAGGACCGTCCCGAAGATCGCCGGAAAAACCCCGCCCTCGCTGTTGGCTTCGCGCGGCTCCGCGGTCAGGAATTCCCACCACCGGCCCAGGTAGAGCCCCGCCTTTTCCGCGAGCGAAAGCCGGTTGGCCGGGTAGGCCCGCACGATGTCGTTCAGAGCGATGTCCTTGACCTGGCCGGCGGCGGTAGCCGTGCGAATCGCGAACTCGCCCGCGTCGTCGTCGTGACGATGACGGCGGTACAGATTCCAGATCTCCTGCGGATCGGTGGCGATCAGCGAATCGCCGGCCACGAAACCGGCAGGGGTCCCGTAAAACCGCCCCCAGGCCCGGCGCTCGTAGACGATGGCCCACGCCGGACGCGTTTCGCCTTCCGGGGAAACGCCGAAGTCCTCCACCCAGCGAAAATGCTCCCCCGTCAGTTCGAAATTTCCCGTGCGCACCAACCGTCGATGCAGCCGGCCGTCCCGCCGGGCCATTTCCGCCCGGGCCGCCTCCTGCGCCTCCGCGTCCAATCCCGCGACCAGGGAAGGCTCAGGGCGAAAAGTCTCGCTACGGGTCACTTCGCCCATGACGACGGCGCCGTCTCGCGTGGTGATTTCCACCACCGGGGCCGGCCAGAAGGTCGTCAATCCCTGCCAGAAGACCAGGACCACCAGGGACGTCACCATGACCAGCCCCATGACCAGACCGAATGCCGACAGCCACACCATGGGCTCGCCTTGCGCCAGCAGGGAAATCGCGCGCACGGAACTGCGACCGGAAGCGGCCATCACAACCTCTTGGTCTTGCTGCGGAAATGGAGTCGAACGCCTTCGGCCGCGGTGTTGAGGACGAAGGTCATGGCGAACAGGGTCAGCGCCGCCAGGAACAGCACGCGGTAGTGGGTGCTGTCCTTGACCGCCTCGGGCAATTCGACGGCGAGATTGGCCGACAGGGTCCGGAATCCGTTGAAGATGTTCAGGTCCATGATGGGCGTGTTGCCGGCGGCCATCAACACGATCATGGTCTCGCCCACCGCCCGGCCGATTCCGATCATGGCGGCGGAGAACAACCCGCTCATCGCCGGCGGGATCACCACCCGGACGGCGGTCTGCCAGGGAGTCGCGCCGGCCCCCATGCTCGCGGCCCGCAGATGGTCGGGAACCGAGACCAGGGCGTCTTCGCTGATGGAGTAGATGAGGGGAATGATGGCGAAGCCCATGGCGATCCCCACCACCAGGGCGTTGCGCTGCACGTACGTGCCCAGCACCGATCCCCGCGGATCCCACCCCACGGAATCCAGCAACCATCCGACGAACAAAGCCAGCGCCACGGTCGCCAGGGCCGAGACGAGAAAACGGCCCAGATCGAGCAGGGCCACGGACCGGTGGGTCCAGGCGGAGCCCACCCCCCGGATAAGACCGTCCCCGTAGACCAGGTTCAACCAGCCGACCGCCATGCCCGCCAGCGGCAGCAGCAGCACCACCCAGCCGGGCGTACCCGATCCGATCTGCCCGTCCAACCAGGATTTGAGGTCCCCGCCGAACAGGGTGCGTTCAAAAATCGGGCCCAGCTGCCAGGAGACCGCACAACCCAGCGCCATGGACAGCAGGACGGCCACCGGCCGCCATTGCTCCAGCCGCGCGGCGGTTTCCCGGGGCAGCAACTGCCACAGGTGGGCGCTCAACAGCACGCAAGCCGGAGTCAGAACCAGGACGGCGATGACCTGCACGGCCACCTGCTCCACGAGGGGCGCGATGACCAGGGCGGCCAGGAATCCCAACACCACGCTGGGCAGGCTCGCCATGATCTCGATTACGGGTTTGATGCGACCCCGCTGCTCACGGGGTAGGAATTCGCTGGTGTAGAGGGCCGCGAGGATCGCCAGGGGCAGCCCGAACAACAGGGAATAGAACGTCGCTTTGAGCGTGCCGGAGATCAACGGCACCAGACTCATCTTGGGTTCGAAACTGTCGGAGGCCGAACTGGACTGCCAGACGTAGGTGGGCCCCGCGTAACCCTCGTACCAGACCTTGCCCAGCAAGGTGTGCAGGCTGACTTCCCCGTAGGGAGCTTCCAGGGCCAGCAGGGCCACGGCGGTTTCCCCACCGACGAGAATCCGGTCTTCGCGCGGCGCGACGGCCAGATCGGCAACGGACCCGCCTCCGGAGTCCGTAACCCCCAGAACGCGCTCGGCCGTCACGTTGTAGACCTTGACCGTGCCGTCGGCGAAACCGGCCGCGAGCATGCGCGACCGTCCCGATCCGGCCAGGGCGGTCACCGCCGCCGGACCCGGTTCCAGGACGTGGGCCCGCACCAGCCGGGAAGGCTTGCCGTCCGTACCGGCTACCGGGAACCAGATCGCGATCCGGCCCTTGCTGTCCCCCACAGCCAGCGAGACGTTGCCCGCCAGGTACCCCACGGCCGTGACCCGCGCTTCGCCGACCGCCTCGCCTTCGAGCAGGCTGCTTGTTCCCTGCAGCAGCATCTCGCCGTCGTACTCGACGAGCAGGATGGCCCGGCCCGACCGCGAGACCAGGACGATTTCGCGCCCGGTGTCGTTGAGTTTCAAGCCGGCCAGGGCGCCGGGATCCTTCAGACCGAATTCACCCAGCTGCGCGCTGGAACCCTTGCTGCTGAGGTGCTTTTGCCCCGTCAACATGTTGGTGCGGACCTTGAGCTTGCGGTAGAGGAAGGTGCCGGAGGCGTCGACCGCCGCCAGGACGTACCCGGATCCGGTGCTGGTGACATCGACCTTGACCACGGCGGTGTCGCTGATCGCCACGGGCTCCTGCGCCTCCAGAGCGAAGCGTTGCCGGCGCAGTTGGCCTTCCGGGGTGCGCGCGATCACGCCCTGCCGCCAGGGACGGCTCTGGCCCGGCGCCAGAGCCTTGATCTCATCGGGCACGTCGGCCTCGGTGAGGAATTCCAGTTTGAAGGCGAAATCGGCGAGGACCACGGTGCCGTCGGCAAAACCCAGGGCCACGCCCTTGTTGCCCGCAGAGGAATTGCTGGTCAGAGGCGCCTGCCCGACGACCGAGACCTCTTCCAGGATCCTGCCTGCGGCCATTTCCTGCACCACCACCCGGCCGTCGCTCATCAGGCTCCAGGCCATGGAACCGTATCCGTCAAGTGCCTGGGCCAGGACGTGCGCTTCGCTGGTCCCGGCCGAAGGGGCGGGCAGAACCGCTTGCCGCTCCACATGAGTCGGCAACAGGAGGGGCAGGGCGACCCAGAGCAGGAACAGACCCACCAGCGACACGGCGAGAATCCCGCCGATGCCGCTGGCCGTGATGATCCGGCCGGCCCACCGGTCGGCTAGCAGGACCCGCATGGCGGGTTTCCTGCTGAACTTCATGCCGGTGTAGCTCTGCCGCGATTCGTCTGTCTGTTGGTCGGACATATCCCTCGCCTGGTGATCTAGGAACCCGGGGTGATGTTCACCGCCGCCAATTCCTCGCGGGCGACCGCCGCCGGAACCGGCAGGTATCCGTCCTTGATGACGACTTCCTGGCCCTGCTTGCTGAAGACGAAGCGCACGAACTCGGCGCGCAGGTCATCCAGCTTGCTGCCGGGCTTGGCATTCACCGCCAGGTACAGGAAACGGGCCAGGGGGTACTCGCCGGAGTAGGCGTTCTCGGGCTCGGCGGGAACGAATTCCGCGTCGGAACCGGTCTCGCTGGACAGGGGCACGACCATCACGTCGGAGGTCCGGTAGCCGATGCCGCTGTAGCCGATGCCGTACTTGTCCGAAGCGACGCCCTGGACCACGGAACTGCTGCCGGGCTGCTCCTTGACCTCGTCCTTGTAGTCGCCCTTGAACAGCGCGTGTTTCTTGAAGTAGCCGTAGGTGCCGGAGGCGCTGTTGCGACCGTAGATGCTGATGGGCTTGTCCTGCCACTCGCCGGTCAGTCCCAGGTCGCCCCAGGTGCGGATGTCCTGGGGATAGCCACCCTTGCGGGTCTTGCTGAAGATGGCGTCGACCTGTTGCAGAGTCAGTCCCTTGATGGGGTTGTCCTTGTGCACGTAGACGGCCAACATGTCGATGCTGGTGCGCAGCTGGACCGGCTTGTAGCCGAACTTCTTCTCGAAAGCGTCGACTTCCTGGCTCTTCATCTTGCGGCTCATGGGACCGAAGTTGCTGGTGCCCGCGATGAGGGCAGGAGGTGCGGTCGAGGAGCCCTTGCCCTCGACTTCCACCTTCACGCCGGAATGGAAGGCGCGGAAGCCCTCGGCCCACAGGGCCATCTCGTTGTTCATGGTATCGGAGCCGATGCTTTTGATGCTGCCGGAGACCTGGCCCTTGGGCGCATAGTCGGGCAGGGCGGGGTCGACGACGACGCCCGCCAGGGCGACCGTGGACAGATAAAGGGTGCAGGTCAGGGTCAAGACCCACTTCAAAGCCGTGCGGTTCATCGCAACCTTCCTTTGCTGGTAACGAAGTTACCCGGTCGGGGCAACATGGTCATGCGGGCCACACGGTAGGCGCCTCGTGTAAAAATATTACGACGGGTTTGTTAGGAAATTGTAAATTGGGTGTATGCCGTTGCCGGATCCCCTTCCCGGAGAGCCGGTTTACAAAGTCCTAACTTGCGGTTCTCGGGGTTTGTGTCCACCGTCTGCCGTGGTGGAGATTTACCGCATCCGTGCTAGGATGCCAGCAGCCGAAAAGGTGGATTCGCCATGCCCAAACCCGTGATCCTGATCGTCGAGGACGAGGAAGACATCGCCGAATTGCTGGACTACAACCTGCAGCGCGGCGGATACCGGACCGTGAAAACCCACACCGGTGAGGACGGGCTCGACCACGCCCTGGACGAGGGCTGCGATCTGGTCCTGCTCGACCTGATGTTGCCCGGCATGGGCGGCCTGGAGGTGTGCCGCCGGCTCAAGGAAGACAAGCGGGCGGCCGAGATTCCCGTGATGATGCTGACGGCCAAGGGCGAGGAAGATGACATCATCGCCGGCTTCGCCGCCGGCGCCGACGACTACATCACCAAACCCTTTCGCCCCAAGGTGTTGCTTGCGCGTGTCAATGCGGTGTTGCGGCGGGGACCGGCGCGCCGGGTATCCGAGGACGACGTCCTGGAAATCGGCGAACTGCTGATCCATCCCGGCCGTCACGAGGTCACCGCTGCCGGCCAAGGCCTCGATATGACCCGCACCGAGTTCCAGATCCTGCACTTCCTGGCCTCCCGGCCCGGTTGGGTGTTCACGCGACGCCAGATCGTGCGCGCGGTGCACGGGGAAGACTATCCCGTGACCGGTCGCTCGGTGGACGTCCAGATCGCCGCCGTACGGCGCAAGCTCGGCCCCCACGGCAGCATGATCCAGACCGTCCGCGGGGTCGGCTACAAGATGGGCGAATAATATGGGCCGGCGCAGCCTGCTTTGGACCATCGCTCCTCCCCTCTTTGTCATCCTGGCGGTGGCCATCGCCCTGGTGACCGGGTTCACGGGACGCTCGGTCCGCAGTTTCTTCGTCGCCCGCACCGCAGCGGACCTGGAGAACCAGGCCCGGCTGACGATGCGCGATTTATCACCGCTGGTCGCAGCCGACGACCACGCAGCCATCCAGGAACTCTGTCGCAATATCGGGCCCGTCACCGGGGTGCGTTTCACCATCATCGGCCCCGACGGTTCCGTTCTGGGCGACTCCCAGGGTGACCCTCGGACCATGGACAACCACGCCGGACGACCGGAGGTCGCCGCAGCCCTGGCGGGCAAGCCGGGTCGCGCCACCCGCTACAGCGCCACCCTCGGCAACCGGCGCCTCTACGTGGCCCTACCGGCCCAGGACGAAACCACACCCTTCGTGGTCCGCACTTCGATGTCTCTGGCCGATTTGAATTCCCTGATCAGCAGTATCAACCGCCGCATCGCCACCTCGGGCGTGATCCTGTTTCTCGTCGCCAGCGGGGCGGTCCTGCTGCTATCCCGCTCCCTGGGCCTGTCCCTGGACCGGTTGCGGCGGGGAGCCGAGCAGCTGGCCGAGGGCAACTTCGCCGTGGACCTGGACGTGGGCGGCCCGAAAGAGATCGTCACGGTGGGCGAGGCCATGCAGCACATGTCGGCCAAGCTGCAGGAGCAACTGGAAACCATCGAGTCGGAGCGCAACGAACTGAAAGCGGTCATGGGCAGCATGGTCGAAGGCGTCATGGCCGTCGACCGCGCCGAGATCGTCTTCGGCCTGAACCTGGCCGGGGCCCGCATGCTCGACACCGCAACCCCGGCGGCCATGGGGCGCACCATCCAGGAAGTGGGCCGTAACCGGCACCTGACAGCCCTGGTCCAGGCCGTCCTCGCCGATTCAAATACCCACGAAGCCGACATCCACCTGACCATGCCCGAGGAACGGTGGGTCCAGGTCCACGCCACCCCCCTGCTGGCGGCCGACGGCACCCTCCTGGGGGCGTTGCTGGTCATGAACGACATCACCCGCCTGCGTCGGCTGGAAACCATGCGGCGGGACTTCGTGGCCAACGTCTCCCACGAACTGAAGACCCCCATCACGGCCATCAAGGGTTTCACCGAAACCCTGCTGGAAGATCCGCCGGAAACGGCCGGGGAGCGCGACCGCTTCCTGACCATCATCAACAACCAATCCGACCGGCTGGAGGCCATCATCTCCGACCTGCTGGACCTGTCCCGACTGGAACAGGAAACCGACATGGGTTCGCTCGCGAAGACCCCGACGGCCCTGGCTCCCCTGGTCGACCGGGTGATCCAGGAATCCGTGAACGACCAGGTCCGGGCCGGCGGACGCATCACGATCGCGTGCCCGCGGGATCTGCGGATCGACGCCAACCCCAGCCTCATCGCCCAGGCGGTGGGCAACCTGCTCGCCAATGCCTTGAAATACAGCCCCGAGGATTCGCCGGTGACCATCGCCTGCAGCCTGGAGAGCGGGGAAGTCCGCCTGGCGGTCACCGACCAGGGTCCGGGCATCGCGGCGGAACACCTGCCGCGGCTGTGCGAACGTTTCTACCGGGTGGACAAGGCCCGCAGCCGTCAGCTCGGCGGCACCGGCCTGGGTCTGGCCATCGTCAAACACATCGCCCAGGCCCACGGGGGGCGCCTGGATATCCGGAGCCGCCTCGGCGCCGGGAGCACCTTCACGCTCATTCTCCCCCACGAGGACAGGTCATGAAGATTCATCTGCAGAAGGAAATCGACCAGCTCAAGAAGCGGCTCTTCCACCTCAGTTCGCTGGTGGAGGAAAACCTGGAACAGGCCATCCGGGCCGTGGTCCAGGGCGACCGGGACCTGGCACGCACGGTGCGCAAGGGCGATCACGAAATCGATCTGCTCGAGGTGGCGGTCGAGGAGGATTGCCTCAAGATCCTGGCCCTGCACCAACCGGTGGCGGTTGATCTGCGTTTCCTGATCGCGGTCCTGAAGATGAACAACGACCTCGAGCGCATCGGCGACCTGGCCGTGAACATCGCACGGGGCAAGGGTTGCCACCGCGGCCGTCCCCTGCCGCCGGCCCTGGGCGAAGCCTTTCGCGAATTGGGCCTTTTGGCCCGCACCATGCTGCGCGACAGCCTGGATGCGTTGATGAACCTGGACGCAGCCAAGGCCCACTCCATCCTGGTTGCAGACGACGAGGTCGACGCCAAGTATCACGAGCTGTCCCACAAGCTGTCCGGATCCATTGCCGACGACCCCGAGGAGGCCGAGACCATGGTCTGCTGGCTGCTGGCGGCAAAGAGCGTGGAAAGGGTGGCCGACCTGGCCACCAACATCGCCGAGGATACCATCTACACCATCGAGGGTAAGATCATCCGGCACCGCAGCACCGAAGAGACCGAGAGCTAAGCGTCGAACAGATTCCGTAAGGTGATCCGGACCTGGGCGAACTCCCCGGCGGCCTCGGCCTGAAGCGAGGCCAGGCGCCCTTCGGTCTCCCCCAGGGTCCACAGCTGCGCCGAATCCAGATCCACCAGAGGCCTGCCGGCCGCCACGAATTCCGCTTCGTTCAAGGGGCAGATGCTCCGTCCGGCCTCCGCCGATCCCGCGTCATCCAGCCAGCGCAAGGGCAGGCCCTGGGTGCGGCAAACGAAGGGCCGCCAGCGGTAGATGCGGCAGGCGCCGTCCGAGTCCAGAAAGGCGCAGCGGCCGACCGGGTGGGGTCCCGCATCCGGATCTTCCCAGCGGTCCCGATGGGGCATGATCCAGGCCGCCTCGATTTCCAGCACGGTGAGACCATCCTGGCAACAATCGCAGCAACCGCGGCGGCAAACGAGGTGGGGAGCGTGACGGGCCGCCAGCGCGGCGGCCCGGGTGTCGGTGGCGGCGTGGATGGCCGCCAACTGTTCGAGATATTCCCCGGCGATGGTGCGAGGCGGAATCACTTGCGGAACGTCCGGTCCCCGGCGACCAGTTCGGCGGGGCTGTCCGGATCCAGCAACCAGCGCAAACGGAGCACGCCCTCACGGATGTCCTCCACCGAACCGCAGAAACTCAACCTCAGGTGGCCGTCCATGCCGAAGGCGGCCCCGGGCACGGTGACGACCTGGACCTTCTCGATGATATGGGCCGCGAGTCGCACCGAATCGGTGTCGAAGGCGGAGCAATCGCAGAAGCAGTAGAAGGTGCCGCCCGGTACGTTCACTTTCAGACCGGGGATCCCGCGCAGCAGGGACACCATTTCATCGCGGCGCAATTCCAGGTCGGCGCGCAGTTGCGCCACCGAGTCCTGCTTCCCCTCCAGCGCCGCCACGGCGGCGACCTGGGACAGACTGCAGGGTCCTCCGGACTGGTGGGACTGGATGCTGCTCATGGCCTGGATCAGGTCCTGCGGGCCCACCGCCCAGCCGATCCGGAACCCCGTCATGGCGTACTGCTTGGACACCCCGTTGAGCACCACGATGGGCGACTCGTCGATGCCGCGATCGGTGCAATCGTAGACGTTGGCGGCCCGACCGCCGTCGAAGACCAGGCGGTGGTAGATGTCGTCCATGAGCAGGGCGATCCCGCGCTGCTCGCACAGGGTGACCATGGCCCGGATGAATTCCTCGCTGAGGACCATACCGGAGGGATTGTTGGGGCTGTTCAGAAGGATGGCCCGGGTGCGCTCGGTAAGCGCGGCCTGCATCTGATCGATGGTCGGTTCGTAGCGACCGGCCGGCGGTTCGACGGGCACGGGAGTGCCCCCCGCCAGGCGGACCATGTCCGGGTAGCTGACCCAGTAGGGCACGGGGAAGACCACTTCGTCTCCCGGATCGACCAGAGCCAGCAGGGCGACCATGATGGCCTGTTTGGCGCCGGCGCTGGCCATGACGTTTTCCCGCGCCACCTCGCGCCCGTAGAACCGGGCCGTATAGGCCACGATGGCGTCGCGCATGGCGGGTGTCCCGGCTGCGGGTGTGTAGCGAATCCGGCCGGTTTGCAGCATGTCGATTCCCGCGGCCACGGCGGCATCCGGGGCCAGGGATTCCGGCTCCCCGCCGCCCAGGTGCATGACGGGTTCACCGGCCGTGCGCATGCGGGCGGCCTGGGCGTTGAGCTTCAGTGTCACCGAGGGGGCAATCGCGGCGGCGATCTGGCTGAATTGCATGGCAGCGTCCTTGACTCGATTGAACACGATGGGCTTCAAGGCAAATCTATATCCTGGGTGGGACCCATGCCATGGGATTTTGGCGAGCCCCTCAGCCCATTTCCAGGGTGATGGGACAGTGATCCGAACCCAGGACCCCGGGCAGGATTCCGGCCCGTTTGAGCTGAGGCTTCAGGTCACCGGAAACCAGGAAGTAGTCGATGCGCCAGCCGATATTCTTTTCCCGGACTCCCTTGCGGTTGCTCCACCAGGTGTAGTGCCCACCACCGCTCTCGAACTCCCGGAAGGTGTCGACGAATCCCGCCTTGAGCAGGCGGTCGAAACCGGCCCGCTCCTCGTCGGTGAAGCCGGCGTTGCCGCGGTTGGCCTGGGGATTGGCCAGGTCGATCTCCCGGTGGGCGACGTTCAGATCGCCGCAAAAGACCACCGGCTTGATCTTCTCCAGCTTGCGCAAGAACCGCAGGAAATCCGGATCCCACTGCTCGGACCGGTACGGCAGGCGTGCCAGCGCCCGCTGTGCGTTGGGGGTGTAGACGGTGACCACGAAGAACTCGTCGTACTCGACCGTCAGCACGCGCCCTTCGCTGTCGTGCTCGGCCAGCCCCAGGCCCGGGAAGACCTGCAGCGGCTTTAATCGCGTCAAAATGGCCGTGCCGCTGTATCCCCGCTTCAGCGCGGGATTCCAGTGCATGGTGTAGCCGGGCACTTCCAGCCGCAGCTGCTCCGGCAGGGCACGCACCTCCTGCAGGCAGATCACGTCGGCGCCGCAGGAAACGGCGAAATCCCGGAAACCCTTGTCCACGCAAGCGCGCAGCCCGTTGACATTCCACGATATGAGCTTCATCGGCATTGGGTCCCCTCGAGCGGTCCTTTGGTGACAACGGAATGTCCAACATAACATCATTGGCGCCGGAAATCACCCACCCGTCCACCCCCAAGGAACGCCACGGAAACGCCCAAGGCGGATCGGTTTTGAACAATATTCTCCACTAAGACTGACGAATATTCTTCATTTTCCGGAAAGTCCAGCCGACAAAATCCTGTAAATTCTTTGTTGGTAACAGATTTTATCCGGCACCCTTCATGCATTGGGATCCTCGTGTTGAAATTTCCCAGTCCCCGAGCGAGGATATGTTCCATGATTCCCGTGAAAAGGCGCCTGGCCATCCTTTTTCTGCTGCTTGCCCTGGCGGATGTCGGGCTCTTGCCCGCCGCTGCCGCCGACTCGATCCCCTCAGCCCTGCGTGAATCCCCCGTGTTCAAACGGTTCGATCTGGGCGAGGATCCCCCATCAGAGCAGACCCTCGCCGGTCTGGTCGCCTTGGGCATTCAAAACAATCGCGGACTGCGATCGGCCGCAGCGGAAGTTGCCGCGGCCACCGAGGAAATTGCCCAGGTCAAGGCCCTGCCCGACCCGACGGTGGGATTGACAACCTACCTGGAGCCGGTGGAAACCCGGGTCGGCCCCCAGCAACTGGGGCTGCAGGCCTCCCAATCCTTCCCCTGGTTCGGGACCCTCGGCGCCAAAGGTGACATGGCCGCCGAAACCGCCCTGGCCAGCCGGGAGAAACTCGACGCCATGATCCTCGAGGTCATGACCAGCATCCGCACCAAGGCCCTGGAGATCGCCTACCTCGACAGCAGCATCGCCGTGACCCGCAGCCACCTGGATCTGCTCCGGCAATGGGAGCGATCGGCCCAGGACGCCTACGCCGCGGGCCGGGGTTCCTATCGCGCCCTGATCAGGGCCCAGATGGAAATCGGCCAGGTGGGCAACCGTCTGGAATCCTTCCGCGGCCGACGCGGCCCCCTGGTGGCCACCCTCAACGCCGAACTCGACCGGGAACCCGGCGCCCCGCTGGCCGAAATCCGGCTGCCGGCCGCGCCGTCGCGGGATGCCGACACGACTCGGATGACCGCCCTGCTGGAAGAAACCAACCCGCGCCTGCTGCGCTGGAACCATCTGGCCGCGTCCGCCGTCCTCCAGGGTAAGATCGCCGGCAAAATGGGGCTGCCTGGTTTCACCGTGGGCGTGACGATGATCCGCACCGGAGAAGCCCGCATGTCCGGCGTGGACGACAGCGGCAAGGACGCCCTCATGGCCACCTTCGGTATGCGGGTGCCCCTGTGGAGGGGAAAGACCAACGCCGCCAAGGACCAGGCCCGCCAGAATATGTTGCGGGCCGCTGACGCGCGGGCCCAGGCCCTCAACGACCTGCGCGCCGAACTGGCGATGACCCTCTACCGCCTGGATGATGCCCGTCGCCAGGTCGATCTCTACGCGTCCGCCTTGATCCCCAAGGCCGAGCAGTCCCTGGCTGCATCCCTGGACGCCTTCGCGGCCGATCAGGCCGATTATCTGGATGTCATCGACGCCGAGAAAATGCTCCTGGAATTTCGTCTGGCGTTGGCCCGGGCCCGCACCGACGAACTGATCCAGGCTGCCCGGCTGGAAGCCCTGATCGCCACTCCCCTGGGAATGGCGTCCTGAACCGACGGGTGTCGCACCCAAGGAGAAGCGCATGAAACGCATTCTGATCACCGTGGCCTTCGTCGCCGTCTTTGCGGCGGGATTCATCCTGCGGGGCGGAAGCCACATCGGGGTCGGCAACCAGGTCGAGTCGCCCACCGAGGCCGAGGCGACCATCTGGACCTGCTCCATGCACCCTCAGATCCAGTTGCCCAAGCCCGGAAAGTGCCCCATCTGCTTCATGGATCTCATCCCGCTGGAACACGGCCACGAGGAGGATCTGGGGCCGCGCAGCGTGCAGATGTCTCCGGGGGCCGCCGCCCTGGCCGACATCCGGACCACCGTGGTGCGGCGTGGCCAGGCTCGGAGCGAGCAGCGCCTGATCGGCAGGATCGATTTCGACGAGACCATGGTGCGGACCATTCCCGCCTGGATCGGCGGCCGCATCGACACCCTCTTCGTCGATTCGGGGGGAGCCCGGGTTGCGCAAGGGGACCCGGTGGCGTCGATCTACAGCCCTGAACTCTACGCCGCCCAGGCCGAACTGCTGTCCAGCCTCGAGGCTCTGGACCGAATCAGCGGCAGTTCCGATGCCTTCATGCGCAGCAGCGCCGAGGCAACCATCGCTTCGGCCCGTCGACGCCTGTCTTTGTGGGGGTTGAACGATCGCCAGATCCAGGCCGTCGAAAAGCGGGGCCAACCGTCGGATCATCTGCGTATCTTCGCCCCGCTGAAGGGAACGGTCGTCCACAAGATGGTCGACCAGGGCCAGTACGTGACCGCCGGCCAGCCCCTGTTCAAGGTCGCCGACCTGTCCCGGGTGTGGCTGTTGCTCGAAGCCTACGAATCCGACTTGCCCCTGCTGGCGGTGGGCCAGGATGTCGCCTTCACCGTGGCATCCCTGCCGGGCCGGAAATTCTCCGGACCCATCATCTTCATCGACCCGGTGCTGGATCCCCGGACCCGCACGGCCGACGTCCGTGTCGAAGTGGACAACGCCGACGGCCGCCTCCTGCCCGGCGTATTCGCCGACGCGATCCTCCGGGCCATCCTGGACGACGAGGGCCGTCCGAGCTCCGACTCTGCCGATTCGCCGCTGCTCATCCCCGCCTCCGCTCCCCTGATCACCGGCAAACGGGCCCTGGTCTACGTGCGGGATCCCGGCCACGAAAAGCCCACTTTCACCGGAAAGGAAGTCGTCCTGGGTCCGCGTGCCGGCAACGACTACATCGTGCTGGACGGCCTGCAAGCGGGCGAGCTCGTGGTCACCAACGGCAATTTCAAGATCGACAGCGCCCTGCAGATCCAGGCCAAGCCCAGCATGATGAATCCAGGCACCGAGTCCGCCAATCCGGCCCAGGGGTCATCCCCCGAATTCCGCAACCAGCTCGGCGGGGTCCTGGCGGCCTATCTCCGCATCCAATCCGCCCTGGCCGGCGACCGGGGGGACCAAGCCGCATCCGCGGCCAAAGATTTCCTGTCCCGCCTGGAGGCCGTGGACATGACCCTGCTGGGACATGACGACCACCAGGTTTGGATGCCACTGCTGACCCGCCTGACCGCAAACGGCAACGCCCTGATGTCCAACCTCGACCTGGGTCGCCAGCGGGCCGCGCTCCTGGACCTGGGCCCGGCCCTGTGGAACGCCCTGGACCGTTTCGGCTACGACGGCCCCGACACCTTGCGCCGCTTTCATTGCCCCATGGCCAACGAGAACAAGGGTGGCGACTGGATCCAACTCAAAACCACCACCGCCAACCCCTACTTCGGCCCGTCCATGCTGCTCTGCGGGAGTCAGACCGATTCCCTGACACCGAACCCGGGGAGATAACATCATGGGAAACCGATACCCCCACGAATCCCGGGTGGACAGCCTGCTGGCCTTCTGCCTGGACAACAAGCTGATCGTCTTCCTCGGCGTCATGGCCGTGCTGGCCATCGGCATCATGGTGGCCCCCTTCGACTGGAATCTGGGCGGACTGCCCCGCAGCTCCGTGCCCGTGGACGCCATTCCGGACCTCGGGGAGAACCAGCAGATCGTCTTCACGGAATGGATGGGTCGCTCACCCCAGGATATCGAGGACCAGATCACCTATCCCCTGACCGTGTCACTGCTCGGCTTGCCCGACATCAAGACCGTGCGCAGCTACTCCATGTTCGGATTCTCCACCATCTACGTGATCTTCAAGGAGAAGGCCGACTTCTACGACTCACGGTCGCGCATCCTGGAAAAGCTCAGCAGCCTGTCCCCGGGCACCCTTCCGGTGGGCGTCCAGCCGGTGCTCGGTCCGGATGCCACGGCCCTGGGCCAGATCTTCTGGTACACCCTGGAAGGGCGGGACGAAAACGGAAACCCCACCGGCGGTTGGGACCTGGACGAACTGCGCAGCATCCAGGACTGGTATGTGCGGTACGGGCTGATGTCCGCCGAGGGAATCTCCGAGGTCGCCTCGGTGGGCGGTTTCGTGCGGGAGTACCAGATCGACGTCGACCCGGACGCCATGCTGGCTTTCGGCGTGACGCTGGATCAGGTCTTCAGCGCCGTGCGCCGCTCGAACATCGACGTGGGCGCCCGGTCCATCGAGGTCAACAGCGTCGAGTACGTGATCCGGGGCCTGGGCTTCCTCAAGAGCGTGGGCGACCTCGAGAAGTCGGTGATCATCGCCCGCGACGGGTCGCCGGTGACCGTGGCCGATGTGGCCCACGTCTCCACCGGGCCCGCCTTGCGCCGGGGAGCCCTGGACAAGGGAGGCGCCGAGGCCGTGGGCGGTGTCGTGGTGGTCCGCTACGGTGAAAATCCGCTGGCGGCGATCAAGAACGTCAAGGCCAAGATGGCCGAACTGGCCCCGGGACTTCCGCGCAAGGTCCTGCCCGACGGCCGCACCAGCCAGGTCACCATCGTGCCATTCTACGACCGCAGCGGCCTGATCTACGAAACCCTGGGCACCCTGAACACCGCCCTGACGGACGAGATCCTCATCACCATCATCGTGGTGATCGTGATGATCATGCACCTGCGCAGCAGCATCCTCATCTCGGGGTTGCTGCCCTTGGCGGTGCTGATGGCCTTCATCGGCATGAAGGTGTTCCGCGTAGACGCCAACATCGTGGCTTTGTCGGGCATCGCCATAGCCATCGGCACGATCGTGGATATGGGTGTGATCATGTGCGAGAACATCCTGCGACACCTGAAGGAAGCCGGGCCGCAGGAGGACCGGGGCCAGGTGATCTTCAGGGCCGCCTCCGAGGTGGGCGGAGCCGTGGTGACCGCCGTCTCGACCACGATCATCAGCTTCCTGCCGGTTTTCACCATGCAGGCAGCCGAGGGCAAGCTCTTCAGGCCCCTAGCCTACACCAAGACCTTCGCGTTGGTGGCCTCGGTCATCGTGGCCCTGACCGTTCTGCCGCCGCTCGCCCATCTGCTCTTCACCCGCAAACTCGAACAGACGGGCGCCAAACGGGTTTCGGGTCTGCTGCTCGTCGTGGCGGGGATCTTCAGCCTGCGGGCGTTACCGATGGTGGTGGGGATCGCCCTCATCCTGTGGGGACTGTTCAACATCAGCGAACGCTTCTGGCCCACGCGCTTGCGCCGGATCGGCGACCGGGCGGGGAACTGGATCGCGGTGGTCATCGTGGCCTTCATTCTGGCCGGACACTGGACGCCCCTGGGCCCCGGCAAGGGTTTGCTGCTGAACTTCCTGTTCGTGGCCCTGATCCTGGGCGGGCTGCTGCTCGGGTTCTACGCCCTCGGCCGCTGGTACGCCCGCCTCCTCGGATGGTGCCTCGCCCACAAGCTCCTGTTCCTGTCCATGCCCTTGATCCTGATCTTCATGGGGCTGTCCGTATGGCAGGGGTTCGGAACCATTTTCGGATTCATCCCCGGCGCAGACGGGACCGGTCCGGCTCCCTTGGTGAAGGTTTTTTCCGGACCGCGCCACGCCCTGCCCGGCCTGGGCAAGGAGTTCATGCCGCCCCTCGACGAGGGTTCCTTCCTCTATATGCCGACCACCATGCCCCACGCCTCCATCGGCGAAGCGCAGGATGTCCTGTCCAAGCTGGACATGGCCATCGCCGGCATCCCCGAAGTGGCCGGGGTGGTGGGCAAGCTGGGCCGGGCGGACTCCCCGCTGGATCCCGCCCCCATCTCCATGATCGAGACGGTGATCAACTACATTCCCGAGTTCCGCACCGACCGGGACGGCCACCGGATTCGCTTCCGGTACGACAGGGGAAAGGGCTCATTTGCGCGGGACGAACAGGGGGAACTGATCCCCGATCCCCACGGACGCCCCTTCCGGCAGTGGAGGGAATCGATCCACAACCCCGACGATATCTGGCGGGAAATCGTTGCCGCCACCCGCCTTCCCGGCACCACCTCGGCCCCCAAACTGCAGCCCATCGCCGCGAGGCTGGTCATGCTGCAAAGCGGGATGCGCGCCCCCCTGGGCGTGAAGGTCAAGGGCGCCGACCTGGAGACCCTGGAGAAGGTCGGCCTGCAGATCGAGAGATACCTGAAGGAGGTTCCCTCGGTTGAACCCTCTGCGGTGTTCGCCGACCGCATCGTGGGCAAGCCCTATCTGGAGATCAAGCTGGACCGGGACGCCCTCGCCCGCTACGGGCTGCCGGTCGGCAAGGTGCAGGATGTCATCGAAGTGGCCCTGGGCGGAAAGCCGGTCACCTGGACCGTCGAGGGGCGGCAGCGGTACGCCGTGCGCATCCGCTACGCCCGCGAGTTGCGGGATTCCTTCGCGGACATCGGCAACATCCTCGTGCCCGTGGACGGAAAAACCCAGATCCCACTGACCCAGCTCGCCGAGATCAACTACGTGCGCGGCCCCCAGGTCATCAAGAGCGAGGACACCTTCCTGGTGGGTTACGTTCTTTTCGACAAGAAGGACGGCAAGGCCGAAGTGGACGTGGTCCGGGAAGCCGAGGCCTACCTGAAGCAGAAGATGGCCGCAGCAGAATTCGTCCTGCCGGCCGGCGTCAGCTACACCTTCGCCGGCAGTTACGAAAACCAGGTGCGCTCCGAAAAGCGTCTGATGATCGTGCTGCCGCTGGCCCTGCTCCTCATCTTCCTGATCCTCTACTTCCAGTTCCATTCGGTGGTGACCACCTCCATGGTGTTCTCCGGCATCTTCGTGGCCTGGGCCGGTGGGTTCCTTCTGATCTGGCTCTACAGCCAGCCGTGGTTCCTGGACTTTGCCCTGTTCGGGGTGCCCATGCGGACCCTGTTCCAGATCCACACCATCAATCTGAGCGTGGCGGTGTGGGTGGGGTTCATCGCCCTGTTCGGCATCGCCTCGGACGATGGCGTGATCATGGCGACCTTCCTGGACCAGACCTTCGCCGCCCGCAAACCCGGGTCCCCGGACGAAATCCGGCAAGCCGTTCTGGAGGGAGCGTCGAAGCGCATCCGGCCCGCCCTGATGACGGTGGGGACCACCATCCTCGCCCTGGTTTCGGTGCTGACCAGCACCGGCCGCGGCTCGGACATCATGGTGCCCATGGCCATCCCCTCCTTCGGGGGAATGATGGTCGTGTTGCTGACGGTCTTCACCGTACCCACCCTGTACTGCGGCTGGGAGGAACTGAAGCTGAGGTGGCAACGTTGAGAAAAGGCGACTTTGCAGGCTCGGTGTTATCCGTAACAATGAGCGTGCCGCCTGAGTACCGACCGGAGGACACCGTGATCGCCAGTTCCGATAATACAGCCTCGGGGCCATCATTCTGGGTCCGCTACCGCCTGGTCATCGGACTCGTGCTGCTGGTTTCCTTCCTGCATTACAACACGGCCGTCCACATCCATGCCCTGCACGGCATCTACCGCCGGCTGTACTACTTCCCCATCATCATCGCCGCCTTTCGCGGAGGCCGCCGGGCCGGATTGCTTTCCTCGCTTCTGGTGGCCGCGCTCTACATCCCCCACTCCCTGGGCTGGATCGGGTTCGACCCCGCGCCGGGAATCGAGAAATTTCTGGAGATGGGCCTGTATCTCGCGATGGGCGTGCTGACCGGCACCCTGGTGGACCGCATCAACACTTCACGTCGCGAACTGGCCATCACCGCACGGGATCTGCGCAAGGCGCTTGACGAAAAGAGCCGCATGGAGGCCGAACTGGTGCGCACCGCCCGGCTGGCCGCAGTCGGCCGCTTGTCCGCCGGTCTGGCCCACGAGATCCGCAACCCCCTGGCCAGCATCCAGGGGTCGGCCGAGGTGCTGGGTGACGAATTTCCCGCGGACCACCCCAAGGCCGGGCTGACCCGGATCCTCCTGCAGGAATCCCGGCGGCTGAACGACGTGTTGACGCGCTTTTTGGCCTTTGCGCGCAACGAACCGGGAGAGACCGCGGTCTTCGATTTCGCGGCCGAAATTCGCGCCGTGGCTCACCTGCTGGACCACCGGCCGGACGGCCCGCACCCGGTGATCCGAATCGAGGCTCCCGCTCCCGTCCGCGTACGGGGCAACCCGGAACAGACGCGGCAGATTCTGCTCAACCTGGGTTTGAACGCGGTGCAGGCGGCGGACACCGGCGGCGAAGTCACCCTGACCGTCGATGTCACCGACCGAAGCGCCCGCTGCGAGGTCCGCGACAGCGGTCCCGGGTTCGATCCCGACGCCCTGGAGAATTTCGGCACCCCCTTCTATTCCACCCGACCGGGAGGAACCGGTCTCGGACTGGCCACAAGCCTGCGCCTGGCCGAAGACATGGGCGGCCGCCTGGAGGCCCGGACCGGTCCGGGTGGTCGGATCTCTTTTTCCCTGCCCTTGGCACCGAGGCCTGAGTCCGAGGAGACGGCATGGCTCGCATCCTGATCATCGACGATGACGACAGCCTGCGCGAGGTGGTGCGCTTCATCCTGACCGAGGCCGGCCACGAGGTCACCCCCGCCGCCGGGGGCGAGGAGGGTCTGGCCGTTCTCGACCAGGGGTTCGACCTGGTGGTCACGGACATCCGCATGCCCGGCATCGACGGCATGCAGGTGCTGGCCCGGGTGCGCGAGAATCCCGCCCCCGACGCCCCGCCCGTCATCGTGCTGACGGCTCACGGAACCGTGGAGCAGGCCGTCGAGGCCATGCGCCTGGGCGCCTACACCTATCTGTTGAAGCCCTTCCAGCGCGAAGATCTTCTGCGCACGGTGGAACAGGCCCTGCACACCCGCAATCTGGAACGGGAAAACCTGCGCCTGCGTCGGCTTCTCAAGCAGAGCGGCCCCGTGCCCGGCCTGATCTGGCGGTCTCCGGTGATGAAACAGCTGGTGGAGGACCTGCAGAAGGTGGCACCGAGCGACGCCACCGTCTTGCTGAGCGGAGAAAGCGGCACGGGCAAGGAATTGGCCGCCCACGCCCTGCACGACCTCTCGCCCCGTTGGAACCGGCCGTTCGTGGCCGTGAATTGCGGTGCCATTCCCGCCGAACTGATGGAATCGGAGCTGTTCGGGCACGCCAAGGGAGCCTTCACCGGCGCGGTTGCCGCGTCCGTGGGACGACTGCGGGCCGCAGCCGGCGGCACCCTGTTCCTGGATGAGATCGGGGAACTTCCCCTGGCCCTGCAGCCCAAACTTTTGCGCGTGCTGGAGACCCGGCAGGTGGATCCGGTGGGCGGCAGCGGCCCGGTGGAGACCGACTTCCGGCTGGTCTGCGCCACCAACCGCAACCTCGAGGCCGACGTCGCGTCCGGACGCTTCCGGGACGACCTGCTCTACCGCATCCGCATCGTGGAGATCGCCCTGCCTCCCTTGCGCGACAGGACCGGGGACATCCCTCTGCTTTGGGAGCACTTCACCCAGCTGCACGACGGCGACGAGCTGGTGAGCGAACCGGAATTGCTGGCGGAACTGGAGCGGCGCCCCTGGCGCGGCAACGTGCGCGAATTGCGCAATTTGAACCAGCGGCTGGTGCTGATGCGCTCGCAAGAGGCCTTGACCCTGGCCGACCTGCAACGGCTCGCTCCGGAAGACGGCAATGCGCAGCAGCCGACAATTGCGGCCGACTCGGCAGGGCTCCCCCTGGGCGCGCTCCCGCCCGATGGCCTGCCCCTGATCGAGCTGGAAAAGGAAGTGATCCGCCGCGCCCTGGATCTGTGCGGCGGCAACCGCACCAGAACCGCCGAGTACCTCAGCATCCCCCGACATGTTCTGATCTACCGGTTGTCGAAATACGAACTGGGTTGAACGATTGTCGCCCGACCCATGGGGCCGGGCGACAATCGGGATGAATCCCGCAAGATGATGCGGATTACTTCAGCATTACCATCCGCTTGGCCACCGACTGGGCGCCGACTTCCAGGCGGTAGAAGTACACACCGCTGGACACGCTGCGGCCGGTGTCGGCCCGGCCGTCCCAGATGGCTGAACCCGGCCCCGCGGAGATTTCCCCGTTCAGCAGGGTGCGCACCAGCTGGCCGCGCAGATCGTAGATCCGCAGGCTGCCCTGGCCCGCCTTGGCCACCGAGAAGCTGATTTCCGTGGTGGGATTGAACGGGTTGGGGATGTTCTGGTCCAGCTGCAGACCCTTGACCAGCGCACCCGGAACGTCGCTGGGCAGGTTGCAGATCTGGAACACATCCACCGGCAGGATCTGCGGGTTGCCGACCGCGTCGTAGGTGTCCGGATCCAGGGAGGCGGTCCGGTTGGACTGCGTCGAGCACTCGTAAATGTCGTTGTACAGGAACTTGTACTCGATGTTCTGCTGGCTGGTGTCCGGGAAGACCACTGCAACAGTGTAGATCTTGTCCCCGGCCACCAGATCGGGCGCGATGCCGTCATCGTGCATGTTGGTCAGCGAAGGCACCGTCCAGTCGAAGGTCGGCGGCTGGGCGTTGTTGGCCGTGCCGTTGACCGATATCACGTCCGAGGGGCGCACGTTGTCCCACCCGGGGTTGTTCATGTCCACGCTGAAGACCACCTCGACGGCCTGCCAGATGGAATTGCAGAAATCATAGTGCACCACGGGCAAGGTGAGAGCCCCCAAGCCGCCACCCACGGTGTCGTAGGCCGCGTCGTTGAGGAACAGGCTGCGGTCGCCCTGGCTCGAGCACTCGTAGTTGCTGTTGAGCAGGAACTTGTAGGCCACGTCCTTGAGCGAACCGGCGGGGAATCGCACGCGGGTGGCGTAGATGCCGTCGCCGGCGGCCGGATCGCTGCCGGTGCCGTCATCGACCATCTCGGTCACCGAAGGCACGTTGAAGTTCAACGGGGCCACGGAGCCGTTGAGGGAAACCGTATCGCCCGGGGCAATGGCGGAATTGTTCATGTCCACGAAGAACTCGACGTCGATGGCGTGGGCCAGGAAGGCCGTGGGATCCTGGTCGTTCCAGTAGGCTTCCAGGGTATCGATCGCACCTGTTGCCAGATCCAGGTTCGCCACCCGGTTGCCGGCCAGAGGCTCGTAGGTACCGCATTCGAACACGAACTTCCACTCGAAGCTGGTGCTGGCGGTACCGGCACCACAATTGCCGGGCACCAGGAACATCGTGGTGTATTCCCAGATGTCGTCGAGACCGGTGTCGGTCATCATGGCGTTATCGCACAGGCTCCAGGTCAACGGAGCGCCGCCGCCTTCCACCGAGAACTGGTAGGTGCCGGGCACCAGGGTGCTCAGATAGGGCCCGAACAGGCCGCGGAAGACCACCTGCTTGAGCATGAAGCATTTCACGTTGCCCACGCCGTCGGCCACGATGGTATTGCCTGCAAGGTCCTTCACGCCAGTCACGGTGATGGTGTACAGGGAGGCGGAGGCCGACTGGGCCGCGCCCAGGGTCAGGTGAACGATGCTGGGGTTCCCGCCGTCCCGCACCGCCGAGGTGACCGTCGCGCCGGTGAAGGTGTAGTTGGCGGCGTTCTCGGCCGTGGTCTGATCAACGGGCTCGTTGAAATACACATCGAAGAAGGAATCGATGGGATAGGCGGTCGCCTGAACACTCGACACCAGGGGTGGATTGGCGTCAGCCGAGGCCTGCACCGTGTAGGCGAACATGTCGGTCATGGGGATGGGCACGGTGGTGTCCCAGATGGTGGTGGTGGTCGTGGACATCTGCACGCCGTCTCCGGCTGCCGCGTCCAGGGGACCCTTGGTCGCCCCGTCCTGGGTGGTCCAGGTCTCGATGTTGATCACGTCGCTCGCGGAGACGCCGAGGGTGCCGAGCATGATGCCCAGCTCCTTGAACGCCGTGCCGGTCTGCCAGCTCAGGGCGCCGGTCCCTTCCGTCAGAGTAACCCAGGCCACCCCGTCCCACTGGTAGCCGGCCTGCCAGTTGTTGGCCAGATTGACGTAGAACATGAAATCGGGCTTCTTCGGCGCCAGGCTCCACTCGAGCTTGCGACCCCAGGGGTCGGTGTCGCCCCCGGCGGCGGTATTCACGTCGATTGCCACGCCGATCTGCACCCCCCAGCCGGCGGGATCCTGGTCCATGCCCAGGTAGAGATTCACGGCATCGTTGGTGAGATAGAAATCCCCCAGATCGATGTTGGGGAACTGGGTGTCCCCGCCGTCGGCATCCAGCAGGTTGCCGGGCAGGAAGTCGTTCACCCCGTCCAGGACGATGGTCTGGGGGGTCTGGGCCATTGCCAGACCGGCGCTCAGGATCGCGATGCCCAGCACCGCGAGCATCCTGACTGCCATGACGTTCCGCAGTTTCATGTTACTCCTCCTCATTTGACCAGGGAAAGCGGACGGGTCACGACCAGTCCGCGGCTTTGAATTCGGGTGAAATAGGTTCCGGCCGAGACCGGGGTTCCATCGGCCGCGCAACCGTTCCAGACGACCTTGTGTTCGCCGGGGCTGACGACTCCGCGCAACAGTGAGGCCACCAGGCGGCCCCGAAGGTCGTAGACGGCCAGATCCACCTGCGCGGCCTGGCTGCCTCCGACGGAGAATCGGATCGTGGTCAGGGGATTGAAGGGGTTGGGCACGTTCGGCAGCAGGCTCACCGCGGGGACGGCCGGCAGGGGGGCCGCGCTGGCATGACCGTCGGGCACGCCGTTGCCGTCGGAATCAACGAGGACGGTCCAGGCGCCGTCGACCACCGGCAGAGTGGCCACCGAGTTGTTGGGAGCCACGTCGCCGCCCAGCTCGCCGCCGGGTTCGGGATCCCAGCAGATCGACGCGACCACCGAGATCGCGGCACCGGACGGGACCGCCCCCTGCCCCAGGCCGTAGAGGGTGTTCCAGGGAATGGCGATCTCGCTGCCGGAAGCGGCGCCGAAGGTGTGGTAGGAATCGAAGGCGGACTGGATCTCACCGCTACGGTCCTGGGTGGTGGTCGGCGACAGCAGCTGCCAGAAGCCGTCGCCGTCATAGACCGATTGGTGCTGGTAGCATCCGTACTGGAAATCCGGGGCGAAGCCCGCCGCGGTGAAGGACGCCCCCCGCTCCCAGGCGTCGGTGGCGGTCAGGTCGGTCTGGCCGAGTCCGGATCCCGGGTCCACATCCAGGTACAGCAACCAGCTGTTGCCGCTGACCTGGCCGTCGATGGCCAGGTAGAGGTAGTCCTGGTCCCAGTCCACCAGGAGGCGGTCGATCTCGTTGCTGGAAGTCCAACCCGAATCGTTGCTGTCGGCCAGGGCCTCGGCCTGGGCCCACTCGGTGGCCTCCACGTTGCCGTCGATGGCGATGGTGGTGGTGGCCACATCGATGAGCAGGCTGTCGCCCAGGGTCAGCGCAACGCCGGCCACACTGTTCTCGTCCACCGCCGCGCCGGCGGCCAACTCCAGGTACAGGTCGCCGCTCATGGCCTCGACGGCCGCCGCGGTGGCGCCGTCCAGTTCGAAGGTCCGAGTCACGGCCGGGCCGGTCTCGCTCACGGGAGTGGCGCCGGGCAGGGTGATCGAACTGGTCGCGCCCAACCCCTCGACCACCGTCACCCCGGCGGGGTCGCATGCGGACACGGTCTGATCGAAGGTCAGCTGAAGGCGACCCGAAGCCGGGTAGTAGACCGCTGCGGTCACGGCCGGGCCGATGGTGTCCTGGACGGCGGGCACCAGGGCGCGCAGTTCGGGGATGTCTCCGGTGCCGTCCGGCGCGCTGGTCAGGCCGGCGAACAGCCGCATCTGGAACACCCCGCTCCCCTTGACCTCATCCCCCTTCATCAGGGTGCCCGAAAATTCGGTCTGGTGCGTGGCGCCGCCGCTGCCGAGGACCCAGGCGGCCGCCACGCCGGTGTTGGGATTCCGCTGCCCCATGTACGCCGCGTCGGTGGGCCAGACCCGATCCATCTGCGCGTTCCAGACCAGATCCACCAGGGACGGCGAGAAACCCGACTGGATCCAGTGGGTGGCCGGGCCGACCCGGTAGACCACGTCGAAGAAGGAATCGCCTTCGGCCAGGGAGATCTCCTTGGTGACCTCGTTGTGGACCGCGCGCACGCTGACGGTGGCCCCCGAGCCCTGGACGATCTGCAGATCGTAGGCGTCGTGCTGGTAGTTGGGGCTCACGTCGCTGAAGGCGCCCACATGGTTGGCGTCGTTGTAGTCGGCGTTGCCGTTCCAGTTGGTGTTGTCGCACCCGATGGCCGTGTCGTTCAGGCCGGGGCCCTTGATGAAGAGGTTCACCAACCGCCCGCCGGCTCCTTCGAAGACGGCGAACAGATGGTCGTTGTGCATGACGAGTTCGTCGTAGCCGTCGTTGTCGATGTCGCTGGTGAACGCCGCCGTGGTGGTCGCGTACTCGCCGGCGGCCCAGTGGGAAGCCTCGGCGGAGATCATGGCCTGCTTCATGTGCCCGGAATAGTTGTGTTCCCAACCGGAGATGGGGCCGCCGAGACCGTCGTGCCAGCCGGTCTCGTAGAGGTTGGTCATCAGCACGTACCAGCCGGCCTGCGAGACGTTGTTGTCCGGGGCGGCCATCAGGGCGACATAGGCGTCGTTCCAGAGGGTGCCGTAGTTCTTGCAGTTGCCGCCGCCGGCGCAGGTTCCGTTGCCGTCGCCCCCGTTGGCCCAGGGGATCCAGCCGGCCCAGTGGGTATACCAGCCGTTGTCGCCGCCGCCGTAGCCGCCGCTCCCGCCGATCTCGCCGTAGGTTCCGGGGGCCGGGGCGAAGGTGTCGCCGTTGAAGTTGGGATTGCTCAGGGCGTCGGAGAGCTTCCAGGTGGACAACCAGGCGCTCTCGGTGCTGCATTTGGACACGAACCAGTCGTAGGTTTCCTTGGCGTTGGGCGTGGCCGAGGCCCAGCTACCCATCTCGGCAACCGCTTCCCAGTCCTCGGCCGCAACGGCGATGCGGAACTCCCCGACCCCGGAAGAGGCCAGACCCGTCAGGATGTCCAGGGCTGCCTGTCCGTTGCCGCCGACGATGTTGCCGGTGAAGGTGCGGTCGCGGGGAATCAGCCGCAGGCCGTTGGCGTCGAGGAAATGGATCTGGTGGTTATCGTGGCCCGCAAGGTGAACGTCATCGTCGAGGATCACGCCCCACACGCCGTGGGGCTGGAAGTTGTCGCCGATCCAGTCGGCCACGCCCGAGCTGGGATAGCCCGAGGTGTTCAGCCACACGCGCTCCGGGACCCAGGCCACGCGCGGCGTGTAGGCGTATCGCGTGGAGACCATGCTCGATTCGGTGGACACGGCCCAGTCGTTCATGTCGTTCGCGGCGAAGGGCATGATGTTCTGGGCGTAGGCCGAGGTGAGCATGCCGGCCCAGCCGGCGCCGGCCCCGGCGGCCAACCAGGCGTTGAAATCGGTGGGGTCGCCGGTGTTGGCGGACCACTCCGCCGCGGTCTGCAAAGTGCCGGACAGATGGAAGTTTCCGGGCACCCCGGTGGACTCGTGGATCTGGAGGGCTTCGTCGAAGCCCGACCCTTCCAGGTCGTCGCTGCGGCCGTGGAACACGTCGCTGTACCCCAGCCCCTGGTTGCCGTGCAACACCAGGGCACAGTTGGCGGCGTAGGCCTTGTCCGGAGGGTAGGAGGCCGTCAAGACCTGGCCCGGACTTCCGTCGCGGGGGGCGGTTTCGATTTCCAGGCGCAGGGGTGCGGCCGCGCTGCGCCCATCCAGGATTCCCTGGGGCAGCGTCATGAAAACGGCATCGGGATCATCGTCCCGCATCCACAGGGCACCCGGAACCGCTTTCTCCGCGGCCCGCTCCAGGGTGTAGGTCGCGTGATTTTCCGCGAGAACGCCCCGCGCCAGGTTCGCCGGCGCCGAAGGGCTGGTCATGTCCCGCACCGTCAGGTCCACGGGGCCGGATCCCAGCAGGGCCTTGTTGAAACTGAGGGGCGCATCCTGGCCCAGGCTCAAAAACCCCAGCCGAAGGGTGTCGGCGCCGGTTGCATCATCGTGCAGAACCACAACCGACAGCAAATCCGCAGCCGGGGACAACCCCGCCGTTTCCCCCACGGCATCCACCTTCAATACCACCGGGCGGACGGAATCGGCGGCCATGGCCGGAAGGGTCAGCAGCAACGCCAAAGCGCCGAAAAGGGAGAAACGGGCAGAAAAACACAACACGGGGACTCCTCCGGCCGAAAACACTTCCGGCGAAAGCTATGAGTTCCATGGAATTCCTGACATTATGTTTGCAAACTTAATAATATCATAAGGATCATCATGATTGCAACGGGATTCCGCCCATTGGGGCCTCCCTCTGGAACCCCCACGGCACACGAATTCCCGGCTATTCTTGACGAATAAGCATCATTTTGCCGAGTCCAGCAGATCCCACACGGCGGCCGCGGCCAGATCCGGGGTGACGGCGGCCAATCCGTCGGCAGGGCGATCGGTGTCCTCGGCCCGCAAAACCCGGTAGCGCTTCGAGTCGGTATAGGGCCCGCAATCGGCGGCCGACCAGCGGGAGAACAGGGCGACCACCGGCGTTCCCACCGCCGCGGCGATATGCATGGGGCCGGTGTTCGGCGTCACCAGGACGTCCAGAGCCTCGAGTAGGGCCTTGTAGCGCTGGAAATCCGGAGGAGCGCACAACAAGGTCACCGCTCCGGCAGCGTCGTCGATCAAAGGCTGGATGAATTTCTGTTCCTGCGGCAGGGCGTCGACGACCACAACCAGCGGACGGCCCTGCTCCCGCGCCCCATCGCGCAGCAACCTCGCCAGGCGCGCAAAATGGCCGGACGGCCAGTGACGATGTCCCACCTCGCCGCGGTTGCGGAAAAACGGCAAGCCGCTGCCGCTGAAGGTCGGATGCAGCCCGACGAGCAGGTCGCCGTCGTTGACTCCGTGGTCGCGCAGCAGCTGACGCGCCCTGTCGCGCCCCGACGCGGTCACCGGCAGGTGAACCCACCCCTGCGGCAGAGGCTGGGCCAGGGAAGTGGTAACCAGATCCAGGCACCGGTCGCAATAGTGCCGGCCCTGCGGAGCGGGATCCAGGGCGTGCAGGGGAGCTCCCGTCTCCTTCAGCCATTTGCGGTAAGTGGGCTTGGACTCCAGCACGAAGATCCGCTCGTACCCTTCGCGCACGAAGGCGCGGGTCAGGGCCGGTTTGAGCAGCAGCGAGCGGGGAAAACGTCGCGAGTAGATCCACGTACGGGTCAGGCGGGGATGATAGTCCCGCATCACCCGCGCCCCCTCGGCACTGGTCAACAGATGCAGTTCGGCATGGGGCATGCCGGCCAGCAGGGCGTTGACCGCCGGAGTGATCATGACCAGATCCCCCGCGCGGCCCACCCTCACCACCAGAATTTTGCTTTTGTGACGCGTCACCTGCGTCCTTCCCCGTTTGCCGCTCCGTCAGAAAGTGTATATTAGCTTCTGCAATCATCCTGAAACCCGGCACCGGGCGCAAGTCTTTCCGAAGGACCCGTATGGAACTGAAGGTCGAAATCTCCGTGGGCGAGCTGCTGGACAAGATCACCATCCTGGAGATCAAGTCCGAACGCGTCGCCGATGAGGCCAAGCTCGCCAACATCCGCACCGAACTGGAAACCCTCCGCCACACCTGGAGGGATTCGCCCGCCGGAGCGTTGGATCTCGGAGATCTGCAGGCGCGCCTGAAGCAGGTCAACGAGTTGCTGTGGGACATCGAGGACGGGATCCGGAACCTCGAGGCCGCCGGCTCGTTCGGCGACGAGTTCGTCCGCCTGGCGCGGTCGGTTTACCACCGCAACGACGAGCGGGCCGCACTCAAGCGTGAGGTCAACCGGCGTGCCGGCAGCCGCCTGGTGGAGGAGAAATCCTACACCGAATACCGCGGTAAAGGGAAAGATCCTTCATGAGCGACCGCCCGGACAGCGCGTCCCTGCGCCCCTTCACCTGCGTGGGCAGCCGCCAGCTGCTGGAAACCCGCATCTTCACCGTCCACGAAGACCAGGTCGTCTCCCCGCGCAATGGCCTGATCCACCCGGTCACCCGGCTCGAAACCGCCGACTGGGTCAACATGATCGTGATCACCGCGGATCGCCAAATCATCCTGGTGCGGCAGTGGCGACACGGCATCCGTGGCCTCACCCTGGAGATCCCCGGGGGGATGATCGAGCGCGGCGAGGATCCCGCCATGGCCGCCGCGCGCGAGGTGCGCGAAGAGACCGGCTACCGCGGGGACGACCCGGTGAAGCTGGGCGTGGTGCGGCCCAACCCCGCCTTCCTGGGCAACCGGTGCTTCACCTACCTGCTGGAAAACTGCCGCCTCGACGGAGACCAACAGTTGGATGCGGGCGAGGACATAGAAGTGGTGGTGCGCCCCTTGACGGAGATCCCGGACCTGATTGCCCGGGGCGAAATCGCCAACTCCTTGGTGGTGGCCGCGTTCTGGTGGCTGCGTTACCGGCGACCGGAATAGCCCCCGGCCCATATTGAAGAATCCCGACCAATAAGCCATGAATTAGGAATTTTTCCTGCTTTTTTCTTGAACTATCAGCTTATCTCTGATAATGTCATTTCACCAGAATCGACCTTTGGTCCCGACGTTTGATTGCGACCATGTCGGTGAGATCTTCGCCCGCCCCACCCCCATGTCCGAATTCGACCTCGGCGCCGATTTGCACCCAGGGAATCCTGCAGGAGGTCAATCCATGAAAAAATTCGCTATCGCATTTCTTGCTTGCCTCGCCATGGTCGCGGTGGCCAGCTTTGCGGCGGCCCAGTGCCCCAATCTGGACGGCGCCTGGAGCACGACAACCGGAACGATGATCGGCGGCCGGGCCTCGGAAGCCTGGTGCGGAGCCGGCTACCCGGTCCAAGCCGGCGTGCCGGGCAACACCGAAAACGCCATGTCCTGGGACGGTTCGACGTTGGGGACCGAGTGGAAAGCCTGGGGTATGCAGATCGACGCCAACGGAGCCGTTTTAATTTCCGACACCGTCGTCGGCGGCAACGGCACCCTGACCTACCGGACGAATTACGACGGTGGGCAATTCTGGCTCACCAAGGACAACACCTGGGCAGACGGTCTGGCCGACTTGACGGGCTACATGACGAGCTACGTCGTGTTCACCACCGTGACCTATTGGGGCGGCGCCCCTCAGGGGGCTACCAGCAACATCTCCTTCACCGGGACATTCTCAAACTGCTCCGGGGTGAACGGATGCGAGATCCAGTTCGCCATCGCCAATGCCATCAAGATCTGGGACACGGGATACCTCGTCCCCATGCCCGTGGGCTACCCGGGGTTCCTCTGCTCGGCGACCCAGGGCGAATTGTTTGATGCTTGTTGCATCACCGTGGGAATCAACTGCGTGGTGGACAATGACCAGCCCACCTGGGGATCCCTCAAGGCGACCTACAAATAGATCCTGTTCCGGGAAAAGCCGGCGCCCCCCCCGGGAGTGCCGGTTCTTTCGTATCCGGGATAGCGATGAGAATGAAATCCCGTATCATGTCATGCCAGATTCGACTGGAAGATTGATCCCCTCCCGAAAGGAAACGCGTATGGCCACCATCAAGACCCAATCCGGGTCCCTCGACGTGATCGCCGGCGGCTCCATGGAGTCGGCCGGCGAACTGGGCGTCCTGTTCGGCTGCCACCGCGGAGTGTGCGGCAAATGCGCCACCGACATCGCCGCAGGCATGGACAACCTGTCCGAGCGCAGCGACGAGGAAAAGGCCATGGATCTGGATCCGTCCCGTCGCCTGATGTGCCAGTGCCGCATCATGCAGGGTACCGTGGAACTGGACCTGCCCTGACCGTGCCGTCTGGGACCGGAGACAGGGCCGGGTTGCGCCAGGTTGCAAAAATCTGGTAAAATCATCCGGTTCCCCCATTTCCCGGCCCCCGAACTCACCCGAAGGGCTTTTATCCATGTCACGCCACTCCATCTTCCGCATCCTGATGCCATTCGCCCTGCTGCTGGGGCTGGCGGCCTGTTCCGATTCGACCAAGCCGACGACCACCGATCCCATGCCGGACTTCTCCCTGCAGGACGTGAACAGCACTTCGGCAACAGCCGATCAGGCGGTCTCACCCCGGGATTCCATCGGCCGCGTTACCGCCTGGTACTTCGGGCATTCCACCTGAGGCACCTGCCGCACCCAGTTTGGGTTGCTGGATATGATGCAGAACGAACTCGACGCCAGGAAACTGGCCCGGGAAATCTCCATCCTGGGGGTCAACCAGGTCGAGCAGGTTGCGGACAACGAACTGATCCGCGAGGGTCGCGACATCCCCTGGCTCCAGGACACCTGGGACGAGCTGGTCTGGGGTTCGTGGCATGTGGAATGGCGCGATGTCGTCATCCTGGACCCTGACAACCAGAAGATCACGACCTACAACCTGACCGAGCACAACCTCACCGACCCCGCCAACTACGCGGAACTCAAGGCCCTGCTGATCGAGGCTGCGGGAGGTTGAAGCGGCAGACCCGCGCACCCGGCGAATCCAGGGGGGCGAAAACGCCCCCCATCGACTAGATTACAACATTGAAGTCATCAATCCCGGAGTCCCCGAAGGACCTCAATGGCCAAGCGTCGTCCATCAGTTTTGCCCGTCATCGGTTGGAGGGAATGGGTCGGCCTGCCCCAGTTGGGGATCAAATCCATCAAGGCCAAGGTCGACACCGGGGCCCGCACATCTTCGCTCCAGGCCTTCGACATCCGTGAATTCCAGCGCGACGGTGAGACGTGGGTGCGCTTCAGCGTGCACCCCATGCAAAGGAACTCCAAGCGGGTCGTCCCGGTGGAAGCCAAGGTCCTCGAGACCCGGGCCGTACGCAGCTCGAACGGCAAGGTCTCCCAGCGCCCGGTCGTGGTCACCAACGTCGAGTTGCTGGGCGTGACCTGGCCGGTGGAGCTGACCTTGGCCGGCCGCGACAAGATGGGTTTCCGCATGCTGCTGGGGCGCGAAACGGTCCGCCGCCGGTTTCTCGTGGACTGCGGCCGTTCCTATTACGGCGACCGTCCACCGCGCAAGAAAAAGCCCGAAACCGAGTAGCGGAGCCCCTCGTCCGCGCCTTCATCCTCTGAGGAAAACATGAAACTGGGAATCCTCTCCTGCAGCCCGAAGTGCTACAGCACGCGGCGTCTGGTCGAAGCAGCCGTTGAGCGCGGCCATACGGCCAAGGTCCTCAACACCACCAAGTTCGCCATCGATCTGGAACAGGGTCAACCCCACCTCTACTACCGGCAGAAACTGCTCTCGGATTACGATGCGGTCCTGCCGCGGATCGGCACGTCGATCACCTATTTCGGCACCGCCGTGGTCCGGCAGTTCGAACAGATGGACGTGTACTGTGCGAATTCGTCCGCCGGGATCGGCAATTCCCGGGACAAGCTCCGTAGCCTGCAGATTTTCAGCCGCCACAGCATCGGGATTCCCCGCACCACTTTCGTGCGCGACAAGAAAGATGTGCTGCCGGCCATCGACCGGGTGGGCGGTGCGCCGGTCATCATCAAGCTGCTGGAAGGAACCCAGGGAATCGGTGTGCTCCTTGCCGAGACCGTGAAATCGGCCGAGGCCATCATCGAGTTGCTGCAAAGCCAGAAGCAGAACGTGCTGATCCAGAAGTTCGTCACCGAGAGCAAGGGCAAGGACATCCGCGCCTTCGTGGTCGGCAACCAGGTCGTCGCGGCCATGCGCCGCGTGGCCCAGGGCCAGGAATTCCGCAGCAACGTCCACCTCGGGGGCCTCACCGAACCGGTGGCGCTCGACGAAATCTACTGCCAGACCGCCGTGCGCGCCGCCCAGATCATGGGCCTGCGCGTGGCGGGAGTCGATCTGCTGGAAGGAAGCAAGGGGCCCCAGGTTGTCGAGGTGAATTCCTCCCCGGGGCTCGAAGGAATCGAGGGCTGCACCCAACTGGACGTCGCCGGCGCCGTCATCGACTCCATCGCGGCCCACGTCGATTTCCCGGAGATCGACCTGCGCCAGCGATTGACCGTCAGCCAAGGGTACGGCGTGACCGAGCTCTCCCTTCCCAAGGGCTCCGAGTTCATCGGCCTTTCCATTCTCGATTCTGGTCTGCGCGAAAAAGACATCAACGTGCTGACCTTGAACCGGGGTACCACCGTGATTCCCAACCCCAAGCCCCAGAGGGTGTTGGAGGCCGGTGACCGGTTGCTTTGCTTCGGCAAGATGGAGTCGATGCGCAACATGGTCCCCGCGAAGGTCCGTCGCAAGCGGCGGCCATCGGTCCATGAGCTGCCTTCCCTGCCCGTGGCGGACGAGGCCCTCGCCGATTCCCCTGGCGACCACGCCCCCCCGCAGGCAACGAAAGACCACGGTGCCCAAAATGCTTGAAGGACGCGAACGCAAACCGATCGACGACTGGTTCGGTGAGGCGATCCCCCCCGGCGAATCGCGGCTGGTGACCCTCGCGGTGAGCGAAAGCTACAGCAGCATGACCGTCGAGATCCCCCTGTACCTCACGCGCGCGGTGGAACCCGGACCGGTGGTGTTCGTGACGGCCGCCCTGCACGGAGATGAGATCAACGGCACGGGGGCCGTGCGCAACCTGATCATGGACGAGGACCTCCACCTGCTTCGCGGGGCGATGATCCTCGTGCCGGTGCTGAACATCCTGGCCTTCGACCGGCACTCCCGCTACCTGCCGGACCGCCGCGACCTCAACCGCTCTTTTCCCGGCACGACCTCCGGCAGCCTGGCCAGCCGCATGGCCCGCATCATCTTCGACGAGATCGTCACCCGCAGCGACTTCGGGATCGACCTGCATACCGCCGCGATCCGGCGTACGAACTACCCCAACGTCCGCGCCGACATGTCCAACGACGCTGTGCGCCGCCTGGCCTTGTCATTCGGCGCCGAGATCATCCTCGACGGCAAGGGCCCCAAGGGCGCCTTCCGGCCGGAAGCCTGCAACGCCGGTTGCCCGACCATCATCATGGAGGGCGGGGAGATCTGGAAGGTCGAGCCGGTGGTCGTCGAATCCGCGCTGCGCGGGATCAAAAACGTCTTGCGCGGACTGGGCATGATCGAGGGCCCTCCGGTATTGCCGGCCTCCCAGATCGTCATCGAGACTTCGAAATGGATGCGGGCCGAGCGAGGCGGTTTCATGCAGTTCCACATCCAGCCCGGCGACATCGTCGTCAAGGATCAACTGCTGGCCACCAACACCACCCTGATCGGTACCGAGAGGTTCAAGCTCTTCGCCCCCTTCGATGCGGTCGTGATCGGCATGACGAGCCTGCCCGCGGTCAACCCGGGCGAACCGATCTGCAACCTGGGCAAATTGCCCAAAGGATGCGATCCGGTCGAGCTCATCAAGCTGCGATCCGCTGCGGGAGGCCTGGGACAAAGGCTGCTGGACGACCTGGCTACGAGCGTCACGGTGGTCGAGCCGTCGGAGGAAGATGAGCTCCCCTGACCGTGGTCCGGGCATCCACCCGCCGATGACCACCGTCAGGGGAGTTCTTCGGCCTCTTCGGTTCCGGCCCGCACCAGATAGGCGGCGCCGGACCGGGGCAAGGTGAATTCCTGCCGGCTGCCGTCGCGCCACGTCACCACGCCGCGCCATGGCCCGCATTCGTCGGCGAGGCCGAAATGGAGCGGCAGGACCGTGGAGTTGTGGTAGTTGGATACGCTGTGGACCTGCCGGGTCTGGGTCCCCAGGTGGGAAAACAGTTCGACCCGGGCCCCCATGCCGTGGGGTGAGAGATCCCGGTTTTCCAGGGTGAGCGTGACCCCTTTGCCGACCGCCGAATTGGCGTAGAACCGGCAAAG
>Ga0210044_10000814_pt1 | contig 47311 bp, 39 predicted proteins | sample CryGey13umfilter_2_FD_183959 | JGI IMG/M metagenome (GOLD analysis project Ga0210044, IMG submission 183959) | Groundwater microbial communities from aquifer in Utah, USA - Crystal Geyser 4/9/14 3 um filter (SPAdes) (version 2) | ecosystem: Environmental > Aquatic > Deep subsurface >...
CTGAATTTTTGACACTTCTTCATGGTGTTATCGATTCTCCCGACATTCCTTTGAATGTGTCGCGCTCATATCTGCAAAGCGATTCAAATGTAAAGAAGATTTCTAACCATATAGCCAAAAAAGTTGCTGATAAACTGGAAGATAATTTCAAAAATGACCGTGAATCTTTCGAGAAAAAATGGAACGATATTAAAGTTTTTATAGAATATGGAATGCTCTCAGATGAAAAATTCTATGAAAAAGCAGAGAAATTTACTTTGTTTAGAAACTTAGACGAAAAATATTTTACCATTGAAGAATATAAGGAGAAAATAAAAGAACTTCAGACAGATAAAGATGGCAAATTAATAGCTCTTTATTCCAATGATTTAGATGCTCAATATAGTTATATCGAAACTGCCATAAATCGCAATTACGATGTGCTGCTAATGGATGGTATTTTAGATAGCCACTTTATAAATCAATTGGAACAGAAATTAGAAAAATTTAGTTTCTCTCGTGTTGACGCTGATACAATTGATAAACTCATCAAAAAAGACGAGCAAATTCCATCAAAAATATCTGAAGATGAGCAAAATAAGATAAAATCCGTTTTTGAAAAGTCCTTAGATTCCAAATCATATTCTGTGGTTTTTGAAAGTATGAACGAAGATGAACAAGCAGTTCAAATTAATCAACCTGAATTTATGAGACGTATGAAAGATATGCAAGCTATGGGTGGTGGCGGCGGAATGTCATTTTATGGCGAACTTCCAGACCAATACAATTTGGTTGTAAATTCAAATCATGCATTAGTTTATCAACTGGTGAATGATAATGATGAAGAACACAAGGAAAAGATTGTGAAACAGCTTATTGATTTAGCAATGTTATCTCAAAACTTATTAAAAGGTAAAGACTTGGCTGAATTTATTAAACGCTCTGTTGAAATTATTAAACCTGAAAAATAGAAGGTCTAAAGCAATTAAATCCTCGCTGATATATTATAAGCGGGGATTTTTTTATGCTATTTTTTCAAAATATCCATTATAAAACTTGCTTAAGAAGTTCTTCATGAAATCCATCGGCACTAAAAGTTCCCAAGGGCAATGTGATATATAATCCAGTAGATGAGCAATATACTTTGCCAAGCTCATCAATTAACTTTGCAGACATAAAAATTTTCCGACCATCAACTTTTTCAACATTTGTTTCCACTGTAGCTAAAGTGTGCAGAGGCAGCAAGGAAATATAATCAACTGAAATAGTTTTGGCGACCACAGAAAAGCCAGCAGCCCATGCGGCCAAACCCATAGCTTCATCTAAAACCGCTGCCATTGCTCCACCATGAACATGCGACGCTGGCCCTTGTGTTTTTGCACCAAAATAGACTTTAGCGATAAATTTCTTGTCGATATTACGAAGGAAGTACTTAACAATCAGCCTGTTTTCGTCATCATCGCCTACAACAAAAGAAGTCCCTTCTCCATAATTTTTTGGAAATATCAACTCTTTACTGTCTTTAATATCATGAATATCTTCCCTTTTAATTTTAGTTTTTGCCATCGAATAATCTCTGAAATTTGAAAATTTTGATATATGCTGGCAAAATTAGATATTTTATGAGATGTCTTATTAATTTATTATATTTTTGCCACCAACATTTTAATAATTTTTAAATGGGTGTAAGTTTATCTAATTTCTTAATCCTTAATAATATATCTTCCATATTTGATATTATTAAACCCTTTGATATTTCAGAAATATATGGATTTATAATTATTATTTTGCTATTAATTTTTTCAGGTCTTATCTCTGGTGCTGAGATTGCATTCTTTTCTCTTAACCACAGTTTCTTAAAAAAAATAGAAAATTCAGAGAATTTATCGGACAAAATGATACTTTCATTAATTGAAAAGCCAAAGCATTTGCTTGCTATTATTCTGATTTCCAATAATTTTATTAATGTAGCAATAGTTTTAATATCAGCTTGGCTGTCAAATGTTTTATTCGATTTCTCATCCTTTCCAGCTTTAGGATTTTTTGTTGAAGTTATTTTTATAACCTCAATAATGTTGCTTTTTGGTGAAATAATGCCAAAAATTTACGCACGCCAAAAATCCGAACCTTTTGCAAGATTAATGGCTACTCCCTTAAGTATTTTGGGCAAAATTTTCAAACCTTTGGTGCATGTTCTTGTGGTGTCTACCAATATTATTGATAAATCAATGCTTAAGAAAAAAGCATCACTAACGATGAGCGAATTGTCGGAAATTGTTGAAATTGCAAACGCTAATAATAATAAAAGTGAGTTGGAAGAAGCTAAAATTCTGAAGAGCATCACCACTTTTGGAGAAACTGATGTAAAAGAAATAATGAAAGCTCGAGTAGATGTATTTGCCGTTAATATTTCTACACCTACCGAACAACTCATTGAATTAATAAAAGAGCAAGGCTATTCCAGAATTCCTATTTTCAAAGAAAATTACGATGGTGTAGAAGGTGTTCTTTATATCAAAGATTTACTTTCACACCTCAACGACAAATTATTCCATTGGCAAGATTTAATTCGACAAGCTTTCTTTGTACCTGAGAATAAAAAAATTAATGACTTGCTTCAAGAGTTTAAAAAGAAAAAAATCCATCTCGCCATAGTAGTCGATGAATATGGTGGAACCTCTGGTATAGTTACTCTCGAAGATATTCTTGAAGAAATAGTTGGAGAAATTAGCGACGAATTCGACATAAAAGAGGATAGCCTAAGTTATAAGAAAATTGATGAGAAAACTTGGGTTTTTGATGCCAAAACTTCTATCAACGACCTTTGCAAAATTATAAATATCGATGCTTATTACTTTGATAAAATTAAAGGTGAATCAGATTCAATTGCGGGTTTGATATTAGAATTAAAAGGTGAATTTCCAAAAATTAACGACATTATAAAATATAATAATATTGAGTTTGAAGTTTTAATGATGGACAATCGCCGAATCAAACGCATAAAATTGAAGATGTTATGAAATTGAATACCTGTGCATTAGTTATATTTTTAGGGATAAGCATTTTATCATGTACCAGCGATGTGATTCCAAAACCTGTAGGAAATTTCAGAATAGATATTCCAAAACACAACTATTATAACCTGAATCAAAAGGAGCTCCCCTACTCTTTTGATTATGCCGATTATGCACAGATTAATTCTTTTAAAGATAATAATCCATATTGGTTGGATATTTTTTATCCAAAATTTAAAGCTAAAATCTATATCAGCTATATCAAAATGGATACTTCCTTATCGAAATATATTAATGAAAGCCATGATTTAGCATTTAAACATGCCTCCATGGCAGCTGATATTGAATCGGAAGCTGTGATTGATAATTCGAGAAAACTCTATGGGTTAATCTATTATATCAAAGGAAATAATGTTGCTTCGCCAATAAATTTCTACCTTACCGACAGTGTAAATAATTTTCTAAGAGGGGCATTATATTTTAATATGGCTCCAAAAAATGATTCTTTATCGCCAGTAATTCAAGATATTGAAAAAGACATTAAGGTTTTAATTAAAACTTTTAAATGGAAAAAATAGTTGAAAAAGCTTTAGAGAAATTCTTTTTAATACAAAATAGTTTATTTAAGATTTCCTTTTTTTTCATTCAACATCTCAAGAAACAGATTCTTGAAATCTTCGCTGGGCAAAGCTGCAGGGAACCATTCCATATTAGAATTTTTATCAATTAGAATATGTAAAGGTAATATTTCGGCCTTATAGTTTCTAAGAAATTCAAAATCATGATTGTAATACAGATTTATCCATTTGTAATCACGATTCTCAATAATCGTTTTTGCCAAGTTAGTATCAGGACCCACATATACACTCACGAAGTTAATAATATCGTCAAAATCGTAAACTAATTCCTTTTCTAAATCCATTTCTGCCAAGCATTTAGGGCATTTATCATCCCAAAAATTTAAGTAAATATATTTTCCTTCAAAGCTTTTTAGGGAATATATTTCATTATTAAAGCTTGGCAATGCAAAATCTGCTGCTTTACTTTCAGCATTCCACATAAGAGATTTTCTAATATTTGTAGCAATTTTTTTATTTTCTGCGTTTAGTCCTTTGGCTGCAATATCCGATAAAATATTTTGAATGGCAACTTTGCTAAATCTTCTGTCGGCATACATTTGATTAAGATTGCGAAGCACCACCAACTCACGTAATTTAGGCTCTTTTAAAAACTCGTCTTTCTCTATTAAACGCGTCAATGAATAATAGCTTTGTCCATTATTTATTACAGAGTCAAGTTCCCCATATTTTAATCCTTTTATGCTTGTAAGAAGGTATTTAGACCAAAAAGAATTAAAGAAATCCATATATAATCTGTTGTTATACAATATATTGGTACTTTTAAAATAATTATCGACAATATATTTTGTATTAACTTTCCTTGTTATTAAATCCAAATTTGCAAGTTGAATTTCTATAAATTTCTTAACAAAATCGCTTTTTATGATAGATTTTATTGAGTCCGCTTGAGCCTTAAATATTTCAACAGTTTCCTGTGGCAAACGCGATTGATAAAGGTAAAGATAAGCTGTATCAAAAAATGAATCAAAAACCTTGGTAACCATAGCTAATTCGCTATTAAGCTCATGTTTAGTAGGTTTCACTATTTTAAATTGAGGATTTAAATAGCCAATCATCTCTTGAGGGAATAAATCTCGGTTATTAAAGTCAACTTTATCAACCTCAATTTCATAATCCATATTTGGCTCCACATAAAATTCGATTTTCAGAAATTCCACCTGAATAGTAACAAAAGTTATCTGCGAATTGGTAAGTGAAAAATTAAACTTTCCATTACTGTCGATTGTAGTTTCACTATTTTTTATTTGCTGATAAGAGATGAAATCAGAATAAGTCCACAATAAAGCTTTTCTGCCTTGGCTACCTGGAAAATTTATTTTAATAGTTGTTTTGGCACTGCTAATGAGGTTTATCGCAAGAAAAAAAAATAATAAAATGGAGATTTGGAGTTTCATAATTCAGAATTTATTCGATGCTTAACGAAACATTGATATATTTTATTATTTCAATTTCTTGAAATACTTTTCAATCGCTTTTGGAACCAAATCAGTTATATCACCACGATTTTTGATAATATCTCTCACCACCGATGAAGCTATGGGTGCATGGGCTGCTGAGGTAAGCAAAAATATTGTTTCGATGCTCGAATCCATAATGGTATTTACCTGGCCTATGCTTCTTTCAAACTCAAAATCAGCTGCCGTACGAAGACCTCTTAAAATAAATTTGGCATTGTTTTTTTTGCAAAAATCAACAGTAAGTCCCTCATAATTTACAACTTGAATTTTATTCTCCGTCGAAAAAGTATCTTCAATAAACTCAATTCTTTCTTCGATAGTAAACATATTATTTTTTGAAGAATTTACTCCAACAGCAATTATTATTTTATCAAAAAGCGCTAAAGCTCTATTAATTACACTCTCATGTCCTACAGTTATTGGGTCGAAACTTCCTGGAAAAACAGCAATTTTCATTAAACTTTCCTCTACCATAAAGAATTCTTAAAAATTAATGCACGAAGATATAGAAATAATTATTGTAAAAATTTAATATTATGAATCCATATCTCAAATAAAATAATTACTTTTGACAATACAAACTCAAACACTATGAAAAAAGCTTTAAAGATTTTTGGTTTTATAATTTTAGCCATAGCATTGGTTTTGGGCTCAATAATAGCCTATGCCACCATCTCTGATTATGATCCTGAAGAAGAAATTGTTGTCTCCACCTCCAACAAAGCAGATATAATTCAAATCGATTCTGCCGGTTATCAACTAAATTTCCTTTCATGGAATATTGGTTATTGTGGTTTAAATAAGGAAATGGACTTTTTTTATGATGGAGGCAAACAAGTTTATCCAGAAAAAGAAGTAGTAGAAAAGAATATTTTAGGAGTCGAAAATTTTCTTAAAAATTACAAAGGCATCGACTTTTTGTTAATGCAAGAAGTAGATGTAAATTCCATGAGGTCGTATCATATAAATGAGGTTGAAAAATTTTCAAACGATTTTGTTGGCTACTCCTCTTCTCTTGGCATGAATTATAATGTATTTTTTGTTCCAGTTCCTTTCACAAACCCAATGGGCTCCGTTGAAAGTGGAATTTTGACAATAAGCAAATACCAACCAAAAGAAGTTGTAAGACACAGTTATATAGGCAACTATTCATGGCCAAAAGGTTTATTTATGCTCGATAGATGCTTCCTTGTAAATAGATATCCAACATCTAATAACAAGGAATTAATTGTAATCAACACTCACAATTCAGCCTATGACGATGGCACATTAAGAATCAAGCAAATGAAGCAATTATCTATTTTTCTTAAAGCCGAATATGCTAAAGGAAATTATATAATCGTAGGTGGCGACTGGAATCAATGTCCTCCAGATTTCAAACCTGAATTTAAAAATCAACCAATGGATAACATTGACAAAATAAATATAAAGGCAGATTATTTAGAAGGCTGGACGTGGGCTTTCGACAATAAAAATCCAACAAACAGACGAGTTGATATCCCATATACTAAAGGGAAAACCCTAACCACAGTTATAGACTTCTTCTTGCTTTCGCCAAATATCGAAAAAATTAGTCTCGAAAATATTCCAAATGGATTTGTAAACTCTGATCATCAACCAGTTAAAGCAGAATTCAAATTATTATTTCAATAAAAAACCAATTATTCTGTTGAGATTTTTTTGATGAGTTGAGTAATTGATAAAAAAATTCTTCCTAAAGGCGAATTATTAAAATAATTATTCTACTTTTGCAGCCCCAAAATTTATGGGTTTTTATAACCTTAACTTTTTTGGTACTAATTCATTAAATGTTTAACCAGACTGATATTTTAGGCAGTCACAATTTTATGCCTTATTTATGGCTGAAGAAATTAATAATTTAGAAGAAGCTGAAATCACATTAGAACACTCTGATGAAACAGCTCAACAAAATGTTGAAACTCCTATCGAAGTAAATGAAATTACTGAAGAAACTGAAGAAGATTCTGTAGCAGAAACCGAATCAACAACTGAAGAAGATGTTGATGCCATTACTGAAGAAGATGTTGAAGTAATTACCTTAAAAAAAACTGAAAAAGCATCTGCCATTAGTCTTGAAGAATTCAATTGGGATGCTTATGAGCAGGATAAAGACCTTTACTCAAAATCGGAAAGAGAAACCCTTGCTGATGTTTACGACAAAACTTTAAAATCAATCAATGACAAAGAAGTTGTTAGCGGCACCATCATGGCTATCAATTCAAGAGAAATTGTCGTCAATATCGGATATAAATCCGATGGCGTTATTTCTCGTAACGAATTAAGATACAAGGATAATGTTACTATAGGTGAAAAAGTTGATGTATATATCGAAAACCAAGAAGACAGTAATGGACAATTGCTCTTATCACACAAGAAAGCAAGAATATTGAAATCATGGGATCGCGTAAACGATGCATTAGAAAGCGAAGAAGTAATAAATGGATTCGTAAAATGCCGCACAAAAGGTGGATTAATTGTTGACGTTTTTGGCATCGAAGCTTTCTTGCCAGGCTCACAAATTGATGTGAAACCTATTCGCGATTATGATGTTTATGTTGGTAAAACAATGGAATTCAAAGTTGTTAAAATTAATAACGAATACAAAAACGTTGTTGTTTCCCATAAAGCACTTATCCAAGATGAACTTGAGAAACAAAAAGTGGAGATTATGTCCAAACTTGAAAAAGGACAAATTCTCGAAGGCACCGTTAAAAACATTACTTCTTATGGCGTATTTGTTGACCTCGGTGGAGTCGATGGTCTTATTCATATTACTGACCTTAGCTGGGGACGTATCAATCATCCTAACGAAATTGTTGAACTTGACCAGAAAATTCAAGTCGTTATTCTTGATTTCGACGAAGGCAAAAAACGTATTGCCCTCGGCATGAAACAACTATCTTCTCATCCTTGGGATTCTTTAGATGCTAATTTAAAAATCGGCGATAAAGTTAAAGGTAAAGTTGTTGTAATAGCTGATTATGGCGCATTTATCGAAATTGCACCAGGCGTTGAAGGACTGATTCACGTTTCTGAAATGTCATGGTCGCAACATCTTCGAACAGCTCAAGATTTCCTAAAAGTTGGCGATGAAGTTGAAGCTATTATTCTTACTCTCGACCGCGAAGAACGCAAAATGTCGATGGGGGTAAAACAACTAATTCCAGACCCTTGGGAATTGATAATTTCAAAATTCCCTATCGGCTCAAGACAAAATGCAATCGTTCGTAACTTTACCAACTTCGGAATTTTTGTTGAACTTGAAGAAGGAGTCGATGGATTAATTCATATTTCAGACCTAAGCTGGTCGAAGAAAATTTCTCACCCAGCAGAGTTTACAAAAATTGGTGAGAAAATCGACGTTGTGGTACTCGATATCGATTCCGAAAACCGTAGATTAAGTTTGGGTCACAAACAATTAGAAGAAAATCCTTGGGATGTTTTCGAAACTGTTTTTGCTAACGACAGTATTCACGAAGGTACTGTTTCTCAAATAAGCGATAAAGGTGCAATTATAACTCTACCTTATGGTGTTGAAGGATTTGTACCTAAACGCTATATGCAAAAAGAAGATGGTTCTCAGCTTGCTAATGATGAAACTAACGAATTCTCAGTTATTGAATTTAATAAAGAAAACAAGAAAATCATTCTCTCCCACTCTAAAATCTATAAAGATAAACGGGCGGTTGAAAAAGAAAAGGAAAATAGTAACAAAGCTACTACCTCAAATGCTGTCAAAAATCTTAACGACAAAGTTGAAAAAACAACTCTTGGCGATTTGGGTATCTTAAATGATTTGAAAGTCGAGCTCCAAGAAAATGAAAAAGCAAAAGCTGAAGAATTTTTAAAGAATATCGAAGACAAAGAAGAAGCAAAAAATGCTAAAGCTGAAAGCTCAGAAGAAAAATAGAATAAACATTCCCTTTAAGTATAAGCTGTTCGCCTTTGACGAGCAGCTTTTTTTTTGCAAAATCTCCTAAGTAAAAAATATCCTTTTCCTAACAAATAAAAAAACAAAATAATAAAACACAATTTCATATTGCTAATTAATTAACAAAAACATAATTGATGAATTTTACATTTTTTGAGCAGTAAAATTGATGAAAAACAACATAATTTTAGTTCCTTTTTTGTGTATTTAACGAGAATATTTATTTTTATATTACAGTAATACAGCTAATTAAAAAATTTTATTAAAAAAATTATTACTATTAGTACGCATGCGTACTAATTGATGTATATTTGTCATACACCTTCAACACATTTTATGACCTTAAACGATACACTCGAAGTTTATATAAAAACCACTTCCATGGCGCTTAGCAGAATGTACAATGCAATAGCTGCAAGCTATGGAATTTCGCAGACAATGGGTTACATTTTAATTTACGTAGAAAAAGAAGGAACTCCTTCAACAAAATTAGCTAAGTTATTGGGAATGAAGATTTCCAGCCTAACAAGAATTTTAAAAAACATGGAATCCGATGGAAGTATTTACAAAAAATTGGACGACAATGACAAGAGAATAACTCGAGTATTCCTTACCGAACTTGGTCTTGAAAAAAGAATTATTGCCAAAAAAACTGTTTTAGAGTTTAACGAAAAACTTTTAAATAACATAGGCGAGGCAGATTTACAAGCTTTTTTTAATGTATTTAAAATCATAAACCAACATATCAAAATAGAAACAGATAAATTATACACATCAGGATTTTCAGAAAATATTCCATCAAATTTATAAACTATGATACGAAGAATAAAAAAAGTAGCAGTTTTAGGCTCAGGCGTTATGGGTTCAGGAATCGCCTGCCATTTTGCAAACATCGGTTTAGAAGTTCTACTTATCGACATTGTTCCACGCGAACTGTCAGAAAATGAGAAAGCTAAAAATCTTACTCTTCAGAGCAAAGCTGTAAGAAATAGAATTGTAAATGATTCCTTAGCAGCAGCTTTGGCTTCAAAACCATCTCCAATTTATAGCCAAGCTTTTGCAAAGCGCATCACCACAGGCAATTTCGACGATGATTTGGCAAAGATTAAGGAGAGTGACTGGGTGATAGAAGTGGTTATAGAGCGTTTAGATATTAAGCAACAAGTCTTTGAGAAAGTTGACAAATTTCGTAAGCTTGGATCATTGATAACAAGCAATACATCAGGGATTTCCATTGAAAAAATGCTTGAAAATCGTAGTTATGATTTCCAGAAACATTTTTGCGGAACTCACTTTTTCAACCCTCCAAGATATTTACAGCTTTTCGAAATAATACCATCATCAAAAACCCAACCCGAAGTGATAGAGTTTTTGATGGATTTCTCATCCAGATATCTTGGCAAAACGCCAGTTATTGCAAAAGATACCCCTGCATTTATTGCTAATAGAGTAGGCACATTTTCTATTATGCACCTTTTAAATAATGTAGATAAATACGATTTAACTATTTCTGAAATTGACAAATTAACAGGGCCAATTATAGGCCGCGCTAAATCTGCAACCTTTAGAACTGCTGATGTTGTCGGACTCGATACTCTTGTCCATGTGTCGGATTATATTTACCAGCAAACAAATGATGAAGCAAAAGAAGACTTTAAAATTCCAACATATCTTCAAAAAATGCTTGATAATAAGTGGTTAGGTTCAAAAACAAAACAAGGATTTTTTAAAAGAATAGATGTTGACGGCGAGAAGAAATTTTTGACCATAGATTTTAAAACCCTTGAATATAAAGAAGATACAAGACCTAAATTTTCAATATTTGAGAAAACCAAAGGTATTGATGATATAAGATTGCGAATGCCAATATTCCTAAATGATAAAGGCAAAGTTGGCGATTTTTTCCGTGATTCATTTTATAGCCTATTCCAATTTGCTTCAAATCGCATTCCCGAAATTACACCAGATATTTACAAAGTTGATGATGCTTTAAATGCTGGTTTTGGATGGAAACTAGGGCCATTTCAATCATGGGATTCTGTTGGAGTCGCCCAAACTGTTGAGGCTATGAACAATGCAAACTACAAAGCTGCCCCATGGATTTATGAAATGTTGGCTGCTGGAATCACCACATTTTATAAAGTAGAAAATGGCTTGAAATATTGCTATGATATTGAATCTAAATCATATAAAGAAATTCCTGGTCAAGCAGGCAGACTTTCATTAGAAGTTCTACGAAAGACGAATGTTCTCTGGGAAAATACCGACACATCAATATTTGATTTGGGTGATGGTGTAATAAATGTAGAATTTCATACAAAAATGAACACCATAGGACAAGGAGTTCTACAAGGATTAAACAAAGCCATTGATATGGCAGAAGCAGATTATAAAGCAGTTATAATTTCCAACGAAGGCGACCATTTCTCCGCAGGAGCAAATGTTGGAATGATTTATATGCTCGCTGTAGAACAAGAATGGGAAGACCTAAACTTAGCTGTTCAATGGTTTCAAAAAACTACTATGAGAATGCGATATTCTTCAATCCCAGTGATTGCAGCTCCTCATAATATGGCCTTGGGAGGAGGATGCGAGATATGCATGCACAGTGATAAAGTTATTGCCCATGCAGAAACATATATGGGCTTGGTTGAATTTGGCGTTGGACTTATACCAGGTGGCGGCGGAACTAAAGAATTTGCCTTACGATTAGGAGATAGTTTATCTACAGGCGATATAAGAACCAATGCATTTCTCAACAGATATTTAAGTATTGGACAAGCAAAAGTTAGCAGCTCCGCTTACGAAGCTTTTGATTTAGGTTATCTTCGCAAGGGAATAGATGAAGTAGTTGTAAGCCGTGCCCATCAGCTTGCCTATGCCAAAAAAGCTGCATTGCAAATGGTAGAAAAAGGATATACCCAGCCAGCACCACGCAATGATATTAAAGTTTTAGGCCTTGAGGTCATGGGAATGGTTTACGCAGGATCCGACGGTTTCAAAACCGGAAATTATATGTCGGAACATGACGGCATGATTGCTGAAAAATTAGGCTCAGTTATGGCTGGAGGCGACATCTCACAAACCCTTACCGAAGTTTCCGAACAATATCTTTTAGATTTAGAAAGAAAGGCTTTTATGGAACTTTGCATGCAAAGGAAAACCCTTGAAAGAATCAACAGCCTGATTACCAAAGGTAAAATCCTAAGAAATTAATTATCATTATAAAAATTAAAAACAAAAATATTATGGATGCATATATAGTAGGTGGATATCGGTCGGCAATTGGAAAAGCACCAAGAGGAAGTTTGCGTTTTACACGCCCCGACGATATTGCAGCAGCAGTAATCAAGAGATTGCTCAAAGATTTTCCACAGATAGAAAAATCGGAAATCGATGATATTGTGGTAGGAAATGCTTTCCCTGAAGCGGAATCAGGAATGAATATGGGTAGATTTTTATCGCTGATGACTATGGAATCCGTGGATGTTCCTGGCTCAACTGTTAACAGATTTTGCTCTTCAGGAATTGAAACTATAGCAATAGCTTCTTCAAAAATTACCGCCGGAATAGCAGATATAATTATTGCAGGAGGAGCTGAAAGCATGTCGATGATAAATATTGGTGGCTGGCGACTAATACCAAATCCAAAAATTGCAAAGACAAATCCTAACTGGTTTCTAAACATGGGCTTGACTTCAGAAATGGTTAGTCGAGAATATAAATTGAGCCGCCAGCAATTAGATGAATTTGCTGCAAATAGCTACCAAAAAGCTTTTAACGCTTTAGATAATGGTTATTTCAAAGAGCAAATTGCACCAATAACTATAAGAGAAAATTACTACGAAGATGGCAAAATGAAAACCAAGGAATCGATTTTTGATACTGATGAATGTCCACGCAGAGGTACCACTCTTGAAGGTTTAGCAAAATTGAAACCTGCCTTTTCTCTTGATGGCTCCTCAACACCAGGCAATTCCTCGCAAATGTCGGATGGTGCTGGATTCGTTTTGATAGTTTCTGAAAAAACTTTAAAACGCTATAATTTAACACCAATTGCTCGCCTTGTTGATTATCAAGTTGCTGGTGTTGACCCATATAAGATGGGTGTTGGGCCAATGAAAGCCATTCCTAAAGTACTAAAACATGCCGGAATGAATCTCAATGATATCGACCTTATTGAACTAAATGAAGCTTTCGCAAGTCAATCATTAGCAGTGGCACAGGGGCTTGGAATAAATCCTGACGTTTTAAATGTAAATGGTGGTGCTATTGCTTTGGGGCATCCTCTGGGCGCAACTGGCGGCAAACTTACTGTGCAATTATTGGCTGAATTAAAACGTCGCAATAAAAAATACGGTATGGTAACTATGTGCATTGGAACGGGACAAGGTGCTGCTGGAATTTATGAAATGCTTTAAATGCTAAATCATAAATAAAACAATTTTTAAATTATATATTAACTATAAATCAAAATATTATGTCAAACGAAAAAGTTTTAAAAGGTGGCGAATTCTTGATAAGAGAAACAAAAGCCACAGAGGTTTTTATTCCAGAGGAATTTGATGAAGAACAAAGAATGATGGCAAAAACCTGTGCCGATTTTACGAAAACTCAGGTTCTACCAAATATAAAACAATTAGAGCATCACGACAGTGCATTGCTAAAGAAATTAATGAAAGATGCTGGTGAACTGGGGCTATTAGGAATAGCTGTACCTGAAGAATATGAAGGTTTCGGGCAGAAATTCGTAACATCTATGCTCACCGTGGAAGAAATGGGAAAAGGTTTCAGCTTTGCCGTGGCCTATTCCGCCCACACTGGAATAGGAACCTTGCCAATTTTATATTTTGGCAATGAAACTCAAAAGAAAAAATATCTTCCCAAATTAGCCTCTGGCGAACTTATTGGAGCTTATGCACTTACAGAACCAGATTCAGGCTCCGACGCAAATAATGCGAAAACCAAGGCCAATTATAGCAAGGATCGAAAATCATTCATTCTGAATGGTGGCAAAATGTGGATTACCAATGGCGGCATTGCCGATTTATATATTGTATATGCAAAAATTGAAGATGATAAAAATTTAAGTGCTTTCATTGTAGAACGCGACACAAAGGGGTTTACAATCGGTGCAGAGGAAGATAAAATGGGAATTAGAGGCTCTTCTACAACTCAAATTTTCTTCGATAATTCTGAAATTCCAGTAGAAAACCTTCTTGGCGAGCGTAATAGTGGTTTTAAAATCGCTTTATATATTTTAAATTTAGGAAGAATAAAACTCGCTGGCGCCACTGTCGGAGCATCAAAAGAAACTATAAGTATTGCAATTCAATATGCAAACGAAAGAAAACAATTTGGCACCCCAATTTCAAATTTTGGAGCTATTAAATACAAAATAGCAGAAATGGCAATAAGGACTTTCGCCAATGAATCTCTAACCTACCGTGCAAGTCAAAATATTGATGATGCAATTGTTTCTTTAGTAGCTGGCGGAATGGACAAAGGTTTGGCAAGTGTGGAAGGAATTCGGCAGTATGCTATAGAAGCCTCCATAGCTAAAGTATATGGTTCAGAGGCTTTAGATTATGTTGTTGATGAGGCTGTTCAGATTCATGGTGGAATGGGATATTCTTCGGAAACTCTTGTTGAAAGGGCATATCGCGATAGCAGAATCAACAGAATTTTTGAAGGAACAAATGAAATTAACAGAATGGTGGCTGTGGGTGAACTTATAAAACGCGGCATGAAAGGAGAAATAGACCTCCTAACCCTCGCTAAGGAAGTTGGAGCAGAGCTCATGGGAATCCCAGATTTCGGAAGTACATCAACAGATTATTTTGAAGAAAAACATAAAATGATTGTCAACTTCAAAAAATCTATTTTGATGGTAGCTGGAGCAGCCTTGCAAAAACTTATGGACAAATTCCAAAACGAGCAAGAAATAATGATGAATCTCGCTGATATGCTTATACTTACTTATGCAGCTGAATCTACAGCTCTGCGTGTTGAGAAATTATATTCAAAATATGATGAATCAAAAATTTCTCTTTATAAGGATATTTTAGACGTCTTTATGTTCGATACAGCCTCAAAAATTAATAAATATGGAATAGATGCAATTTGTTCTTTTGCCGAAGGCGACGAACAAGCTGGCATGATGATGGGCATGAAACGCTTTACAAAAGCTGCATCGATAAACGTAGTGATAGCAAGAAGACGTATCGCTGAATCACTAATAGAAGCCAACAATTATAATTTATAAAATCAAAATACATAAATTTTAAAATGGAACTGAAGCAAGATTTTCGCAAAATGGCAAACAATCAATTACGGCTAAAACTATTTTTCTTAAAAAAAATGCCTATGGGATTTCTCAGTGGCATGAGGGTAATTGAAATTAGCCAAAAAGAGGCAATCGTTTCAGTTCCATTTAATTATTTAACAAAAAATCCATTCCATTCTGTTTATTTTGCTGTGCAAGCCATGGCAGCAGAATTATCTACTGGAGCCATGGCAATGGCAGAGGTAATGAGCGCTAAATCACCCGTTTCCATGCTTGTAATTGATATGCAGGCGACATTTTTAAAGAAAGCTCGTTCAAAAATTTTCTTCATTTGTAATGAAGGAAAAGCCATTGCAGATGCCGTAAGAAATGCTATAGAAACAAATGAAGCACAGATAGTTATCGTTAAATCTATTGGTAAAGACACCGATGGAGAAATTGTTTCTGAATTCCAATTTACTTGGACATTCAAGTCTAAATAATAAGCAAAAAAATATTAATCTGAGTTTTTATTATTAGATTAATATTTTTGTAAATTTGCTCAAACACATTTTACCTTTTTATCTTAACTTACTAAAATCTAATTATTATGAAACTCGAAAGAAATTTTGACATCTTAGACTACAATGCATTAGAGAACAAACTCGAAATTGCCCTGTCCATATCAAGAAATGGTCAATGGGAAAATTTTAGCATTAAGGAATATAAAGAAATGGCCGATAATTTCAGTTATGGACTACTTGAATTAGGTTTTAAAAAAGGCGATAAAATATTAACCATATCTAACAATCGTCCAGAATGGAATTTTGTGGATATGGGATTGGGACAGATTGGGTGCGTGCATGTGCCTGTATATCCAAATATTAGCACTGATGAACATGCATATATTTTGGAACATTCTGATGCTCGATTGGTAATTTTATCTTCCAAAGAGCATTATGAAAATATTAAACCTCTTGGTGCAAAGATTTCAAAAATTGAAAAAATATGTACTTTTGACAATGTTGAAAGAGCTCCTAATTGGATGGAGATTATTGAACTTGGCAAAGCAAATAAATCAAAATATGAAGCTGAACTTCAGAAAATAAAAGATTCCATTTCAAAGGATGATTTACTTTCAATAATATATACTTCTGGAACTACAGGTCGCTCAAAAGGCGTAATGTTGACACATTATAATTTTATGTCTAATGTAGAATATTCTCAAAGCATTTTGCCCGATGGTTGCGAACGATTTCTAAGCTTTCTTCCTCTTTGCCATGTGTTTGAAAGAATGGTAAATTATCTTATTCAAGCAAGAGGTGTGGCAGTTTATTACGCTGAAAATATGGATTCAATAGGGAAAAATTTGAACGAGATTCATGCTCATGGCTTTGCAGCAGTGCCGAGAGTTTTAGAAAAATTATATGACAAAATTTTACTTAAAGGCAAAGAATTGAAAGGCGTAAAACGTTCAATATTTTTCTGGGCGGTAAATTTAGGATTGAGGTATGAGCTCAATAATGCCAATGGTTATTGGTACGAATTACAGCTTAAACTCGCTAATAAGCTGGTATTCAACAAATGGAGAGAAGCTTTAGGAGGAGAAGTTAAAATTGTGGTTTCTGGAGGCGCTGCCTTACAACCTCGTCTGGCAAGAATTTTTACTGCTGCTGGCATTCCACTTTTAGAAGGTTATGGCTTAACAGAGACTTCACCAGTAATTTCAGTAAACCATATTAATTATCCATTGCTTAGATTTGGAACGGTTGGACCAGTGCTTGACAATGTGGAAGTAAAAATTGCCGAAGATGGCGAAATTCTTATGAAAGGCCCAAGTTTGATGCAAGGATATTATAAAGATCCAGAACGCACTCTTGAGGCAATCGACAAAGATGGTTGGTTCCATACCGGTGATATTGGGGAGCTTAGCGACCATAGAATATTGAAAATCACTGACCGAAAAAAAGAAATTTTTAAACTTTCAACGGGCAAATATGTTGCTCCTCAAGTGGTTGAAAATATCTTCAAAGAATCACCATTAATAGAGCAATTGCTTGTAGTAGGCGAAAGTGAAAAATTTGCTGCTGCAATCATAAGCCCTTCATTTCATTATCTTCATGGGTGGTGTTTCAAAAATAATATAAAATTTAGAGGAAATGTAGAATTGGTAAATAACCCCAAAGTTATCAAACGATATCAAGAAGAGATTGATAGAATCAACATGAAATTAGGTAAGCATGAACAGATAATAAAATTTAGTTTGACATGCAAGGAATGGGGTCCTGAGACTGGTGAGCTTTCTCCTACCCTCAAACTCAAAAGGAATCTTCTTAAAAAGGTTTACAAAGTTAAATTAGACTTTTTATACGGATATACAGTGGATTGCGGTGATTTGGAAGTAGTGCAAAAACCTAAAGAGGATTGATGAATTATAATATATTGGATTCAAAATAACAAAAAGTCCCGATTCAACAAAAATACTAATTGTAAAATCGGGACTTTTTCATCATTTTAAATTAAAGCCTAAAGCAAACCGCCATTCAAATAAATTTCTTTTTGAACATCATAGAAAGTATTGATTTTGAAGCTTTTGTTATTGGTTTTATTTATTACAGTGCCATTCATAAAATCAACAATTATTTCATCAGCAGTTTTCAAGCCCAAAGCAATTATCATTTCTGGTGTGTAAGTGAGAATTGGCAGGGCAGCATTTATTGCATTTCGTTCGTAAATTGAGCCAAAAGACTCCGCCAAGATACATGAAATTCCCAATGCTTTAAAACAATCTACAGCCTGTTGGCGAGAGCTTCCTGCGCCAAAATTCTTTGAAGTAATAACGATATCATTTACTTTGGCTTTCTTAGCAAAATTTTCAAAACCTTTCAAATTATCGAATGCATATTGACCCATTTCTGATAAATCTGTAATGGCAAGATATCTATTATGGAAAATCATATCAGTGTCGATATTATCTTCTAAAATTAGCCAAGCTCTACCTTCCACTATTAAAGGTTTCTCTTTTAAAATTTTAGCCACATTCTTTTGTGGATTGAGTTTCAGTCCAGTAGAAACAAATTCTACAGGTTTATCAAAAACTTCAATCTTGTCGGTAATATATCCGGCGATAGCAGAAATTGCAACGGTAGCAGGTGAAGCAAGATACACTTCTCCTTTGCCTTGCTTGCCAGCAAAATTTCTATTTCCTGTTGAAAGAGTAACTTCGCCAGGGCCATTTTGTCCTACTTGACCAGCAGCACAACCTCCACAACCAGCATTAGAAACTAATGCCCCAGCATCTTTAAATATTTTTATAAGACCTTCATCCAAAGCTTGTTGCCATATTTCATCTGTTGTAGGTACGATTTTTAAAACCACACCCGAAGCAACTTTTCTGCCTCTTAGAATATCGGCTACAATTCGCAAATCTTCCATACGTCCATTGGTACAACTTCCAATAAATGCCGAGTCAATTCTGGTTTTTTTTACGCTTTCCACCGTTGCGTCATCATGAGGATGACCAGGACGAGCAACCATAGATGTAAACGCACTTATGTCAATTTCATAAATTTCAGAATAATGAGCATCATCATCAGCAGCAATCCTAGGAGATTTTAGGCCGCTTAATTTTTCAAGATGTTTATAAATTGTTTCATTTGGGGCGAAAAAAACTATAATGGCCCCCATTTCAGTACCCATAGAAGAAATTGTAATACGTTCATCGAGAGAAAAATTATCAACTTCATCACCATAAATTTCTACCGATTTGCCCAGAAGTTTATTGGCTCCAAAAATATTCAACAAGTTTAATATTAGATCTTTAGCAGCTACGTTTTTTGGTTTTTTGCCAATCAGTGTAATTTTTACCGATTCGGGAACTTTAAACCAAGCCTTACCCTTTGCCCATACAGCCGCCATATCTTGGTCGCCCATACCTTGTCCGAAAGCACCAATAGCACCCAAGATATTTGCATGAGAATCTGTTGAGACAAATGTTCCTCCAGGCTGAATCAAACCACGTTCGATAGCTTGGTGAGTTCCAATGCCAGTATTTATGTCAAAAACTTTAATTCCATTTTCGCGTGCAAACATTCGGCAAAACTGCTGATTAGCAGCATATTTTTGGTCGGAACCACCAGGGTTGGTATCAAAAGTAAAGAATGTTTTTGTGGCATCATGAATACCAAGTTTATTGTCAATCAAATTGTTGACAACATTGGCGCCTCCAAAATCTCTTGCCACTCGGGCATCAATCATCACATCTACGATTTCTCCAGGGAAAACTATCTCCTTTGTTGAGTGATTGGCAAATATTTTTTCAATAATATTCATATCATTTTTGTTTTATTTTCTAAATCTTGAAATACTTGATAATTCATTAAGTCTTTTAAAACCATTTTTATAAAGGTAATAAAAATAAAGGATAAATACGAGATAATAGCCAGGTTCATTGCTCATTAATATAAAATCATAAATTCCATGAAGTCCAATAGGAACTAACAAAGCAAGAACAAAATTTCTTTTTTTGTTGAATAGGCTGAAGCGTGCAAAAGAGAGATAATAGCCCATAGAAACACCAAAAATGGCATGAGCTGGAACAGCAGTGACAGCTCTCATTATTGCGGTGCTGATGCCACTATTGAACACATAAAAAATATTTTCGACCATGGCAAATCCAAGAGAAATAAATACTGCGTACACAATTCCATCAAATTTTTCATTGAACTCTTTGCTTTTCCAAATGAGCCACAGAAGTGCTAAATATTTAAAAGTTTCCTCTGTAAGGCCAGCCACAATAAAAGCATTATAAAAAGCTGATAACCTGCTATTAAGATTAAAAAAAGGCAATATTTTCGACAAAGCCATTTCCACAAACATAATAGGAAAAATTGTGAGTGCGCCCAAAACAACAGCCATGAAAAGTTTTCGTAGTGGTTCCTTTTCCCATTTATCGCGAAGATAAATATAAATTAGAATTATTAATACTGGAGCTATGGCTGCAATAAATAGATTCATAGCTATTTATCAACAATTAATTTTGTTTTAAATGGAAGAAAAGTCATAAAATCAGCGTGATGGACGATATAAGCTTCTGTGGTTCTTTTAACCATATCGCCTTCGCCAGCATGAGTAGCAATAATATGACAAACACTTGCTGGAACGCCACATTGTTCAGCCAAACTTAATCCGCTGAAGGGATGACGTACATATTTACCATAATCAGATTGCACAGCATTTCCATTTTTATCAAGCTCATATTCAAGGAGTTTTCCAACATCGGCAAGTATTGCTCCAGCTATTAGAATATCCATTTCCACTATGAGTTCACCATGATACATGGCATTAATTTTATTGCCAGCATCTCTTGCAATATGAACTACCGAGCGTTTATGGTCCATAAAAGTTACCTTTAAATCTGGACCCGCCAAAAGAGTGAATGGGATTTTATTAAGGTCATTGGGAGTAAGCACAGAGCGCTCAAAAGCAAGATCCCAAGTTCGAGCGGTTTTCTTTCTGAGCGTGCTATCTTTTATCCATAACAACTCCTCTTTCCAAAGTTGATATGCTTTTGATTTGGTTTCCATAATCTTTAAAGTTTATCAATAATTGCGTCAACCATTTCCTGAGAAGAGGCAGCACCATTTTTAATAACATCAGGGCGTCCGCTCATTTTCATCATATCATAAGTGCGAACTTTACCTTCAGCAATGACCTCAGCAACGGCTTTTCTGATACGTGCAGCCTTATCTTTTTCATCGATGTAATCGAGCATCATGCAAGCTGATTCTATCATTGCTATTGGATTTACTATAGACACATCGAAGTCGGCATATTTAGGTGCAGAGCCATGAGTAGGTTCAAAAACGGCAATTCCTTCTTGGCTCATTTGTGCCGAACAGGCAAAACCGAGTCCGCCGATTAATCCAGCAAAACCATCGCTGATAATATCGCCAAAAAGATTTCCTGCCACTATAACCCCATAGTTTTCAGGGTTTTTGGTGAGCCACATCATCTGAGCATCAATATTTGTATTCCAAAGTTCTATTTCGGGGAAATCATTTTTCTGCAGAAGCATCGCCATTTTATACATCATTCCCGAAGTCTCACGAATAACATTTGGTTTTTCGCAAAGTGTTACAGATTTATATCCAAAATTTCTTGCATGATTGAAGGCAGCTCTAAGGATTCTTTCAGTTGCCTTTCGAGTAAAGATTCTTGTAGAAATAGATATTTCTTCCTTAGGAGTGCTGCCAAAATTTTTGGCAAAACGAGTATTGGTCATAAATGCATCATGTACTTGCTGAGAAGGATTCGACCATTCTACGCCACTATAAAGTCCCTCAGTGTTTTGTCGAAAAATGACAACATCTACAGCTGGTTCTTCTATTTCACCTTTGGCGCCACGTCGAATAAAATTCAATGGATTTCCCAAATAAGTTTTGCAGGGTCGGATGCATATATCAAGGTTAAAATGTTGACGAAGTCCAACGATTGGGCTTGAATAAATAAATCCTTTATCTCGCAAATTTGGGTTTAGGGCTTCAGCCGCTTCATCTTTTGGCTTTGAAGTAATGGCTCCAAAAAGTGCAATTTTGTGTTTGGCCAATAAATCTATTGTTCTCTGAGGCAATGGATTACCTTCCATTTTCCAATATTCCCATCCGATATCACCTTCTATATAATTTGCTTCAAAATCTACTGCTTCCAAAACTCTGAGGGTTTCGTCCAACACTACTTTACCAATTCCGTCGCCTGGAAGATTAACTATTGTTCTTATGCTCATGATATTAAATTTAGTTTCAAATAAGTCTCAAAAATAGAGCTATTTTGTGAAATTTAACAAAAAGTTTTGCTGATGTTTAATATGAAATTTGGCCATCTAAAAACAAAGCTCAGTAAAAGTTTGCTTGGAAATTGGATTTAGAAAGTTTGAAATCTTATTTTATTTTGCTGGAGAGTCTAATTTATGTTGATTTTAAATTTCTTAAAATTTGAATTCATCAGTAGTCGAGCATGAATATCATTGTAATAAGCTAAGGTTTTCATGTTGTTACATGTCAAATATTCTTCAAATTCATAATTGAAATCAGCATTTTCTTTAAAATCTTTTGAATTTGTAAGCCTAATTTTTAAATTTCTTGACTGAATATAATATTTAATTGAAGGTTCAAAAAGCCAATTACTGCAAATGCTTAGGCTGTCGTTTGAAGTGTTGGCATGGTTTTCCAAAATATTTATTACGTCTTTTGTATGTGAATCATATCTCCAAGCTTGGGTGAATTTCAAGTTGATATTTGAAAAAAAATGGCAAATTAAAATGCTTGAAAGGATAATTATCAGAGGCAGAAAGATAATTTTTTTTGGATGATAAAAATGCAAAATGTGAAGGGCAAAATAGTAGATAAATAATGCAAAAAGTGGGATGTAAATTAATGCAGTTCTACCTGAAGGAAATTTTGCAGCAAACAAATAATGCTCGGCAAGCAGGCCAAAAATCAAAAAGACAATAAGCAAGGCAATGATAGAAAATCTTCCAAGGATATCTTTTTTGATTATCAGGGAAATTATTCCAAAAACTAAAATGGCAATAATTGTATAACTTATGAAATAATAGTAAGATAAATTGGAAAAATACAAAGAGCCTATGACGATGGAATTCAGGCTTTCAAGCATATTATTTGTACCAAAATATAGTTGATTATGTTCTTTTAAATACATGAGTTGTATTAGCCCGTAATGAATGCTGATAAAGGCGAAGATAGTATTTAGGGCGTAGAATAAATGGAGTTTTATGGATAAATCATCAGTTTTTCTTAATAAAATTATATACTTAAATAAAAATATCAACAGAATAGAAATCAAGAAGTTAATCATAGAAAGATTCGATAATACTGACAGGGAAGCAAAACTTACTGCCAAAAAATAATCCTTGAAAAAGAATTGAAAATTGGGACAGTCGAAATTTCTTCTAAGCACAAAAAATAAACTTATCATCAAAAAGCCCAAAGAAAGTCCATAACCTCTTGCAAGTGAAAAAAAATCGACTAAAAAAGGATTGAATAATATTAAGCTGTTGACTAAAATGATTAGTCCAATATTTTTCGATTTTAGTGTAATAGTAAAAATACCCATGAGGTAAATTCCGAATGCCAAAATATTTGGCAATCGTAAAGCTAATTCACTTTCACCAAAACATTGGCTGCTTATTTTCATCAATAAAGTATTCAAAACATGATTGTTAGGAGTATTTACGAAAGTAGTGCCACCTTTAATGATATCGTAAGTTAGACTTTCATCGTGGGTAAAAGATAAAGAATTTGCTCGAAGAATGACGTAAATAAACAAAGCCAAATATACTATTAACATAAAAATACTTCGAAATGATATTCTGCTCATTATTGTTTGCATTGAAAATATTGTGCTAAAAGACGAGTTCAAATTTAATTTTTTTTTTAAATTGAGTTTGAAATTTAAAAGAAAAGTCTTCAAATAATTTTTCATGATAAGTAAAAGAGTTAAATTGAGATTATAAATTTTCATATTTCTAAAATATTATTAATTTTGCAGCAAACCATTAAAATGCGAATAATTTTAATTATACTACTTTCTACACTTTTTTCATCGGTTTTATTATTTTCCCAAAGTGAAACCAAAAGCTTCTATAATAATGTTAATCAAGGATATAATTTTTTATTAAACATACCAGATGAATATAAAAATTCGGAGCAAAAAACTCCGCTGATTGTATTTTTACATGGCTTCAGTCTTTCTGGGAGTGATTTAAATAGGGTGAAAAAGTACGGTGTTATTGATGCAATCCTAAGGACGAATATCAATCCTCATGCTTTTGTGCTTGCTCCACAATGTCCTCGAGGCGAGCATTGGAATCCAGATAAAGTTTTGAATGTAATGAAATGGATTAAAGCCAATTATAATATTGATTCAAGCCGAATTTATGTAGTAGGAATGAGTATGGGAGGCTATGGAACTTTTGATTTTGTTGGAAAATATCCTGATGAAGTTACTGCAGCCATAGCATTATGTGGCGCTGGCAATGAAAAGTATGCAGCAAATATGGCTAAAGTACCGTTATGGATTATGCACGGATTAGCCGACAGAGATGTTCCTGCAAGTAGGTCGAAGGGTATAGAAAACGCCATCAAAAAAGATGGAAGATTGAATTATACACGAGCGAATTATTTCCCAGGTTTAAATCATGCTGATATGGTTCATGTATTTTATATGCCAGTGATGTACAAATGGCTTTTTCAGTTTGACCGCACTGAAGATAGTAAAATGAATATTAATAATTATGAAATCACATTAGAGGATTTTCACAAAAGGCCAATTGATGGTAGCTATGGAGCTTTTGGTAAGGAAATAAATATGAATAAAGATATCAAAATAGATTCATTGCAAAATACTTTTCATGCTAAAAAGCAAATTGAAAAAAAAGAAATTAAGAAATCTAAGAATATTTATCTTGTAAATCAGGGTGATACGCTTTATGCTATTGCAAAGCGATACAATACAAGTACCGCAAAGATTTGCAGACTCAATAGAATAGATGAAAATTCAATTTTGCAAATAGGACAGAAGTTGATTATTAAATAATAGGAATTATTTAATTGAACAAATCTTAAATAAAAAATCCACAGGGAATCGAAGGCAAATAGCTACACAATTAATATCATATACAAGTAGCCATTAAATGATTACCTTTGCCGCGCTCTAAAAATGAATTCCGTAAAACATTATCAATACAAAGGAAAATCATTAAAAAGCGAAATTTCAAATTAATGAATAATTTACACCGAAAACTCTCTTTGTGACAAAGCTGTTATTTTACTTACCAAGCTCAAAACCTATTCTATCAGGTGAATTTAAAGACCAATATCTTTATTTTTAATAAGCTCAAGTCAAATCCCAAATATTACATTTTAAATTTCGATGTCAAACATTCAATAACAATTAAAAACAAAAACCGCTCAAAGGGGAATCAAACTTTTGAATAGAAAAAATTGCGGTTTAAAGGAAATATTTATGACATTTAAAGAATTAGAAATTATTGATCCTATCTTGAAAGCTCTTGAAGAACAAGGATATACAGTTCCCACAGCAATACAAGCTCAAAGCATTCCAGTATTATTAAAGGGAAAAGATTTGCTTGGTTGTGCACAAACTGGAACAGGGAAGACCGCAGCTTTTGCAGTACCAATACTACAACATTTGTATTTGAAAAGAGAAAGCAACAATGCTCAGCGCATTATAAAAGCATTAATTGTAACTCCAACCAGAGAATTGGCAATTCAAATTTATGATAGTTTTAGAACCTATGGAAAATATACGGGTTTGCGAAGTGCTGTCATTTTTGGTGGCGTAAAACAAGCTAACCAAACCATCTCATTAAGTCGAGGTGTAGATATATTGGTAGCTACTCCCGGTAGATTGTTAGACTTAATGAACCAAGGCTTTATAAGCCTAAAACATATAGAATTTTCTGTTTTGGACGAAGCTGACCACATGCTCGACATGGGATTTATACATGATATTAAAAAAATTGTAGCCAAATTACCCATAAAACGTCAGTCTCTATTTTTCTCGGCAACCATGCCACAAGAAATCGTAAAACTATCCGAAAAAATTCTAGGAAATCCTTTTAGAGTAACTATAAAACCGGAACAAGCCACTGCCGAAAGGGTTGAACAAGCTTTGTATTATGTGGGAGGAAAATCGAAAGCTAAGTTATTAGTTCATCTGCTTTTAAAAAATCCTGTGGATTCAGCATTGGTATTTTCTCGAACAAAACATGGTGCAAATAAGATAGTTAAAATATTAGAAAAAGCCAATATAAATTCTGATGCTATTCATGGCAACAAATCGCAGTCGGCACGTCAGAGAGCTTTAGAAAATTTTAAAAATGGTGATATTAGCGTTTTGGTTGCAACAGATATTGCTGCAAGAGGCATTGATATTTCAGACTTAGCCTTAGTAGTGAATTACGACATACCAAATATTTCTGAGACCTACATTCATCGCATTGGCAGAACTGGTAGAGCCAGTGCCAGCGGCATTGCTATATCATTTTGTGAAAAATCAGAAAGGTCGTATATTCGTGATATTCAAAACTTAATAGGTCAAAAAATTCCAGTAATCACCGACCATCCTTTTGTGAATGATGTAGATGATGAAGAGGAAAAGACTGAAAATCCAAGACAAAATCAAAATGGTCGTGGAAAAAGATCTACCTTCCAAAACAAGAGTACTAATGCAGGCACAAATTCACCTAATTATGGCGGAGGAAATAGAAGCTCCAATAATGGAATAGGAAGTTCAAAGCCATGGCACAAAAACCATGAAGTAAACGGTAACAAATATTCTAATGATAGCAACAGAAATCATTAAACTTCATTATTTACTGATTCCAGATTAATTTTATTCTTATGGAAAATAAAATATCTGTATTTAAGTTTTCCATAATTTTGGAGCATGATTAAGATATTTATTCCAATAGTAATTATTTCACTTTTGGCAATTTACAGTTGCGGAAACAGATTTGAACCTATGAAGGGGAAATCTGTTTTTCGATATAACGAATCTTCAGGAATAACAAGCCTTGACCCAGCATTTGCCCGCGACCAAGCTAATATATGGGCGTGCAACCAGCTTTTCAACGGACTTATTCAATTAGATGAAAACCTGCATGTTATTCCGTCCATAGCCAAAAGTTGGGAAATTCTTGATGATGGCACTACTTATAATTTTCACCTTCGACAAGATATTTTTTTCCACAATTGGTCTCACTTCAAAAATGGCAAAGGCAGAAAGGTTATTGCCTCCGACTTTGAATATAGCATCAAAAGGATTCTAAACCCAAAAACCTTGTCGCCTGGGGCAGTTTGGCTCAATAATATTGTCAAAAATGATAAGGGTATTTATGAAGTAAAAGCATTAAACGACAGTACATTAACAATAAAATTAGAGAGCCCATTTTCACCTTTTTTGGGAAGATTAAGCATGCCATATTTTTCAGCAGTTCCCAAAGAAGCCGTCGATTTTTATGGTGAAGATTTCGGCAGAAACCCTGTAGGAACTGGACCATTTTATTTTAAGATGATGGAAGATGGGGTGAAGTTGGTAATGCTGAAAAACAAACATTATTTTGAATTTGATGGCAGAAACAGACTTCCATACCTCGATGCCGTAGCTGTAAGTTTCATCATCGACAAACAGTCGGTATTTTTGGAATTTATCAAAGGCAATCTCGATTTTATGTCGGGCATAGACCCAAGTTACAAAGATGAACTTCTGCAAGCCGATGGTAGTCTAAATCCCAAATATGCCAAGGATTTGAACATGCAATCGAAACCATATTTGAATACTGAATATCTTGGTTTTCAAATGGATAAAGCTTTTATTAGCAAAACTTCTCCACTACAAATTAAAGCTATAAGACAAGCGATAAATTATGGCTTCGACAGAAAGAAGATGATTCGGTATTTAAGAAATAATATTGGAATAGCTGGAGAAAATGGCTTTGTGCCACTGGGAATGCCAGGTTTTGAAAATAAAAAAACTAAGGGCTATGATTTCAATCCAGAACTTGCAAAAGAATTGCTAGCAAAAGCTGGTTTCCCTTATGGAAAAAATCTTCCAAGCATCACATTATCAACGACTTCAGCCTATGTAGATATAGCAAAGTTTATGCAGCAACAACTTGGCGAAATTGGAATGAATATAGAAATTGATGTGCACCAACCTGCAGCATTGAGGCAAATGATAGCTAATTGCAAAATTCCACTTTTTAGAGGTTCTTGGATTGGTGATTATGCCGATGCCGAAAACTATCTCTCTCTATTCTATAGCAAAAATTTCTGCCCGAACGGAGCAAACTACACTCATTATTTTAATCAGGTTTTTGATAAGTTATTTGAACAAGCACGCAACAGCAAAGGCGAAAGTCAGCGATTAGATTTATATAGGCAAATGGATCAATTAGTTACTGATGAAGCTCCTTTTGTAATACTTTATTATGACGAGGTACTTCGATTTAGTCACAAGAAAGTGAAAAATTTAGGAATAAACTCTATGAATATTTTGAACCTGAAGAAAGTCAATATTGAAGAAAAAAGATTGGTTGGAGATTGAAGAAAAAAGATTGGTTGGAAAAGATTGGTTGAAAAGATTGACAAAAAGATTGATTGAAAAGATTGGTTGGAGATTGATTGGAAAAAGATTGGTTGGAGATTGGTTGGAGATTGCTGGAATCCAATCTTTCATCAATCTGGAAACCAATCTTTCATCAATCTGGAAATCAATCTTTCATCAATCTTTCATCAATCTGGAAACCAATCTTTCATCAATCTGAAAACCAATCTTTCATCAATCTGGAAATCAATCTTTCATCAATCTTTCATCAATCTGGAAACCAATCTTTCATCAATCTTTCATCAATCTGGAAACCAATCTTTCATCAATCTTTCATCAATCTGGAAACCAATCTTTCATCAATCTGGAAACCAATCTTTCATCAATCTTTCATCAATCTTTCATCAATCTTTCATCAATCTGGAAACCAATCTTTCATCAATCTGAAAACCAATCTTTCATCAATCTGGAAACCAATCTTTCATCAATCTTTCATCAATCTGGAAACCAATCTTTCATCAATCTTTCATCAATCTGGAAACCAATCTGGAAACCAATCTTTTTCATAGGATAATAATCTCATCAATAGATTTGTCAGTCAGTTTTGCATTTATTTGATTCATTACTTTAGTTCGTGCATAAACCATCTCTTGTTTTAATGCGGAGGAAGAAAATTGAAGATATAATTTCCCTTTTTTCACTGTTAGCTTTTCTGTCAATTTTGCTATCTGAATCCCAACAATTTCTTCATAAATGGCTACAATCTGAATCTCTGTAAACTTGTCGGCAAGCAAACCTTTGGATGTGATTTGAGAAAGCACCTCCCCCACTGATTGTTCATTATAATGACGCGAAAAATCGCCCCAACTTTTTGATTTATTATTTCCCTCAGACATTGATTATCTTTGCGTTATCTATTTCGAAAATTTTAATCTCAACATCAATTCCTTCAAAAACTTTTTCAATTCTGCTCCTGTTTGTGTCAGTGATAAAAATCTGTCCAAACTCATTGCGGCTAACCAATTTCATCATTTGTTGAATTCTTATGAAATCAAGTTTATCGAAAATATCATCGAGCAATAACAAGGGTTTGAAACCTTTTTTTAATTTTGTATATTCAAACTGTGAAAGCTTAAGAGCCACCAAAAATGACTTCTGTTGCCCTTGGGAGCCATATTTTTTCAATGTAAAATTATCCAAAGTAAATATTAAGTCGTCGCGATGAATGCCAACATTGGAATAACGCATCATAATGTCTTTGTTTCTATTTTCTTTGAGCAAGCTCAGAAAATCACCTTCAGAGAGATGCGAGAGATATTCGATACCCGCTTTTTCATTTTCGAGAGAAATAAAACCATAATAATTTCTTATCATTGGTATAAAATCGATAAGAAATTGTTTTCGTTTAGCATAAATTTCATTGCCAAGAAAGGCAAATTTTTCATCCCATATATCTAATTGGCTGATTTCAGTATTTTTATTTTCAGAGAGTATTTTCAAAAATGCATTTCGCTGAAGCAAAACTTTGTTGTAGCTCAAGAGTATGTCAAGATAGGTTTTATCAAATTGCGAAATCACACTGTCGATATATTTCCTTCGATCTTCGCTGCCGCCAAAAATCATATTTATGTCCATTGGGCTAATTATCACCAGAGGAAAAGCACCAATATGATCAGCCATTCGGCTATATTCCTTCTTGTTAAGTCTAAATCTTTTTCTCTCATTTTGCTGCACTGCGCAGTTTACAGTATCCACTGTGTCGAGAGAATTGTTATAAGTTCCATTAATCATAAAATACTTACTTCCATGATTAATATTTTGATTATCAATAGAATTGAAATAACTTTTGGTAAATGAGAGATAATAAATTGCATCAAGCACATTGGTTTTTCCAGCACCATTATTACCAGTAAATATATTTACTTTCTTCGAGAATTCAAATTCCTCTTCCAGATAATTTTTGAAATAATTAAGACTTAATTTATTGATTTGCATTTTAAAATTGATGCTTGTAATTGTGCAAATATACAAATATTATAGCCCGTTTGGTTTTCAAAAATAAATGAATTGCATGGCGATAGAAAGCTTATGCAATTCATTGGAACTATTTAAGAATGAAGTCTCTGTGAGATTTCAGTAGATTAATGGTATGAAAAGTAAAATTTTTGGCTTCATGAATAATGCTAAAAAACAATATTGAAGCTTTGGTGCTTGCTTCGTCATTTTTGATGCGTCGGATTTGCAACTTACGCATGTTAGAAATTTGTGCTGCAATATTTTCTGAAAGCAAAATAGCTTCTTCAACTCTATTGTAAGCGGAGTTTGAAATGATTTCATTAACCATATTTATCAGAGAGCTCAAGTTTATTTTTAGATTTCTAAGCTCCTGAATTTGTTCAGTGGAGAACCCTTTATGTTTATTGTCGAAATGCTCAACTGCTGGCACCGAGATATATTCAAGGCTATGAGCCATTTCGCGCAAGAAATCGAGAACTTGTATATAATAATGACCAGATTCAACAGAGTCTTCACGCATTTTGGATACTGTTTTATGCATGTTTTTCTTGAGTTTTTTTGCTTCTTTATTTATCTCAAAAACTTTTTTATTAAATCTCTTAAGTTGCTTTGTATCTTCAACAAACATACTATTAAACACCCCTTTTAATGCTTTATCAAATTCTGCTAATGAGCTGCTTATTTCAATTTTACAACTTTCAACGACACCAAGATTTACAACATTTTCCTCTTTTACATTAGAACTTTCAATTTCTTCTTCTTTTTTATTATGAATTTTATTTGTTCTAAACACCACTAAGAGCAAAATAGCGAACATTACAATTATACCAAATATACCAGTAAAATATAAAAATGTTGCAATAATAAATGCACTTGTCATTGCTATTATGGCAGTAAAAAACCATCCTAAAATAACAGTAAGCACACCCGTAATACGAAATACAGCTGATTCTCTTCCCCAAGCTCTATCTGATAATGAGGTTCCCATGGCAACCATAAAAGTTACATAAGTTGTAGAAAGTGGGAGTTTATTTGAGGTAGCATAAGAAATTAATATTGCAGATAAAATCAAATTTACGGAGGCTCTCAGCATATCGAAAGCAGGGGCATCATTGCCGAGGGCTTTCATTTCCTTCTTATAATTCTTTTGGTCGAATTGCTTACTAATAAATTTTGTAAATTTTTTAGGAAGAACTTTATCAAAAAACTCTGATGCGCCAACGGTTTGTTTTATTATTGCTCTTGCAATTGGCGAAGATCCAAATTTTTCTTCTCCCTCATCCTGACGGGCAAGATCTACAGAAGTTTTCACTACACTTCTCGCTTTTTTGGAAAGCCATAAAGTCATAACCATAATGATACCGGAAATAACGAGTAAATATATCGGAGTAGCTACCTTGCCGCTGAGCCCAACCATCATAAATTGATGATCGTTTAAGGGAGTACCAATTTGATGAATAAACTCTTTAAAAGACTCAAAACCAGCTAATGGAACTCCTATAAAATTTACCAAATCGTTTCCAGCAAATGCCATTGCTAAAGCAAAAGTACCTGCAAGCACTATAATTTTTAGAATATCTATCTTGAATATCCACCTGAGTATTTGAATAAAAACTGTCCAACTGAGCATGCTATATAGCAAGATATAATTAGATTGTGTAGTAATCCAATTTTTTAGCATTTCGCCATCAGGCATTATGAAATCAGCATAAATTGAATCTTTTACACCTTTAATAAGCATAAAATATGTGATTGAAGTAATGGCTATTCCACCGAAGATTGAACCTAAATAATTTAGCTTTTTAACATAATCAAATGAGAATATCAGGCGAACGAAATATTGAACGAGAGCTCCTGCAATAAATGCTACTACTACTGAAAGTAATATTGCCGAAATTATTGCTAAGGCTTTTGAAGTATTAATATATTCAGCGATAGTATGAGCATCAACTTGAGTGTAAATCTTAATGACGGAAATCGCTAATGCTGCACCTAACAAATCAAATACAATTGATACTGTAGTAGATGTAGGCAATCCGAAGGTATTAAACAAATCTAACATAATAATATCAGTGAGCATTACTGCCAAAAAAATTATCATTATCTCGCTAAAACTAAAATATTGAGGATGAAATATTCCATTTCGAGCTACTTCCATCATACCGCTCGAAAAGGTTGCCCCAATCAAAACTCCAATGGCTGCAATGGAAAGAATTACATTATAAGATCCATATTTTGAACCTATTGCCGAACTAAGAAAATTTACAGCATCGTTTGCCACTCCAACAACTAAATCGGAAATCGCAAGCGAAAACAATAAGATAATAATTAAAAGGTAATAATAATTCATATCTGTGTTATGTTAATTTATAGTTAATTTATAGTTAAATTATTGCGGCAAAGTTAAATATCTAATGCTTATTAATGTTAAGCTAATGTTAAGATATGAATTATTTTTTTAACAAATAAACCTCAATGAGAGGGCGAATTTATCAATATTAGTTGAAAAAAAATATTGAGATTTATTATCCATTGCAATATTTTATTTTATGAAATTCAAGAGAATTTGAAATTTGCTATAAAATAATAGCTGTTTACTTTAAAAACAGATTGCAGAATCTATCTATAAAAAATTTTGTCCCCTTTTCTGCGAATAATTACGCGTTCACTTAGCTCAACTTCCCATTAACTTGTTAGTTATTTACTTTTAAGCCATCTTTAGATACTTTTATGCAATAAATCAATTAAATAAATAACCATGAAAACATTATTTCTTCTAATTATCGCAAGCTTTTTAATAACTACAACTTCAATCCTCCATGCTCAAAACTTTGGGAGCATCAGTGGAATTGTTATCAATAATAACGATTCAATGCCTTTGCCAGAGGCTCATGTGATGATTAAAACCGAGCAGAGAAGCTTCGGTTCTATAAGCGATGCTAATGGCTCTTTCAAATTAAAACCAATAGAACCAGGTATTTACACTGTGATTATTAGTTATGTCGGTCATGATTCTGTTACTATTTCGGGCATAATAGTGGTTGCAAATTCCAATACCGATTTGAAAAAAATTATAATTTATGATGAGCAAATTACAGGTGTAGAAATTGTTTACCATCGCGATTTAATTGATCCAACTGGTGGTACAGTATTAAAATTTGATGCAAAAGGCTTAGAAAAATTGCCGATAAAAGGAAATATCACAATGGTGCTTAAAATGATATCAACAGATTTCTATGTTAATGAGCGCAGCCAAGAAGTATATTTTCGTGGAAGCAGGGCAGGCACAACAGCCTATTACCTTGATGGCATGCGCGTTGAAAATATAACTCTTCCTGGCATGGGCGTTGGAAGCATGCAAGTTTATGCTGGAAGCGTGCCAGCTCAATATGGCGATTTTACTGGAGGTGTGGTGGTTGTAGAAAGCAAAAGTTATAACGATAGCAAAGAAGAAAAAAAAGCCCTCTTAAGATATTTGAATGAGACCGAGGCTCCAAAAATTATGGCGGCAAAAAAAATTACTAATTAAGTCTATAAAGCATTATATCAATACTTTAACCGATGAGAAATTTAGCACACATATCAATTATTTTTTGCTTATGCTTGTTTTTAACTCATGATATTTACTCCCAACAAACAATTTCTGGAAATATTTTGGCTGTTGAGGACTCCATGCCAATTATTGGAGCTCACATTCTATTAAAAGGTGCAGTGGTTGGAACATCAAATTCTCCCGATGGTTCATTTATCTTTACAACAAATTCGTTTCCAGTCAATATTACTTTTAGCCACGTCTCTTTTCAAAATAAGGATATTGAGATAAAAAAACCAAGCTCAAATTTAACAATTCAGCTTTCAAAAAAAATCAATACTCTGCCTGACGTAAATGTTAACTCTGTGCCACAAAGGAATATCATCAAGGGGAAAAAAATTTATGTGATTGATTACGGATTTGAAGGAGATTCAATTTTGCTTTTAGCATATAAAAACCTTAATGAAATCAAGGCATCACTAATATTGATTAATTCCGATGGTGATACTTTAAGTTCAGCTAAACTCGATGATTTTGACTATATTTACGCTGATTGCTTTCAAAACAATCATTTGATTAGCAGTAGATTTGCTTCCCAGATTTTTGTTGACGACCATAATATTAGGCTACTTTACAAGATAAAAAAAGATAGCTTTTTAAATATTTTTAATTCCATTGAAGCTTATAAAAATAGCAAATTTTATATTCATAAGAATTCAGCATCGAATCAAATTGTAAAAAAATATATTTTCGATAGTAAGGATAGCACATTTAAAATTTTTAGAAATTTTACCGATGAGGCAGGGCTTGAGCGACTTAGCGATAAAAGCAGACTTCAATCGATGGATGGATACACTTCGGCAGATGCCAGATTTGAAGAGATGTGTTTTTATAATAAAAAAATTCTTCCTTTGATGATTGTCGGCGATAGCATCATAATATTCAATACTTTAGAAAATTTAATTGAAATTTATAGCTGTTCTGGAAATTTGCTATCGTCAAAAAAAATGTCTTTTCATCAATCGCGTTTTTGGGATAAGAATTTCATTCAAGATAAAATTACAGGCAAGATTTTTACACAATTTACAAAGTTAGGAATTACATCTCTATGCGAAATAAATCTTAAAAATGGTGAATTAGAAAGAGAGATAAAGATTCCACAAATGAATTTTGTTCAGAAAATTAGTGTACACAACAACAGAATTTATTTTTTATATAATGACAATGAGAATCATTTATACAAACAGATATTCGCTATGAATTACGAAATATAATTTGAGGAAAAATTGTTTTTACTTTAGCAATCTTTTTTTAAGATTGTCAATAAGAAGCTGCTCTTCAGGAACAATTCCTTCATAAGCATTGGCAACAGCTTCCATAGCTTTTAGAGTTGTAAGTTTCATTTTTTTTGTGAAATCCTTTTCATTTTCGCCATAAAACAGCAAGAAAGAATTGAATGCTTCATGCATATCAGTATTTTTATCAATCAAGGCTTCAAATTCAAATTCAGTATAATAAGAATCAACTTCTTCGCCTCTTTCAAAGAGATTATCATCAGATATTTCTTCTACCACAATTTTGTATATCTGATATAATTCCTCGTCCTGAACTTCACCATCGGCTTTGGCTACAGCGTATAATAACTTTCCTAACTCTGTATAATATTCTTTATATTCCATAGCTTATAATTTAATGATTGTGGCTCAAAAGTACTAATAATATCGATTGAGTAATAAATATTAAAAAATAGTTGACCCAAATAAGGCCAACTATTTAAAACCATTAACAAATTAATAAACCTCTACAATTTATAAAAACCAAATTAACTAATTAGAAGCCTGGGAAAGCTGTAGCATCTTGTCCCATAGCCATCATATTTCTAATATCTTGATCAGTAATTGTTTGAACAGGCATCATACCAGCATCAGTACAACCAGCGGCAATATGTTCGCGGTCTAAAGGCATTCCCCAAACAGCTTTATGTTGAATTTCGTGTGGGTCACCTCTAAACATGTTTCCTAAATAAATTCCCTTGCAGTAAATATTTAATTTAGTTCCATTAGCACCATGACAAGATGCACAAACGGCATCATATTTTGCTTTTCCAGCAACAGGATCGCCACCTTTACCAATATTTTTAAAGGTCTTGGTTCCAGTTGGATAAACGCCAGTAGTATTCATATCATAAAAATCATTCACATGATGAGCGGTAACTTTAATAAATTTCACTAAATCCCATGCTTCGGCATCTGAAATAATATTTGAATAATCTGGCATTGTACCGTTGTAAGAAGTTGCAGTTCTTTTTGTTCTTCCACCAGCGTTTTTAACAGCATCAAAAATTTCTCTGATGTTATGTTTTTTTCCGTAAGCATATAAATCATTACTTGCAGCAACTGGATAACTTGCTGTTGGCATTTTATTAATTAAAACACCATTTTTACCAAGTAAATCCCAACCATGACAAGATTTGCAACGATAAAAGTCGCCATGTTTTGTTAACGATGTATCGGTTGATGCAACTTGATTTAATACATGATCATAAAGTCTTGCACCAACAACTCCATCAGCTGCGTCAAAAGCTGCTTGGTCAGCGGCGGTTACTAAAACAGCATCTTTTCCATCATTACCATTTAAACCATTAATACCATTGGTGCCATTAACACCATCTTTAGCGCAAGAGGAAAAGAATAAAGTTCCTGCGACCATAATAATTGAGAATAATTGAAATTTCTTCATAATAAATTAATTTTAAAATTTAGTTAAACGATTGTGTTAAATTTAATTTAGCCTTTTATTTGGTTAAATTCTTTGGCAAAATTAGATATTGTAAGTTAGCCCACAATACCGCTTAATACTTAAAACATAATGGAAATGGAAAAATAACTTGAACTACGTAGTTTTGTTGGAAGGCTATAATTACTGAGAAAAAAACTTAAATTATGCCGTTTAGGGCGGCATATTTTACTAATGATATCACACTTTTGGTATGCAATTTTAGCATAATATTTTTCCTATGAGTTTCTACGGTTCTCACACTGATAAACAATTTTTCTGCTATTTCTTGATTGCCTTTTTCTTCGGCAATTAATTTCATTATTTCTTTTTCTCTTTTTGTAAGCGGAATTTCATTATTGGTTTTAATATTTTGAAATTCATTTTCAATAATTGATGGTTTATTTTCATCGTCATAATCAACCTCATTTTTATTCTGAATTTGACTAAAATTAGCAATATAAATCATTCCCTTTGGAGATCCATCAATGTTATATATTATTGAGCCTGAAAATAATACCGGGATTTTATTTCCATCCTTAGAATAGTAAATATTATAAATATTATTTAGATGTTTTAATCTCATTAAATCTTTAATAATGTTGTTCTTAGAATATGCATTTGAGTCAATCCTCTCGCCTAAAACTTCTTTAAAATTTTTACCAACTATATCCTCTTTTGTACAAACTAATAGATTGAGAGTTGCTTTGTTGACCACGGAAATAATATTTTCATTATCGGTAATTATTAGAGAATCATCCATTCTATCAAGAATATTATCAAAATAATCGCGTGATACCGTTGTACTTTCTAAAACGCTAATCATATTATTAAACGAATCAACAAGGTTACCAATTTCATCTTTCGAAGTAATCTCTGTATTTAGTTTTCCTTTCCCTAAAGAAATATTTTTAGTCGTATTCACCAGACTATTTAACGGGGTAACAATATCGTTTAAAAGCAGATAGCTAAATGTCAGCATTAATATTGCAGCCATTAATCCAGTCAAGATTACCAATAATTTTCCCAACGAATTGGTGTTCCTATCCTCTTCTATGTAGTTTTTCATTTCCATTTCTGTTTCCTTGGAAATATCCTTCAACTCAAACATGGCAGAATTTGAAATTAAAGTTAGGTCATCCATAATAAATTGTCTGGTCAAATTATCTTTTGAGATATCCAGTTTAAATAACTTATGGGCTAATGAATTCACTCTATCAAAGTCTTTTTCGAAATTTGCTAAGCGATTTTTGTTATGATTTCGTGAAATAATTCTTTTGTTTTCGGCTATTTTTAGTTTTGTTTGAGTAAATTTCTTCCTAAAGTTTACCATTTCAGATTTTTCTCCACTAATTATAAAACTTTTTAAGGCAGAAATCATCTCTTGAAATGATATTTGCAATTCTTGAACTACATTTACTTCTGTGTATTCAACTTCCATTTTACTGGCAGTTTTGGAGAGATTACTAATACTTATAATGCTTGTTAAAACAATAATAAATAACAAAAAAACTATAAATATTTTGCCAACAAATAATTTCTTTCGGATAGATATAGAGTTGGAATAAGCTCTAAATTTAGAAAAAAAATTAATCGTCATAAGTTAGTTTATTAGATTTGTTGGGGATTCAAAATTACAATAAAAATATAAACTACTAATATTTGATTTTGAAAATCAAATCTTACAAATTATAGAGAATTATCATCAAGATGAAGAGTATGCCCCATTCTTGTTTGTTTAGTTTTCAGATAGTTATAGTTATGTTTTCCAGGTTTAATTTCAATAGGAAGAACTTCTACGATTTCGATTCCGTAACCCGCCAAACCAATTTTTTTTGAAGGATTGTTAGTGAGCAATCTGATTTTAGCAGCGCCAAGACTTCTTAAAATTTGAGCTCCAATGCCATAATCGCGTTCATCGTCCTTAAATCCAAGTTGTAAATTTGCTTCAACAGTGTCGGCACCTTGCTCTTGAAGGTGATAAGCTTTAAGTTTATTGAGCAATCCAATACCTCTCCCCTCCTGATTCATATAGAGAACAATACCTTTTCCTTCTTTTTCAATAATTTCCATTGATTTATGCAGTTGTGCGCCACAATCACATTTGCAAGAACCAAAAATATCGCCAGTAAGACATGATGAATGAACTCTAACTATCACTGGTTCATAACTTTCCCATTCACCTTTCACCAATGCAAGTTGAGGTTTTCCATCGCTAATTTGCTTGAAAGCATGGAGTTTAAAATTGCCATATTGAGTTGGCAAATTTACAACCTCTTCCTTAGAAATCAGGCTTTCATTTTTTATTCTGTAGGCAATCAGGTCTTTAATAGAAGCAATTTTCAAATTGAATCTGTCGGCGATTTTAAAAAGTTGTGGCAAACGAGCCATGGTTCCATCTTCATTCATCACCTCCACCAAAGTTCCTATTGGGCTATGGCCAGCAAGACGAGCAAAATCTATAGATGCTTCTGTATGACCAGAGCGCCGAATAACTCCATTTTTTTTGGCTTTCAGAGGGAAAATATGTCCAGGCCGTCCGAGGTCGGAAGGTTTTGTATTTTCATTGGCAAGAGCAAGAATAGTCATCGCTCTATCGGAGGCTGAAATACCAGTGGTGCAGCCATTTCCAAGCAAATCAACAGAAACAGTAAACTGTGTTTCGTTGGTAGAGGTGTTTTGAGAAACCATTAAATCTAAATTAAGAGCTTCGGCACGTTCCTCTGTGATTGCAGTGCAAATCAATCCTCTACCATGTGTGGCCATAAAATTAACTTTCTCAGGAGTAATAGTATCCGCCGCGCAAATGAAGTCACCTTCATTTTCTCTATCCTCATCATCAACCACAATAATAATCTTTCCCTGCCTTATTTCTTCAACAGCATCTTCAATTGAATCAAGCTTTCTTTCCATTTTGCTTCTTAAATATTTGAGGCGGCAAAGGTATAATTTTTTCGACTTATCAGACTCTTTCAACCCAATTTCTGATGATAGTTTTTCCAAATTCGGTAAGAACAGATTCTGGATGAAATTGCAATCCAATAACATCATATTTTTTGTGCTTAATAGCTTGAATTTCACCAAATATATCATCGGCAATTATTTCAATATCAGTAGGTAAACTGTTATAATCAGCTACAAAAGAATGATATCTGCCAGTATTTATTTTCCCAGGTAATCCGTCGAAAATATAAGATTTCTTGGGGTAAATATTAGTTTCCACTGATTTACCATGCAATACCTGAGCAAGATTTTTCAATTCACCGCCAAAAGCCTGAAATATTGCTTGATGGCCAAGACAAATTCCTAAAATTCTTTTTGTCATATAATATTGACATATCACTTCCAAAGTTTTTCCAGCATTTTGAGGTAATCCTGGCCCTGGCGATAAAATGATTGCATCGAAATTATCTACAAAACCCAAATCAAATAAATTATTTCTTACAACTTGCACATCTTCATTGAATTGCTGAACGTAATGAAATAGATTATAGGTAAATGAATCATAATTGTCGATAATTAGAATTTTCATGAGCTTTGCAAATATTCAGCAAAAGTATAAAATCAATGCATTCAAAGGAGGCATAATAAAAAAATCAATCTATCTTTGGCAACTCAAATAAGTATTCATTAACATGAAAAATTTTATTAAAATTTTTGCCGTAATTCTAACACTTTCAATAGTAACAGTAGGCTGTGTGGACAAAAAAGAAGAGTATAGAACATTAATAAATAAAGGTGTAAAGGAACTTTACAAATCAAATTATGATGTTGCAAACCAGCTATTTGAAGAAGCTCTACAACTTGATTCGAATAATTCAGAAGCATATTTTTACTTGTGCCAAGGGAAATTTGGATTAGCCGACTATAAATCTGCATTAACCTATTCAACCAAGGCAATAGATAAAAACCCAAAATTTGGAGAAGCTTATAAAAGTAGAGCACAAATAAATTTTATTCTTAATAACTTTGAAGCTTCCTGCGCTGACTATAAAAAAGCTATGCAATTTGGCATTAAAAATTTAGATAATTATCTGAATTACTGCGATTAAATATTAAAATATTCTTCTCTTAACATTATTATATAAACTATCAAATGGAGAGTCTTCTGCAAAAAATTCTTCTTAAATCTTAAATCTAATTTGTAGCATTATAATTTATATTTTTGACAATAATTTCTAAATAGGCAAATGTTAAAACAATTCTCGATAGCAATTCTATTTTCTATATCTTTTTGCTTAAATCTAAATGGGCAATGCGATGTAAGAATTCATCTTGCCTCGAATAGCATCTGCCTTGGAGATACTATAATTATGGAGGCCAAAGGTGGTTGTGGAATAGCATTATTTGTCGATTTTAATGACTCAAGTCTTGGTAACTTACAATCAAACAACACTCAATATATTGGCAAAGCCTGCTCCGAATCGCCTGACAGCTCCAAATATCTGTGGATGGGAACAGTAGCAGGACAAAGTTTAATTTACACCCAACTCCTTAATGTTGCCAGCGCAGGTTATTCAATTTGTTTTGATATGAAATATGGCGAAGATGGGAGTTCCATTCCATGCGATGGACCATCAACTTTATTGGAAGCAGTTCATCTTCAATATTCAATAAACGCAGGAGTTTCTTGGACAGATTTGCAATTTTGGAATCCCAATGGAGGTCATGATGCCAATCTTATTAACTGGCAAAACTATTGCGTAAATATTCCTCTTGCCGCGCAAACCACATCCACAATATTTCGTTGGGTACAGCTATCTACAAACCCTGCCAACAGTTCTTGTTGGGGAATCGACAATATTTTAATCCAAAAATATGCACCAACAATTTATCATTGGTCAACTGGATACTATGGAAGCATTCATCCACCTTTAGCTCCTATAAATACTACAACGTATTATGTTACAGCAACTTCATCGAGCTATACTTCGATAGATAGTGTAAAAGTGAGTGTTTTGCCGAGGCCTACTGGTGATTTCACAATCTCCAAACCCACATGCAAGAATGATACAATAAATTTTATTTACACTGGCAATGGCGATTCTACAGCAAGCTTTCAATGGAGCTATAAACAAGCCTCTCAATCCTTTGGAGTTAACAATAAAAATTCCTCTGCAATATGGAATAACTCTGGTCAATATTGGGTTTCGCTAAAAGTTACTACAGGGGGTTGCACATCATTTCCGAGTCAAAAAAATCTTTTAGTTGCACCACTTATTAGCTTTTATATAAGCACATCTTCAGGCTGTGTGCCTTTAGAGGTAAGTTACACTGGAAATGTAGAGCCCGCAAATTCGAAGTATTTTTGGAATTTTACCGATGGCACTTCCGACACAAGCGCAAATCCAGTCCATATATTTCAAAAAGCTGGCGATTATGGTTTGTCATTAATAGCTATAACCGACAGCGGCTGTGTTGATACTCTAAGCTTTGCTTTATTAACGAAAGTTTATCCTTTGCCAATAGTAGATTTCACCCACACTCCAGAAATAATTCCTTGGTCAAATCCTATAGGGAATTTTCTTGATAAATCAACCAATGCTAATTCATTTTCTTGGAGTTTTGGAGACCCGAATTCTGCCAGCAATTATTCAAATAGTCAAAACCCAATGCATGATTTTTCTGCAAAGGGTTTATATGAAATTTGGCTAATGGCAACATCAGCGCATGGATGTATTGATTCATTAATGAAAATTGTTCGAGTTGCAGATGACAGTTTCTTTGTGCCAAATGTTATCACCCCAAATAATGATGGAATAAATGATGCTTTTACAATTTCAAATTTGGAAAGTCTAAAATATTGTAAAATAAAAATTTATAACCGTTGGGGGCAGCTAATTTATCATAGTAATGATTATAAAAATGATTGGAAAGCGTGGGATATTCCCGATGGAGTTTACTATTATTATCTTAATTATGAATCATGGTTTGGGCAAAAAGAAGTAAAGGGGTTTTTTCATGTTTTAAGAAAATATTGATTAAATAGCTTTATCAATCCTCCATTTCGGGTCTTCTTTCTTTAGTGCGCAATTTCGATTGTTCCAATTTCCACTCTGCAATGAGCTTATCGTTACCTGAGAGCAGTATTTCTGGGACTTTCCATCCGTTGAAATCGACAGGGCGAGTATAAGCAGGTGGTGCCACAAGACCATCTTGAAAGGAATCTGAAAGAGCGGACATTTCATCGCCAAGCACACCAGGGATAAGACGTGCCACAGCATCAACGAAAACCGCTGCTGCAAGCTCTCCACCGCTAAGTACATAATTTCCTATAGAAAATTCTTTGGTAATATAATGCTGCCGAATTCTTTCGTCAATGCCTTTATAATGCCCACATAAAATTATTATATTTCCCAAAGTTGAATATGAATTAATGAGCTGTTGATCAAGCAATTCACCATCAGGACTTGTGTAAAATATCTCATCATAATTCCTGTGAGCTTTAAGAAAATCTATGCACTTTGCAATGGGCTCAATCTTCATTAGCATTCCTCCTCCACCACTAAAAGGATAATCATCTACGCGCTTGTGCTTATCATCGGAAAAATCCCTTAAATTATGTAATTGAATTTCAACTTTTCCTTTATCCACAGCCCTGCTAATAATAGAATTATTAAATATTCCGTCGAACATTTGTGGAAAAATTGTGATGATATCAATTCTCATATATGTTTTTGTAATTAATATAATAAGTTAATGGTTTATTTGCCCAATTTTGTCTTCGATAGATTTAATTTTCTGAGTCATTCTATGGTTTTTCCCTTTTCTAATGTCCATTGTAATAACCGAATAAACCCTTTTGCAGTCTTCTTCAAGAATCTTATAAGATTTATTAATTATATCTAAGGCTTGATCCAGATTGTCGGTTTCGATGGAAGTTCCCATTGAATCCAACTTATAAACGACTCCCGATTCATCAATCATTTTCAGAATTTTGGCAACATAGAAGCTTGCACTTTCTCCTTTGTCTGTTGGGAACATTGCAAAATTTATTAAAACTGACATGTTTTTGCTCTTTTAATTAATTGCCGCAAAGTTATTTGATTTTGTCTATTTTATATTCTAATTTTTAAAATAGCTTCCATAATAATTTTTGAATGGTCAAAAGCTAAATTTGGAAGATCTTCAAAATCGAACCAGTTAGATTCCGAAGCGTCGTCATTTGCCGTTGGCAAATAATCATTTGAATTATTAATAATCCCAATAAAAGTTACAGTTAGAGTGCGGTGGCGTGGGTCGCGATTTATATCGCCAAAAGTCTTAAACTGTTTTAAGTCTATATTTTTTATCCCAGTTTCCTCAAAAAGTTCTCTGGCAACAGCGGATTCAAGAGTTTCATCTATATTCAAAAATCCACCCGGCAAAGCCCAAAGCCCTTCGAAAGGTGGATTTTTTCTTTTTATAAGTAATACCTTTTTGTCGGTCGAAAATACTAATGCATCAACAGTTACAGCTGGTCTTGGGTATTTATAACAGAAGCTCATTATTTCGCATAAGAAATAGATCTGGTTTCACGAATTACAGTAATTTTAATTTGGCCTGGATAAGTCATTTCTTCCTGAATTTGCTTAGATAATTCAAAGGAAATATTGTTGGCTTCTTCGTCGCTGATTTTATCGGCACCAACAATTACCCTGAGTTCTCTTCCAGCCTGAATAGCATAAGTTTTCATAACACCAGGAAACGACAAAGCTCTATTTTCTAAGTCTTTAAGTCTATTGATATAAGCCTCAACTACTTCGCGTCTTGCCCCAGGGCGAGCACCAGAAATAGCATCACAAACTTGCACAATTGGAGAAATAAGGGTTGTCATTTCAATTTCATCATGGTGAGAGCCAATGGCGTTGCAAACTTCTGGTTTCTCTTTAAATTTTTCTGCTATTTTCATACCGTGCAAAGCATGAGGTAGTTCTGGTTCATTATCTGGCACTTTACCAATATCATGAAGTAATCCTGCACGTTTGGCGAGTTTTGGATCAAGACCTAATTCCGCAGCCATTGTGGCACAAAGGTTAGCCACTTCCCTCGAATGTTGCAAAAGGTTCTGCCCATAAGATGAACGATATTTCATTTTACCTACATATCTCAAAAGTTCATGATGCATACCATGAATTCCTAAATCAATAGCTGTGCGCTTGCCGATTTCCATAATCTCTTCTTCAATTTGCTTATGGGTTTTAGCTACAACTTCTTCGATGCGAGCAGGATGAATACGACCATCGCTAACAAGTTTATGTAAAGATAAACGAGCAATTTCGCGACGTACAGGATCGAAACCAGAGAGAATAATTGCCTCAGGAGTATCATCAACAATAATTTCGATACCAGTGGCGGCTTCTAAAGCTCTAATGTTTCTACCTTCTCTACCTATGATTCTTCCTTTGATATCATCATTTTCAATGTTGAAAACAGAAACAGCATTTTCTATGGCGGTTTCGGTGGCAGTGCGTTGAATTGCCTCAATAACAATTTTTTTAGCAGCGAGATTAGCAGTAATCTTAGCCTCTTCCACCATTTCATTAATATAAACCATGGCATCAGTTTTTGCTTCTGCTTTTATAGCGTCAATAAGTTCAGCTTTTGCTGCTTCTGCTGATAAACCTGAGATTGCCTCAAGCTGGTCAACTTGTTTTTGATGCGATTTTTCGAGTTCCTTTTCTTGCTGTATAAGGTGAAGGCGTTTACCTTCGAGAGCTTCTTTACTTTCATCAATTTCCTGAAGCATTTTTCTAATTTCTTCATTACGATTATTAAGGTGAGCTTCTCTTTGAGTAAGTCTATTCTCCAATTTTTGAAGCCCCATCTTTCTCTGGTTTACGTAGTTATCATGTTCAGAGCGAAGCTTTATAAAATTTTCTTTGGCTTCGAGCATATTATTTTTCTTTGCCACTTCGCCTTCAGATTTAGCTGCTTCAATAATTTTCTGACTTTTTGCCTGAATTGATTTTTTTATCACCGTTGATGTTACGACAATTCCAGCGCCAACGCCAACTATACCTATTAAAACTATATAAAAAATTTCCATAATTAAATTTTGTTTTGAAAATTACCGAATAAAAAACCCGCATATTTTGATTGGAGCACGATAAACCCCAATATGACACGTTTAGGGCTGCCAAAGTCTTCAAACGTCCACCGACCGGTAAGAACCGATACCACAGGGGTTGAGGCCTGTTTTATGACTTTATGAGCTTATCCCTAATTAGAATTCTGTTGAGCTTATCTACTAATATTCAAAATGATGCGGGTCAGTAATTATTTTAACTCTCATAAAAAAGTCAAGTTAAAATAATTAATTATTCAAAGAACGTAAATGACTTATAAAATACTATCTATTACTTTTAATTCACTCAATATGTCGTCTTTCTGGCTACTATTCATAGTTTCTTTCGATAACAATTTTGTAGTAACCTCAAGTCCAACCATTGCCAACAAATCCTGATTATCTTTAAAAGAATAACTTTCAGCAAATGTTTTAATTTTATCATTAATATCGGCGGAGGCCTTTCTTATTAGCTCCTCTTCAGTTTCATTTTCTACCGTCAAACGATAGCTTCTGCCTGCAATATTTACTGATATTACCAATGAACTCAATATAATTTATTTTAATAGCATTATACAATTGTCAATTTCACGCACCAATTCAGTAATCTTCTGTTTAGAACCTTTATTACTTTCATCTCCATCGACAGATTTTGCAATCTTCAATATTTCAAAGCTATGCTTTACTCCATCAATTTCAACATCTTTCGATTTGTTCAAATTCTTCAATTTTTCAATCTCAGATTTCAAACTCAAATTTTCGGCTTTCAACACTTGGAAATCTTTTGCAGATTTCTCTGCTTTCTGCTTAATTGATTTTAAAATTGACCTTATTTCTTCCATGTAATAAATCGAAAATTCAATGCACAAATATAAAGCATTTAACAAGCAGATATTAATTTTTTTTCAGTTTTTTCTTATTTTACTATTTTTTAATCCTATTTAGAATTTAAATTTTGATGCTAAAACCAATAAAGTAATGAATAATACCTTAAAAAAAATTCCTAATTCTAATTGCAAAGGCAGTATGTTTTAAATCACAAAAGAGTAGATTAAATGTCTGAAAAAAAATTCCTACTTTTGCGAATTCAAAATCAAGTTTTTCATGAAAATAATTCGATTTTTTTATACAATTCTTTTTTTTGCTCTTTGCTTAAATGGCAACAGTCAAACTCATGCAAATCGCTGTGGAACTGTAGAATATACTAATTATAAAATTAGCAAAAATCCTTCATTACGCCAAACAATGGATTCTATAGAAGCCTTTACCACCAATTTTGTGAAAGTTAATAAGAATTTTCAAAGCAAAACTACTATCTACATTCCAGTTGTAGTCCATGTTTTATATAATCTCCCATCGCAGAATATTTCTACAGCCCAAATTGTATCTCAGATTGATGTTTTGAATGAAGATTACCGACGATTGAACGCTGATACATTAAGCACGCCAGCTTTTTTCAAAAATTTAGCTGCCGACTGCCAAATA